>Ga0181533_1001330_pt1 | contig 31967 bp, 34 predicted proteins | sample PEATcosm2014_Bin_45_FD_119772 | JGI IMG/M metagenome (GOLD analysis project Ga0181533, IMG submission 119772) | Peatland microbial communities from MTU Mesocosm Facility, Houghton, MI, USA - PEATcosm2014_Bin11_60_metaG | ecosystem: Environmental > Terrestrial > Soil > Wetlands > Peat | place...
AAGAAGAGGCGCTTTAAGCCCTTCTTTTTAACCTTGTTCATTTGTCCCCGATAAAACATAACTGAGGAACAATTTAATGATTAAAGTCCAGCTTGCAGACCGTGTCAGGAGCTTGCCCCCATATCTTTTTGCCTCAATCGACAGGATGAAACAGGAGGCAGTCTCAAAAGGAGTTGACCTCATAGATCTCAGCATTGGAGACCCCGACATTCCCACACCCGGACATATAATCGATGCAATGAAAAGCGCGGTCGATAATCCCGAGTACCACCGGTATCCTTCTTATGAAGGGATGTTGTCATTCAGGGGGGCAGTCGCAGGCTGGTACGGGCAGCGGTTTAATGTGGATCTTGATATAAAGACAGAGGTTATATCTCTTATCGGTTCCAAGGAAGGAATCGGTCACATCCCCCTGGCTTTTATCAATCCAGGCGATGTGGTGCTTGTGCCGTCACCCGGCTATCCAGTCTACCCGGTTGGGACGGCCTTTGCCGGGGGGGAGCCGTACATTATGCCGCTCGTGGAGGAGAACGCTTTCCTTCCGGATCTCGGCGTAATTCCCGATTCTGTTTGCAAGCGCGCTAAACTAATGTTCCTGAATTACCCGAATAATCCAACTGCTGCGGTGGGCCATAGAGATTTTTTTGAGATGGCGATTTCGTTTGCAGAAAAAAATAATATTATAATCTGCCATGATGCAGCATATTCCGAAATATATTATGACGGTAAAAGGCCGCTGAGCTTCCTCGAACTTGACGGAGCCAAAGAGGTAGGCATAGAATTCCATTCTCTCTCGAAAACCTACAATATGACAGGCTGGAGAATTGGGTTTGCTGTTGGAAACAGGGATGTCATAGCCGGGCTTGGGAAAATCAAGTCTAACCTGGATTCTGGTGTCTTTCAGGCAATCCAGGAGGCTGGGGTTGCTGCTCTTAAAACAAGCGAAAATATGCTCTCATGGATCAGGAATACCTACCAGGAACGCAGGGACATACTTTTTAACGGCCTTACAGGGCTGGGATTCCAGCTTAAAAAACCAGAGGCCACTTTTTACATCTGGGCTAAGGTCCCTTCCGGTTTTGATTCGAGTGCCTTTGCAGCGCATCTTCTTGAAAAAACAGGGGTGCTGGGGACGCCTGGAGTAGGCTTCGGCGCGCCAGGCGAGGGGTATATACGTTTCGCCCTCACACAGTCAGTGGAAAGAATCGAAGAAGCACTCGATAGAATAAAGAAAGCGTTATAGTGTCGCATAACAGGTTTTAGATGGCGATAGTGTATATCGGAATCGGCTCGAATATGGGGGACCGAAGGGCCAATTGCATGAATGCTGTAAAGCTGATGAACGAAAGCGGCATTATTGTAACAAAAGAATCCTCACTTTATGAGACCGAGCCGTGGGGAATGCAAGAACAGCCCCTGTTTATAAATATGGCGATAATTGCTGAAACAGACCTGTCTCCGGAAAGCGCACTGGCTGCCCTTAAATGTATTGAGAAGAAAATGGGAAGGCAGGAGGCGGTGCGGTGGGGGCCTCGCTGCATTGATCTGGACATCCTTTTTTATGATGACAGGAACATTAATGAAAAGGACCTCTGTATTCCTCATCCGCTGCTTCAGCAGAGGGAGTTTGTGCTTCTTCCTCTTTCTGAAATAGCGCCCGATAAATGGCATCCTGTTTTAAAAAAAACGGTCCGGCATCTCAGGGAGGAACTGCGCGATGCTTAAGGCACTGAATGTCAAGAGCAAGTCCAAAACTGAATTTATTGATATCACGGAAGACATCAGGTCACTTATAAAGGAATTGGGTGTTCAGCAGGGGGTGTGCCATATATATGTTCCACATACAACTGCCGGGGTTACCATTAATGAAGGCGCTGATCCGGCTGTTAAGAGAGATATCATTGCCGCTTTGAACCGGCTGGTCCCTTTTGAGGGAGATTTTCATCATATGGAGGGGAACTCTGCCGCCCATATAAAATCGACGCTGGTCGGGGCCGCGCAAATTGTTTTAATTGAGGAAGGCAAACTTCTACTGGGCACATGGCAGTCTATTTATTTTTGCGAGTTTGACGGACCGAGACACAGACGGGTACTGGTAAAAATAGTTTAGGTGGAAGCAGAGGTAAAAGAACTCTGTCAGGAGATCGAACTCCTCAGGGCGGAAATTAATCGGCTCAGGAAGTCTCTGCATGAGCTTACCCCTCCTCTTTCGGTAGTGCTCAAAAGGCGGGGTTTCATTATTTACAAGAAAGAACCCCCCGAGGACCTCATGGTCCCCGATGTAAAGTTTCTTGACGGGTATTATGAGATGCTCAAGAAATATTCCTTCAGGCTTTTTCTGCGCGATATTATCAAACACCAGCCACAATTTACCGCTGCACAGGTTGTACGTTATGCCACAAGGGAAGTTACGCAAGAGTATATAACATATTTGTCGAAGATCGGTCTTATCGCCTGCGGGGACAATGCCTATATCCTGTCAAATGGTCCGATCAAAAGTTTCGGTACCACACTGGAATGGTTTGTGGCTGAATGCTTAAGGCGGGAACTTTCAACTGAGGCTGTTTGGGGAGTGAAGATGAAGCGGCCTGCAATAGGAGGCGATTATGATCTACTGGCAAAGATCGACGGGTCTATTCTTTACATGGAAATAAAATCTTCGCCCCCGAAACAGATATACCAGAGCGAAGTGAAGGCATTTCTCGACAGGGTTTATTATCTGGCGCCTGAGATATCCGTCTTTTTCATGGATACCGAACTGCGCATGAAGGACAAGATGGTCCCGATGTTCGAGGATGAATTGAGGAGGAGATTCACGGCGCCGCCCGAGGTGAAAAGAATGGAAAAGGAGCTTTTCGAGATAGTAAGTGTCACTGGCGAAATGCCTAAGATTTTTATAATAAACGCCAAGGATAGTATTATACGGAATGTGGAGAAGGTTTTGGCGGCGTATTTCAGGGGGTATAAAATAAGATGAATGACAAAAAAGAGCTTTGCGTAATTTGCGCGTGGAGGGCAAACTGCCAGAAAAAGTTTTCGATGAAAGCCGGCCGTCGCTGCCCTGATTTTTCAAAAGACCTCACAATAAAGGACGTGAAAAGTGAAGAACTGAATAGTGAATCGAAAAAAGAAAAAAAGTAATGTCAATTCCACCAATCATATTTCACGCTTCACGGTTTTTTGTGAGGCTTAAGCTTTTTCAGCAGCATATGCAGTCCAAAGGTATTGATGACATCTTCTTTTTCCAGCCATCCCCGCCGGGCAATGGAGACTCCGTAGCTCATATATCCAAGCTGATCAATCGTATGGGTGTCAGTGCTTATTACAATAGGGATTCCCATGTCCTTTGCCCTTCGGGCAAAAGTGTCATTGAGGTCGAGCCGCAGGGGGTACGCATTTATTTCGAAAGCAGTGCCTGTTTCTTTTGCGGTCTTTAACACTTTTTCCATATCAAGCTCATAGGCCTCCCTCTCGCCGATGAGTCTGCCCGAGGGATGTCCTATGATGCTTACATAAGGGTTTTTCATTGCGGCAACCATACGGCCGGTGAGTTGCTGAGCCGGCTGTTTGAATCCCGAATGTATGGATGCTACGACAAGATCAAGCTTTTCCAAAACATCATCAGGGAAATCAAGAGTGCCGTCGCTCCTGATATCGGCTTCAGTTGCCTGGAGTATCCTGAACCCTTTAAGTTTCCTGTTTAACGCATCAATCTCTTTTTTCTGGTCCATAAGCCTTTCGATTGTCAGCCCTCTTGCCACAGCAAGGCCCTTCGAATGGTCAGTCAGTGCAAAATAGGAGTAGCCGCGTTCTCGGGCCGCCTCCACAAGTTCTTCAAACGAATGGCTGCCGTCGCTCCACCGGGAATGGACATGGAGGTCACCTTTAATATCATCAACGGTGAGGAGGGTTGGAAGTGTTCCTGTCAGGGCTGCTTCTATCTCCCCCTGGTCTTCCCTTAGCTCGGGCGGGATGTAAGGGAGGCCTAATATCGCGTAAACATCCTGTTCCTTTTCGCCTCCCACCCGTTTGTTGTCTTTTTCACGGAATATGCCGTACTCGTTGAGTTTTAGCCCCTTTTTTATAGCCATCTCTCTGAGCCGGATGTTGTGTGCCTTGCTGCCTGTGAAATACGTAAGTGCAGCGCCATAAGATTCCCTTTCAACAACCCTTAAATCCACCTGAAGGTTTTGCTCTGTTATTATGCTGGACTTTGTTGGTCCGTGCATCAACACTTCTTTTACACCGGGAAGATGCACAAAGACGCTCATCACCTCTTTCGGATTGTCGGATGTGGCGAGGATATCAATGTCTTTTATAGTATCTTTCCATCTCCTTAAACTCCCCGCAAGATCGATTCTTTCCAAAGGGGCTTTTTTCTTAAGATGCCCGAGGATGTCATTTGCAACGGGAAGCACCTTGCCGAGTGGTTGACGCTCCCGCCCCCTTTTCAGCATCTCTATCCCCTTTAAAATATTATATTCCGTCTTTTCTTTTATGCCTGGCAAGCCTGCCAGTTTATGCTCCGCTGCTAATTTTTCGAGTTCATCGATGTTTGTAATTTTTAATTTGTCATAAAGCAGCTTAGATGTCTTTGGTCCAAGTCCGGGGATGGAAAGGAGAGTGGATAATCCTCCGGGTATTTCCTGTTTAAGCTTTTCATAAGCTTGTATCATCCCCGTCTTTATGTACTCCTCCATTTTGCCTGCAAGGTCCTGGCCGACTCCGGGAATATTCAGAATCTCCTCATGAGAAATATCTTCGATATTTTTTGTCAAGCCCTCTATATTCAAAGCTGCCCTGCGATATGCCCTTATGCGGAACGTGTTCTCACCTTTCAGCTCCAGAAGGTCTGCTATTGCATCGAATATTTTTGCGATTTCCTGGTTTTTCATCTCACCGTGGCAATAACTCGTTAGTTAGTGGGGTAATAACATACTGACCCGCTACACATTTTCCCTGCAGCCAATTCTAAGCTCAGGCATGTATAAATTGTATCACACCACAATGAGGATGAAAATCGCGAGCACTAAGATCTGCAGTGTAGCTTATAATATTCTATGAGACGGATACTCCACATGGACATGGATGCCTTTTTTGCTGCTGTAGAGGAACAAAGGCATCCGGAATTGAAAAATAAACCTGTGGTAATTGGCGGGTCAGGAGATCCCTCGAAAAGAGGCGTGGTTTCGACCGCAAATTATGTGGCCCGGAAGTATGGCATCCATTCCGCCATGCCGCTGAGAACAGCACACAAGCTTTGTCCGCACGCTGTCTTCCTGCCTGTGGACTTTGAAGAGTATTCCAGAGTATCCGGTGCATTTAAAAAAATCCTTACGGAATTCAGCGCTGTCATGGAAGATGTCGGGATAGACGAAGCCTTCCTCGACCTTTCTGATATTAACAAGCCGCCGGAACAAGTAGCCCGGGCAATCAAAGAACGGATAACAGCCGCTACAGGGCTTACCTGTTCCATCGGTATTGCTCACAACAAGCTTCTGGCAAAGATAGCCTCGGACATGGAAAAACCTGATGGACTGACGACCATAAGCGACGGAGATATAGAGAACCGTATATGGCCATTACCCGTGAGAAAACTTTGGGGTGTAGGTCCCAGGACAGAGGCATATTTAAAAGAACTGTCAATCCATACCATAGGAGAACTGGCTGCTGTACCGTTGGAAAAATTGGTGGAGCATTTCGGCAGATCTTACGGGCATTACCTTTATGAGGCATCCCGGGGCATAGATGACAGCCCCCTTGTCACCCACTGGGAACCCAAGTCCATAAGCAGGGAAACAACCTTCCAGACCGATAGTGACCATTGGCAGACTATTGCAAAGAACCTGGCTGACCTGACGAGAGAGACAGTGACAGAGTTGAAGGAGAGAGGGTATAGAGCCAAAAATGTTACGGTAAAGATACGCTTCAGCGATTTCAAAACTCAGACGCGTGCCAGCACACTTGATGCCCCGACCGATATCCTCGAAGTTCTACGGAAAGCGGCCTTCTGCTGTCTTGGCAAATTCGATCTGAAGAAGAAAATACGGCTTGTCGGGGTAAGGATGAGCGGACTGGTAAAGATATGAACCCCAGGGTCATAGGCCGACGCGCCAAGATCCATACCGTTATGATTTTTTTCGGAGTGCTTGGGGGAATACATCTTTTCGGTGTAATAGGGCTTGTCGCGGGCCCGCTGATCCGCTCAGCAAAACCTGCCTGAATCTGAGTGCCTGAATGCGCGAGTTATTTATTGGCAGACCCTCAGATAGCGGAAAGTAATTAACAGTCTATTTTCCCGACGGTTCACCTATCTCCACTTATTCACTTATAAATTAATTTTATGTTAAAGTAAATTCCATAACAGCTATGGAAGACCATAAATTAAAAGTTTTTTGTACAGTTGCCGAGACAAAAAGTTTTTCAAAGACTTCTCAGATTATTCACCTGACCCAGCCCGCGGTGAGCCTGCAGATTCAAGCCCTTGAAGAACTATATGAAACAAAACTCTTTGACCGGTCAAGCAGTTCCATAACCCTTACTTCTTCGGGAGAAGTGCTGTACAGTTATGCCAAGAATATCCTTGCGCAGTATTCCGAAATGGAAAAGGAAATAGGTAAAATCACCGGGCTTATCAAAGGAAGCATCACGATTGGCGCCAGTTCGACGATAGGCAACTACCTCCTCCCGGGCGTTGTTTTCAATTTCAAGAAAAATCATCCTAAGATCAAAATTAATATACTGATCGGAGTTACAAACAAGGTGCTTGAACTCCTGAATTCAGGCGTCGTAGAATTTGGGCTTGTAGAAGGTGAAACGACCAGGAGTAAAATTAGAGTCGAAGCGTTGCTTACCGATGAACTTGTCTTCATACTCCCTGCGATGCACCCCCTGGCAAGGAAGAAGTCCAGTTCAATCCTTGAACTCGTGAAAGAGCCGTTTATTATCCGTGAGGAAGGTTCCGGGACCCGCCAGACAATTGAAAAGTATCTGGCATTACACGGAATAAAGATTTCTGATATGCATGTTGTCCTCGTTCTGGGGGGGACCGAATCAATAAAAGAGGCGGTTGAATGCGGTATAGGCATCTCAATTGTATCGCGATGGGCGGCCCGGAAGGAAGTGCAATTCGGGACCCTGAAATACGTTACCGCCAAAGAAACCCGGATGCTAAGGGACTTTTCTCTGGTAATGCCGAAGAACGCTATACTATCTCACGCCGTAGATGAGTTCCTCTCCTACCTCAAGGCGTACTCCTTCGAGATACTCCTATAAATACGGCTATACAAGCGGCTACTGACACTCGATCTAACATTGACTGACAGGCTTGGTTTTATTTTTCACAGCCGGGACGAATCAAACGGCGCTGCACCCTTTCGCATAGTATTTTCACATATGGTTTTAGGGTTCATGAATTGTAAGAGATAATCGGGTCCTCCTGCTTTTGAGCCGACCCCTGACATGCCGAACCCGCCGAAGGGCTGTCTCCCGACAAGTGCGCCTGTGATCTTTCTGTTAATATATAGGTTGCCGACGCCGAACTCATCTTTTACCTTCCGGATAGCGGCTGGACTTCGAGAGAAAATACCCCCTGTCAAAGCATAGTCTGTGCTGTTGGCGATAGCTACAGCCTCTTCTATGTCCATGGCCTTTATGACCGAAACCACGGGACCGAATATCTCCTCGCGAGCAATAGTGGAGCCCGGGGACACCTCAAAAATCGCGGGCCCAATATAGTACCCAGCCTCTTCGCCTTCTTTAATAAGCAAGGGCTTCCCTTCCTCCCTGCCCTTCTCTATATATCCTCGAACTTTTTTCAGGGCCGCTTTGTCGATAAGCGGACCCATAAATGTCGCGGGGTCTTCGGGAGGCCCGACTTTGACGCTATTCATTGCCTCTTTCAGCCTCTCGCAGAATTCACCATAGACGTTCTGCAAGACAATGACCAGTGAGCAAGCAGAACATTTCTGCCCCTGATATCCTAGAGCTGATACCAAGACACCATTTATCGCCTCATCAAGATCAGCTGTTTCATCAATAATTATGGCATTCTTACCCCCCATTTCAGCAACGACCCTTTTCACATTAGCCTGAGATTTATGTGTATCGCCGGCAAGTCTGATAATTCTGAGACCTACATCCTTCGACCCTGTAAAAGCGATAAAGTCCACATCAGGATGGGAAACAATGAATTCCCCGATTTCCGCCCCTGGACCCGGCAAATACTGCAGTACCCCTGGAGGCAGTCCTGCCGACCTGAAAATTTCAATGAGCTGCCATGCTGCAACAGGGGACAGGCCTGACGGTTTCAGGATAACGCAGTTCCCTGTGACAATCCCCGCAGATACCATCCCCGCCGGGATGGCAAGAGGGAAGTTCCATGGAGATATAACCACTCCTACTCCTTTCGGCCCATAAAGGTATTCATTTTCCTCTCCAATATAGCGCCCGAGAACCCTCGGCCTTGCAATATCCAGCATCTGTCTGCCGTAGTACATAAGATAATCGATTGACTCGGCAATATCACTGTCAGCTTCCATAACAGGCTTCCCCACCTCATATGTCTCAAGCGCTGCGAGTTCGAATCTCCTCTTTCTCATTTCCTCGGCAGCCTTGAACAAATATCCGGCCCGGCTTTCAGGGGAAGTCTTCCTCCAGGACGCAAACGCTGTTATCGCCCGTCTTATTGAGTCTTCCGCATCACTTCGGGAAGCAGAGGATATTCTGCCCACTATTTCACCGGGCTCTGCGGGGTTTGTAGAGAGCGTCTCGGTTTCGGAAAAGACTTCCTCGTCTCCTATGAAAAGAGGATATTTCCCCCCGAGTCTTCTCCTTACCGTGATCAAGGCCTCCCCTATTTTTTGCCTGTTTTCGCCTTTGGAGAAATCTGTACTCGGCTCGTTTCTAAATGTATCCTTTGTTTCTCCGGGAACGTAATTGTTAGGGTCAGGTACCCGTATAAGCTCCTCGAATGACATCCTTTCGGCAAACGATTTCCTGAGGAAAGATTCATTGGAGGTGTTCTCAAGTATTCTCCTCACCAGGTATGCCATCCCGGGGATAAGTTCGCCAACCGGACAATAGACCCTGACAGGTCTTTGCTTTAGCGCCCTCCTTATCGGCTCACCCATGCCGTAAAGGGTCTGGAACTCGAACTGCCCTTCGTAGAGGCCCAGGTCTTCGGCCAGCACAATGGCATTGCTTATGCTTCTTATATTGTGCGTGGCAATGGCGGGATATACTAATTCGGCATTTTCAAAGAGTAATCTTGTAAGCTCCTCATAATTGCGGTCTGTCTCATCTTTTTCGAGAAATACAGGAACGGGCCATCCCTTCTGTCGATTTACTGCAATTTCGTAATCCCAGTAGGCCCCCTTCACCAGTCGGACAGTAATACGACGGTTGTTGTGCTTTGCCCAGCTCAAAAGAGAAAGGAGATCTTCTCTAGTGTCTTTGAGATATGCCTGAAGGGCTATTCCAGCCCATTGAAAATCTTTGTATTCCTCGAGGATACTTTTAAAGGTGGCGATAGTGAGGTCTTTATGGTAGTAATGCTCCATATCAAAGGTTATGGAGGCATCTAGCGCTGCCGCCTTATCAAATACCGGTCTAAGACCGTCTTTGCCCTTTTCTATTGAGCCGTCCCAGTCCAGGGGCTCTATTTGTGAATAGAATGAGGATATCTTCAGAGAAATGTCTATCTTGTTTCGATGGGGCTGATAGCCTTGACGCGCCTTTAATGCCGGGACAAGGAATTCCAGAGTTTCCAGGTACCGGGTTGCATATCGGCTTGCTTCGATGTCACTCACCACTGCTTCGCCCAAGAGGTCGATGCTCAATGCAGCGCCATCTTCGCTCAGCGCGTGTAAAGCTTTAAAGGCATTTTTCGGGTCCGTGCCCGCAATAAACTGTGTGGCAAGTGATTTTACCGAGCTCCTAATGATGGCGGCGACAATCCTGGGGACTGCGCTTCCTCTTGAAAGACGCTCTATCCCGTGCAGCACAATCTTAGGGACATCGGTGATATCACTGAAATATTCCTTGAACAGTCGGAGTACAACAGCATCGCTTTTAAGCGAAGGCAGGACATCTGTGAACCTCAAGAGCCTGATTTTGAAATCATCGTCTCTCATGGCCCATTCTATCATCCTGCCTGTCCATCTTTTTTCGTTAAAGATGGCAGGCCTCTCCTCCTTCAGGGCCGAAAAGAGCTCAAATGCTGCTCCCCTTATTCTTTCCTCAAAACTGTTATCTTGTTCCACGAAACCAATTGTACCACTTTATGAAATATTTTCTTCACAACGGCGGGTTACGGCTTTTCATGAGGGACTGAAACATGAAAGCAGCATTCACTGTGACGAGCTTGTCAGTATTCCCAAGATTTCGCTCACTCATTTTATAGGGTCTCTGTCCCCTGAGATAATACAGGATTTGGATGTTGCTCTGAAAATTGCCGTCGGGGCAGAGTGAAACACTTAATGTTCTGTAAAAAAGAACGGACATAAACAAACATATTGGGGACATTCTTTTATAAAAGAGATGGGACCGTTTCCTTTATTTTTTGGAAAATGGCATTAGGATCAAGTAGGCCAGAGATATCCACCCACCGGATGTCATCCTCTTTTTTAAACCATGTGAATTGCCTTTTGGCATAGTTGCGGGAGCTTTGCTTGATAAGGTTGATTGCCTCATCGAGGCCCAGCTCGCCATTCAGATGCATTGCTATTTCTTTATAGCCGATGGCCTGCATAGAGGAACAGGCAACAGGCAATAGGCAAGGGGCAAGGGGCGAAGATTCCTTTCCGCCATCTTTAATAGCGACGTTAGATTTTATCAGGTGCATGACCCTTTTCACCTCATCCACGAGCCCTTGAGCTATCATGGCATCAACGCGACTGTTGATCGTATCATAGAGTTCTTTCCTGTCTCTGGTAAGTCCTATTTTGATGAATACGTACGGAAAAGGTTTTGTTAATTTCTCATGCATTTCTGACAGTTTCCGCCCGCTTTTCATACATACTTCGAGTGCCCTGACAATTCTTCTTGTGTCAGCGGGCATTATCTTCTCCGCTGCAACGGGGTCCATGCCTTTCAAACTTGCATAAAGTGAGCCCGGGTCAGTAGCCTCCTTATGCAGCAGTTCATTCCGTGTTTCCCAGTCAGCGGACGGGCCGCTGAAGATGCCGCGTGTCATGGTCTTTATATATAAACCAGTGCCGCCGACTATGACGGGGACGCGTCTTTTTTCGAGGAGCGTATCGATGACTGGCCTGGCCTGGCTGACATAAGCTCCTGAGCTGAACGTTTCCCACGGTTCGGCCACATCGATCATATGGTGTTTTATCAGCTGTTGTTCCTCAGCTGATGGCTTGGCTGTCCCGATATCCATATATTTGTAAATTTGCATGGAATCGGCGCTTATGATTTCCGAATTCAAGGCTTCAGCCAGGAGGAGGGACACTGCTGTTTTGCCGATGCCGGTGGGCCCAAGCAGTATGATTACTGGCAGTGGGCCAGTTTGTTTTTGCTCTGTATCAATTAATCTTTCGATTCCGACCACTGGAATGTATTGAAAATTATCTATTGTCGCCATTTCTCGATAGGTGTGCTGGACGTTACCAGCCCACTACTGATAACCCAGGTGATCCAGAGCAAAAACAAACTGACCCACTACCTTATTACTTTTTTCATAGAAAATTATTGACAGTCACGGTATAATATGAAGTTTATACAATAAGTTTTGAAAAAGCAATTGCTTCGTGCCTCGGTTTATAAATAGGGTGTCGCACCGAGAGCGTCGATGCGCCCGCGCCGGCGATCGAATGCAACCGTATTTATGAACCGAGGCGCTTAAGGAGGTTTTACATGTTATTTAAAGGAAAGGTATGGAGGTTTGGGAACGATATAGACACTGATGCGATTATCCCGGCCAGATATCTTAATACATCCGATCCTGGAGAACTCGCCCGCCATGTTATGGAGGATGCTGACAAGGACTTTCCTGTCAAAATACAGGCAGGTGACATCATCGTTGCCGGCAAAAACTTCGGTTGCGGTTCTTCTCGGGAGCATGCGCCCATTGCTATAAAGGCTGCGGGTATCCAGGCAGTTATTGCAAAGAGCTTTGCGCGGATATTTTACCGCAACTCCTTCAATATAGGGCTCCCGATCTTTGAGTCTGAAGAGGCCTCGGAGAAAATCAAGGAAGGTGAAATAATAGAAATCGATGCCGATAAGGGAATTATTAAGAATCTGGCTACCGGCGAACAATATACCGCAAATCCGATTCCGCCTTTTATGCAGGAGTTGATCGAAGCCGGCGGGTTGATCGAGTGGACAAAGAGGCGGATGAAAGGAGCAGCCGTATGAGCAGGACTTACAACATAGCAGTAATACCAGGGGACGGGACAGGCCCGGAGGTAGTGGCTGAGGGACTAAAGGTCCTCAACACTGCTTCGGCAAAGTTCGGGTTCAAGATCGAGTACATGGAATTCGACTTTGGCGGAGCACGCTATTTAAAGACCGGGGAGACACTCCCCGATAGCGCGATCGACGAGTTCAGGAAGTTCGACGCGATCTTTCTTGGCGCTATCGGCCACCCCGAGGTAAAACCCGGAATTCTCGAAACAGGGATTCTCCTCAAGATACGCTTTGCTCTCGATCAATACATTAATCTGCGTCCGGTGAAGCTCTACCCGAACGTGGATACGCCGCTGAAGGACAAGGGGCCGGAGGACATCGATTTTGTGGTCATTCGTGAGAACTCAGGCGGTATTTACACTGGCCATGGCGGAGTGACGCGTATCGGCACTCCGGATGAGATAGCCACTCAATTGATGGTGTATGACCGCCGCACGGTGGACCGCTGCCTGAAGTATGCGTTCGAGCTTAAGAAGAGGCGTAACGCGAAGGACCCCAAGTATGCCGGAAAACCGATCACTCTCGTCCACAAGAGGAATGTGCTTACTCATTGCGGTGATCTCTGGTACCGTGCTTTTGAAGAGATGGGATCGAAGCAATATCCTGAACTCAAGCGCGACTATAATCATGTCGATGCTGCGAATATGTGGTTTGTGAAAAACCCCGAATGGTTTGACGTGGTTGTAACTGAAAATCTTTTTGGTGACATTATCACCGACCTTGGCGCGATGATACAGGGCGGGCTCGGAGTAGCAGCCGGCGGTAACATCAACCCGGAGGGTGTGTCAATGTTTGAGCCTATGGGTGGCAGTGCCCCTAAATATGCCGGCCGGAACGTGATCAACCCCATGGCGGCAATCGGAGCTGGGATGATGATGCTCGAGACCCTCGGCGAAGCAGCGGCTGCTGAGGCAATCGAGACAGCTATGGTGGCAGTAATGCAGAAAATGGAAAACCAGGCTGCCGGGAAGATGGGGTATTCCACAACTGGGGTGGGAGATTTAGTAGCTAAATATGTGAGCGGGAATCAATAAGGAGCCTGGAGATGTTAAAGAAAAAAGGGAAATATGTCGTAGCGGTGGTGGGTGCAACAGGCGCGGTGGGCAATGAGATGATTTCGGTGCTTGAGGAGAGGAAATTTCCTGTGGAGAAGTTGAGGCTGTTTGCTTCGGAAAGATCTGAAGGTAATACACTCGAATTTAACGGCCAGGACATCGCTGTCGAGACCCTCAGCGAAAATTCATTCAAAGGCATCGATATCGCGCTTTTCTCTGCCGGCGCCGAGCGTTCGAAAATATGGGCGCCCGTTGCAGCGGGATCAGGATGTATTGTCGTGGACAATTCCAGCCAATGGAGGATGGACCCTGCGATTCCTCTTGTGGTGCCCGAGGTCAACGCGCATGACCTTAAATGGCATAAGGGCATTATTGCGAACCCTAACTGCTCGACGATACAAATGGTAGTAGCGCTGAAGCCCATTCACGACGCTGCAAAAATAAGCAGGGTGGTTGTGACCACCTTTCAGGCGGTCTCGGGCACGGGCAAGAAAGCCATGGATGAACTCCTCCAGCAGACAAGGGACATGCTCAGTTTCAGGGAAGTCGAGTGTAAAGTATATCCCCACCAGATAGCTTTCAATGTGCTGCCTCATATCGACAAATTTCTGGAAAACGGCTACACAAAGGAAGAGATGAAAATGATCAACGAGACCCAGAAGATTATGGGTGACGATTCGATAAAACTAACGGCTACAACGGTCCGTGTCCCAGTTTTCAGGGGACATTCCGAAGCGCTTAACATAGAGACGAAAATAAAAATCACTCCTCAGAAGGTCCGCGAACTCCTTTCGAATGCCCCCGGTATTACACTATTTGACGCCCCGGAAAAGAATGTGTACCCTCTTCCCATTGAAATAGCGGGCAAGGACGACGTATTTGTCGGCAGGATCAGGGAGGACGAGTCCATTGAAAACGGGATCAACATGTGGATTGTTTCGGACAATCTGAGAAAGGGAGCGGCTTTAAACGCAGTGCAAATTGCCGAGGAGCTTGTCCGGAGGGCGCAATAGGGTGTTGTATTGTGCACTGGTCAGGTGATATTATATAAATTCCAGCTTTTGAGAGCGCTTCGTTTTTAACTTTAACGAGTAAAGATTCAGTTTCTAGATACCCCGTAGTTTGCTGCGGGGAGGTTCATTTAACGCCGGAGGTGAAGCATGGGGAATGGTAGAGATTATTTGTTTACTTCAGAGTCGGTCACAGAGGGACATCCTGATAAAATTGCAGACCAGATATCTGATGCAATACTGGATGCGATAATCGGACAGGACAAGACTGCGCGCGTTGCTTGCGAATGCCTTGTAACCACGGGGATGGCATTTGTCGCCGGAGAAATTACAACGGATTGCTATGTGCATATCCCTGACATCGTGAGGGAAACAATTAAGGATATAGGATATACCAGGGCCAAATACGGGTTCGATTATGAAACATGTGCTGTTATCACCTCTATAGACAAACAATCTTCGGATATCGCTATGGGTGTTGACATCGGCGGCGCCGGGGACCAGGGGCTGATGTTCGGTTTCGCCTGTGACGAAACTCCTGAACTGATGCCTATGACCATCATGCTCGCGCACAAACTGGCCAGAAAGCTAGCAGAAGTGAGAAAGAAAGATGTCCTCAGCTACCTCCGCCCTGACGGCAAATCCCAGGTCTCCATAGAATATAAGGACGGGCAGCCGTATAAGGTGCGTACTATTGTCATATCATCACAGCACAGCCCTGATATTACATTGAAGGAAATGAGGGAAGATATTATCGAGAAAGTTATTAAACCTGTTATCCCCGCTGAACTGCTCGATGAAGAGCAAATTGTCTACCACATCAACCCGACTGGCCGTTTCGTCATCGGCGGGCCCCAGGGCGACACTGGACTGACCGGCAGGAAAATCATTGTCGATACATACGGCGGGGTGGGAAGTCACGGAGGCGGATGCTTTTCCGGGAAGGACCCCTCAAAGGTCGACCGGTCCGCATCATACATGGCACGGTATATTGCAAAGAATATCGTTGCGTCCGGCATCGCGTCGCGCTGCGAGATACAGCTCGCTTATGCAATAGGCATCCCCCAGCCTGTATCGGTATTTGTCGACACCTTTGGAGCCGGAAAGATCAGCGACACGGAGATATCGCACCTGATAGTGAAAAATTTTGATATGACGCCGAAAGGCATAATCGATAAGCTGGCTCTGAGGAGACCTATTTACAAGAAGACCGCAGCATACGGGCATTTTGGCAGGACTGAAAAAGAGTTGACCTGGGAACATACCGATATGGCGGAGACCCTGAAAAAACAAGCCGGGATTTGAATAATAAATGTTGAATGCTGAATGTTGAATCACTGAAAGAAACCAAGTTTTGATTTTTCTTCCGGAATTTAACATTCGAAATCCAACATTCAAAATTTTTATATGAGGAGGATGAATGGCAAAGCACGATGTAAAAGATGTAGGTCTCGCTAAGAAGGGGAAACTGAGGATAGAGTGGGCCGCCCAGGAAATGCCGGTATTAAAGAGCATTACAGACAGGTTCATAAAAGAGAAGCCCCTTAAAGGAATGAAGGTAGTCGCCTGTCTTCATGTCACTACCGAAACGGCAAGCCTTATGGAGACACTTAAAGCAGGGGGAGCTGAAGTTGCTCTCTGTGCATCCAACCCTCTCAGTACGCAGGATGATGTGGCGGCATCGCTCGTGAAGAATTCAGGCGTTTCCGTTTTTGCCATAAAAGGGGAAGATACAAAAACGTATTACCGGCATATAAAAGATGCCTTGGCCCTTAAGCCGCACATAACGATGGACGATGGAGCCGACGTGGTTTCAACGCTTCATAAAGATGCCAAACACCTGCTCGAGGGAGTTATCGGAGGCACAGAAGAAACTACTACGGGCGTTATACGGCTGAAGGCAATGGCTGAAAGCGGCGCGCTCCGGTATCCCATAGTTGCAGTAAACGATGCTTTTACAAAGCACCTTTTTGACAACCGTTACGGCACGGGGCAGAGCACCATGGATGGGATAATAAGGTCAACGAACAGGCTGATCGCCGGCTCAGTTTTTGTAGTGGCCGGATACGGCTGGTGCGGCAGGGGCGTTGCAATGAGGGCAAAGGGGCATGGCGCCCGGGTTATAATCACAGAGATAGACCCGTTAAAAGCACTTGAAGCGACAATGGACGGGTTTGAATTAATGCCGGTCCTGGAGGCCTCGAGGATCGGGGACATTTTCGTAACTGCAACCGGGGACGTCAACGTTATTTCCAGGAATTGCTTCTCCGTCATGAAAGATGGCGCCATTGTCTGCAATACCGGCCATTTCAATGTTGAGATTGACATCGAAAGTCTTTCCGCGATGTCTAAGGCCAGGAGGATGATGAGGGATTTTGTGGAAGAGTTTACACTCCGGAACGGCAAAAGGATATACCTCCTGGGAGAGGGAAGGCTTATCAATCTAGCTGCTGCCGAGGGCCATCCTTCAGCGGTCATGGATATGAGCTTTGCAAACCAGGCATTGTGTTCCGAATTCATGGTGAAGAATGCAAAGAAACTCGAAAACAAGGTATACGGCGTGCCGGAAAAGATAGACAAAGAAATAGCCCGGCTTAAACTGAAAGCAATGGGCATCTCAATAGACACCCTTACCCCGGAACAGAAGAAGTATCTTCAAAGCTGGGAGATGGGAACGTAAAACAACTGGAACACTTTATCTTGAAAAAGGGGGCCGTATGGCCCTCTTTTTTTTGCAAGCTACATGTTATTCCAAAAGGTCTATGAGCAGAGGAAGCTGAGTTTTGGTCAACTCACGATTCCACTGACTATTGACTACTCGACAGCAAAGCGAGTCCTTTTCCCGAACTTAAAGCCGTCTACTAAGACAATTTCGATTCGTCTGCCCGAATCCCTAATTGAACATCTATTGCCGACAGTATTTATCAAGTACTTCCCGTGTAATTTATTCTGTTTCGTCAGCAGTGGCGGTATGCCGGGGGATCCAGAACTGTATCGTTGATAAACCGATGAGAAAACCTCCCAGGTGAGCAAACCATGCAATATTCCTCGTACCCGTGATAAAAAGGCTTACCAGCCCTCCATAAAACTGTACCGATGCCCATAAGCCGATTACCAGAAAGGCGGGCGCCTTAAATTTTTTTATCAGCCCTGCCGCAAAAGGTACAGGATTGATTTTGGCAACTGGAAACAGGAAAAGATATGCGCCAAGAATACCTGAAACGGCGCCGCTCGCCCCTACCAGTGGTCTGGTGGAATGCGGGGACCAAAGGGAGTAAATGAGAACCGCGGCGAAACCACAGAAAAAGTAAAAAAACAGAAATCGGAAATGGCCGAGTTTGTCTTCCAGCCTGGCGCTGAAAATCCAGAAATACACCATATTACCGAGCAAGTGCAAAAAACCGCTGTGCAGGAAGAGAGAAAAAATAATACACAGAAATGGCATTACCGGTTGCTGTACATCGTGGTACATTATAGCCGCGGGTACAGCTCCATACCTGAAAAAGACAAGCTTGCCTTCCTGGGGGAGAAACATCAAATAAATAAAGACGCAGATATTAATCCCAATAATGATGAGAGAAATTACAGGTAACCGTTTCAATGGACTGTTTTCTTTCTGGGAAAATAGCATATGGATAATTAGCTTACCCCCGCCCTTTCCCTGCCGTCAACCCCCCGCATATTGAGAAATGGCGACAATAGACAATTTTCAATACACGCCGCTGGCCGGAAGCGAAAAACTAATTGATCCGGAGCAAAAACAAACTCTACCCCCTCCGAATAATGTCTAAAGATAGGATATTTTTCCTAGGTCAAATAGGAATAACTTCCAATTGTCACGCTTGTCTGGATAAGTTATGCTCAAATCAAGAGGACAACAAGGAGGGCAAGACAATGTTAAAGCACAGAGGAGAAGAAAGAGCAGGAAAGGGGACATACTGGAATTTCTCAACAGGAGAGAGGATTCAATTAACGGGTGATGGCATGCTTCCGGGATCTAAAGAAACTACTTACTACAAGCTGTCTCCCTTTGCCATCCTGATGCTCGGTCCGATTTTCGGTCTGGGCTATGTTGTGTTTCTGCCGTTCATAGGCATAGCGGTGGTCACGAATGTAGTCGGGCAGAAGGTCCTTAATGGCGCAGTCAGGGCGGTCGGCGACACTATTTCCATGGGATGGAGGCCGAATGAGGCATACCTGGAAGGAAAGAGGGAAAAGGGGAAAAAAGAGAAGTAGCAGCGGCAATCATTATTGTTCTGCCGCACTTACTAACAAGAATACGGCAGGATGATTAAAACAGGGAGGGTAAGACAATGTTAAAGCACAGAGGAGAAGAAAAGGCAGGAAAGGGTACATACTGGAATTTCTCAAAAGGAGAGAGGATCCAGTTAAAGGGTGATGACGTGCTTCCGGGATCCAAAGAAACTACCTACTATAAGCTATCTCCCTTGACCATCCTGATGTTCGGGCCGATTTTTGGTCTCGCCTATGCCGCGTTTCTGCCGTTCATAGGCATAGCGGTGATCACAAAAGTAGTCGGACAGAAGGTCCTTAATGGAGCAGCCAAAGTGGTAGGCGACACTATCCCCTTGGGATGGAGGCCGAATGAGGCGTACCTGGAAGGAAAGAGGGAAAAGGGGAAAAGAGAGAAGAAGTAGCTGTAAATCCTTATTGTTCTGCTGGACTTGCTGACGTGAGTCCGGCAGGATGATTAAAACAGGGAGGGCAAGACAATGTTAAAGCACAGAGGAGAAGAAAAGGCAGGAAAGGGTACATACTGGAATTTCGCAACAGGAGAGCGGATTCAGTTAAAGGGTGACGGCGTTCTTCCGGGATCGAAAGAAACTACCTACTACAAGCTTTCTCCCTTAACCATACTATTGCTCGGTCCGATTTTTGGTCTCGCCTATGCTGTGTTTATGCCGTTTATAGGCATAGCGATGGTCACAAAAGTAGTCGGGCAGAAGGTCTTTAATGGTGTAGCAAGGGTGGTCGGCAACGCTATTTCTTTCGGATGGAGGCCGAGTGAGGCGTACCTGGAAGGAAAGAGGAAAAAAGGGAAAAAAGAGAAGAAGTAGCTGTGATCATCATTGGTCTGCCGGATGTGCCAACATGAATCCGGCAGGACGATTACAAACTATTGTGCTGGAGGTGATAACAAGGTACCTGAACAATACGGATACGGAAGCAATAGTTGTTGTGAACGTACATACAAAGGAGGAAATGCATCATGATGCAATCAACCATATTGAAAACAACAGCATTGGATTTTTTATCGCGCCAGGAGGAGACCTGTTCAAGGACCCAAATACGGTCGCTCTTGTCTCTCATAGTAGGACCTGTATTTGGTTTGGTGTATATGCTTTATATGCCGATTGTGTTCCTGTCCTTGCTGATAATGCTCCTGCCCGGCATTGCCATTGCGAAATCCGGCCCGGTGGCCGCTAAAGGCGATTCCGAAATGTGCATGGGCTGCCATGCCACCGAAGGGATGACCAAAAAGCTGAAAAACAACACAACACTTTCCGTGTATGTGAATGCGACACAGCTAAGCGGCTCTGTCCATAGCTTCCTGGGCTGCAACGATTGCCACAAGGATATTTCCATGGCAAATCACCCGGCCGACAGGACTTTCAAAAGCGCTGAAGACTTCAGGGCAACTACCACGAAGCTCTGCGTAACATGTCACCCTGTTGCGTCCTTCACTGAGAAGAGGATGCATTATCAGATAATGACGCAGGCCAAAGCGCCACCTTGCGTAGAATGCCACAGCGCGCATTCAGTACAACGCGTCGCTGCGATAAAAGCTTCGCAGAGCAATAACGACTACTGCCTGGGTTGCCATAAAAAAAACATCAGGATAAGTTCCACTCAAAGTACTGTCTCCATCGATGGATCGCAGCTGCACAGTTCCATGCATAAAAACCACGATTGCGCGAGCTGCCATACCGGTTTTTCCAAAGAGGCCCATCCGCTGGCATCATTTGCGAACAGACGTGAGCATTCCATAACGCTTTCGGGAACATGCAAGCACTGTCATGCGGACAAGATGGCGCAGGTTGAAGGAAGCATCCATTCTTCGATGATTAAGGAAGGCAATCTCAATGCGCCTGTTTGTACGGATTGCCACGGCTTTCATGCTGTCAGGGACAAGGCGGGTTTCAACACCATGGCAGGGGCCCCCTGTAAGAATTGCCATCAGGATGTATTCACGGCCTTTGCAGAAAGCGTTCATGGCAAAGCAAGGTTGAACGGAAATTCCGCGGCGCCGCTCTGCTCTTCGTGCCACCGCGCCCACGACATCAAGGCAACAGCATTAAACGAAGGCATAAAGTTTTCCTGCCTGGGCTGTCATAAAAACGCAGGCGCATTGCATGAAAAATGGCTGCCCAATGCGGCACTGCATATGGACTCGGTTTCCTGTGCAGTGTGCCATTCATCCGATGCCGGCGGCAGGGTATTCCTGCGGCTCGTCGACAAGCACACAGGGAAACCTTTTACTGAGGAGCAGGTGGTAAAGCTGCTGGGCGAGCACTACAGAGAACTGATCGGCCTGATGAACCCCCGAAGCAGTGACATCACCAATGAGGGACTATACAAGATCGTGAAAAAGCTGAATGCCAGCAGTGAGCATATGAAAGTCACACTTATTGGGAGCATATCCGTCAGCAGAGGCATTGAGGCTCATAATCTGACACTAAAGCAACATGCGGTAAAGGAATGCGAGCAATGTCATAGTGCAAAATCCGATTTCTTCCGTCATGTCTCTTTGGTTATTATGAAGGACAACGGGGAAGCCGAACTTTTCAATACAGATCAGGAGGTGTTAGGCTCCATGTTCTCGGTATTGCCGGCGAGCCAGTTCTATGCGCTGGGCAGCACCCGCTTAAAAATGCTCGACATTATCGGCATCCTTATGGTTGCAGGCGGTGTGTCCTTGCCTATTACCCATCTGCTCATCAGGAAGGTAACGGCTCCGATAAGGAAGAAAAGAAAGGAGGAACACTCATGAAGAAGATTGAACTGCACCCTTTGCCGGTGCGTATCTGGCACTGGATAAACGCACTCAGCTTTCTGGTTCTCATAGTAACAGGGATTCAGCTCCGCTATCGTGAAATGGTAGGCATAATGCCGTTCCGTACGGCAGTGGACATCCATAACTTCTTCGGGTTCCTGCTCACGGGGAGCTACTTCATATGGCTCGTCTATTATTTGGCTACCGGAAAGATCAGACTCTATATCCCCGACCTTAATTTGAAGAGATTGCTGATGAGCATGCTCAATCAGGCAAAATATTACGGGTACGGGATATTTATCGGCGACAAGAACCCCTTCCACGCTACTCCGGATGATAAGTTCAACCCGATGCAGAAATCATCCTATCTCATAATTATGGTGGTCCTTATGCCGCTTCTGATTATAACCGGGGTGCTTCTGTGGAATGTGAAAGGCTTCGCAAAATGGATCACTATGGCAGGCGGCCTGAAGATCGTCGACACTACGCATGTATTTCTTGCTATGTGCTTCCTGACCTTCCTCTTCGTCCACATCTATCTGGCAACGCTGGGCACAACCCCCATAGAGCACATAAAGGCAATGTTTACCGGCTATGAGGAACTGGACGAAGAACACAGCCACTAAACCGGGTTGTCCGGAAAGGCAATAGACTGTGATAGGGGGAGGGCATACCGCCCTCCTCTATCACCTCCATCCTATTTTGCCATTGCCTCGAAAATACCCCCTCGCCCCACTCCTCGCCCACCAAGGGGAGAGCGATCTGTTATAGTTCCCCTCCTTCGATGGGAGGGGATTAAGGGGAGGGTGATTTTCATGCCCCTTTGTGAGCCCTGGCCCATGGGGATTCCGGTGCTTACGAGCACCTGCCTAAGGCGCCTGCTGTTGGTACTGTTGGCTTGTCCGGAATCTTTCTTTATTTTCAAAAAAGATTCCCGTAAAGCGGAAATGAACATTGACTGCTTTTTATCCTTAATGTGATAATTGCACATGATAAAATTTCAAAAATACCTGTGGATATTTTTATCTATAATTTCCGGGGTAGAAAATTTTTTGAGGGGGCTGCTTTTTTCTCCGGGAGGCACTGGGTTGGCCGGCAGAGCCGCCGCACTAAGGGAACCTGCCGTTGTGCAGTATATGAAAATACTTTCTGAGTGATGTCCAAAGTAAATCTTAAAGCCCTGTCAAAGAAAGAACTGGAATCCTTTGTAAAAGGAGAGGGGATGCCCGCCTTTAGGGCAAGGCAGCTTCTGCACTGGATATATGAAAAGCATGTCCGTTCTATTTCAGACATCACCGAACTCTCGAAAGACCTGCGTGGAAGGCTTGCGGAAAAGGCGTTTATAAGCAATCTTGAGCTGTTTGACCATCGGATATCGGGGGACGGGACAGAAAAGTTCCTCTTCGGTCTTGAAGACGGTGAAAGCGTTGAAAGCGTGCTTATTCCGGATGAAGACCGGTCAACACTATGTATTTCCTCTCAGGTGGGGTGTGCCATGGGCTGCAGATTCTGCCTTACCGGAACAATGGGGCTTAAACGGAACCTCCAACCCCATGAAATCGTGGACCAGGTCATTTCCGTAGGCCGTATGATTAAATCTCAGCCCCTCACCGGGGAGGGCAAAGGGGGGGGGATTACCAATATCGTTTTTATGGGAATGGGAGAACCACTGGCGAATTTCGATAATGTTGTTGAGGCACTATGGAGAATAACAGGCCGGATGAAAATCTCTCCCGGGAGAGTCACCCTCTCCACTTCCGGTATCGCTCCTAAAATTATCGAACTTGCAGTCAAGGCCCCGAAGGTGAAACTGGCCGTCTCGCTCAATGCTGCGACCGATGAGGTAAGAGATTATATCATGCCTGTGAACAAGACTTATCCGCTCAAGGCGCTGCTTGACGCCTGCCGCAAATTTCCTCTGCCTGCTCGCAGCAGAATCACTTTTGAATATGTCCTTTTAAAAGACGTTAATGATGCCCCTGGTGATGCAAAGCGGCTTATAGGACTTCTCAAGGGAATCCCTTCCAAAGTTAACCTCATCCCCTTCAATCCGTATCCTGGCTCAGAGTTCAAGCGCCCTGACGAGGCAAGTGTTATCAAATTCCAAAATATCCTTTTAAATTCACACTTGACCGCCATTATCAGAAAAAGCAAGGGGCAGGACATATTGGCAGCGTGCGGACAATTAAAGACTCGTTATAGCGTTGAGCGTACAGCGTTATAGTGCCACTAAGTACCCCATTTCATAAATACGGTTGCATTCGACCGCCGCTGCATCCTCGCCGGCTTCGTTGCACTCCTTCGCCGTACGCAACGGTACGCCTCAGTCGCGCGCCTTGCCGCCGCGGCGCATCGACGCTATCCGTGTGACACCGTATTTGTGAAAAGGAGTACTAAGCTTTCTTCTTCAGAGTTTCCTCGATTCCCAGGACGTATTTCGTATAATCGAATCCTAACTTCATTACTTCCAATTCATCGTTCCTGATTTTTTCGAGCCTCTCCTCTTCAATATCAAACGTCTCGAGAAATTTACTTTCAAAGATAAACCTTCTGAACCTGTCCACGTCGTAACATGCCATGTAGAATGCCTTTTGCTTTTTGTCGTCAAGCGCATGCCCGGGGAGATCTCTCCTGAAGAGGATCTCTTTCCATCCCCTGTTCATATCGTCGTAGATATCGACCCCCTGGTTGTCCCTCCAGTCCCGCACCGTCCATTCGTCATTTTCTTTAAAACCGAGACAGTGTTCTTCTTTTACAAAGAAATAGAATTCCTCGGTAATGGCCACGTTGATCTTGGCGTCCATTTTTTTCAGGGATGCCTGCCCCAACGGATAGTACCTGCAGTTTGCAGGCCTGTCTGAATAAATTGTACACCCTTCCTGAGTGACGAATGGACAGCTCCGGTTTATGTCCTCATTCATTTTTAGAAATACAAACGGATGGGAGGTCTTTTCATCGATTTCAATAAATATGTGCCGATCCAGGAACTCGCCCGACGAAATTCCAAGTCTCTTTTTCAGCCTTATAATATCGTATGGTGTGAGTAGAATGTCGATATTGCTGCAGCATTTTGTAAAGCATCCTATCCCTTTATGACATTTGAACTTGAACCGCGAATCCAGCGTAAGCTGTACCGGTTCCACTGATTTCATGCTTAACATGGTCCCCTCCAAAGCTCTAAAGATATATCAGGTATTTTAACATGAGGCAGGTTGAAAAGTACCTTTTTGGGGACCTGCGTCAGATTAATGGGGTTTGTAATCTTGTCATTGCCTCGAAAATACCCCCCCCACCCCCACCCCGCCCCTCTCCCACCAAGGGGAGAGGGACCTGTTGTCATAGTTCCCCTCCCTTGATGGGAGGGGATTAAGGGGAGGGTGATTTTCATGCCCCTTTGTGAGCCCTGGCCCATGGGGCTTCCGGTGCTTTAAGCACCAGAAGCAGGTGCTCTTAAGCACGGGAATGACGTCTTGACGCCCCCCACATTCATCGCCCACACCCCTTTTTAGGATACTCCTTGAATAATGATATATGTAACTGTTATGCTTTTTGAAAACCGGGGTCATTATGAAAAGCCCTGGCTACGACAAAGGCGATGGAAACTGCATTTTCCTCTTTCTTCTCCTCTTTTTTAGGCATGTACATGACTCAGTCTTGCGTACACGCGTTTATCGCATTGCTTATTGTAGACAGGGCAATCCAGATATGGGATATCGGCAATCCTTTAATACGGCAGCGTTTCCGCATTTTTATTATTTTTATTGCTCTCTTTTCCTACCCTTTTTATCAACTGTTGAACCCGGAACGGGGGACTCTTGCCTTCAGGCTTGGAACACTCTTTGACAGCAGCCGTTGGCTGGACCTGGAACTATGGAATACCATTCCTCTTGGTCTTATGTTCACTCTTTTACTGGTTTTTACTTCTTTTGTGTTCCTTTTCCAGGAGTTGGTCCCGATTATTAAACATGCGGTGGAATCGGACCGGACACTGTCCGGATGGGAAAAACTGGATGGCCAATCTGAAATTGTCCGGAACTCCGGGTGTTTCAAATGTGAGACTCAGGATGTACCGGATTTTTACATTACAGTCAATGAACATCCTATTCTTTTCGCCCGGACAGGGAAAAAGCCGTCAATTTATTTATCAACCGGCATTATTGCTTCACTTACTGTTGAGGAGCTTCAAGCGGCTATTGCCCATGAGACCGCCCATATATTGAGAAATAGACGGCCGTTGCTGATTATTGTCTTTTTTTTAAGAATGCTGCTGTTTTTCAATCCTGTTGTCCTGCTGGTGTTCAGGCTCATCGTCTTGGACGAAGAGAAAATATGCGATGACATGGCGATTGCTTCAACAAAAAATGCCTGCGCCCTTGCAGAAACCCTGAAGAAACTCTATTATAAGCCTGAGTTCCCTCCCGATGGGGACAAGAATGGCGCGTCTGTCCGTCAGCAAAACGGTAATCCGCATGTCGAGAAGAGAATCAGAAGGATTGAAGGAGGCGTGACACAATACGCCGGAGGGCAATTGGGAAAACTCATCGCCGTCTCAATTGCTAACATCATAATCAATTACTTCATTGTATGACAACTTAGGGACGGGCATGAAAAAAATTCTCCTTTTTTCGAGTGTTATTGTGGCTTTGATGGCTTTTCTGTGGTTTTTTAACTGGCTTCCCTTCTACATCGAAGAAGGAATAGTTAGGAGATACTCCAGTATAGAAGAAGTCAAGGCAAAGCTCAAATTAAAGGAAGTTTTTGTGCCGTCCTTTTTCCCCCAGCAGTATGCATGGCCCCCTTACGAGATTATAGCCCAGACAAAACCGTTTACATCGGTCATTATGAAATTCAGGAATATAAACGGAAAGCCGAATGCGCTGGTTATTTGTCAGTTCACCGCAACAGCCTCTGTTCCCGATTGTTTTCCCCGCATGATACAAATCAGGGAGAGCACCTCATATAAGATGAAGGGGCGACCGGCTATTCTCGAAGTTGGCGTCTGCGGGCACAATGAGGTATGCAGCCGCACGACATGGCGTGAGGGCCGATATCGAATCGCTGTTGCCATTGATGCCCCGCCTTTAGACCTTGTCAAAATCTCGGAAAGCATGATCCAATAATACCATAGGGTCTAGGTGATGCCCGGTAATTCATGCTCTTGTGAGTCTTAACGCGTTGACAGGGTTTCCGGGGTATCTCTTTGCGGTGGTCCATATTCTCGTTGACCTGGGCAGACGCCGGCGTATATATTATCGGTATGGAAGGCTGGTTCTCGACCGCTTCGGGTCTTTTTAGGGAAGGGCCGGGATGAAAAGCATTAGAAAAGGAAGCTCAATGGAGACAGAGGGGACAAAAACGTTCGGGAAACGTAAAACTTGTCCCGGGTTGATACTCAGTCTTTTGGTGTTTGGTCTTATTGTGACATGCATTGTTATGCCAAATATCGCCGGCGCCACTGGCGGCGATGAGACACAGCAATGCCTGGAGTGCCATAGCAAGCAGGGGATTATCATACGATTCCGGAACGGAGAATCCGAGACATCGGTAATTAACGCCGGACAGTTCAGGTCATCTGCCCACGGCAGCATCTCCTGTTCCTCCTGTCACACTGATTTTTCGGCAAAAAGCCACCCGGCGCGTATATTCAAAAGCTTCAAACAATACAGGATACGCTTGTCGCGCACCTGCAGGCGCTGCCATAACGATGATCAACTGCAATCCAGGCCGGTCCACATTGCGCTGCTCGAAAAGGAGCGGGAGGGGAACGCGCTTCCATGCACCGATTGTCACAGCGCCCATACGATGACGCCTTCGGCAGGGGGGAAATTGACGAAGAGCGAAAGCGACTATTGCATGAAATGTCATACACGGGGCTTGAATATGACCTTCGGAGATAAGGAGACGGTATCGCTTGCCATTGACGGATCGCAACTGCGGTCTTCAGTGCATAGTGACCTGAGCTGTTCCGACTGTCATTTCGGATTTTCATCTAAAGAACATCCTGAAAGGACATTCAGGACCGGGCGCGATTACTCAATAGCCTCGTCACAGACCTGCAGGCGCTGCCATTTCGATAAATACTCTGAAACTCTGGAAAGTATTCACTTTGCCCAACTCAATCAAGGAAATCTCGATGCGCCTGTCTGCATAGACTGTCATGGCAGTCATTCCATACAGAAAGGGCGTACCGAAAAACTGCGGAGTGCAAAGAGGTGTGAAAAATGCCATCAGGTGATATTCAGCACTTATGCTGCAAGCGTCCATGGCAAGGCGCTTATAGACGAAAATAATCAGGATGTACCGATCTGTGTGGATTGTCATAAGGCGCACGATATAGGCAACCCTCTTACGCTGGCATACCGCGAACATATTCCTGAAATGTGCGGGAATTGCCACGCCAATAAGAATATCGTAGGCAAGTACGGGCTTTCCACCGAAGTATTGAAGACCTATCTTTCCGATTTTCACGGGATCACTCTTAATTTTTACAAGCAGCAGACGGATAAACTGAAATCGGGCAGAGCTATGGCAGTCTGCACCGATTGTCATGGCACCCATGACATACATGCGAATGTGGGCCGTGATACAGCTATTATAAAAGCCAATCTGTCCCGGCAATGCCGTAAATGCCATCCTGAAGCCAATGTGCATTTTTCAGATAGCTGGCTTTCTCATTATGAGCCGAGCCTGCATAAGGCGCCGCTCATATATATTGTCAAGCTGGCCTGCAAGGCCTTTTTAATATTGATGACGATCGGGATTGCCCTGCAAATTCTGTTGCATTTGTGGCGTTACGCCAGCGACCGCTGAAGGAGGAAAGAATGAGCGCTGCTGCAGATACTGCTCAGTATATAAAAAGGTTTTCATTGTACCGCATCATTGAGCACTGGGTCCTTGCCGTTATCTTTGTGTCCCTTACTGCAACCGGGTTGGCCCAAAAATATTATGACCTGGCCCCCTCGCAATGGCTTGTGCTGAACCTTGGCGGGATTGATGCGGTCAGGATCATACACCGGATTGCCGGTATTTTCCTGATCCTTATTCTTGCGCAACATCTCATCGCAGCAGTTGCAGGGGTCCTGTTCAGAAAATGGAACACTTCGATTTTAATCACGAAAAAAGATTTTACCGATTCCATCAGCAGTCTTAAATATTATATGGGCCTGGTCGAGCAGCCTGCCCGCTGCGGCAGATATGACTACAAGCAAAAATTCGATTATTGGGGGATTCTTACCGGCAGTATCCTGATGGTCATAACGGGCATCACCTTATGGTTTCCAATTCCGGTCACATCTGTCCTTCCGGGAGAAGTCATCCCTATCTCTAAAATACTCCATACGAATGAAGCACTTGTTCTCATGCTGCTTGTCGCGGTTTGGCATATATACAACTCGATCTTCAGCCCGGAAGTTTTCCCTCTGGACACCGTCATGCTCACAGGGAAAATATCCAGAGAACGCATGATCAGAGAACATCCCCTGGAATATGAACAGCGCTTCGGCGCGCCGCTTTCCCCGGATGACGACAAACCAGACTCTTCATCCCTTGACAGGGGAGGAACAAAGGAGTGAATATAATAGAAATATCTTATTGAATGCGAAAGAAAATATTTGTTGCCATAATACTTAATGTCATCATTATTTCGGTGACACTCGGCATCATCAGCTATCTGACAGTCAGTGCCAGCATCAAGCGCTCACTGGATGACCGGTTGATGCTGGCCAAGATAATAGCCGATTATATCGATGTCAGCCTGCAGACAAATCTGAACAGGCTTATGGACATTTCCCTGTCGGGAAAGATAGATCTTACCTATAGGGATTGGGAGCCTGCGCGAAAGGCGCTCGAAACAGCTTACAAATATTCGCTGTTCACGGACGGCGTTTTCCTCCTGGACAGGCAGGGCAACACCCTGCTCACCTACCCTCCGCACGATGTTTATGCAGAAAACCTTTCATATATAAATTATGTAAGTCAGGTGCTGAGCGAGGGGAAGCCGGTCATATCCAGCGTGTACACCTTTGATCCCATAAAAAAACAGGTATTGTTCATGATGGTGCCCCTGAAGGACCGGCGGGATACAATTGTCGGTGTTGCAGGCGGGATACTCAGCCCCACCAACCCCTTCATCAGTGCTATTCTGCAGCGCATGAAAATAGAAAAAAGCAGCTACATAGACATAATCGACAGCAATGAGATTGTGGTCGCTTCGGATTATCCGGCCCGCATCCTGGGTCATGATGACAATGGCGGGGCGCTGGCCGCGATGATACGGAGTGCGCAATCCGGGATCAGGCCATGCAGGCATGTCTTGCCCGGAGCAAAAGGCGGGGAAACGATAGATGACCTCCTTGCATTTGTTCCACTCAAAATAGCGCCGTGGGGAGTCGTCGTAGGACAAGAAGAAAAAACAGTCTTTGCGCCTGCGGCGAACCTGGAACGGAATTTTATGTTCATTGTGGCCGCGTTTATTGCCACGTCCCTGCTCCTTGGCATAGGGGCAAGCACAAGCATTGTCAGGCCGCTTAAAGCCCTTATCGCCGCAACCAACAGGATCGCTGCCGGTGATCTGTCAAAGAAGGTTGAGGACTTGGGCAGCGATGAGGTTTTGCAACTGAGCAAGAGTTTTGAAACTATGCGAAAAGAGCTTGCCGTTTCATTAGATCGCATTCAAAAGCAGAATATGGACCTTGAGCAACGTGTAGCGACGAGGACGGAACAAATCCGTAAAAGCCAGAAAACGGTGGAGGGCCTGCTTAAAAAAATATTTACCGCTGAAGACGAAGAACGGAAGCGCATAGCGCGACTGCTCCACGATGAAGCACTGCAGGACATTTCGGCGATCCTGATTAACCTGGACATATATAAGGCGAGGCCCGAAACCTTCAACGTACAGCGATGCGACGAGCTGCGGGCGATCGTTCTTAAAACAATCGACGATGTGCATAACCTGATCCAGAATCTGAGACCGACAGTGCTTGATGATTTCGGCCTCGAAGCAGCCATCGAATGGCTCCTTGACAAACATTTGAAGGCAAAGGGGATAGAATACAAACTTCAAATGGACTGTCCCGAGGACGAACGGTTTTCCCCGAAAATCGAGAGGCTCCTTTTCCTGATTACGCAGGAAGCGGTCATGAATATTGCCCGCCATTCGCAAGCCCGGAATGTTTTTGTTACGTTCGAAGCAAATACAGAGCAAGTAAGTATAACTATCGATGACGATGGAAAGGGCTTCGACGTAGATGAAGCGCTTCGGGCCTCTTCTGAAAGCACGAGAGGTCTGGGCATTCTCGGCATGAAAGAGAGGGCAGGGCTGTTTGGAGCACTGTTTGGAATCTATTCAACTCCAGGCGAAGGCACGCGTATTTCCGTGTGTGCGCCAATCGCCCGGATGGGAGGTGACTATGAGTAAGATAACTGTTCTCATTGCCGATGACCATGCTTTGGTGCGGGAGGGCATCGCCGCATTTCTCAAGATGTATGATGATATCGAAGTTATAGCCGAAGCCTCGGACGGACTTGAAGCGATAGATAAATGCAAAAAGCACAAGCCGGATGTCGTGCTTATGGATGTTTCAATGCCGAACCTTGGCGGACTGGAAGCAACTATTGAGATCAAAAAGACCCATCCTGAAATCAAAATACTTGTCCTCACCCAATACAGTGATAAGGAATACATTTCACGGTTTCTTAAAGCAGGGGCCACGGGATACCTGCTCAAGAAAGCAGGCGGCAACGAACTTTTGACTGCGATCAGGGCGGTCAGCAAGGGGGAAAGTTATCTTTTTTCATCCATTGCATCCGAGGTCATATCAGGTTATCTGAATAGCGGGGCAAAAACTGTTAAAGACCCTTATGAGAAGCTTAGCGACAGGGAAAACCAGGTATTGAAGCTGCTGGCCGAAGGACGTACTCATAAAGAAGCCGCCACTCTTCTGAACATCAGCGTAAAAACGGTCATAGCCCATCAGTCCAATATTTTTGAAAAACTGTCTCTGCATAACCGTTCTGACCTGATGAAATTCGCCATACGTCAGGGCATTATAAAAATAGAAGAAGTAGACGAATAGTCCGCTGTACCGGCCCTGTTGCTTATACGGAAGATCATCTGTGTCCCTATTAGATATACGGGCTTCGCGCACGGGGTGCAGCTTACCCGCCCACTGGCGATGACCCGGATGCCGACGTAGAAAAACACCCCCCGTACGCTCTGATTTGCATTTTTTTTCTTGTGCTCTTGACAAAAGGTTCTAAAATGAGCTAATTTACTTACTCGCTCTTTGAAAACAGCTAAATACATGCGTGATGAACTACAGAATGCTTCAGTAACAAAGCTTCGATTTTGAGTATTCAGGAAAACATTTGAGAGTTTGATCCTGGCTCAGAACGAACGCTGGCGGCGTGCTTAACACATGCAAGTCGAACGGAGTTATGTTTGTAGCAATACAGATATAACTTAGTGGC
>Ga0181533_1001331_pt1 | contig 31959 bp, 26 predicted proteins | sample PEATcosm2014_Bin_45_FD_119772 | JGI IMG/M metagenome (GOLD analysis project Ga0181533, IMG submission 119772) | Peatland microbial communities from MTU Mesocosm Facility, Houghton, MI, USA - PEATcosm2014_Bin11_60_metaG | ecosystem: Environmental > Terrestrial > Soil > Wetlands > Peat | place...
AACGCATATTGTGGAAATCTTCTCTCCAAAGAGCAGTTGACAACCTTGCCGATGGCGAAAATGGAAGAGGCCATGGGAAGCCCGTTCGGCGATTCTCTTGCCAATCTTGGAGTGCAACCTGGCAAAGAAATCCCGTTTGTAGTTGTATTCAGCGGGGTGCCGAAAAACGCCGGTGAATTCAGTGTGGAGGTTGTCGGTTCAACGGTAGCCACTCAATAAAAGCCGAAAATTCAAAATCACAAATTCAAATTCCAAACAATGTCAAAAACAAACTAAATTACGTTTTGTTTGAGATTTGTTGTTTGGAATTTGTTCGTTATTGGGGCTTTTCCAAAATTCCACTTTTACATTACTATTACAATTATCAACGGTAATTTCTGCTAATCTGTGTATAGATAAAGATTTTGCGGAGGCCAACCATGATAACCCCATTGAAAATAGGCAAGTATGAAGTGAATTATCCGCTTATCCAAGGAGGGATGGGAGTCCGGATATCCGGTGGTTCGCTGGCAGGCCACGTGGCCCGTTGCGGTGGGGTAGGCATTGTGGCGTCAGCTGGGATCGCTCTCAACAGTGGTTTCTATAACGAACATAATTACGTCCAGGCCGATTCGGAAGGATTGAAAGCCGAATTGTGCAAAGCTTACAAAATAGCGCCGGACGGCATTATCGGCGTTAACGTGATGGTTGCCCTTTCCGATTTCGAAAAGCTGGTGGATGCGGCAATAGAGGGAGGGGCAAAAATCATCATCTGTGGCGCCGGGCTCCCCATGACCCTGCCGGGGTTAACCGCCCATGCACCCGATGTGGCGCTGGTTCCCATCGTTTCTTCGGTGCGGGCCGCCCAGCTTATCGCCAAAAAATGGGTTAGGGCATACAATCGTTTTCCCGACGCCGTGGTTGTTGAAGATCCGGACACAGCCGGCGGTCATCTGGGTGAAAAAATGGAAAATATCTGCAACGGCGAATATGACCAGTACGCAACTGTGCGCGGTGTCAAGGAATTTTTCCGGAGCGAATATGGAAAGGATATCCCTGTCATAGCCGCAGGCGGCATTTGGGATCGGGACGACCTTTTGTATGCACTGGAGCAGGGGGCGGACGGGGTTCAAATGTCGACCCGTTTTGTTACGACGGTCGAATGTGATGCAAGTGATGAATTCAAGCAGATGTACATAGACTGCAAGAAAGAGGATATCGGCCTGATAATGAGCCCGGCAGGTCTGCCGGGGCGCGCGATCCTGACCAATCAGGAAGATATTGCCCTCTATGACCAGCTGAACGATACCGTCTGCACCACCGGATGTCTGAAAAAGTGCACCTATAAGGAATCCGGCGAGCGGTTTTGTATCGTCAAGGCCCTTGACCGGGCACAGCGTGGCGATGTTAAAACAGGCCTCGTGTTCTGCGGGAGCAACGCCTGGAAAGCGGACCGGATAACCACCGTGCAGGAGATATTCGACGAGTTGTTTGCCGGGGGACTTGCGGAGAGGGCCGATAAGGCCGCATGACATTTTTTATACCGACTTGCAGTCAAAATGAGTGACAGTCAGGTAGGAGAGGGCGGCGTAAGCAAATGTCGCCTTTTTTTATTGGACGTTAACCGGAACCGAACAAGTTGGAATCCAAAACAGCTTTCCTATAATTTTGACCTTGTCGCATAAAAGTGATATAAAAATTTATCTACAGCAACACATTATTCAATCTATGGAGGAAAAACCATGTCACTCAATGTTGACATAGATCCCGGAACTGCTTTTGCGGATTTTATGGTTAAGGAACTCTCACTCGCCGACTGGGGGAAAAAGGAGATCAGGATCGCCGAGACCGAGATGCCGGGTCTCATGGCCATACGCGATGAATACGCCGGACAAAAACCGCTGAAAGGGGCGCGCATCTCCGGATCGCTCCACATGACAATTCAGACGGCAGTGCTGATCGAGACCCTGAAGGCCCTGGGGGCAGAAGTGCGCTGGGCATCCTGCAACATATTTTCAACCCAGGACCACGCTGCCGCGGCTATCGCCGTCGGCGGCACAGCGGTTTTTGCTGTCAAGGGTGAGACACTGGAAGAATACTGGGATTATACACACAGGATATTCGAGTGGCCGGACGGTGATTACTCCAATATGATTCTGGACGACGGAGGCGATGCTACCCTGCTTCTACATCTGGGAATGAAAGCGGAGAAGGACCCTTCAGTGCTGGCCAATCCCGGTTCCGAGGAGGAGATCATCCTCTTTGCCGCAATAAAAGCCCAACTGGCAAAGGATCCCAGCTGGTACTCCACCCGCATCGCCCGGATCAAGGGGGTTACCGAGGAGACAACCACCGGTGTGCACCGGCTTTATCAGATGCACGAGCGGGGTGATCTGCGCTTCCCGGCCATCAACGTCAACAACTCGGTCACCAAGAGCAAGTTCGACAACCTGTACGGCTGTCGCGAGTCGCTGGTGGACGGCATCAAGCGGGCCACTGACGTAATGGTGGCCGGAAAGATCGCCGTGGTCTGCGGATATGGCGACGTGGGAAAGGGCTCGGCCCAGGCGATGCGGGCGCTGTCGGCCCAGGTGTGGGTGACTGAGATCGACCCGATCTGCGCCCTGCAGGCCGCAATGGAGGGATACAGGGTTGTGACAATGGAGTATGCCTGTGACAAGGCCGACATCTTCGTCACCGCCACCGGCAACTACCATGTAATAAATCACAGCCACATGGCTCAAATGAAGAACCAGGCCATCGTCTGCAATATCGGCCACTTCGACAACGAAATCGACGTGGCGAGCCTCGAAAAATACCTTTGGGAAGAAATCAAGCCCCAGGTGGACCATGTCATATTCCCGGACGGGAAAAGGATCATTCTACTCGCCAAGGGACGGCTGGTGAACCTGGGTTGCGCCACCGGGCATCCCAGCTATGTCATGTCCTCTTCCTTCGCCAATCAGACCATTGCCCAGATCGAGATATTCACCAACCCCGGCAAATACCCGATAGGGGTCTACACCCTGCCCAAGCATCTGGACGAAAAGGTGGCGAGACTGCAACTCAGGAAGCTTAACGCGGAGTTGACAACCCTGACTCCGCAACAAGCCGCCTACATAGGCGTTCCAGCGGATGGGCCATACAAGGCGGAGATCTATCGTTATTAGATGATTGTCATTTTATCAACTTTTCATGAAATAAGGGGTTATTTAATATGGATTTCCCATATTAAATAACCCCTTATTGCCTTGGGAAAATGAAAAGCGTCTTCCGCCCTTATCAACTACGCAAATGCTTGAACTCCTCCATGATTTTGCTCTGTTGTTGATAGATAAACTGAGACAAAATCCGCTCGCTCTTAGTATTCATCTTCAACTGAAATATGTGTCTCCTCAACGAATCCTGTTCCTGATATTTTAAGAAGACGCCAGGGACATCGAGCTTGACGGAGGGGAGAAGAAGAGTGACCACCCCTTTTTCTTTCTCCTTCAAGACATTTTCCTGCGGCGCCAGGATCGCCACGCCGCCGAATGAGATCTCCCGCACCGCTCCTGGCACTTCCTGCTGATTATTATGGAAAGACGCCTCAACCATATCCGGCAGTGTCATCCTGACATACATCCGCCGCTCCGAGGTGTTTTGAACATATGAAAACAGGGTAAGATAAGCAAGATTGTGTTCTCTGTCGATCTTTAACACATTGGCAAGTACCCAATGTGGCAACAGATCGCTTTTCAGAAATGTCGTATTTTGCAGTATCATTGAGACAGCCTGGAAACTGTGGACTGTCATGGCGACAATACCGTGATCGATGTGTTCAATGTTCGCCCCGAAGCTGATCGGCATGTCATTGTAATAATTGAGTAATATCAAATCATTAGGAAATTTGTTATGCATGATGGCGGACAATGCCTTGATTATCGCCGCCTCATCTTTCTGCGCGTTATGCACGGTCATTTGTTTATACTGATACGGCGTGGGGCTTTTCAAACCTACATCGGAAAGACGTTTGAACATAATTCCAATACTCCTGACCCTGAAGGATAACATTGCCGGGTTTTTACCAGCGGAATTTGAAAAAAGAGTGTTAAGGCGCGCTTACCTGGACCTCGGAACTTTCCTCGCCTCCGGGATTGACCACCTGGACCTTGAAATTTTTCAGAGTGGAGCTGTAAGGGAAGCGCTGATAAATAAGTTTTCCGCAGTTCACAAAAACGGTCCTCTCTCTCTCGGTGGCGCTTGCCGTGCCGCTGCGCAGGCGCTTTACATCAAAGCTAGGCGGTTGAATGCCGCTCTGGTCCAGGTCTCTCTCTTCAGTTACCACCAGCGTTGAATCCTGCTGGAAATTTCTCCCTCCGATAACCAGATTATAATTGTTTACGTTTTCCTCACTGGTGGTGACACTGTCAATCTCAGGTCTGGCGTCGATAAAAAGCCCCTGTGCCCCGGACTGTGCATCTTCCGAGTTTTTCACCTGGATTTGATGGAGCCCCGCTACGACACGCGGGACCTTGAAGGAAAAGCTCTCCGGGGAAAGAAAGCTCCCCCTGATAGCCGCTCCGTCAAAGAGAACCTGAGACTTCTCCTGGAAATTTCTGCCGGAAATTACAACATCCCGGTCTTTGTCCGGCGTACAGGCATACATAGTGTCGGGGGAGAGGGAATAGACAACCGGTTTTGGTGGAAACAGGGAAAAGTTGTAGGCCCTGCTGGTCGTACCATCCTCTCTTTTCAAAAAGAGGGCATAAAGTCCGGGAGGTAATCTGGGGATGTCGAAACTCAGCTGTTTGGGGCCGAGTACCTCGGTAGGAACCGGAGTATTGCCTAAAAAGGCGGTGGTCTTTTCGGTGAACCCCGAGCCGGATAGGGTCACGCTGGTTTCCGGTTCTCCCTGGGCCGGGATTATGCTCAATATGGTGATGGCAGTGGGATGCTCTTCTCTGACATGACCGGACTTTGGCGGGTCATCCTGGCTTTCGGCTGCAACGGTGTAAAAGGATGCCGTCAGGAGATTGATCATGATGAATGCAATGACGAAGCGAACGGACATGATTAGACCCCTTGCGATATTCACTTATTTCTTCAATTCCGCCTTGAGCCCTTCCACCAATGCCTTTACCTCCGCCACGGCCTCCGCGGCCTGAGGCGATTTTTCCATCTTCAGATAAAGTTCCAGGTACCTGATGGCATCGGCGACATGTTCCTGGTCCATATAGAGTCTTCCCAGGGTCAAATAGGAAAGGGTAAACTCCGAATCCAGCCGGATCGCGTCAAGACATTCCCGTTCAGCATCCTTGAACTCGCCCAGGTCGTAATAAAGCTCTCCCAGATTGAAATGAGCCGCGGCGTCATGGGGATCTATTTCGATTCCTTTTTTGAAAGCGGCGATTGCCTTGTCCCTTTCGCCAAGGCCATACCATGCGTCCCCCAGGGCATTATATGCAAACACATTTTCAGGATCGAGCTGAAGCGCGGAATCATAAGCCTTTATCGCCTCATCCGTCCGCTCCATGCTGTTGTAAACCAGGCCGATGTTGACATAACCGTCCGACTCCTGTGGCGCTATTACCGTGACTTTACAATACATCTTCAAGGCGTCCTTATGCCGTCCCAACTCGAAGTAGATATCTCCGAGAGCGGTCAGCGCCTCGGTATCCTCAGGCGCCAGCTTCAGCCCATGCATATAGGCGTTGATGGCTTCCTCAGTTTTCTCCTCGGCGGCCAGCGCGTCGCCGAGATTGAAGTATCCTTCCGGGTTCTGCGGGTCGATCTCGGTGCACTTTCTGAAAGCGGCGTCAGCCTTTTTATAATCTCCGGCCTCAAGGAATGAAATCCCTTTTGCCAGATGTTCTTCAAAAGTTTTTGCCATTTTCCCCTCCGGTATCAATGGACCGATTTTTCACCGAATATAACAGAAAGATGGTCGGATTACCAGCAATACCCTCTGATAGAAAATTCAAATTCAAATTATTATAATTCGTATTTGTTTCGTTTTTCGTATTTCGATTATCGAGTTTTGTTGTTATTTGGTGCTTTCATTTTATGCCGAATAATCTATACTATACCAGGAAATCAAGAGAAAGGCGCCGAAATTGAGCAAAAGGCAAGAACATTCCCTGGGGTTGCGAACTCTGGAAGACATCAGCGGGCTGATCCTCCATTCCCATGACCTGCATGAAACCCTGGATAATATCGTCAATCTGGTGGCGAAGCGGATGGGTGTGGAGGTCTGCTCCATATACCTTCTGGAGAAGGATGGTGAAACGCTCCGTCTTCAGGCAAGCAAGGGGCTTTCCCGCGGTTCCGTCGGCAAGGTCACTATGAAGACCTCCGAAGGACTGACCGGCCTGGTCATCGAGCAGAAAGGGGTGGTGTCGATCGAAAATGCCCCGGACCATCCCCGATTCAAGTATTTCCGGGAAACCCACGAGGAAAAGTTCCACTCTTTTCTGGGGATCCCCATGTTCGAACGCAAGACCCCGGTGGGGGTCATTGTCATTCAGACGAAGGAGCCGCGTGTCTTTACCGCTGAAGAGATCAGCACCCTCGCCACCATTGCTTATCAGATATCAAGCATCGTAATCAATGCCAAGCTGCTCGATTCGATCCGCATAAAAGAAGAGGAGCGGGCGATCTTCGAGCGGGAACTGGAACGGATGAAGAGCAGCGGACCGGCCAGGGATGAAAGAGGGTTCGCCAGGATAAAGGAGAGGAGACGCTCCCAGATGCTCGTAGGCACGCCGGTTTTGTCCGGTTTCTGCTGGGGAAAAATCTATCTCCTCAATCGCCTGGATAGCCTGGACGGGATCGATCTGGAAGAGTCCCGTCCGCCGGATGAAGAGCGCAAGCGTTTTCTAGTGGCCCTGGAAAAGGCGAAGATCCAAACGCTGTATATGGAAAAGCGGGTGGCTCAGACCCTCTCCAAGGAGGACGCCGCTATCTTCCACACCCACCTGATGATCCTGGAAGACCGTGGCTTCATCAACCGGATACTGGAGTTGATCGACAAGGAAAACGGCGCTGCAAAATCGATCAAGGAGGTGGTGGACCATTATAACGAAGCATTCGCGAGTATGGAAGACCCCTATCTGCAGCAGCGCTCGGCCGACATGAAGGACATCGGCCGCCGGATCATCGATTCGCTGGACGGCAGCGAACGGAGCAGGGATAATCTTCCGGAAAAGCGGATAATCGTTGCCGCCGAGATATTCCCCTCGGACCTGGCAAACCTTGACCATGACAAGATCCTCGGCATTCTCACCGAAAAGGGGGACGTGAATTCCCATGCGGGAATCATGGCCAGGTCCCTCGGGATACCGGCCATTCTCGGCATCGAAGGGCTGATGAGGCAGATCGGCCTGCGCGATGAGATATTGATCGACAGCAACACCGGTCATGTCTACATCAATCCGGATGACACGGTAAAAGCCGAATATGAAAGACTCCAGAGTGATTTCACGGTAAAACAGCGTGAACTTGACAAGCTCCGCGAGTTCCCGGCTGAAACCTTAGACGGTCATCGGGTGCATCTGCGGGCCAATATAGGTATACTTGCCGATATCGGGCCGGCGCTTGCCAAGGGCGCCGAAGGGGTCGGCCTCTATCGCACCGAATTTCCCTACATGTCGCGGCAGTCATTTCCCGACCGTATGGTGCAATACAAGCTCTATCGGAAAATCCTTGAAGGATTCGCCCCCCTCCCGGTAATTTTCCGTACTCTGGACATCGGCGGGGACAAGGGCCTTCCCTATTTTCCCCATCCACGGGAGGATAACCCGTTCATGGGGTGGCGTTCCATAAGGGTCTCTCTGGATCGTCAGGATATTTTCCGGGAACAGCTGGCGGCCATACTCCTGGCCTCCCCTTACGGCAAAGCCAGTATCATGTTCCCCCTCATTTCCAGTGTGGACGAAATCAGAGAAGCAAAGGTCATCTTCAATAGAGTCAAGGAGGAGTTGGTCCGGGAAGGAAGGCCGTTCGCGGATGATATCCGGCTGGGTATCATGGTGGAGCTGCCGGCTGCCGTCCAGATCGCTGCTACCCTGATCAGGGAAGTGGACTATTTCAGTATCGGCACCAATGACCTGATTCAGTACACCCTGGCTGCTGACCGAAACAACCCAAAGATGAAAAAATATTACGACCCATACCACCCGGCGGTGCTGTATTCCATCAAACGGGTTGTCGAAGTGGCCGGCGAGGCAAACAAAGAGATTTCCATCTGCGGCGAAATGGCGGCTGATCCGCTCAGCGCCGTGCTTCTGATGGGTATAGGAATCACCGAATTCAGTGTTTCCGCCCCCTCGATCCCGGTCATTAAACAGGCAATCCGCAAGGTCACTGTGGCAACCGCCCGCGAGATCGCGGCGAAGGCCCTTTCCATGGATACCGGCAGTGAGATCAGGGGGTACCTGGATACGATGGGGAAGGAACTTGGATTGTGAAGGCAAGGATGAAGTATGAATTATGAAGGATGAAAGATAAGGACCAAAACCTAAGATCTGAGGTCTTATTTGAGGAGGAAGCCATGGATTTGGAAATTCACGCAGTACGGATTGAAATCCCCGAAGGGAGCAACCTGATCCTCGGCCAAACCCATTTTATCAAGAGCGCCGAAGACCTGTACGAGATAATTGCCACAACCGTGCCACAGGCCCGGTTCGGTGTCGCTTTCACCGAGGCCTCGGGACCTTGTCTGATCAGAACGGAGGGAAACGACGAAGAACTGGTCCAGGGATGCGTTACCGCTTTGCAGGCTATCGGCGCCGGTCACGTCTTCTGTATCCTGCTTCGCGATGCGTTTGCCATTAGTATTCTCAACCAGATCAAGAACTGCCCTGAAGTATGCCGGATTTTCTGCGCCACGGCGAATCCGCTTCAGGTCGTAGTGGCGTCCAACAGGCAGGGTTGGGGGGTGCTGGGGGTCATTGACGGATCACCGCCGAAGGGGGTGGAAACAGCAGAAGACCGCCAGGCGCGCCGCGATTTGCTGCGCAAAATCGGCTACAAATGTTGAAGGGAGTGCCGGCGGCTCGGGCGGCAAGACCATTACGCAGATATGCATTTACGATGACCCCGTGCGGGGCCCCTTGAAATGGCGGCACGTAACCAGGATCGTGGACCGCAACCACCTGGAGTTCGAGATGTACACTACCAACAGTAGCGGCAAAGAAGGAAAGATGGGAGAGATGACTTACACAAGGAAGTGATGAGAATGAAGGGCGGCCTTCGCGGCGCCCTTTTTTGCGGGCGAACGCTAATTTCAATTGCGAAGTGTTGACTCTTCAGCTTTGCCCTGTCGATAGAAAAGAACGTCCTCTAAGGCTCCCCCACTTAGAATGAATCATCGGAGCAATAATGTCACCTCAATTAATTTTATTCTTCCTGCTCATTCCAATTCTCATATGGGCATTCAACACGTTCGACAATTTGATAAAACTGGAGTATGAGAAATTTCATCAACATTGGGTGAAAGATGGCGAACCATCAGGCCTGTATTGGCGTCCTGCTGACTACCGCCCGTCATTTCATGGAGGAATGGCTACCCAGAAGTCCATGCTTTTATTACTTTTCAGGAAACCGGAGTGGGTTGCATCAAGCAGTCAGGCATGCAACTTACTTAAAAAGTATCGGATATTGGTTCTTACCTGGAATATCAGTATCATTATATGGTTCTTTGCCGGGTTCAATCTTTATTAGCCTGACTTTCCATTTTGGAAACATAAGTTAACAGGGCAAGAGGAGCCGGGCTTTGAAAGCGAAATAATATTGGGTCTGAACTCCTCCCAAACAGAACTCCCTCCAAACAACCTCTCCGCCCGCTTCAGCCCTTCCTCCGTAAACACAACCCATTTCACCTTTCTTCGCGGGTCGAGGATGTGTTCCTTCTAAAAGAGCCGGTCCATCATCTAGTAAACTAACCCCTTCCAGGCCTCTCAAGGCAAAACAGTTCAACACTTCAAGTCCTTTCTGCATCCTCGCACATAATACTCCTGCTCAATGGACTGGATTGCGCCGGGCCGGGCTCGCCGTACCGCGGCAAACGCCGCACAAGGAGTCATGCCGAACTCGACCAGGAGACGAGCGGCTATGGTGCCGGAACGGCCCAGCCCTCTCCGGCCGTGGAGCACGATCCTTCCGCCGTCCGTCAGGACCTGATGCAACTCCTTCCCGGCCGTATCCCATGCCTTTTCGAGTCTATTATCCGGTATGCAGCCTTCGGCAATGGGCAAATGCAGCCAGCGGATGCCGAGGTTTCCTGTCTTCCCCGGAAGTTCGGACACATCGAGCAATTCGAACTCGTAATCCTCAATGAGGCTCACCAGGACCCGTGCCTGCCAGTCAAGGATGACCCGAAGGTCCCTGTCCAGGTCTCGTCTCCACGGACCTACAGGTATGCCGAGCCCTGTGTATTCATTTTTGCCGGGACACTCAGCCATGCCGATCAGGCCACCGGTTCCCGGGACTTCAACCGCGTAGATCCGCAATGGGAAGATGACACTATTGTCTGGATCCATGATTTTCACTCCAACACATTTTCTGTCACCGGCGCAACTTTCGGAATTCCTTTTGAGCGCAGAATTCTTCATCGAATGTCACCAGTTAATCAGCCTCAACCTCACTGTAATTCTATCACAACAACGCCCATTCTCCACATTAGTCAACTACCAACAACTCCCCAAGCAACCTCTGCGCCCGCGCCCGCCCTTCCTCCGTCAGCGCAGCTGCCTTCGCCTTGCCTCGGCGAAGCGGCGGCGTCACGCGCTACGAATGTCATCCGCATGCTCCATGTAAGACGGTAAACGGGAGATGTAAGATGTTTTTGTTTTATCGCGGAAGGTCTGTGATATGGTTGCTTTCAAATTTGGCTTTTTAAGATATGATTAAAACAATATGAAAAGGGTTTATTCAACAGACCATATAGTATAAGTTTGAGTGTGCATACGGAGTTTTGTGTACCGGTAATGGAGCTGACTATGAGGCTAAAATTTTTGAAAATTGCGTTAATACCTCTCCTTCTTTGGGGCTGTGCAACCGCGCCTTATATAACAGGGGGTGAGTTTAGTTCTTCAGTAGTCCCCCGGATAAAGAAGGGCATTACTACGACTTCGCAGATATTGCATTGGCTTGGCGAGCCTAATAATAAGGAACCGGTATCGGCAACCGAGACAATGTGGCTATATGCCTGGTCTCGACCGGCAGCCAATCCGAATGTCGTGCCCTTCGGCCATCGGACTATAGGCACCTCAGGCTATAAGAAGACACTCTGGTTGATTATCAGGAATGACATTGTAGTCAGTTACACCTACGAGGAAGGCATCATTTGAGCGCCATACTCACCCCCCCCCTGTGAAAACTCCACCAGCCAGGGCCGCACCTTTAACGGCACTTTGCTTCGCTGCAGCCGGAGATTTTCCCTCTCGGAAATTGCTAGGGTAGTAAAATAGCTCCGCCACAAAGCCTGAAATCGCTCTTCCGCCGGGGTCAAATCGGGCTCATGATTGCTTTCCATGGGTAGAATCAGCCATTTCCGCCGGTGTCGGTCAAAGACAATCCCTTCGTCATGATGCATGTCGTGAATCACCCAGTGTTGATCGCTAAAGCGTGCGGCAAAATGGGGAGCGATGAGCGAAAGAATCCGATGGTCGGGGGATATGGCGGAATAGAAAAAACCGCCTCTTGTTTCCTGAAAACGGACAAATCCCTTGTAACGGTGCGTTTCACCTCCGACCTGTTGGCTAAGCTTCCAGAGCGGCGTCACGTGAGGATTAGCAAGCATGCCGCCAATCTTCTTCCCAACCTCCCATGCCAGCAGGAGATAACGACATATCATCAACTCACGCCCTGTCTGGTCCGCAAGAAAAGCCCGCATGATATGGTTGCAGCATGACGGCGTAAGACGCTTTGTCAGCTCGGCCCAGAACTCCTCAACCTGCTCTTGATCCGTTTCAATAGTTGTCACCTCGGCAAATAGGCTCTGTTGAAGTAGCGGATCGACGATTATCGAGTACGGGAGTATACGGTTCGGCAGGATATGGGCCAAAAGCGTCAGCAGCCCGGCAAAAGTCCCGTCGTACCTATACATGCCGCTCATCACAGTTCACCGGCGATCAGACTGATGCGTTCATCGGTCGCCTGGGGCTGGGAAAGGGGCAATTCCAGTTGGATGCCACCCTGTTGCGACTGGCCGCCAACCAGCTTTCTCCGCAGTAGACTGCTCTCCATGGCGCATCCTCCGGGGTAGCGGCCTCGTGCAGTAAGGAAATAACGCGCCCTCTTCAAAACCACCCCAAGCTTTGCCAGGTCGTCAATACCCAGATGCCCCTGCCGCCGTGCCCTGACTATGCGCTGGGCAGAGCGGACGCCGATTCCCGGAACCCTTAACAGGACTTCATAGTCGGCCAGGTTGATTTCCACCGGGAAAAGCTCCAGATGCCTGAGCGCCCAGCCGGTTTTCGGATCAATATCGACCTCAAGATTCGGAGTCTTTTCGTCCAGCAGTTCGTGAGCGCTAAAACCGTAATATCGAAGCAGCCAGTCGGCCTGATAAAGCCGGTGTTCCCTGCGAAGCGGCGAGGTTGACCTGACAGGCAAACGTGTATCGGCAACCACCGGTATGTATGCTGAATAGTAGACCCGCTTAAGATCCAATCTCCTGTATAGCTGCTCCGATAAAGTGACAATCTGTCGGTCGCTCTCATTCGTGGCGCCGACGATCAGCTGGGTGCTCTGGCCGGCAGGGGCAAATCGCGGGACGCTCCGGGATGCCCTGCGCTCTTCCCGATTGATTACGATCAGATTGTTCACCTGCCTCATCGGCCCCACCACTGCTTCACGGCTTTTGTCCGGTGCCAGCAGTGCCAGGCTTTCAGGTGTAGGCAACTCAAGGTTTATGCTTACCCGGTCGGCAAGAAGCCCGGCTTTTTGCACCAACAGCGAATCAGCGCCCGGCACAAGTTTCAGATGGATGTAGCCGTTGAAGCGGTACTCCTGTCTCAAGGAACTAACTGCAGCAATCAGCAGTTCCATGGTGTAGTCGGGAGAACGAACTACCCCTGTGCTGAGAAAGAGCCCCTCTATGTAATTGCGGCGATAGAAGCCGATGGTCAGTTCCGCAACTTCCGCCGGCGTCAGCATCACCCGTCGGAGATCGTTGCTGCGGCGGTTGACGCAATAGGCGCAGTCATAGATGCAGATGTTGGTCATAAGGAGTTTGAGGAGGGAAACGCAGCGGCCGTCGCTGGTCCACGAATGGCAGATGCCGCAGGAAGCGGCATTGCCTATGCCGTCGCAGTTGCGGCGGAAGCTGCCGCTGGAGGCGCAGGATGCGTCGTATTTAGCTCCTTCGGCCAGTATTTCCAGTTTGTCCATTATGTCGGTTGCCACGGCCATCGTTTACCTCCGAAAGTGCTTTGGGGTAGGGTAGCAGACGCCTGCGACATAATACGTCATTTATAGAAAATCAAAAGTTGAGGTGGGAAAGCTGAAAGGTCTATGCAATAGATGAGACTATTTACTTCTCAGTCAGCTCTACAATCTTTCCACCGGGGAGGAGACGGAAGAAGTGGCCGCGCCAGCGGACCCTCTGCCCGGCAAAGGCGAGCACCCAGGTGGCGAAGGCGAGCATGTCGCGAAGCGGCAGGAGCCAGAGCCAGCGGGGGAATACGCCGTCCTTTAGACAGCTGCGACTGAAAACCAGGACCGTCAGGCAGCGCACCGTATAGAGAATGATGGCTGCAACTACACCTGCGGATGTAAATCCGGAAACGGTCAGGGCGAGGAGTGCTGCCGGGAACGGCTGGGTGAGGCCGGAGGCGAAGTAGCCGCCGGGGCGGGAGACCCGCATGGTGCGCGCCCAGCGCAATTGCCGGGAGAGAACCATTGCCAGGTCTTCCCGATGCATTACGCTTTCGACAAAGTAATCGGAGAGCGCCAGCCGCCAGCCGGACCGATGGATCTTGTTCCCCAGCTGATAGTCATCGGCCAGGTAATCGACCAGGGCCGGGAAACCGCCAATCTTTTCCAAGGCATTCCTTCGCACCGCCATGGAAGCGCCCAGGGCGAAAGAGAGTCCCTCCAGCTTGAGGGCAACCATCACGTTCGGCACCATCTCTGCTGTAAACCCCATCGCTTCAAGGGCCGAGGCCGCCCCATGAATTGACGAACTCCGGTAGAGAGAAGTTACCAGCCCGACAGCGGGGTCCGCGAAGGGAGCGCAGACTTCCCGCAAGTATCGATTCTCCACTCTGATGTCGCTGTCGCAGACCATGATTATGTCATACTTTACCCTGGGAAACGCATTAATCAGGTTGCAGACCTTGTAGTTGGGGCCATAGATGCGGCCGTCCACAACCAGATCGATATCCATGGCGGGGAAGTCGGCGGCCAGTTTGTTTATAACCGGGATCACCGGATCATCGGGTGAAGCAGCGGCAAATATGATCTGGAACTGCGGATACTCCTGACAACAGAACGAGGCAAAGTTCTCGTAGCTCTCCGCATCCATTCCCTTGACCGGTTTGATGATAGTGACCGGGGGAGTATGGCCGGATGCGGTTTTCCCGCGGTTGAAAAAAGTAAGGGCGCACCAGAGGGAGATAAGAGAGTAGGCAAGGGGTAGAGTAATAAATAGGAATGGAAGGATCTGCTGAATCATGTATGGACCTTCTCTACAAGCAGAACGTACGGCGCGGATGAAGGGCGGTTGAACTGGCAGCTTACCCAGACGTTGTATGCTTCGGTCGCCAGGCCGGCAGCCCATCTCTCGACTGCCTCCCCCTCCTCCGCGCCGCCGGGGTGGCTGGTGTAGATGCATACCGTTATGATGCCGCCGGAAAGGAGGAGATGCGACGCCTGATCGAGGGCCGCCAGTGTCTGCTCCGGCCGGGTGATGATGCTTCTATCACCCCCCGGCAGGTATCCCAGGTTGAAGACCACCGCCTTGAGAGGCTCCCTGAGAAATTCGGCGAGTCGCTCGTGGCTGGCGGTCACAAGTTCCGCCTGGGCAAGGCAGCCGGCCTCGTCCAGGAGCAACCGGGTTTTTACCAGCGCCTTTTCCTGTACATCGAAGGCCCAGACTTTTCCGCCCGGCCCGACCAGCCGGGCCAGAAACAGAGTGTCATGGCCGTTGCCGCAGGTGGCGTCTGCCACCCGGTCTCCTGGCTCAACGCGCTCCCCCAGGAAAAAATGGGATAGCGACACGGCGCTGCGTAAATTTTCCGTTTTCATTAAGGACTCGTAATAATCAGGTGTTAAGACCTTCGGCCTTCAGCCTATCAACTTTAATTACCACACTACTCGGCTTAAATCAATCACCCACCCTTCTTGGTAGTGTCTCAGTTTGAATTTAAATTTTCTTTCTCAGGCTTGAAATACTTGAGCGCTTATGATACACTTAGATCATGAAAAAGCCAAAGATACCAAAACATGCAGACTTGAATCAACTCGCTTATGCTATCGTCCACGCCGCAACGGATGAAAGCGAACCCACCGAAGAACCTTCCGACAAGAACCCGCATGCTGTCGCTTTAGGCCGTCTTGGAGGTCTTAAAGGTGGTCCAGCTCGCAAAGAAGCTTTGACCCCTGAGAGGCGTAAAGAGATAGCAAAAAAGGCGATTGAGACACGGTGGAAGAAAAACAAAGAAAACGATTAATAAATCCTCGCATATAAACCTACCAAAATAACAAATTCTTAATACCAAAATTTTTGTTGCAATGCATCGATTAATTTGTTAATGTGTTCCTGTATCTTATCCCTAGATAGTCAGGAGGATTCGCACATGAACTATGTAGAACGCATAATCAAGCGGTTTGGTGGGCAGTCTGCACTAGCTGAACTTCTTGGTAAGAATCAAAGCACAGTGCAATACTGGGCAAAAGCAGGGAAAATCCCAACAAAATGGCATAAACTTTTATTGGAGCTTGCGTCTAAACAAGGCATTGATTTAACTAGTTATGAACTTTCGGGAGCTGGGGCTATAGAAGTTGCAACCCCTGAAGGAATTAATATGCCTAAGGCTGAATGGTTTGGGGAACTTTCGACTAGTAGTAGTGCTGGAATACCTTGTTATGTTTTGAATGATGGTAGAAGGATTATAAGTAGGACTGGCGCAACTGATATCTTAACAGACAAAAAAGGTGGTGGGAATTTAGAAAGTTACATAAATGTTGTGAACCTGAAAAAGTACATGCCTTCCGACATTGAAGACCACATGGTTGATTTTGAATTGCCTGGGGTAGTAAATAAGAATGTTCGCGGCATAGAAGCTGAGACTTACCTTGAAATATGTAGAGCATATATTTCAGCGCTAGAAGACCCTGAATCTAAACTAACAGATAGACAAAAAGAAATCGCAATCAAATGCGCTATGTTTCTTGCTGCGTGTTCTAAAATTGGTTTGATTGCTCTTATAGATGAAGCAACCGGGTATCAATATGCCCGTGAACAAGATGCTTTAACATTTAAATTAAAAGCCTATCTTGAAGAAGAAATGCGGCCATGGGAAAGAACTTTTCCTATAGAATTGTGGATTGAATTTGGTAGGCTTACAAACTGGAAAGGACCACTAGCACAGCGACCTAAATATTGGGGGAAGCTGGTTATGGAATTAATATATGACAATCTCGACCCAGATGTTTCTGAATGGTTAAAGACTCATGCGCCAGAACCTAAAAATGGCCGAAACTATCATCAATGGCTGACTAGCCAGTATGGATTAAAGAAGCTTATAGAAATTATTTGGATGACAATTGGTATGGCGAAAGCTTGTATGTCAATGCGAGAACTCAGAGAACGAATGGCCATGCAGTTCGGGAAACAAGCGGTACAGCTTTCTCTGTTTATGCCCATTCCAGCAAGACCTCATACATCATCCCAAGGAAATATTTTGATAACTCGGGAGGAATCTGACTAAACAATATTTAAGTATAGGAAATTAAAGAATAATGCACCCGGGGAATTATTTTTGCCAAAGTGAAATTTATACTTGACAAGTCAAGAAAATATGATATAATGAAACCATAGATAAGATACATAGTCTATGGGGGCAAACAATGAATAAGTTAAGCGTACAGAAAAGGGCTCAAATGATCGGGATGCTGATTGAAGGTAATAGCTTACGATCTATTTCACGGATGGCTGATTGCTCTATCAACACAGTGACCAAATTACTTGTTGACGTTGGCACAGCGTGCGCCGAATATCAGGATAAGACTTTGCGTGAACTTCCCTGTAAACGCCTCCAGGCGGATGAGATATGGAATTTTTGCTATTGCAAAGAAAAGAACGTGCCGGAAGAACATAAGGGGGAACTTGGGTATGGCGATGTTTACACTTGGATTGCTATGTGCGCCGACACGAAAATTGTCCCTTCCTTCATGGTAGGCAAGCGGGATTCTGGATATGCCCATGAGTTTATGAAAGACCTAGCCAGTCGCCTAGCTAATCGCGTTCAATTAACTACAGATGGTTATAAGGTTTATTTAGAGGCCGTCGAAGAAGCTTTCGGTTCTGAAATTGATTATGCAATGTTGGTTAAGGTATACGGCAAAGCTACAGAGGAAGATCAACGCCGATATAGTCCGGTAGAATGTACAGAAGCAAGGCCGATCCCCATTACTGGCAAGCCCGACGAAAACCACATTTCAACGAGCTATATTGAACGACAGAATTTGACTATGCGTATGGGTATGAGGCGGTTTACTCGCCTGACAAACGCATTTAGCAAAAAGATCGATAATCTTTATTATTCTGTAGCTCTTCATTTCATGTATTACAACTTCGGCAGGATTCACAAGACCTTGAGGGTTACACCGGCGATGGAAGCGGGGGTTTCGGATCATGTTTGGACGCTGGAAGAGATTGCAGAATTAATATAAAAACATTTGGTCAAAGGCCCGATTGGTCCGGGCCTTTTGTGTGATAGGGGGCTGACAACAACAATGCGACATTACAAAGGAGAAAACAGTCATGAAAAAACCTACTGTGGCACCACTTAAACCGGGAGAGAAAATCAAAGAATCTGGCATTTATGTAAGCACTAAAACCCGACAGAGAACTACTCTAGACAAGAATGAAACAGCGTCGCCCACTCGTAAGCCTGGAGAAAAATGGGTAATGGAAATTCCTACCGATCCTAAAAAAAGGTAATCTTAAATAATTTGCTCAACCCCCTATTTGTTTTCTCGCTTCACTCATCAAATATGACCAAATCACCCCCGATGAAACCCATGCTAAAGCTTGGGCCTCATCGGGGCGAAGCAATAAGAGTGTTGGTTCAACACCATCTTTTTCTAGCCTCAGATAAATATTGTCTACTTCTGGCTTATTATCCCCTTCAACGAAACCGGCAGACATAACACAATTATTCCCAGCATACTCCTGCCTTATTATTTCCGTGTAGGTCAATCCGTTTTCTTTATATATTGTATTTTTTTGAATGCTTTTATTTTCCATTAAGATTTCCCCCTCTCAATTCACAATCCATGCCAACATGACCGCTTTAGTAAATCTTGCAAATTCAAACTGAGACACTACCCCCTTCTTCAGGGACGCAGGATGCCGGATGCTTATTGCAAAAATGTTACAGCTGTGAAAAATGGTATACCTTTTTGGCAAAATATGTTAATAATTTTAGAGTTTTTTTAATGTCTCCACTTTTAACCGCACTGCTTAAGGGAAAAAATTGATATTGCACCAAGGAGAGCAAAAGGTGATGAAACCAGTTAAGCACCCTATTTCCCATGCGCTCACATCGTTCAATGACGTGTCTGCTGGTTTCGGTGATCCGGCAGCCGCCAGGCCGGGCGCCAAGATTCGTCATCTGCCGAAGGCCATAGAGAAAAAGAAAGAAGGAGAAGTCAGAAGTTCGCTCGATATCGTCATCGAACGGAGCCGCGATTTCTTTTTCCGCGAGCAGCTCCCCGCCGGATATTGGTGGGCCGAGCTGGAATCCAATGTCACCATCACCTCCGAATACATCATGCTGTTTCATTTCCTGGGGATGGTGAAAAAGGAGCGGGAACGGAAGATGGCCAATTACCTCTTGAGCAAGCAGACCAAAGAGGGTTTCTGGACCATTTACTATGGCGGCCCCGGCGATATTTCCACCACCGTTGAGGCATATTTCGCCCTCAAGCTGGCAGGCTATTCGGCTGACCACCCGGCCATGGCCAAGGCGCGCGCCTTTATTCTGAAAAAAGGCGGGGTCCTCAAGTGCCGCGTCTTTACCAAGATATTTCTTGCCCTTTTCGGCGAGTTTTCCTGGTTCGGCATCCCCTCCATGCCGATCGAATCGATGCTCCTCCCCAATTGGGCCTATTTCAACATGTACGAGTTTTCCAGCTGGTCGCGGGCTACGATTATCCCGCTCTCTATCGTCATGAGCGAACGGCCGGTAAGAAAGCTCCCCCCATGGGCCAGGGTTCAGGAGATCTACGTCCGGCCGCCGCGGCCGACAGACTACACCTTTACAAAAGAGCACGGCATCTTGACCTGGAAAAATATTTTCATCGGCATTGACCACATGCTCAAGATATATGAAGGGAACCCGATCCGGCCATTCAAGAAGAGGGCCATGGCAATGGCTGAAAAATGGGTGCTGGATCACCAGGAACCGACCGGCGACTGGGGAGGGATTCAGCCGGTCATGCTCAATTCGGTTTTGGCGTTACACTGTCTGGATTATGCCAACGACCACCCGGCAGTGACAAAGGGCCTTGAGGCGCTGGCCAACTTCTGCATCGAGGACGAAGACGAACTGGTCCTGCAATCCTGCATATCGCCGGTATGGGATACGGCCCTGGCGATCAAGGCGCTGGTCGATTCCGGGGTTCCCTATGACCATTCGGCTTTAACGAAGTCCACCCAGTGGCTTCTTGACAGGGAAGTGCGTAAGCCGGGCGACTGGCGGGTCAAGTCGCCGAAACTGGAGCCGGGAGGGTGGGCTTTCGAGTTCCTCAATGACCACTATCCGGATGTGGATGATTCCGGGTTCGTCATGCTGGCCATCAAGGATATCCAGGTCAGGGACGAGAAGGCGAAGGATGATGCGATCAAGCGCGGGATCAACTGGTGCCTGGGGATGCAGAGCAAGAACGGCGGATGGGGTGCGTTCGACAAGGACAATACAAAGCATCTTCTCAACAAAATCCCCTTCTCCGACCTGGAAGCCCTGATCGATCCGCCGACCGCGGACCTGACCGGCAGAATGCTGGAATTGATGGGGAATTTCGGCTATTCGAAAGAGTTTCCCGCTGCGGTCCGTGCGCTGGAATTCATCAGGAAAACCCAGGAACCGGAAGGCCCCTGGTGGGGGCGCTGGGGAGTGAACTACATCTACGGCTCCTGGTCGGTCCTCGGAGGTCTTGCCGCCATCGGTGAAGACCTCACCCAGCCTTATATCAGAAGGGCCGTCAACTGGCTTAAACTGAAACAGAATATCGACGGCGGCTGGGGAGAAACCTGCGAATCGTACCACGACCGCTCTCTGGCGGGTGTCGGCGAAAGCACCGCCTCCCAGACCAGTTGGGCGCTCTTGTCCCTTATGGCGGCTGGAGAAGTGCATTCGAGTCAGGTCGCCAAAGGTGTCCGCTACCTTATCGCGACCCAGCGGCCCGACGGCACTTGGGATGAAGATCAGTATACCGGGACCGGTTTCCCCAAGTATTTCATGATCAAGTACCACATTTATCGCAACTGCTTCCCTCTGATGGCGCTCGGCACATACCGCAGCCTGACCGCGGAGAAGAGCTAGCGCCGGATGTTCTGACAGAAAAATACAAAACACGGGAGCGCAGAAGTAAAATATGAAGATTTTACTTCCGCGCTTTCGTGTTTTTGCGCTATTATGGAAAGTCATGAAAGTTTTTGTCACCGGCGCGACCGGTTTCATAGGTGCCAGCCTGGTAAGAGAGTTGCTCAAGGAAGGTTACCGTGTCAGAGCCTTGGCGCGGCCCAATTCGGACCGGCGGAACCTCGCCGGTCTCGATCTGGAAATCTGCGAGGGGGACCTCCGGGACCGGAAATCACTGGAAGAGGGGATGAAAGGGTGTGACATCCTTTTCCATGCCGCCGCCGATTACCGGCTTTGGACCCGGAAAGCGGCCGTCATGTATGAAATCAATGTCGGCGGGACCCGCAATATCCTTGAAGCTGCACTCAAACAGGGGCTGTCCCGGGTGGTCTACACGAGCAGCGTCGGCACCATGGGTAACCCCGGCGATGGTCAGCCGGGCAACGAATCCACGCCGGTCACCCTTGCCGACATGGTCGGCCACTACAAGAAAAGCAAATTTCTTGCCGAGCGTGAAGCGGAGAGCTTCATAAAACGAGGACTTCCCCTTGTCATAGTCAACCCGTCCACTCCTGTTGGGGGTTTCGATATCAAGCCTACCCCGACCGGTAAAGTCATCGTTGATTTTCTCAACCGGAAAATGCCTGCCTATCTTGATACCGGACTGAATATCATCGACGTGGAAGATTGTGCCCGCGGCCATGTTCTGGCTGCCAGGCAGGGGCGTATCGGCGAGAAATACATTCTCGGCAACGAGAACCTTACCCTTAAGCGGATATTTGCCATGCTGGGGGAAATAACCGGTTTGCCTGCGCCGCAGGTGCGGCTTCCCTATACCCCCATATTAATCGCCGCTTGCATCAACGAGGCGATTTCCCGCTGTACTGGCAAAGAACCGCTCATACCACTGGCCGGTGTGCGGATGGCCAGGAAATTCATGTTTTTCGACTCATCAAAAGCGGTATGTGAATTGGGTCTTCCGCAAAGGCCCGCAATCGAGTCGCTGCGTAAGGCAGTGGCTTGGTTCCGCGACAATGGATACGTAAAGTAAAGCAGTCTGAAGGTTAAAGGCTGAATCTTTAACGTTTCCCCTTAGCAAGCATACAGGAGTATTTTATGTCCAAACTTCTCGATAAAATAAACGGACCGGACGATCTTAAAAAATTGAAAATAGAGGAACTTCAACCCTTGGCAGCGGAGGTCCGGGAATTTGTACTGGAAACGGTCTCCAAGACAGGAGGTCATCTGGCCTCCAATCTTGGCTGTGTGGAACTGACCCTGGCCATACATTACTGCTTCACCTCTCCACAAGACCGGATCATCTGGGATGTGGGGCACCAGGCATATACCCACAAGATTATCACCGGCCGCCGTGACTTGTTCCATACCCAAAGGCAGTATGGGGGAATCAGCGGTTTTCCGAAGCGTACTGAATCTCCCCATGACGCTTTCGGCGCCGGACACTCCTCCACCTCCATCTCCGCCGGACTGGGGATGGCCGTGGCCCGCGACCTCAAAGGGGGTGAGAACAAGGTGATTGCGGTGATCGGCGATGGCTCCCTGACCGCCGGTATCGCTTTCGAGGGCCTAAACCAGGCGGGACACCTGCATAAGAATCTGATCGTCATTCTGAACGACAATGAAATGTCCATAGAGAAGAATGTGGGGGCGTTTTCCGCGTTCATCTCCCGCAAACTCACCGGGAGTTACTACCGCGACCTGAAGAAAGAGATGCAGTCTCTGCTCAATAACATACCAGCGGTAGGGCACAACATCCTTCAATTTGCCAGAAAAGCGGAAAATTCCCTGAAAGGTTTCCTGACTCCAAGTGCGCTGTTTGAGGCACTCGGCTTTGATTATATCGGCCCGCTCCCGGGGCATAATCTCCCCCAGTTGGTGGAAGTCCTGCAGAATGTCCGTTCGCTGGAAGGCCCAGTCCTCGTCCATGTGATGACCACCAAGGGGAAAGGATATCCTCCCGCTGAGGAGAATTCCGGCTCTTTCCACGGTGTCGGTCCATTTGATCGGCAGACCGGCAAGGTGAAGGGAAACAAGGGGGCTCCTCCCTCATACACCGCCGTTTTCGGCGATACCATGGTAAAGCTGGCCGCAAGTGATGATAAAATAGTGGCTATTACCGCCGCCATGCGTGATGGCACTGGCCTTGCCTCTTTTGCGAAAGCGTATCCAGAGCGTTTCTTCGATGTAGGGATTGCCGAACAGCACGCCCTCACCTTTGCCGCGGGTTTGGCCGCGGAAGGTTTCCGGCCGGTGGCCGCCATCTATTCCACTTTTATCCAGCGCGCGTACGATCAGGTGTTCCATGACATCTGCCTGCAAAAACTGCCGGTAACTCTTGCCCTCGACCGCGCCGGCCTGGTGGGGGACGACGGCCCGACCCATCATGGCGTTTTTGACCTGTCGTTTCTACGCCATCTGCCTGAATTAGCCATGATGTCGCCAAAAGACGAAAACGAACTGCAGCATATGATAAAGACCGCTGTCTATGCAGGCCGGCCGATTGCGCTTCGTTACCCGCGGGGGGCTGGCGTGGGAGCGGCGATGGATCGGGAACCGGTAGCACTGGAAATAGGCAGGGGAGAGCTTGTGGCGGATGGTTCCGACTTGTCAATCGTGGCGATAGGTATTACCGTCCATCCTGCCCTGAAAGCGGCGGAAATACTGAAGGAGCGGGGCATTTCCGCAAGCGTCATAAATGCACGGTTTGTGAAGCCTCTTGACCGGGAACTGATCCTCGGGGAGGCGCGCCGCACCGGATGCCTTGTGACAGTGGAGGAGAACGCCCTTCAGGGTGGCTTCGGCTCCGCGATCCTGGAACTTCTGGAAGAAGAGAAAATCATCGATGTCCGGATAAAACGGCTTGGTATTCCCGATCGGTTCATCGAGCATGGAAGCCAGGCGCAGTTGAGAAAAGACCTGGGCCTGGACGCGGAAGGTATTGCCTCTGCGGTTGAGTCGTTCATTGCCGCCAAGGGTAAGTCATGCCGGCTCGCATGTGTAAAATAGTTTCCATCCGGAAACGGTCCTTTTCCGCCCTGGCGGTGTCAATCTTCGGGCTTGCTTGTGTGACGTACACGATGTACGCCTCCGCGCAACCCCTCGATTTCCTTGCCAGGACGAAAAAATCCTCGATTCCGAATTGGAAACAAGTAGTATTCTCATAGTTCTCATCCGGAGTTTCCGAATGGACACTAAATAGAAATCGAAAGGATTTTTTGTCAATGCGTTTTCCCTGGAGACTGAATTACGACCTTACAAAATACATCATAGTAAACAAAATGAAAGGGATCGAAAAGTACCCCCTTGTCCTTATGCTGGAGCCTACCCACCTGTGCAATCTGGCCTGTTCCGGCTGTGGGCGGATCCGCGAGTATGTTGACACTATCAAGGAAATGATGTCACTGGAAGAGAGCCTTAAATCGGTAGATGAATGCCCCGCGCCGGTGGTAACCATCACCGGTGGCGAGCCGTTTCTCTATCCCCATGTCTTTGATCTGATCGAAGGGGTGCTCAAACGCGGTAAGCACATCTACTTCTGCACCAATGCACTTCTCCTGGAAAAGGGGCTCGACAGCATGTGTCCTCACCCCAATTTTACCCTCAACGTCCACCTGGACGGGTTGGAAGAAACCCATGACCGGATCCTCGAACGGAAGGGGACCTTCAAGACCGCCATCGCCGGGATTAAGAAGGCAAAGAGCCTCGGCTTCCGGGTATGCACCAACACCACCATCTTCAAGGAGACAAACCTGGTGGAGATCGATATGCTCTTTTCACTTCTGACCGAACTGCGAGTGGACGGCATTCTTGTGGCCCCCGGTTTCGGCTACGAGGCGGTCGGTGAAAAATTGTTTCTTGAGCGGCGCGAGATCGAGCGGAAATTCGAGGAAGTCTACGAGATGAGCAAGCGGTTCCGTTTCTATTCCACCCCCATGTACCTCAAGTTTCTGAAAGGGGAGAGGAAGCTGGAATGCACCCCGTGGGGGAATCCGACCAGAAATACTCAGGGATGGAAGGCCCCCTGTTACCTCATCACCGATACTCATTATCCCAGTTACCGGGAGATGATGGAGAAGACGGACTGGAACAAGTATGGCGTGGGCAAGGACGAGCGCTGCGCCCAGTGCATGATGCACTGCGGATTCGAACCGTCAGTTGTAATCGAGGTCGGCAAGAGTTGGAAGGATATCTGGGAAATGGCGCTCTGGAATATGTCTTAGTGCTGTTTATACCAACTGTCAATAAACAAGCTTAATAAAAAAGCCCCCCCCTTTTTGGGAACAGGAGCGGTTTATTATTTTCGTGGCGAATAATGGAGAAGACGATCGTCAAATCCCGGCTACTTTCCTGATCACCTCTTTCACCTTCTGCGGATCGAACGGTTTAAAGATATATCCTTGGGCGCCGGCTTTCCTGGCCTCTTCTATCAGTGCCTCCTGCCCCAGGGCGCTGCACATGACCACCTTGGCTTTTCCGTCAATGGCCATGATTTCGCTTAAAGCCTCGATGCCGCTTTTCAGAGGCATGACGATATCCATGGTGGTCACATCGGGGAGGCATTCCCGGTATTTCTGGACTGCTTCCGCGCCGTTAGCTGCCTCTTCGATGACGGTCCATCCCTCCTCTTCAATGATCCCACGCAGCATAAGACGCATGAACAGGGTGTCATCAACGATCAGTACTTTCAGCCCCATCTTACTCTCCAGTACGAAAAATTATTGTTGCAACTCCGGTATAAGGCAGGTTGGAAGAGTTATCTCTGAAGCGTGCCATAGGATAGCCGTATAATGACGATCAGGCAAGTATTTTTTTGCCATGTCCCTAATTGGAGAAATTGTAATTTCCTCTTGATAAAGTGGATTTATTTCAAATTGTTTGGCATACTGTATACAATTTAAGGAGCGAGGCACGAGGCACGAGCAAAACCTAATAAAATGTTTCTCTTCGGAGCATGAACCTCGGAACTCGAACCTTTATCCTCGATACTAAGGTTTTAAAGGAGAATCCTCATGTCAGTCAAAGAATTCCATTATCAGGACCCCTTCCCTCTCGGGCCCGACACCGCCAGGTACCGTCTCCTTGCGAAAGACGGCATTTCGGTGAGCCGGATCGATGGTATAGATATCCTCAGGGTCGAGCCGTCCGCGCTCACTTTTCTCGCCAATCAGGCGATGCGTGACGTCTCCTTTCTGCTCAGACCTGAGCATAATGAAATGGTTGCCAGTATACTCGCCGACCCGGAAGCTTCAATGAACGACAAAGGGGTGGCGATAGCCCTTTTACGCAACGCCGAGGTCTCGGCCAGGTTTGAACTCCCTTTTTGCCAGGATACCGGAACCGCTACAATCATCGGCAAAAAGGGGGAACGGGTCTGGACCGGTGTGAATGACGAAGAGTATCTCAGCAAGGGAATCTACAAGACCTATACCGAGGAGAACCTGAGGTACTCCCAGACTGTCGCGCTCGATATGTATTTGGAGATCAACTCCGGGACAAACCTTCCGGCACAGATCGACCTCTACGCCACACCCGGCGCCGAGTACAAGTTCCTTTTTGTCGCCAAGGGTGGTGGTTCCGCCAACAAGACTTACCTCTACCAGGAGACCAAGGCCCTCCTCAATCCCGCCACCTTGGAGAAGTTCCTGATCGATAAGATGAAGAGCCTCGGAACCGCCGCCTGTCCCCCTTACCATCTCGCCTTTGTAATCGGCGGCACCAGCGCCGAGGCCTGTTTGAAGACCGTAAAGCTTGCCTCCACCAAGTATCTGGACAGCCTGCCGACAGAGGGGAATGAGTATGGTCGGGCGTTTCGCGACTTGGAACTGGAGGAGAAAATCCTTGCGGCGGCGCACAGGCTCGGTATAGGCGCCCAGTTCGGCGGCAAGTATTTCGCTCATGACGTGCGCATCATCCGCCTGCCGCGCCATGGCGCATCCTGTCCGGTGGGGATGGGGGTATCCTGCTCCGCCGACAGAAATATCAAGGCAAAAATCAACGGGGATGGCATCTGGCTTGAAGAGATGGACCGGGACCCGGGAAGGCTTATCCCCGAAGCCTACCGGAGAAAGCACGAGCACGGCGTGCGGGTTGACCTGAACAGACCGATGAAGGATATCCTCGCCGAACTCACCAAGCATCCGGTCGCCACGCCACTCCTCCTTACCGGCACCATAATCGTCGGCCGCGATATCGCCCATGCAAAATTCAAAGAAATCATTGACAAAGGACAGTCAATACCCGACTACCTCCTAAGGCATCCGATCTACTACGCCGGTCCGGCCAAGACCCCGAAGGGCTTGCCTTCCGGCTCCTTCGGCCCGACCACGGCAGGTCGCATGGACTCCTATGTCGATCTTCTCCAGTCCAGGGGGGCCTCGCTCATCATGATCGCCAAGGGGAACCGAAGCCGGGAGGTCACCGATGCCTGCAAGAAATACGGCGGCTTCTACCTTGGTTCCATCGGTGGCCCGGCCGCGCTACTCGCCTCCGAGAACATCAGGAAGGTTAAATGCCTCGACTTCCTCGAACTGGGGATGGAGGCTGTCTGGAAGATAGAGGTGGTCGACTTCCCGGCGTTTATCCTTGTAGACGACAAGGGGAATGACTTCTTCCAACAGTTGGGCTGCTGATCAAACATATAGTTGTCTCTGAGAATTAATTGCGAGGCCGGTTTACATCAGCAGTTTTTACGGTACAATTTTATGTAGGTAAATACATCGGGAGGTACAATATGGACGAGAATAACAATAATGCAATGGTAGGTGCCCTCATGCTGGTGGCGGGAGGGATCATCGGCGCTGGGGTTGCCCTTTTATTTGCGCCCCAGTCAGGAAAAAGGACCCGCAAGGACATTGTCCGTCTGGCCAAAAAAACGCGGTATAAGGCGGAAGACGTAGTGGACAATTTTACCGACACCCTTTCCGACATGGTAGAAGCTGTCGGAGTAAAGGCGTCTGACATCCTGGACCAAGGAAAGGACCTGGCCTATGATGCCAAGAAAGAGGTGCTGAGGGCTATCGAGGATGGCCAGACGAAACTGGAAAAACAAAGGATAAAGCTGGCTAAGCTGATCTCTTGAGAGGTATTTGGCCTTCAGAGAGAGAGAGCTGACGCGCCCTTTATATTTGGGACTTTCAAAGAAAATATCGCCAAAGTAAGCAGTTGCCTCATCCCGGGTGTCGTCGGTATCGGTCATGATCGCCACGGCACCCAGCTTTGGCGGTTCTTCGTCGAAAAGCTTCCGATAATCGTTGTAATAGTTCCGCTCCTCGCTCACCCATTGCCCGGCTTTCTCATCTCCCGATTCGACCGCAATTATCATGGCCTTTGCCGTGTAAGGGCTCGGAACGGAGTTCCCTTTCGGTAGCTTTGCGGCCCACACATAGTTGATGGCCCTGGTCTGCCAGAAAAATGTCCTGGGCAACACCACATATATCCGGGCGGCGAAATCATCGCCGCTCTTGCGCGTTGCATCCTCCTTTTTCAGGGTATGATCCACCTTCCATGACCAGGCTAGGATCGGATATGCCTTCATATCGAGTTTGACCTTCTTTATAAGCCCGGACGCAGCGTTTACGCTGTGGGCCTTTAAGACGGTCTTGCCCTCCTCCTTGATCAGTGAGTAGTCGGTTTTTCCCTTGGAAATTTCGTCTTTCCATCCTGTCAGCTCGCCGATGCTGAATTTCCCCACTTGGATTTCGTCAGCCATGCATGGGATTGACGCAAGGAACAGGAGAACCAGGCAGTTTACGATTTTCCGGAAGTTCACCAAACCCTCCTTGTAGATATAATTTTCAGTTGTGTCCGCTGATGCGGAAGAACAGCCCCATTGAACAGGGGGTATGGATTGTCAATCGCTAGCGGTCCTGATTTAACGAAAGGAAAAAAACAGTGGCGAAGATGGCCCTATCTCTGATATATTGCCAAACAGACAGTCCTGATATTTATCGAATTAGTAATTGACAAAATAAGGCGAACATATACTATAATAAAAATTAACACGCATTAATGTTAAGAGCAAAGCCGGGGTGATCCGGTGTCGCAAAGCCACGGGTCCTGGATAGGATAGCCGGGTTGCCGGATAATGCAAGGGTCTTCCTATTAATTCATGAGTTGATAGTTGAGAGAGCGCCCATTTTCGGCAGAAGATGGGCGCTTTATTTATCTATTAAAAGGGTATTGCAGGAGGTAACAGCAGCAGATGGATGAGAAAGTTTTTCCTGATCTCGACGAAACAAAACTTCCCGAGTGTGATAAAAAATATTGCTCTCTCGTCAATAACGTGAATATCGGCATTTATAGGAGCACACCGGGATCCGGCCGGTTTCTCAGAGCAAACCCGGCTATGCCGCGGATCTTCGGCTATGATTCCGTTGAAGACCTTCAGGGTATTGCGGTTGACGATCTCTATCGGAATGCAATGGATAGAAAGAATCTTATTGAAGAAGTTAAGAGCAGTGGTTCCGTAAAAAACAGAGATCTCCCCATGAGAAGGAAAGATGGCGCCGCCATCTGGTGTTCGGCTACTGTTACCGCGGAGTATGACGAAAACGGGGAGATCCGATGGATGGATGGTGTTATAGAGGAGATTACCGAACGTAGGAAATTGCAGGAAGAGCAGCAAAAGGCCATTGACGAACTGGAAATGCGGGTTCGGGAACGAATCGCCGATCTCGAGGATGCCAATGAATTGCTGACGGTCGAAATCACGGAGCGCAAGCGCTTTGAAGAAAAACTGCGTGAGAACTATCAATTCCTTGAGGTGCTGATAAATGCAATACCCAGTCCTGTGTTTTATAAAGGAGCTGACGGAATTTATCAGGGATGCAACACGGCATTTGAACGATACATTGGTCGAAGCAGGGAAAAAATAATCGGCGTATCGGATTATGATATTACGTCTAAAGAACTGGCCGAAAAATACCGGGCAATGGACCAGGCTCTATTGGCAAACCCTGGGCTCCAGGATTTCGAGACTTGCTTTGTAGATGCCAGCGGCGAGCAGCATAACGTAATAATCATAAAGACTGCTTATCCCAAAAACGAAGGGGAGGTCGGAGGCGTTATAGGGATCATGGTTGATGTCACCGATCTTCGGAGGCTTGAGGAAGAGCAGCTCAAGGTGGAGAAACTGGAATCGCTTGGTGTGCTTGCTGGTGGAATTGCCCATGATTTCAATAATATCATTACCGGTATTCTTGGGAACATCTCTTTGGCGCGCATTTTTTCGATCCCCTGCATAGGTCGTCCAGGCAGCTGGAGGAAGCGGAGAAGGCAGCACAGCGGGCAGCTGAGCTTGCCTATCAGCTCCTGACGTTTGCAAAGAGTGGCGTCCCGGTCAAAAAGACGGTTTCCCTTCAAAATATCGTGAATGAATCCGTCTCTTTCATACTGCATGGATCAAATGTGCAGGGTATCATGGAGATATCTGATTCACTCCATGCCATTGAGGCGGATGATGGGCAGATCAGCCAGGCATTCGGCAACATCATACTGAACGCTTTGCAGGCGATGCCGGATGGAGGGACGCTGAAGATCCGGGCCGAAGATGTCATGCTGGACGAAAGTTGCGGTTTTGCGTTGCCCCCAGGGGAGTATGCAAAAATATCCTTCTCAGACCATGGGTGCGGAATACCGGACGAGAACCGGAAGAAGATATTCGACCCATATTTTACCACTAAAAAAGGGGGGACCGGCCTCGGGCTCTCTTCAACTTATTCCATTATCAAGAAGCATGGTGGATACATCGAATTGCACTCGTTGACCGGATCAGGGACGACTTTCACATGCTACCTACCATCTACCGGCAAGGCAATTCCTGAATGCAAGGATGCAGAACCCCTTGTTATCCTTGACCATCAAGGGGGATCTGTGCTTGTTATGGACGATGAAGAGATGATTCGGGATATTACCGGGGCAATCCTGGATTATCTTGGTTATCAAGTAACGACCTGCGTCACCGGAGAGGAGGCTATTGAGCTTTATAAAGCCGCCAGGGAGTCGGGCACGCCGTTTTTGGCCGTCATCATGGACCTGACCATACAGGGTGGAATGGGGGGCAAGGAAGCAGCGCAACATATACTTGAGATCGACCCTGGTGCCCGGCTGATAGTTTCAAGCGGCTATTCGGTCGATCCGGTCATGTCGGAATACGGAAAGTTTGGTTTCAGTGGCGCTGTTGTAAAACCATATGAAACAACAGAAATAGCAAGGGTGTTAAATGCGGTACTAAAAATCTCTTCAAAAGATTAAGGTTGAATTGCACTCATATTGTTAGTATGTAGATATTAGTGATACCCTGCATCAACAGAGATCAATCAAGATGTTTGCGAAAGAAGACTCATGTGGTATGTTGGTCACAATTCGAAAGAAATCTACCAATTTCCATTCAACTGTGGTAAAAACCTCCCCTGTATAGCAGTGACCTGAGACCCGTGACCTGTAATTAGTAATCAGGCTGAACGATTTCCGTTGTCCGCTGTTGAAGGGGAGTTCATGTCGGAGAAGAAAAATATCGTCCGGGCCGCCGGGGTACTGGGCTTCGCAACTGTCCTGTCGCGGATCATAGGAATGGTGCGGGACATGGTCGTATCGCGCCTGTTCGGGGCGGGTTTCGCCACCGACGCTTTCTTCGCCGCCTTTCAGATACCCAATATGCTCCGTCGCTTCTTTGCCGAAGGTGCGCTGACTTCGGCATTCGTGCCGACCTTTTCCGAGTGTCTTACCCGGAAGGGGGAGGAGGAGGCGCGAAATCTGGCCAACATATGTTTCACTTTGCTGACCATTGTTATGGCCTTTGTGACCCTTCTCGGCATCGTCTTTTCCCCACAGATCGTTCACCTCATGTTCCCCGGTTATATCCATGAACCGCCACTGACTCTGGCGGGAGGTAAGATCATCAGCAAACCTGATCTGACTATCTTACTCAACCGTCTCATGTTTCCCTATATATTCTTCATCAGTCTTGTGGCCCTCTGTATGGGGATACTCAACACGATGCGGCACTTTTTTACCCCGGCCATCTCCACCGTCTTTCTGAATATTTCGATGATCGGCTGCGCCGTTTTCCTCCATAATCGCTTCAGTGTGCCGATAACAGCTTTGGCCATCGGGGTCCTTCTTGGAGGCCTTCTTCAGCTGCTTCTGCAGCTCCCGACGCTCTACC
>Ga0181533_1001332_pt1 | contig 31952 bp, 29 predicted proteins | sample PEATcosm2014_Bin_45_FD_119772 | JGI IMG/M metagenome (GOLD analysis project Ga0181533, IMG submission 119772) | Peatland microbial communities from MTU Mesocosm Facility, Houghton, MI, USA - PEATcosm2014_Bin11_60_metaG | ecosystem: Environmental > Terrestrial > Soil > Wetlands > Peat | place...
AATCCGGCCAAGCGAAGAATCTCAACCAGAATCCGCGTCTCCTCGATCAGCCCTACGCAGGAGGCGATACCGATTCGACTTGCACCAATGCGCCGGGCGAAGGCGACTGTCTCTTCGACCCGATTGATCTTACCATAATACTGCCCCTCGACCTCGGCTGAAGCCCGGGCGATAACCGCGTCGCGGCCGTCGCCGCCATAGATATTGACCAATTCAGCCCGCTCCTCGGGAGCAAGATCAAGGGTGGCGCAGATCTTTGGGTAGCGACGATCGTGGCGATAGCAGTTGAACTGCCCGCATTCCGAGCAGGTGACGACGTCGGGCTTCGGCTTGGCCATAAAACGCTCCAGTCCAAACAGCTAAGTCCGGCCACGCGGATCGAGCCGTTGACATGGTGTGATAATGGAATTCGATCGTGACGCAATTACTCTATCGATTCCATCACTTTTTGCAATTCATAGTAGCCATTACGGCATAAGGCAGCGGGCAGACAGGCCCGCAGCGCGCCACTAATAGTTTGTAATACCTATGTCTTTAGCGAAACGGCGCATGTTGATCGGCCCGGCCGAGCCGCGACAATAGTCTATTGTTTGAGTTGATTATTAGACGCAGATGTGATCGTCTGTAAGACCGTGTTGCCTTATCGACAGGGCAAGCGATGGCGACCAGAGAGGCTGGGACAGGAGGTTCCATGTCGAAAATCGTCCGCGAAGTGCACACGGATCTTTCTGAAGGAGCCCATCGCAATCGACGCGTGCGTGTTCAGCACTCCGACACAATGACGCGATCGCGAGAGAACACCGTGGAATACCGCTTGTCATCGCCTCGTCTTGCAAGATGAACGCCCTCTGGAAAGCCGACCTGAATACTTCTTCGAACCCAACGGCATCGGCGGCGCGCGATATCGTCGCGCTTGAAGGCGTGCGCAAGGTCTATCCGGGCCGCGGCAGTGCGGCCGAGGTTGTCGCGCTCGATGCGGTCGATCTCCGCGTCGCGCAGGGCTCCATCCTCGGCGTCATCGGGCGCAGCGGCGCCGGAAAGTCCACGTTGATCCGGCTGCTCAGCGGCCTCGAGCGGCCGGACGAGGGGCGCATCGCGGTGGACGGCACGGAATTCTCCAGCCTGGACGACCGCGGGCTGCGCAAGGCACGACGATCGATCGGATTGATCTTCCAGCATTTCAATCTGCTGTCGTCGCGAACAGCCTTCGGCAATGTGGCGCTGCCACTTGAGATTGCCGGTTGGTCGAGGCGCGACATCGGCGCGCGCGTCGATGGCTTGCTCGAACTTGTCGGTTTATCCGACAAGCGCAATCGCTATACGGCCGAATTGTCGGGAGGTCAGAAGCAGCGTGTCGGTATCGCGCGCGCTCTTGCGACCGATCCGAAGGTCTTGCTGTCCGACGAAGCGACATCGGCACTCGATCCCGAGACAACGCGGCAAATTCTCACGCTGCTCGGTGGCATCCGCAAACAACTTGGTCTCACCATCATCTTAATCACCCACGAAATGTCGGTCGTTCGGGCGATAACCGACGACATCGTCGTGCTCGACGACGGTAAAATCGTCGAAGCCGGTCCCACTTTCAATATCTTTGCCAACCCGCAACACTCCACGACGCGAGCCTTCGTGTCGACGGTCAGCGGCACCGTCTTGCCCGAGACCTTACAGGCGCAACTCGGTCCCGTTCCGATCGTGGGAGGACGGGCGATCATCCGAATTGTCTTCAGCGGTCCGCAGGCGGGCGAGCCGGTCCTCTCGCGCCTGACGCGTTTGCTCGCCGCCGATATCAATATTCTCGCCGGCCATATCGACACCGTCGCCGGGCGTCCTTTCGGCACGCTTGCTGTCGCCGTTCCGGTCACGCACGGGTCGGTGCCCGCGGCGATCGCAGCGCTCGGCCGGCTCGATCTGAGCGCGGAGGTTCTCGGCTATGTCCCCTGAAATCATCGCTCAAATGATCTTGGCGACGCGACAGACGCTCTACATGGTGGGGGTGTCCGCGCTGCTGGCGACCGGATTCGGCCTTCCGCTCGGCGTCTTTCTGGCAACCAGCCGGACCGGAGAAATTTTCACGTCTCCGATCGTCAATCGTCTGGTCGGCGCCGTCGTCAATGCCACGCGTTCGACACCCTTTATCATTCTCGTAGTCGCCATCATCCCATTCACCCGCCTGGTCGTGGGAACATCCATCGGGACATCGGCGGCCATCGTGCCGCTGACGCTTGCGGCATCGCCATTCATCGCCCGCATCGTGGAAAGCGCCATCCGCGAAGTCGACCCGGGCCTTATCGAGGCCGCGCAAGCCATGGGCGCAACACCGCTACAGATCGTAAGAAAAGTCCTCATCCCGGAGGCGCGTCCGTCGATCGTGCTTGGGCTGACGCTCTCGGTCGTGAGCCTGATCAGCTACTCCGCCATGGTGGGCGCGGTCGGCGGCGGCGGTCTCGGCGATTTCGGCATCCGCTACGGCTACCAGCGATTCATGCCGGACGTGATGCTGGCCGTCGTCGTTGTCCTGATCGGGCTCGTGCAGTTCGTTCAGTCGACCGGCGACGCCATCGCGCATCGGCTCGACCGCCGCATCAGACACAATTGAAACGCAAGGAAGACCACAATGGGAAAACTCGCCTTATCGACTATCCTGCTCGCTTTGTTCGCAATGCCCGCCGCGGCGGAAACGGTACGGGTCGGCGTTACCGCCGGTCCCCACGCGCAGGTCTTGGAAGCGGTGGTTCCCGAAGCGAAGAAGCTCGGTCTCGATGTGCAGATTGTCGAGTTCACCGACTATGTGATCCCCAATCAGGCGCTCGCCAATGGGGAGATCGACATCAATTCATTCCAGCACGAGCCGTATCTCAAGAACCAGATCGCGAAGACCAACTGGAAGCTCGTCAAGGTCGCCTACACCATCGCTTCGCCGATGGGATTCTATTCGAACAAATACAAGAGCTTTGCCGATATTCCGGTCGGCGGCACCGTCGCCATCCAAAACGATCCGACCAACGGCGCCCGCTCGTTGCAGCTACTCGCCGCCAACAACATCATCAAGCTGCGCGACGGGGCGGGCGTTACCGCGGGTGTCGTCGACATCGTCGACAATCCGAAGCAATTCAAATTCGTCGAGCTCGACGCCGCACAGTTGCCGCGCTCGCTGCCCGATGTCGACGCCGCGGCGGTCAATAACAATTATGCGGTGCAAGCGGGCCTCGATCCCATCAGGGGCTCCATCATCAAGGAGACCGCAGACGGTCCTTGGGTCAATATCCTGGCGGTGCGCGAAGAGGACAAGGACAAGCCCTGGGTCGCCACCTTCGTAAAGGCCTATCACTCGGACTCGGTGAAGCAGTTCGTCACTGAGAAATTCAAAGGCGCCTATATCGCAGTTTGGTGAAATTTTGCGAATGCGCGATAGGTCGTCATCGACAATCGCGGGGGAGCCTTCAGGACGGTCGCCGACCAAGAATAGCGCTGCCGATGTCTTCGACCAACGCAATCGCTCCCGCGTAGCCCACATAGCCGCGGTCGAGCACGAGACGATCGGCCAGCGGAAACGAGATGGATAGGAATGGAACATCCAGCTCGTCGGCGATCGAGCGCTCGAACGCGCTGCCGATCACCAACTCGCAGTCGCTCGCCCGCACCAGATCGGCGATCTCGGCCGCGTCCTCGGTGAACAGCGGCTCCGTCTCGAATGGCGCGAGAATTCCGCGCAACGGCGCGGCGAGCGCGGCGCGTTGCTCTTCGACCAGCGGATCAGTGACGACGGCAAGCTTGGGCATGAGCCCCAATGTCGCCACCAGGAACTCGGTGATACCGGAGACGAGCGCAAGCTCGCCGATGATCGCAAAGTCCCGTTGAAAACCGCTGGCGAAATACAATGGAGCCAGTCCTGCGAGCTTCGCCTGCAGCACCTGCTCTTCGTTAAGCCGGAACAAGTCGACAACGCCGGTATTGAGGCGAAGGCCGTCCGTCAGAAGGTCCAGCAAACGCGCAGTCGCAGCCGCCCCGACCGGCACGCCTCCGATGTCCAGCCATCGTGTTCCGTATCGCTGCTCGAGCAAGATCGCGGCATCCCGTCCCCACGGCGAGAGCACCAGGTTGAGGTCTGCCCGCGATACGCGCTTCCACGAATCGACCGTCTGACCCAGGCCGAGCAACGGATTGACCGTGAGTCCGATCTCGCTCAGCAGCTGCGACAGGCCCGATAGCAGCCCTTGCCAGAACACGTCTTGTTGCGGAATCACACCGAGGAGATTGACGACTCCCGGCACCGGCGCCACGGGAGTATCGGGAACGGCTGTCAGCTGCTCGACGAGCGCGCGAACCGCGATCTCGTAGCCGCGATGAACGGAGCCGTGAAATCCGGGCGTATTGGCATGGATCACCGGGAATCCCTGCTCGCGGCCTTCCTTGGTCATGGCGGGAATATCGTCGCCCACCATCTCGGTCGCGCACCCGGTAACGACGACATAGAGATCGCCCGGTACGACCTTGACGGAGTTTTTGAGCTGCTCGCGAAGGCGCGAGCTGCCGCCGAAAACCACGTGCTTCTCGCCGATGTTGCTCGAGGACAGTGGCGGCCCGAAGCCCGCGGCGCTCGGGACGGCGCCGCCAAACGGCGTGACGCCACGCTGATACTGGATACCGCAGCCGGCCGTGGAGTGTACAATCGGCACCACGCCCTCAATCGCACCGAGGGTTGCCAGCGCGCCGTGCAGAGCGCAGCCGCTGCGCGAACGCTCGATGAAGGGAGCGTTCATCACCGTACTTCCTGTTTGATGTGCCAGTGCGCGCTACGCTGGAACCACTGCGCGCTGTAGGGCGGGCGCCTCGCCGAAAGAGTCTCGAAAAATCCCCGATTGCGGATCGCGCGCGCAGCGTCACGCGCGAACGACGCCACACCCTTGTATCCGACGACCGGTACCCGCGGCAGGAACAGGCAGGCAATTCCAAGGTGTGCGACCTGCGCCAGATGCCCGCTGGCGCCCACGTACAAGTCCACGCCTAGACGCTGGACGAGATTGAGCTCCTCGAAACCCTGAGCGTGGCCAACGTGAATCATGGCAGCCGGGGCGCGGTCGATAAGGGCGCGCAGCGAGTCGAGGTGCAGTCGGTCCAGATGCTCGACGCTGATTCCGGCTATCTCTCCGCCGAGATCCTGTACCAAATCGGCAATACCGAACGCTGTCGCCGGGTCGAGGCTCAGGTAAACCCGTGCGCCGCGCAACGGTCGCGTCTCGAGAAGTCGCGACAGGTCGGCGACCTCGCGGGCGTGCAACTCGCGTGCGTCTTTCTCCTTGCCGATCGCGGCTCCGACAGCGGCCAGCCAATGCTCGATCGCCGCGAGGCCGATAGGACTTGGCGGCGAGAGAAAGGGTACGCCCGCCACGCTTTGCAGCGCATCGCCGAGGCTGATCGCCTGGTCGGCGTTCAACGCAACCGACAGCCTGGCCGTGGCCGCGTGCCGGAATGCATCGATGCCGGCGCCGGACGGAAAGGTGTGCGCCTCGACCGCCAGGGCCGCGAGCAGCCGCTCGATCTCACGCCGGTCCTCGACCGATTCAGACAGCGAAAGCAAATTGACATGCTGCGCGCTGTGATCCGGTTTCTCGGTCAAGAACTCCTTCACCAGACTGGTCAGCGCCAGATCATAGCCTTGTACAGCCGACTTCGACGCGAAGCCCGAAGCGAACACCGGCACGATCGGCGTCGCAAGCTGATCGCTCAGCTGGTCGACCACCGACAGGATGTCGTCGTTATTGATGGCGACTGCCGGCGTTGCGACGACGAAGATTGCTTCGGGTCGATGACGACGATGGAGCGCCGTGATCGCGTCGCGCAGCTTGCCGTCGGCGCCGAGTATCGTTTCGCGCTGGCTGAGATTGGTGACGACCCAGCATCCGCCGCCGTTTTGGCCCGTCGCCTGCAGCCGGCCGAGCTGCGAAGACGCACAGCCGCGCGGGCCATGAATGACGATCGCAGCGCCGCGAACGCCCGCCAGGACCTGGAGAGCGACGAACAGGTCGTCCGGGGTGCTTTGACTGAAGGTGCGGATGCGCTGATCTGGCTCCCCGCGATCGAATTCCTGCAGAAGCGCGCGAGCCTCGCCGAGGTAGGCGCTCAGCGTATCGAGCCGTTTCTCTCGGCTCGGAGGCGCCCTGCCGGACAGTGTGCTCATGCCTGTATACTCACCTCAGATGCCGGCCGCCTGCTCGACGACGCCGAGCTCGGTGTTGAGCACGCGGTCGCCCCAAGCACGCGCCCACGCCTTGAGGTCCTGCGCGTTGAGCGGCCGCGGGATCGCAACATCCACGTTCTCGACAATATCTTTCGCCAGGCTGCGATAGATTTGCGCTTGCTCGCTCGTCGGCGCGGCCTCGATGACGGTCTTGCCGTACAACTCGCTCTGGCTCACCATCAGCGAGCGCGGTACGTGGCCGACGACTCGGGTGCCGGTATGTGCGGCGAAGTCCGCGATAAGGGATGTGGCGTAGGGCGCCATAAGGCTGTTGGCGATGATTCCGCCAAGCCGAGCGCCCCCGGACGGCGCGTATTTGGCTAATGCCTTGAAGAGATTATTGGCGGCAAAGATCGCCATGAAATCCGACGATGCGACCACATAGGCGCGCTGCGCGAGCCCGTCGCGGATCGGAACGGCAAAGCCGCCGCACACCACGTCGCCGAGCACGTCGTAGAGGACGTAATCCGGGCGGTATTCCTCGAACAGGCGCAGTTCCTGCAGCAGCCCCACCGCCGCGGTGATACCGCGGCCGGCGCAGCCGACGCCCGGTACTGGACCGCCCGCCTCGATGCACAGGACGCCGTTGAAGCCGATCGCCGACACGTCCTCCAGCTTGACTTTGGCATGCTCGCGCAAGGTATCGAGCACCGTCGGAAGGTCGTTGCCGTTGCGGAGGATGGTGGTGGAATCACTCTTGGGATCGCAGCCTATCTGCACCACCCGGTAACCCGCCTCGGCGAGCGCTGCGCTGATGTTGGAGGTGGTGGTGGACTTTCCGATCCCGCCCTTGCCGTAGATCGCGATGTGCCGTCGTGCATTATCCGTCATCGCGCCACCCAGCCTGATGTCAACTCACGCGGCGACGACAGCTGCCGCCAATTCGGCGCCCGCGATCCCGGCGTCGTCAACAAGCGGTCCTCGATCCGATAGATATCCTGGACCAGGAAGTCAGGCGTCGGCGTGGTGTCGTAGAACTGCTCGAAGGTGAACCCAGCCTTGCGCTGGATGGCGGCCGTCCGCTTCGCCACATCGAGATGCCATTCCGGCGTCGGCGTGCGATGACCTTCAAGCGCCGAGCCGGGATTGGCGCACCACGCGCCGGTGAGCGTGACGACACCGCGTGAGGCGAGATATTCGACCCCCTCCAGGAGAGACTGTTTGGATTCGAGGCCGGCCACGAAGCCGGAGCGCACGCGCCCGCGACCGAACACGCCGACGGCATATTCCAGCGCCTCCAGCCACTCGTCGTGGTCTCCGCAATGGGTCACCTTGCCCGGGCAGACCACCTTGTAGATGTCGCGGTCCCACACTTCCATGTTCATGGCGAGCGTTCGGAACCCGGCTTCCTTGTATTTGTCGATGATCTTCAGGTCGCGCGGTATGCCGATGACCGCGGTTCCGTTGAAATCTTCGAGCCCGGTGTGATCCTGGATCGCCTCGGCGACATCAAGATAGTAGTCGACCTCGCGTCGCTCGGGTATGAAACCGCCCGTTACGTTGACGTGGCGGCGCGGCAGATCCGCGAACTCCTCGAATGCGGTGGCGACAGTCTCGCCGATCTGGCGAGCGGTCTTCCAGAAGATGCCTTCGTTCTCGCCGTACGAATCCTTCGTCGCATTGGCGTTGCAGAACAGGCAGTCCTCGCTCTTGTCCCGCAATGCGCACTCGTTGCTGTAGGCGATGTTGATGGCTCCTTCGCTGCCATAGGACGCGACCGTCGCCATCCGGATGCCGTCCGAGGTCTTGCTGCCGTAATAGGCCGGCCGCGCCTCGAACTCGATCGGGAAGAGCACCGCGCCGGCTTCGCGGAGATGGTAGACGCCATCGTCGTGGGTGATGTTGAAGTCCGAGCGATTGTCCCAGCGGAACTGGAAGCGAAGTCCGAGCGGCGACGTGAAGGCGCAAGGAAAGAGCACCGAGACATGGCGCTCGTGATCCCACTCGAACAGATTGTGCACCTGCTCCTGATGCCGAGTGCCGAGGTCGAGATGGCGGAAGATCGTCGGATCGACTGCGATGCCTTCGACCGACGCCGCGTTCTTGATCGCCAGCTCGGCATAAAGCCGGCTTTTCAGAGAGGTTATTTCCTGCGAGGTCATCGCTCTCACTCCATGGCACTGTCAGTGAATGGCCGCGGTCTCATCGCGCTGCGAAGCGAGGCGCGGCGCCGGCCCGCAGATGTCGAGAAGGTCCAGCTCGCGGCGGCTTGCGGCCCAGGCGAGCAGCAGGAACAGCGGAACGTAGGCGAGAAAGAGCGCGGGCGTGCCGAGCACGGCGCCGATTGCCCCGCCCAGCAACGGACCGGCCGCCAGACCGACCCCGATTGCCGCCGAGAACAGGCCGACGATCTTCCCCTTCTCGCCGTCCATGCGGCCGATCCGATCGGATACGACCAGATTTGTGAGCCCGAGTCCGAAGCCGAGCAGGATGGCAGCAACCACCAGCGCGTAGATCGAGCCTGCCGACGCTAGAATCGCCAAGCCGACGACGATTACCGCAGTGCTGACAGGGTAGAAACGGCGGTGGCCGAGCGACCTGATAAGCGGCGCGGCCGCGAACACCGTGGCGATAAACAGCGCGCCCTCGATGCCCATGAGGAGCGAAGCGCTCGCCGGCGGCAGATAGAGGAGTTGCACAGCGACCACTGCCACGAAGGTACTGAACGTGGCGAACAGCGCGGACGACAGGCCTTCAGTCATGAGTGGCAGATAGAGCGTCCGCTGCGCCATCAAGATGCGGAACTGCGCCAGTTGATCGGCGATTCCTTGCGTGAACCCGCGCGGCGCGCGGCTTCGCGCGGGCTCGGTTCGAAATAGCAGCACGAGCGCGATCGGCAACAGGGTCAGGAGCGCGAGCAGTTCGAACTGCAGCGCGAATGGCAGCACATCGACCATTAGCCCGCTCAACAACGGACCGATAAAGGCCAGGCCGATCGCCATCGAGCCCTTGAACCATCCGGCTCTTTCGATCCCGATGCTGCCGAGGTCGGCGAAGAAGGAGGCGTTGAGCGCCGTGATCTTGAGCGCATGGAACAACCCGGACAGTCCCATGACCATCGTGAGCACCTCTGGGGTCTTGGCCGATCCAAGACAGAAGGTCGCGAAAGTCGCGCACAGGCCTCCGATCACGAACAGGCGCTTGGAGCCGTAATGGTCGACGAGGAGTCCCGCCGGGATCACCAGCAACAGAGTGCCGAGACCTGAAATCCCGCGGATCAGCCCCACCTGCGCGACCGACGCGTCGAGGCTCAAGGCGTAAAGCGGGACCGTGATCAGCACCGCGCCGACCACGGTACCGCTCGTGATATTCATGACGAGATAGCTCGTGATCAATACACGCCGACGCGGCGCCCGCGGGCGCGACAGCGAGGTCGCGCTCATGCCGTAATCTCGAGTGCTTTGCCCTCTGTCGGGCGGGCCGCGGAATCGATTTCAGGCAGAATGCCCGCCTCGATCTTCCAGATGTCCTGCACGAGGCCGAGATCGTTGTTGCTGGCGTCGTGAACCTGATCGAGCGTGATGCCGGCCTTCCTAAGAAGCCGATAGGCCTTTTCGGCGACGTCGAGATGCCATGCGGCCTCGGGGGTACGGTGGCCTTCAAGGGCGGAGCCGGGATTGGGGCACCATGGGCTCGGCACGCACACGACGCCGCGGTCGGCGAACCAGGCGACGCCCTCAAGCGTGCTCGGCTTCGGTTCCAGGCCGGCAATGACGTTGCTGCGCACGCGCCCGAACCCGAACACGCGAACGGCATAGGCAATGGCGCTACGCCAATGCTCCCAGCCGCCGCTATTACGCGCCTTACCGGGGCAGATCGCGCGATACATGTCGCGGTCCCACAGCTCGATATTGAGCGCGATGGTGCGGTATCTCGCCTCCTTCAGGCGATCGATATTGCTGAGATCGAGCGGCGCGGCGATCACTGCGGTGCCGTTGAAGTCCGCGCGCCCGGTGGACTCCTGGATCGCCTCGGCGGCATCGACATAATATTCGATCTCGCGCCGCTCCGAGATGACGCCGCCGGTGATGGTGACGTGGTCGGCGATGCCTTCGCCGTAGGCGGCTGTGACCGCCTCGGCGACCTGGCGCGGCGATTTCCAGCCGATCCCCTCGATCTCCGCGTAGGTATCGCGTGTCGAGTTGATGTTGCAGAACAGACAATCCTCGCCGGTATCCTTGTAATTGCATTCGTTGCTGTAATAGACGACCAAATTCCGATCCATCACGAAAGTGGCGATGGTCTGCAGCGGAATGCCCTCCTGGCTCTTGCGCGAATAGTAGCCCGGCCGCGCGAACAATCGAATTGGGAACAGCTTGTGACCTCTGTGCGCGAGAATGAACGCCCCGTTCTCGTAGGCGACGGCGTAGCGCGAGCGCCGGCTCCACTTGAACGGCGTCTTCAACCCGAGCGGCAGATGGAAACCGCTGGGAAACCGCCGCCCCGCGTGGGTCTCCAGATCCATTTCGAATCCGGTGTGGACCTGCGGCTGACAGTCGGCGGCCTCGAGCGCCTCGCTGGCGCTGGGATCGATGCCAACCCCGTCGATGAACAGCTCGGCCTTGATGCGAAGCTCTTCGCTGAGACGGCTCTTTGTCGTTACGCCCGACGGCGGTTCGACCGATACAGAGAGAGATGACACGATGCGGCCCAGTTTGTTTGTTGCAAGCCCCGACAGATCAAACACACGACATGGCCACCGTGTGATTGCCGTGCGTTGATTTCATCATATAGTCTAGTTGTTCTGTCAATCATATATAATTCAGGTCAGCATTGTGTTTTTTGCTGGCGGCGCGGTCGCTTAGCGGCGGTACTCCGATGCCGCTCGAGTGTTCCTGCTCAGCGGCGCAAGTCTTCGAGAATTCGCTGCTTGAGCGCCGCGAACTCCGGACTTCCGCGATCGCGCGGGCGGGACAGCGCGACGCGGGCAATCGAACTGATCCGACCTGGCCGCGGCTCCATGACGACGACCGTGTCGGCTAGAAACAAGGCCTCCTCGACGTCGTGCGTTACGATCACGATGGTGACCCGCCGGTCCGACCAGATTCGCAGCAGTTCCTCCTGGAGATAGAGCCGGGTCAGAGAATCGAGCGCGCCGAACGGCTCGTCCAACAACAGGATGTTGGGCTCGGCGACGAGCGCCCGCGCGATCGCGGCGCGCTGCGCCATTCCGCCCGACAGCTGATGTGGATAGGCCGAGGCGAAGCCGTCGAGACCGACGAGCGCGATCTGGGCCGCGATCCGCCGCGCCTTTTCCGCGGACGGCAGGTCGATCGCGTCGAGGCCGAGGCCGATGTTCTCGCCGACGGTGAGCCAGGGAAACAAGCGATGGTCCTGGAACACGATGCCGCGGTCCATGCCCGGATCAGCGACCCTCTGCCCGTCAACCAAAATCTCGCCCTCGAAGCGAGCGTCGAGACCGACGATCAGCCGCAGCAGTGTCGACTTCCCGCAACCGGACGCCCCGACGATCGCGAGAAACTCACCGCGAGCAAGATCGAGGCTGACATGGCGCAGGACGGGCAGCGGCACGCCGTTCACCTCGTAGGTCTTGCCGACGCCGCGCAGCGACAATGCAGCGTCCGCAGCAGATTGTTGGCTGAGCCGCGTCATGAGCGGTCGCCTCCTTTCACGAAGCCCCGCAACACCGTCTTCGCCGCTGTATTAACGCCGTAGCCGATCGCTGCGAGCGCGAGCACGCCGATGAGTACGATCTCCATGCGGAACTGCTCGCGCGCGGCCGACAGGAACGAGCCGAGCCCGCGACCGGACCCGATGGCGTATTCGGCACCGACAGTTCCGATCCACGCGGAGATGAGGGCGATCTCCATGCCGATCAGGATCGACGGCAGCGCCCCGGGCAGCATCAAGCGAGTCAACCGGCGCCGCAGCGGCAGCCGCAACACGCGGGCGACCTCGCGATAGGATTGCGGAACGCCGCGCAGTCCCTGCTCGGTGTTGAGGAAAGTCGGAAAGAATGCCGAGAGCGAGACGAACACGATCTTTGCCGCCTCGCCGTTCCCGAACCAGGCGGTCAGGAGCGGGATCCACGCGAACAGCGCGATCTGCCGCACCGTGTGGATCGACGGCGCGACGGCGGCCGTCGCGGCGCGAGACAGGCCGAGCGCGAGCCCGAGGCCAATCCCGAGCGTCCCGCCGATCAGGACGCCCGCGACCACCCGGGCCAGGCTGATGGCGATCGCGCCCCAGAGATACCGGCCATCCGGATCGACGAACGGCACCAATACTATCCTGCCGAGCGGCACCAGCAGCGGGTGGCGCACCAGTCCGAAATCGACCACGGCCACATAGGCGAGCGCGAGCAGCAGCGGGATAGTCAGGCCGCGCCGGAGTGCTGCGGCGTCCCAACGCGTGCGCCACGACGGCGAGGTCGGAATGTCACTCATGGGCCGGCGACCAGCGGCTCAATGCCGCCTCGATCCGTCGCAGCCCGAAATCGATCGCGAAGCCGAGCGCGCCGACGACGATCATGCCGACCATCACGATGTCGATTTGGAACAGAGTCCGTCCCCACGTCATCATGTAGCCAATGCCCTCGGTCGCGGCGAGCATCTCGGCAACGATCAGCGCGATGAATGCATGGCTCGACGCGAGCCGAACGCCGCTAAAGATCGTCGGCAAGGTCGCCGGCACGATCAGCTTGCTAAAGGTGGTGCGCCGGCGCAGCCGCAGAACCCGCGCCGCTTCGAGCAGATCCAGCGGCACGTTACGGATGCCTTGCGACGTATTCAGTACGATCGGGACCATCGACGCCTTGGCAATGATGAGAACCTTGAGGGTCTCGTCGATCCCGAAAATCAGAATGAGAATGGGCAGCCAGCCCAGCGACGGCACCGCGGCGAAGCCGCGGAAGATCGGACCCACATAGTCCTCGGCGGTTCGCGACAGCCCGAGCAGAGCGCCGAGCATCAGCCCGGCCGCGCTCCCGACGCCGAAGCCGAGAGCAATTCGGCGCAGGCTGATCGCGAGATTGTTGGCGATGTCGCCGCTGCGGACGAGGTCCACGAAAGTCGCGAACACCTGCGCCGGCGACGCGAGGGTCTGCGCCGACATCCAGCCGCGGTTCGCCGCGACCTGCCAGAGCAGGACGAACGCGCCTGGCAGGACGATCCGAACGGCCACGCCGCGCAAACGCGCCTCGAGGCCGGCGTTCCACCAGCCGCCTTCACGGGCCGCCCGGCGACCGAGCGGGCGGGCGGATATCGCTTCGATCGTCATAGCGCGTACATTTCGCCGCTCACTTCACAGCCGTGCCGTCATCGCGCCGGCGCGGCCAGAAATCCGCCAGGCCGAGGCCGCCTAAGGCCTTGTCCGCAATCTCGCCGTCGATCCACTTTCCGAGGTCGACGTCGGTGCGGATCAGCTTCTGTTCCCTGTCAAAGGCAATGACGCTGCGGTAGCGGGAGCGAAAGAAATCGTCGAGCAGCGGATTGAAAGCTTCTTTCAGGTCCTGGCCCTCGAACTCTGCTTGGTAGAGCGCGACCGGCGTGCCGGTCCGGCTCCAGATGGAGAACGCCTCCGCCCTGTTCTCCTTGCGCGCGAGCCATGCGGCGGCCTTGAGGAAACCTCGCGCGACGCGTTGTGTCGCTTCCGGGTATTTATGCGCAAACTCCTCGGTCACGACGATGGCGCCGAAGCCGGTCGCCGTCGCCCCGAGATCGCTCGACCGATAGATGATGTTGGCAAGCCCCTTGTCGCGCAGCGGGAGCACGAAGCTCGCGCCGAACACCGCGTCGACGCTCTTGGCTGCGAGCGCCGCAAGCTGGTCGGCGTTCTTGAGGTCGACGATGGTGATGTCGTTCTCCGTCAGGCCATAGGCTTGCAGCGCGTGGAGCAGGCCCCAGTGGATGATCGTCGCCTTCTGGATCGCAACCCGCTTGCCCTTGAGGTCGGCGACCGTCTTGATCGAAAGGTCGGTCCTGGCGGCTCCGAAGATGTTGGTGCCGCCGTAGGACAGGATGATCTTGGTCGGCAGGCCGTTGGCCTTGCCGATCACATTCGGCACCGCACCGTAGGCGGCGAAGTCGAGCTGCCCGTTGGCGAAGGCTTCGTTGATCGCAGGACCAGTGTTGGTGAAATAGGTGAACTCGAGCTTCACCTCGGTGTCCTTGAACTCCTCGGCGACGAACCCTTTGGCGTCGGCGATAGCGGAGATGCCGACGCCGAACGGTGTGCCGAATCCGAAGCCAACGTCGCCGAAGCGGATTGTCGCCGGTAGATCGGCGGCGGCCGCGGACAACGCAGCCCTGCCCCACGGCAACAGCAGGAGGCCTCCGGCAAACAAACGGCGCGTCAACATCATTGGTGGCTCCTCGAAGCAATTGTCAGGGTTGAACGGTCCCGTCCTCGAACATGCGGTAACTGAGATCGAGGTGGGTGGCGCGCGGTTTGGCGTTCGCCCAGCCGAGCGTGCGGCGATAGCTGCCGAGCAGGTCGCGAGCGATCAAGTCGGCCTCGTCGACCGCGTCGTCCGACGCAAAGTGCGGGGACACATAGAGGGCGTCGGCGGGACAATACAGTTCGCACAGGAAACAGGTCTGGCAGTCGCTCTTGCGGGCGATGCGCGGCGCCTCTTTTGGAACCGAGTCGAAGACGCGATCGGGACAAACCGCGACGCAGAGGTCGCACTTGATGCAGCGCGCGGCACTGATGAGCTCGATCATTGGCCCACCACTCGCGACAGCGCCCTTTCAGGAGCGGCCCAAATGTTATCGACGCCACCGGTGAAAATCCGCCGGCTTTGGATCGGATCGCTTGTAGGGTGATCCAGCCGGCGATGAATGCCGCGGCTCTCGGTGCGCACCTGGGCACTGGCGACAATCCAGCGTGCCGTTGCGAGCATCGCGAGCGCTTCGCGCGCCCGGGCCGGGTCGGCGGGCTCGGCGGCAAGCGTGTCGCGGGTCTGCGACCACAACAGGTCGAGTGCCTGTTGCGATGCGCGCAGTGTGGGACCGTTGCGATGAAAGCTGCGATCAATGGGCAGCATCTCAGCCTGGACGCCCGCGATCACCTCGCGATGGTCCGCCGGCGCGGATGTGCGGCCTGACTTGCGTGAGCCGACGGCAGCGGCCGACCGCAGCGCTCTCGTGTGGGGCTTCTTCCCGAGCTTTCGCGCGAACGTCGCCGCCGCCCGCCCGGACCATACGCCGGTGGCGAGCGCCCACGATGCATTGGGGCCGCCGCCACCGCTGGCCGCGCCGGTGATCGATTCACGGGTCGCAGCGTCGCCGGCGGCGTAGAGGCCCGAAACGCAGGTCGCGCCGTGGTCGTCGATCACCAATCCACCCACGCCGCGCACCGTGCCCTCGTAGCGCAACGTGACCGGAAAGCGCCGCGTGAACGGATCGATCCCGAGGCGCTCGAACGGCAACAGAATGTTCGGCTGACCGGCACGGAAGCCTTCGCGCAGGCGCGCAGGCGCTTTGTCGAGCACGGCATAGACCGGGCCGTTGGCCAGATGTCGTGCCACGATCTCCTGGCGATCGCCGGCCTCCTCGATCGGCCGACCGTCGGCGTCGAAGAACGAAGCCCAGAAATAAACAATCCCCTTGGTTACGCTCGAGTGCACGGCCGAGATGCCGTACTGGCCGGTAAACTCCATGCCGGAGAGGATCGCGCCGGTCTCCGCTGCCATCAGATAGCCGTCGCCGGTGAGGTTCTGCGTGCCGAGAGCTCCGCTGCGAAAGGCGCAGCCCCCGGTCGCGACCACGACAGCGCCCGCGCGCACCCGCCACGGCTCGCCACTCATCCGGTTGTGGCCCGAGACGCCAGCCACCGCCCCCTGGTCGATCAGAAGTTCCAGTGCGGGACTGTGCTCGAGCAGTCGAACCCGCGCCTTCAACAAACGCTTGCGCAGGAAATACAGATAGTCCGGCCCGCGCATCATGCCGTAATAAGTCGAGCCGTCCTCCAGTCGCGGAAACGGATAGCCCCATTCGGCCATCCGCTCGAGCTGGAGATACGTCTCCTGCAGCACCCGATCGGCAAAGGAGCGATCGACCAGCCCGTGACCTCGGCGCACGCGCCGGTCCAGCGCCGCGGCGCGATCGCTCCCGTCGGGTAAGGTGTAGATAATGGTCGTGTTACTCGGCGCGGTCGCACCCGACGTGCCCACGTAGCCCTTCTCGATCAGGATGACTTGCGCGCCTGCCTCCGCCGCGCTGAGCGCAGCCCACGCTCCCGCCGGTCCGCCGCCCAATACCACCACGTCGGCTTCAAGCTCCGCGGGAGAGCACAACGTAACGGTTGGATAAACCGCCATTTCGAATTTCCTTGTCGAGGCACCACGATATTATTATACGAATTCTATCGACTATGTCGAGTCAATGCCGAGCCTCGGCCATCGGCCTCCTTCGCCGACTTACAGTTCGTCACCAACTGCGGACGAAGAAACGTCAATTCCATCCGACAGAGAAAACTTCATCATGTGCACACCGTCATCGTTTCGCTCTGCCTATCGAGCCATCGCGCTCGCGGCCGGTCTCCTGATATCGCTCGTAGCCGCGCCGGCTAGAGCCGCCGACCTGCCCGATGTGATCCGCTTCGGAGGATTCGGTTCGGGCTTCAGCAACAGCTACGGGACCGCGATCCTCGCCATCGCCCAGGTCAAGGATTTTCTCGCCGAAGAGTTCGCGGGTACTCCGGTAAAGCTCGAGTTCAATTATTTCACCGGCACCGGGCCGGCAATCAATGAGGCGCTGTCAAACAAGCAGCTCGACTTCGCTCAGTACGGTGCGCTGCCGAACGTCATCGGCAAGGCGAACGGGCTGCCGACCCGCATCGTGACCTCCTACGGCGTTACTTCGATGTTCGCGACCGCGCGTAGCGACCTGCCGATCAATTCGATAGCCGACCTGAAAGGGCGTCGCGTTGCCGTTTCCAAAGGGACGATCGTGCATTGGGCGCTGTTCCGCGCGCTGCAGGAGAACGGCATCAGCGAGCGCGACGTGACCATCCTCGACCTCAAGGCGCCCGACCAGCTCGCCGCGCTCGCCGCCGGCAGCGCCGACGTCGCATTCGGAACAAGCGCGCTGTTGCAACTGCGCGACCAGGGCATCGCCAAAGTCATTTACACCTCGCGGGACCAGAGCCCGAAGACAAACGGATTCGGCGCCATCACCGTGACCGAGGAATTCGCCACCAAATATCCGCAGGCGACCGAGCGGGTGGTGCGCGGCATCGTGCGCGCCGCCGCATGGATCGCCAGACCGGAAAGCCGCGACGAGGCCTTCGCGATCTGGGCCAAGTCCGGTCAACCGGCCGGCAGCTTCAAGGAGGAGTTCGAGGGCGTCGACCTCAAGGCGGCGTTCGATCCGTTGGTCGACGATTTCCTGATCAGCCAGTACCGCAGCGTCGTTGCCTTCTCGCATGAGCAGAAGCTCATCCGCAGCGACGTCGACGTGCAGCAATGGGTGGCGCCCGAATTCCTCGCCGCCGCCCTCAAGTCGCTGGGGCTCGAGGATTTCTGGGCGCCGCGCAACGCGGACGGCGTGGCGGCGAAAGCCGGAAACTGAGAGCCGTGTGGGGAATGCAAAATGGCACGCCGTAGAACCGGAAATCGAAACAGGGCGCGGCCATGAAAATGACGACGGAAGAAGCCTTCGTGAAAGTCCTGCAGCGGCATGGCATCGCGCACGCCTTCGGCATTATCGGTTCGGCATTCATGCCGGTCTCGGATCTTTTTCCGCAGGCCGGCATCACATTTTGGGACGTTGCGCACGAGACCAACGGCGGCCTGATCTGCGACGGATATACGCGATCGACCGGCAAAATGGCCATGGCGATCGCGCAAAACGGCCCAGGCATCACGAACTTCGTCACCGCGGCAAAGACGGCCTACTGGAACCACACGCCGATGCTCTTGGTAACCCCGCAAGCTGCGAACATATGAGAGGATGAGCCGGTGTCGGCGCAAGCCAAGTCCGTAATGTCTTGTCTAAATGGAAACCAATAACTGGAGTAGAAAGGAGAAGCTGGGCGGCATTGGCGCCGCCCAGCCCGCCCAATCAGCGACGAGTGAAGGCGTCGTTCGCTTGCAGTGCTTCAAGCATCATCCGCGCGCCTTCGACGCGCGTCAGAAGCCAAAGCACGGTGTTGTCCGGCATGATAGGCGGGTTCTCGCCATCATAGCCGAACCAGAACGCGTCCTGAAAGACGCGCCTAGCGAACTCCTTGCCGCCGATGTCTTCGAGCAGTTCGAAGACGCCGTCGCAGAGGCTCCGGACAAGGTCCGGAGTTCCATCTTCCTCGTCGGGCTCAGGGGTGTTACCCATGAAGACCTCCGTTGGTGATGACCCCAACTCTCGTGATGACGGACTCCGCCACACGTTCAGGGTCGATCAGACGAAGCTGATCGGTTCCGCTTATAATCGCGGATTTTCTGCTCAGATTTATGTTGCAGAAGACAATGACCGAAACCGTCAACCGCGATAGCCCGATCGCAAACGTGAATTTCGGCGGAGGCAGCGGCGCACTCACCGATGCACGCCTATCTTAATGGTTCAGGAACCCGATCGGCCGATAATGACACCACGCACGCCAATCGTGCCTTCAGAAGCAACTCTCCAAATTTAGCTGCAAAATAAATCCGGGCACCGAAAAGGTGCTTACTGTTCGTGCCTCCACAAATGGAGGCAACAGTGCCGCGTGCGTCCCGAAAGGGCATCGGATCGAACGGAAGCGGAGTAGCGCATAAGGCGCAGTGCTCCCGCGACGCCGTGGTCGATCCGGCGGTGGCTGATGACCTGCCGAGCGCAGTTCCGGTCGCAACGGCAGAGCTTGAGACTATCGAGACCTATCTGGGAAAGCTCATCGATCAGCTGCTTGCGGACGCTGATGCGCCAAGCCGCGCACAGAGCGCAAGTATGTCCAAATCCGTGCGCGCCGCGAAAGCGGCCGGCCTAGAACGTGACTAGTCACGCCATGTGCCCCCCTGACCAAACCGAAGACGATCCTGATGCCGCCGCCGCGGCGAGCGCCGATGCGGATGCTGCCAACGACCGCGCAGAAGCCGCGCGAGAGCCCAACAAGGTCGTCGGCGATCTGACGGACGATGAGCTTAAGGCGGGCGGCATGGACCGGGTTACGGCCTATGTCCGGTCGCCGCGAAGCAAGGAAGCAAAGCGCAAGACGAAGCAGCGGGAAAAGCAGCAGAAAGCGGGTAAGCGCCAGATCAATATCGTGGTACGCGACGACGAACGGTCGCGTACCACGATGCGCGCCGCTGCGGCGGCAATCGACGACGAGGTGGTGCATCGGGCCGTCGCGGCAATCCTCGTCGATAGCGCCATGCCGTCGTTCGTCACCAAGGTTGCCGCGCGGCCTGAGCTTCGGGACGTGATGGAGCTGTGCCAGCAGCCCGTCACTCCGGCAGGCGCAGACTTGGCACAGCTGATTAACGAGCATTCTATGCTCGCTGCACTGATCAGGCGCGCCATTGCCACAAAGCGAAGCCGGCAAGTCGTCGAGATGGCCCTTGCCCACCCCAAATTTGTGTCGCTCGGGCGCAAGATCGCGACTGGCAATAATATTTGCGTTCGCGTCGCTCGCTTTCTTCTGCGGATCCGGTGGATGCGGGGGGCTGGATCGGGATGAGCGCAGCAATCCCCGCGGGGCAATAAGCGTTTAACAACATTGCAAAATCGGCCTTTTCGTCGCGCGACAAAGCTGCCAAAATCAACTCCATAGCGTATCGAGTTCAGCCATGACCAAGCACGATCGTCCCTCCTCTCGTAACGCCGCCGACCCTTTGTCGACCGCGCGTGCCGCCCTCTACATGCGCGTCTCGACGGGACGCCAGGCGGAAAGCGATCTTTCGATTCCCGATCAGCGTTCCCAGCTGACGTCTTGGTGCCGCGCGAAGCCATGCCAGGTCGTTGCCGAATTTGTCGAGCCCGGCGCAACTGCAACGGATGATAAACGGCCCGCATTCCAACAGATGATCGAACGGGCATGCGACGGCGAGCACGCTTTTGATCTGATCGTTGTGCACAGCTACTCGCGGTTCTTCCGCGACAGCTTCGAGCAGGAATTCTACCTCCGCAAACTCGCGAAGCACGGCGTGAAATTGGTGTCGATTACCCAGCCGGTGGGTGACGAAGACGATCCGGTCCAAGCGATGATGCGGAAGGTGATTGCGCTGTTCGACGAATATCAGTCGAAAGAGAACGCTAAACACGTTCTGCGATCGATGAAAGAGAATGCGCGGCAGGGATTTTGGAATGGCGCAATCTGTCCGCTGGGATACCGCTTGGTGGAAGTCGAGAAGCGCGGCACCAAGATCAAACGGAAGCTCGAAATCGACCCTGTTGAAGTCGAAACAATTCGGCTCATGTACCAACTTTATCTTCAGGGTAACGGCACGTCGGGCGCCATGGGCGTCAAGGAGATCGTGAAATTCCTGAATGCTCAAGGCTACCGCACCCGCAAAGGAATGACCTTCGGCGTTGGTCACGTCCATAAGATCCTGACCAACACCGTGTATATCGGCCGGTGGAAGTTCAACCAAAAGATAGCAAAAACCGGTAAGAAGAAACCGCCCGAAGAAATCGTCGAGATCTCCGTGCCACCTATCATCGAAGCGAACGTCTTCGAGCAAGTGCAGCGCCAATTGCATGCGCGCAGTCCGAAGGTCGTCGCTCCTCGCGTAACGACTGGGCCGATCCTGCTGACCGGCCTTGCCGTCTGCGCAACCTGCGGCGGCGGCATGATGCTGCGTACCGGTACGTCGAAGAACAGGCGGGTCTATCGCTACTATACGTGCTCGATGTGCACGACTAAGGGCAAGACCGTCTGCAAGGGACAGTCGATCCCTATGGACAAGCTCGACGGACTCGTCACCGATCACCTGATGGATCGGCTATTCCAGCCGGATCGGCTGGCGGCTATCTTGAGTTCATTGTCGTCTCGCCGTGCGGAGAAGGCTCAAGCCCTGAATGCTCGGATCATGACGCTTCAGGCAGAGGTCACCGACGCCGACGACAAGCTCAAGCGGCTCTATGCCCTCGTCGAACTGGGTGTGACGGACCTTGATGAGGTCCTCCGTGACCGCTTGAACGTCCTCAAGGCAGAGCGCGAGCGTGCCACGGCGGCCCTCGAACAGGCAAAGGCGCATGCGGCGCCGGCGATCCGCCTTGATCCGGCCCTGATCGAACGGTTCGGCAGGAGCGTGCGGGAAAGGTTCGGCACCGGATCGGTGCCATTCCGCAAAGCCTACCTGCAGTCGCTTATCGACGTGATCGCAGTCGACGATCGCCAGATCAGGATCAAGGGCCGGAAGGAACTGCTCGAACAAGCGGTTCTGGCCAGCCAATCGGGCCGGGACTGGTGTTCGCAGATGAGTACTAGGTGGCGCGCTCGGAGAGATTCGAACTCCCGACCCTCAGATTCGAAGTCTGATGCTCTATCCAGCTGAGCTACGAGCGCCTCGCGCGCACAATAATCGGTTTCCGGCAAATGTCACTTCGCCCGGGTCACGTCGACCGGGATTGCTGCCTGCCCTGCCGCCGCCGGCGGCATCCCACACTGTTGCGCCGCCAACGGTTCCGCCGCGGTCAGCTGGCCCGACAACCGCCACTCCGGCGCCGCCCATTACGCCTGCACCGACGGCGCCGGGTGCCGCACATTAACGCGCGGCGGCACCGGCACGGCGGATCTGGCTGACGAAGCAGGCGCCGATCTCGTGGCCCAATCGCCAGACCACGCGATAATTGCACTCCTTCGCGAGATCGTCGCCGGACAGAAACAGCACGAAATCGTCGGGAACGTCATAGCCTTCGACATGGAGCCGCACGCCGCCGCTCGATATATCGGTGACGAGGCAATCGCGCGGCAGCGTACCGGGGCTGAGCCGGATTTTCGCCAATCGGTTCATGAAGCGCCGGCGCGTTCGGCGGCGGTCGTTGGTTGTCCAGGCGTCCATGCGGCCCGCGTTTCCCTTGCTCGTGACCAGACGATCAAAAGACACAGGTAATCGGCGGGCGTTGCCGACGGTCTAAAGACCGTTCGCGCATTTTCTTCGCAATTGAGTGAAATTTCCGCGGCTCCCGAGCCGCGCTTCGCGGCGCCGCAGGCCGCCGACTATGGCAAAGCTCGAGCCGGCCGGCGCGGCCGATTTAGGCGGCGGCCGATCGCGCGTTTGGGCGCGCGGCTGTGGCCGGGGCGGACGCGGCGGCGCCGTCGAGACGGAAGAACGAAATCCGCTTCTGCATATCGTGCGACTGCTGTTCCAGAGTCCGGGCGGTCGCGGAGTTCTCCTCGACCAGAGCAGAATTCCGCTGCGTCGCCTCGTCCATCTGGGCCAACGCCTTGTTGATTTGATCGATGCCGCCCGACTGCTCGGCGCTGGCGGCGGCAATCGCGGCCACGATATCCGTCACCCGCTTGATCGACCCGACGATTTCGTCGAGTGCCATGCCGGCGCGATCGACCAGGCTGACGCCTTCGCGCACGCGGTCCGAACTGTTGGCGATCAGAACGTTGATGTTCTTGGCGGCTTCCGAGGCGCGCTGCGCCAGGCTGCGCACTTCCGTGGCGACGACCGCGAAGCCGCGTCCGGCGTCGCCGGCGCGCGCCGCCTCGACCGCCGCATTGAGCGCCAACAGATTGGTCTGCCGCGCGATTTCGTCGATGACGCCGATAATCTCGGAAATCTGCCGTGACGATTCCTCGATCCGCGACATCGCCGTAACCGCTTCGGCCACCACCGTGCCGCCACGGTCGGCCATCTCGCGCGTCGAATTGGTCAGGGTGTTGGCCTGGTGGGCGTTTTCCGCATTGGTCTTCACGGTCGCGGAAATCTCTTCCATCGACGCCGAAGTCTCTTCCAGGCTTGCCGCCTGCTCCTCGACGCGCTGCGACAAGTCGTTGGTTGCGGTGGAAATTTCGGTCGCTGCGCCGGCGACTTCGTGGCTCGACACCACAACCGCCTGGAGCGTCTCGTGCAACTGGTCGATCGCGGCGTTGAAGTTGTCCTTGATTTGTCTGTAGCTTCCCGGGATATCGTCACCAAGGCGGAAGGTGAAATCGCCGTCGGCCAGTTTGCCGAGTCCTGCCTCGAGCGCCGCGAAGGCGCGAGCCTGCTCCGCCGCCGCCTTTGCGCGCTCTGCCGCCGTCTTGGCCTGCGCTTCGGCTTCGGCCCGGGCGGCTTGTGCCTTCAGGTCCGCCTCGGCCTGCTGGCGCCGCATCGTCTCATCGGCCTCGGTCTGCGCCTTCTCGACCGCCAGCACCTTGAAGCGTTCGACGGCATTGGCCACGGCGCCGATCTCGTCGTTGCGGTGAAGTCCCGGCAGCACGACGGCGAAGTCGCCGCCCGCGAGTTTGAGCATGGCGGTACGGATCGCATGGAGCGGTCCGGTGACATGCCGCGACACCAAGAGCATCAGGCCGCCGGCGAGCAGGATCGCGGCGGCAAGCAGGCTGGACTGCACGATCAGGTCGTTCCTGGCCATCGCGGATTGCTCCGCGGCGTGCTCCTTGGCGGCATCGAGCGCGGCAGTGGCGGCGCCAAGCAGCGTCGCAAGCTTGGACACTGACATCGGCGACCATTGATCGACCGTGGCGCCGGTCGGCTCGCCCGCGATCAGCGCCTTGAGGGCCTTCGTTCGCGCCTCAGGATAGCCGCTGCCGAAATAGTCCTGATTGACCTTGTCGATAGCGGCTGTAAAGGAAGGCGGTACCGGCAAGCGCGACGCGATGTCGGTGAGCGCCGTCCAGGCGGTATCGAGCTTGGCGACATTGGCCGTGTAGGTGATGAACGCGTCGGCCGGCAATGGCTGGCCGGACAGCGTGTTGGAGACCACCACTGAGGCCTCGCCGCCCATATTGCGAACCGTCCAGGCGAGCTGCTTGATCTCCATCAACTGGTCCACATACGAATCCTGGAGCGAGATCAGGGTAACGAGCCGCGTGCCCCATTTGTCGAACGCAGCCATCAATCCGTCGGCCTCTTTGCCGTACTCTTGCGCAAGCAGTGCCGGGCGCGCCGACTTCGGCTGCAGAAAGGCGGCGGCGGTTTGTTGCTGCAGCTCCAAGAGCCGCTTGGTTCTTCCGCTAAAGTCGGCGATGGCCTGGTCCCGCTCCGGAAAATCCACAGCCGCCAACGCCGGCAATAGTGCATTCAGGGCCGGGATTTCCGCTTCGCGCGTGTCCTTGACCAGCGAACCCATCGTTGTCAGCTGCCGGTCGGCCAACAGGTCGCGCACAGTCGACGATCGGTCGACCCGCAAACTGTTCATCGCCGTGAACATATAGGTCGAGGCATTGGCGACGGCCGAGATTCGATTGGCGGTATCCAGCCGGGTCCAGGATTCGCGGGCGCTGAGCGCCAGCAGGACCACGATCACGGCACCTAATGCCGCGATGATGGATTTCAGCAACACGTTGACCGACAGCCGATTAAACATGCTGCTCCGAGCCCCCCTGACTGCATGGAAGATATTGTAATTATTACACTATTTTCATTTGCGTAAAGGCCAAGTAAACAAGCCCGTAGGTATAATCCCTAGGTGCCCCGCCGCGGGCGCGCCGCGCCGGCGCTGCGGCCGTTCCGGCAACCGGATCAAGCAGAGATGGCTACCGCCCTATTCGAACGCCGGATCGATCGGCACGCGATAGCCGTTGGCGAGGCGATTGGTTTCGTTCGCCATGCCGACCACCGCCATCAGCTCGCCGAACATCGCTTCGCTCATGCCCGCCTTGCGCGCGGCTGCGCTGTGGCTGGCGATGCAATAGCCGCAGCCGTTCGTGACGCTGACTGCGACATAGATCATCTCCTTGGTGAGCGGATCGAGCGCACCCGGCGCCATGATCGCTTTGACGCTTTCCCAGGTGCGCTTCAGCGTTGTCGGATCGCGCGCCAGATATTTCCAGAAATTATTGACATCCTCGACCTGCCGCGTGCGCTTGATGTCGTCGAAAACGGCGCGGACTGCGGCGCAGGCATCGCGATATTCGATCGGCCCGGATTTGATCGGCACAGCTGACGTCATGACTCATTCTCACCCGTGATGCGCAAGCGCGGCAACGATGCCGGCGAGCGCGCCGAGGAGGAGGACGAGGCAGACGCCGGCCTGGAGACCGAAGCCCGGTCCGCGGCGCTCGGCCGCCTTGCTGTAGTTCACGATGTAAAGGACGCGGCCGGCGCACCAGACGAGACCGAGCACGGCGGCGCCGGCGTCGCTGACGTAACAGGCGAACAGCCACAGCAGCGGCAGGAAGATCGGCATCCATTCCAGCGTGTTCATTTGCACCCGGAAGATCCGCTCGAAATCCGGATTGCCGACGGTCGCCGGCGCGACGATGCCGAACTTCGGTCGTGCCCGCGCGACCAGCACGCCGGTGTAAAAATAAACCAAAATAGCGAGCACCGTAACGAGAGCGGTCCAGTGCGGCATGACGCAATTCCCCGGTTTGTTGCGCCGGTATCCTATAGCATGTGCCGCAAAAGTGGAGGCCGGTTTTGCGAAAGTGACATGCTAAAGCAAACTGCCGGAGCCTCCGTTGCGGGAGGTGCTTAGGCGACCGCCGAGCGTTCTGTTTCGAGCGGCGCGATGAGGTCGCCGAGTTGCGACGCCGGTCGCGGCGGACTGAAAAAATAGCCCTGCACCTCGGTGCAGCCTTCGGCGCGCACCCGCTCGAGCTGCTCCGAGGTTTCGACGCCTTCCGCCGTCGTGGCAATGCCGAGGCTCAAGCCGAGGCCTGCGACCGCGCGGATGATGGCGACGCAATCCGGCCGTTCCGACAGTTCCTTGACGAACGACCGGTCGATCTTGATCTTGTCGAACGGAAAGCAGCGCAGATAGCTCAGGCTCGAATAGCCGGTGCCGAAATCGTCCATCGAGATGCGCACGCCGAGTTCGCGCAATTGATGCAAGGTGGCGAGATTGGCATCGGTCTCGCCGAGCAGCACTGATTCCGTGATCTCGAGCTCCAGCCGATCGGGCGGCAGCCGCGAATAGGCGAGCGCCGTCAGCACCGCCTTCACCACGCCCCGGCTGCGGAATTGCGCCGGCGAAAGATTGACTGCGACTTTCAGGATGTCCGGCCACCGCATCGCTTCGGTGCAGGCTTGGCGCAGCACCCATTCGCCGAGCGGGACGATGAGGCCGATTTCCTCGGCGAGCGGGATGAATTCCGCAGGCCCGATCATGCCGCGCTCGGCATGGCGCCAACGCAACAGCGCCTCGAAGCCGGACACCGCATTGGCGTTGAGATTGACGAGCGGCTGGTAGAACAGTTCGAACTCGCCGTGGGCGAACGCCTTGCGCAGATCGAGTTCGAGGAGGCGGCGCGCCTGGACGCGGCGATCCATCTCCGGTTCGAAGAAATGCGCGCTGCCGCGGCCTTCGGCCTTGGCGCGATAGAGCGCCATGTCGGCGTTGCGCAACAGAACGTCGGCTTGCTCGCCGTCGCCCGGCGCCAGCGCGATGCCGATCGAGCCGCCGATGACGAATTCATGACCGTGCACGTCATAGGGTTCGCTCACCACCTCGATCAGCATGTTGGCCAAGGCGCCGGCGTCATGCGGGCCGTCGAGCGGATACTGCACCACCGCGAACTCGTCGCCGCCGAGACGCGCCACCATGTCGCTGTCGCGCAGGCATTTGCTCAAGCGCTGCGCCACCGTCTGCAACAGCTCGTCGCCGATCGGATGGCCGAGCGTATCGTTGACGCCCTTGAAGTGGTCGAGATCGAGGCAATGCACGGCGAGGCTCTCGCCGTTGCGGCGCACCCGCGCGAGCAACGCATTCAGCCGCTCGTGGAACAGCACGCGATTGGGCAGGTTGGTCAATGCGTCGTGATGCGCCATATAGGCGATCCGCGCTTCGGCGGCTTTGCGCTCGGTCACGTCCACGACGGCAACCAGGATCGCGTGCGCGCGGCCGAACGGAACCCGGCGCGCGTAAGTGAGCACCTCGATTTCGCTGCCGTCGGCCTTGAGATGCCGCCAGCTCCGGTCCGACTGGTAAGTGTCGCCGACCGAGCTTGCGACCTCGCGATGGACGTCCCATTCGTCGCGCGGCCACAGGTCGAGAAGCGTCATGCTCTGCCAACGCGCGCGGCCGTAGCCGTAATGCGCGAGCGCTGCGTCGTTGACGCTCACGAACTTCAAGTCGCTCGGATCGTACAGCCACATCGGCACCGGATTGCCTTCGAACAATAGCCGGAACGAGGCTTCGCGTTGTTTGAGATCGCCGATGTCGGTGAGCGTCAAGGACAACAGATCGCCGACCGACGCGAGACCCACGCGCAGATGGACTTCGCTTGCATTGCCGTCGCCGCCGCTTTTGGCGAAGGCGACCTCGAACTGGTCGAACCGGCCCGAGCCGACACTGGCGATCAGGCGATCGCCGATGCTTTGGGCGGGCGAGCCTAACGGCAGTTCGGAAAGCCGGCACCACCGTAGCGTTTTCGCCTCGACACCGAGAAGTTCGGCGGCGCCCTCGTTAAAGGCGACAACCTGGAAATCGATCGCCGCGCCCGCGGCATTGCGGATCGTCGCCAGCGCCACGATGCCTTCGTCGGTCGAGCGGAAAATCGCGTCGACCAGATTGTAGCGCGCGCCGGCCTCCGCCACGTAGACTCCGACGATCGGCGGGCCCCAACGGCACGACATCGGAAACGCCAGCATTTCGTAAGTCTCGACCATGCCGTCGGCGACGCGATGCATCCGGTACGGCACTGGCGCGCGCGCTGCGACCGCCTTCGCCAAGGCCTCCGCGAGCGCCACCGCGCAGTCCCGCGGCAGATCGTCGAGCGGCTTGCCGCGGATATCGGCGCCGAGCCATTCACGAATTTTCCATCCGGCCCGCAGCACTTTGAATTCCGATAAGGCGCCGCGTTCGAACAGCAAGAGGTGGTCGCCAAGCCGTCCGAGGCTGCCCAATACGACATCTTCGTATTGCGGCAGTTCCTTGCCGCGCACCAGCGAGCCGTGCCACATCCGTTCGATGACGGTTTTGTCCGACAACAGCGGCGGACAGTCGGCTTTGACCTTGCGAAGCGATGTCGGCATGGAAATCCGCGAAGGCGTTGTGGAATTCAGAACAGAAGTTCGGCGGCGTCGAAGGTGAACCGAGGCGATAATCCCAATCTCATAAAATCGCGTTAAGTGCCTGCGCCATCGGGATTTATGACGTTGGCGTGACAGTTTTTTGAATAGCTCTCTTGCTGGGCTTTTTTGTTCCCAAGATCTTCCCGTTGTCGGCCGAGAACAGAAGCCAAGGCCGGCGGTGATCGCCTTCAGTCATGCCGCGGCGCGGCGCGGCTGCCACATCACCAGAAACACGCCCGCGACACAGATCGCCATGCCGACGAGCGCCACGGGCTCCAGCCGCTCGGCGAACAACGCCCACGCCATCAACGCCGTCAACGGCGGGGTGAGATAGAACAGGCCGATCACCCGCGTCGCCGCATGGCGGTGGATCAGGAAATAAAGCAACCAAATCGCGCCGAACGACAGCACGAAGACGAGCCAGCCCAGCGCGAACAAAAATTGCGGCGTCCAGTGCACGATGCGGGTTTCGAACACCGCCGCGCCGAGCGAGAACAACAATCCCGCCGCCGCATACTGGATCAACATGGCCGGGCGCCAGTCGATGCCGCCGCCGAAGCGCTTCTGGTGCAGCGTGCCCACCGTCATGCCGAACAGCGCCGCGGCCGCCGCCGCCCAGGCCAATGGCGTCGACTGGCCCGACGCCATCTTGTCCTGCAGGATCAGATAGACGCCGCCGAAGCCGAGCAACAGGCCCGACCATTGCCGCGGCAATACGCGCTCGCCGAGCCAGCGATTGGCGATGGTGGAGGTCAGCACCGGCTGCAGGCTGACGACGAGCGCGACGAGCCCCGCGGAAAGCCCGTTCTCGATCGAAACGAAGACGCCGCCGAGATAAAGACCGTGCACCATGAGACCGGTCAGCGCGCTGTGCAGCGCGCCGGCGGTGCCCGGCCATTTCGGGCGCGTCACCGCGATGATGACAGCGAGCAGGAGCACGACGATGATCATGCGCAGCGACAAAAACGTCAGCGGCTCGGCATAGCCCAGTCCGAATTTCGCCCCGATGAAACCCGACGCCCACAGCACCACGAAGACCGCCGGCGCCGCGAACACGGCGAAACCCTCGAACGTGCGCGGCATGGCGTTCGGCCCGGCGGCCGACGGCGGAGCCTTCACTCGCCCCTCATCCCGGCAGCCTTGATGACCGGCCACCATTTCTTGATCTCGGCCTTCTGGAACGCAGCGAGCCCCTCGGGCGTCTGTTGCTCGCGCGGGGCTATGTCGAGGCCGAGTTCGATGAAGCGGCTTTGCACCGACGGATCGGCGAGCGACTGGATCATAGCGATGTCGATCTTTTCGATGGCATCGGCCGGCGTGCCGCGCGGCGCGAACAAGCCGAACCAGCCCGCCATATAAAGCCCGGGAAAGCCGGATTCGTAGGACGTCGGGATGTCCGGCATCGCCAGCGACCGGCGCGGCGACAAATTGACGATCGCCTTGATGGTACCGGCATGCACCTGCGGCAACGCGACCGCGCCCTGAGCGACCAAAAGATCGACCTGGCCGGCGAGGAGATCCTTCATCGCCGGCTCGGCGCCGCGATAAGGAATGAACAGCACCTGGGTACCGGTGAGTTTCTGCAACAACAACCCGCTCACTTGCGCCGCCGCGTTCTGGTTCACGAATCGGACGTTGCCGGGGCGGCTCTTGATCCACGCGACCAAGGATTTCAGATCGTCCGCCGGCAGCGTTCGCCGCGCCACGAGCAATTGCGGATTGGTCGAAATGAGTCCGATCGGCGCGAAATCGCCCTCGATATCGTAAGTCAGATTGTAAATGATGCTGCCGACATGAGTGTCCCACTGGCCGATGTCGATGGTATAGCCGTCCGGCTTGGCGCGCGCGAGCCGGCCGACCCCGATACTGCCGCCGGCGCCGGCGGCGTTCTCGACAATGATCGGCTGGCCGAGCAGCGGCGCCATCCGCTCTGCCATGATTCGCGCCGTCACGTCGGTCGAGCCGCCGGGCGGGAACGGGACGATCAAGGTAATCGGGTGCGACGGATAAGGCGGAGCTTGCAGCGGGATTGCGGACGGGGCTTGCGCTTGGACATTTGCGGCGGCCAAAAACCCGAAGAGTATCAGTGCGATCGCAACAAACGGCTTTGCCATAGACCGCCCTCGCAGTTTTTGTTGTCGGCGGCAACTATAATACAAGACGATTCCGTGAGCGGTGAAGTGGGCGAACAGTCGCGTCGGCGCCGACGACGCTTGGTAGCCCGAATTTCGCGACGCTCATCGCGGCAATCTTGGTTCACTCGCCTCTGATTCCGGCCGCTTTGATGATCGGCCACCACTTTTCGATCTCGGACTTCTGAAACGCGGCAAGCGCCGCAGGCGACTGCTGCTCGCGCGAGGCGACATCGAGGCCGAGCTGGGCGAAGCGCGCGCGCACCGCCGGGTCGGCGAGCGCCGTCACCATCGCGGCGTTGAGCTTCGTGACGGCGTCCGCCGGCGTGCCCTTGGGCGCGTAGAAGCCGAACCAGCCCGCGATGTAAAGGCCGGGAACGCCGGATTCGTCGGCGGAGGGAATGTCGGGCATCGAAGCGGAACGTTGCGGCGACAAGTTCGCCAACGCCTTGACCGTGCCGGCGCGCACCTGCGGCAACGCCACCGCGCCCTGCACCAACAGGAGATCGACCTGGCCGGAAATCATATCCGTCATCGCCGGGCCGGCGCCGCGATAGGGAATGAACAGCACCTGCGTGTCGGTCAGCTTCTGCAACAACAGCCCGCCGACCTGCGCCGACGCATTCTGGTTGACGAATTTGACGTCGCCGGGATGCGCCTTCATCCAAGCGACCAGCGTTTTCAGATCGTCCGCCGGTAGCGTCTTTCTGGCGAGCAGCAGCATCGGATTGATGGAGATCAGGCCGAGCGGCGCGAAATCGGTCTGCAAATCGTAATTCAGATTGTAGATGATGCTGCCGACATGGGTGTCCCACTGGCCGATATCGATGGTGTAGCCGTCAGGCGCCGCGCGCGCTAATCGTCCTACCCCAATAGAGCCGCCGGCGCCGCCGACATTTTCGACAATCACCGGCTGGCCGAGCGCCGCCCCCATCTTGTCCGCCATGATGCGCGCGGCCACGTCGGTCGAACCGCCGGGCGGGAATGGGACGATCAAGGTGATCGGGCGGGAGGGGAAGGTGTCGGCGTGGGCGGGGGCGATGAAAGCCTGCAACGCAAGCAGCAAAATTGCGACGAGATTTCGCACGGTCCCCTCCCCCAAAGCATGTTCTTGTGCCGAGTGTATCGCGGACGAGCGCCAGCGTCAGCTTGAAAAACCGTGGCGGCATGATTCATCGTTCTCGCGGCACGTTCGCGCCCGAGTTTTGCAAACGGCACTCGCAAAAATCTGTAGCCCGGATGGAGCGAAGCGCAATCCGGGTACGATCCACGAGCTTCAACGCCGCTCCCGGATTACGCTGCGCTCCATCCGGGCTACGAAACTTAAAGAATAAGGGAAGCGGAACGCCGGCAGACGCAGTATTTCATGTTCCGCACGCAAGCGGCGTGCGGTGCGCACCACGGAGAAAGCGGCTTGCGCCGCCCTCCGCTTACGGGCGCGCTCGCCTGCCGGCGTTCCACCACGGCTCTCGCCAGAGGGACTTTCGTCCCCAAGGCTCAGCTTCAG
>Ga0181533_1001335_pt1 | contig 31930 bp, 19 predicted proteins | sample PEATcosm2014_Bin_45_FD_119772 | JGI IMG/M metagenome (GOLD analysis project Ga0181533, IMG submission 119772) | Peatland microbial communities from MTU Mesocosm Facility, Houghton, MI, USA - PEATcosm2014_Bin11_60_metaG | ecosystem: Environmental > Terrestrial > Soil > Wetlands > Peat | place...
CGCCATATTTCATTTGACGTACGGCTTGAGGCGAAAACGTCGGAGCCAAGCTGGGACTTACTAATCTGTCAAATTATCTGCCCCTTAAAAATCTCTGCCGGAGGGGTGCAGGCCATCCACGCCTTCGTTCCGGGGGTCTCGCCTGGCTTCGACCCCCGGCTACCCTCTTTCATCCCTGCGGGATGAATGGCCTGACCGTAGCGAGCTTGGGATTTCGAGAAGGGGTCGCGCACACGCCATCGCAGATCCGTGTAAGGAGCAGGCCCCGCCCCCGTTGGCTCGGCCCGCCCGCCGTCGGCGGCCGGTTGCTTTCGGCTTTGGTTCGTCATTGACAACCACGCCAATCCCAATCTGAATGGTTTGCGCTGTGAGCATTGAATTATGAAAGCCGTTGCCATCAATGGTAGCCCGCGCAAAGGCGGGAACACCGAACTGCTGCTGAGAAGGGTGCTGGCGCCGCTGGCCGCCGCCGGCTGGGAAACCGAACTCATCCAGGTCGGAGGAACCTCCATCCGCGGATGCAGGGCCTGTTACGCGTGTTTCGAGAAGAAGAACTCGCGGTGCAGCCAGCAAGACGAGTTCTTCGACAAGTGCATGGAGAAGATGGTCGCAGCCGACGCGATTGTCCTCGGCTCGCCGACCTACTTCACGGACGTGAGCGCCGAGATGAAGGCGCTGCTGGATCGCGCCGGGTTGGTGGCGGTGGCCAATGGCGGGTTGTTTCGCGGGAAAATCGGGGCGGGCGTGGTTGCGGTCAGACGCGGCGGCGGCACCCACGCCTTTGACACGATGAACCACATGTTTCTGATGTCCGGCGCCATCGTGCCGGGGTCCACGTATTGGAACCTCGGATTTGGCCGGGAGAAGGGCGAGGTGGCGAAGGACCGCGAGGCCTTGCGGAACATGGACGACCTGGGCCAAACTATCGCCTGGCTGGGGGAAGCGATCCATCAACATGCCGGCAAGCACCCGGCGGCAGTGGTTCGCGAGTGATGCGCACATTAATCAAACATGTTTTGGCCTCCACGGCCCCGCAAGAGGCCGTCACGGTCAAGGGCTGGGTCCGCACCCGGAGGGATGCCAAGGGGTTTTCGTTTCTCGAACTCAACGACGGCTCCTGCCTGGCCAATCTCCAGATCGTGGTGGACAGCGGCGCGCCGGGGGCGGAGCACTTGCCCAAGCTGGCCACCGGGGCCTCGGCCGCGGTCGAGGGCAGGCTCGTGCCCTCGCCGGCGCCGGGTCAAAAGTGGGAGTTGCGCGCAACCCGGGTCGAGCTGGTCGGCGAGGCCGACCCGTCCTATCCACTCCAGAAGAAGGGCCACAGCGCGGAGTTCCTGCGCACCATCGCCCACCTGCGCCCCCGCTCGAACCTTTACGGGGCCGTCTTCCGTGTGCGCAGCCGTCTGGCCTTCGCCGTACACCAGTTCTTCCAGGAGCGCGATTTCGTCTATGTCCACACCCCGATCATCACCGCCAGCGATTGCGAAGGGGCAGGCGAGATGTTCCGCGTCACCACGCTCAAGGGCAAGCCCGGCGAGAAACCCGAAGCCGATTTCTTCGGCCGGCCCGCCTACCTCACCGTCAGCGGCCAACTCGAGGGCGAGACCTTCGCCTGCGCGTTGTCCAATATCTACACCTTCGGCCCGACGTTCCGCGCGGAAAACTCCAATACCGCCCGCCACGCCGCCGAGTTCTGGATGATCGAGCCGGAGATGGCCTTTTGCGATTTGCAGGCGGACATGGCCCTGGGCGAAGAGTTCATCAAGGCCATGGCCAAATACGCCCAGGAACAATGCGCCGAGGACCTGGCCCTGTTCGCCAGGTTTGTCGACAAGGGCCTCGGCGAGCGGCTGAGATTTGTCGTCGAGCGTCCCTTTGTCCGCGTGCCTTACAGCGATGCCATCGGCATCCTCAAGGGCTCGGGCAAGCACTTCGAGTTCCCGGTCGAATACGGGCAGAACCTCCAATCCGAACACGAGCGGTTTCTCACCGAAGAGCATTTCAAGTCCCCGGTGACCGTTTTCAACTACCCGCGCGAGATTAAACCGTTCTACATGCGGCTCAACGAGGACGCCAGGACGGTGGCGGCGATGGACGTGCTGGTGCCCGGCATTGGGGAGGTCATCGGCGGCGCTCAGCGCGAGGAGCGGCTCGACCAGCTCCGGCAGAACATGAGTTACCACAAGCTAAACCCCGAGGATTACTGGTGGTATGTTGATTTGCGCCGCTTCGGCACCACACCCCACGCCGGCTTCGGCCTGGGATTCGAGCGCCTCCTCATGTTCCTGACCGGCATCCCCAATATCCGCGACGTCATCCCCTTCGCCCGCACGCCGGGGAACGCGGAGTTTTAGGGGCCGAGGCAGGCTACTCGACAATCTTCGGCACGAGGAACAACCCGTGGGCTTGAGCGGGAGCGTTCCGCAGGGCCTCCTGGTGGGACATCGGAGGGCGGACCTCATCGCGGCGGACCACATTGGCCAGTGGAAAGGCGTGGGCGGTCGGTTCGACCCCGCCGACATCCACCTCTTTGAGCTTCTGGATATAGCCGAGGATATGGCCCAACTGCGCGCCGATCTTCTCCTCCTCGGCCGGGGAAAGCGAGAGCCGGGCCAAGTGCGCCACGTACTTCACATCAATTTCCGAGGCGGCCCTATTCCCGGCCGAGTCAGTCTTCATCGAATTTCCTCTCAATGAGCGTCTGGATCTCGGCCAGGGCCTGGGGGGCGTCATGGCCGGCGGCATACACAGTCAGTTTGCTGCCCGGGCCGGCTGCGAGCATCATCAGACCCATAATGCTCTTGCCATTGACCTTTTCTCCGTCTTTCTCGACGAAGATGTCGCAACTGAACCGGTTGGCGGTCTTGACAAACATGGCGGCGGGCCGGGCGTGGATGCCCAGCTTGTTCGAGACCAGAAAGTCCTTGGTCACGTTGAAGCTGCCATTGGTTGTTTTCTTAGCGCTCATTCATTGTGTCGTCCCCTAATAAGTAAACGCACCGGGTCCCTTTTTCCAATTAATTCTACAGCTTGGCGGCGGCGGTCATGCGCGAAATGAGCCGGTCATTCAACTCCCTGGCGGGATTGTAGCCGCTGGACTTGAGCTTGGTTTGGAAGGCGGCCACCTCGATGAGCCGCGCCAGGTCCCGGCCCGGCCGCACCGGCAGAGTGATGTGCGGGACATCGATGCCGAGGATCTTCACGTACTCCTGCTCCATGCCCAGGCGGTCCACGTCGGACACTTCATTCCATGCCTTGAGGGTGATTACCAGGTCCAGCCGGGTCTCGTGCCGGATGCACCGTACGCCGAACATGGCTGCCACGTTGATGATCCCGATGCCGCGCACCTCCATGTGGTTGCGTGTGATCTCGGCGCTCGTGCCCACCACTTCCCGGCCGTCCACCAGCATCACCTTGGTGACGTCATCGGCTACCAGGCTGTATCCCCGTTCGATCAGGGCCAGCACGCTCTCGCTCTTGCCGATGCCGCTCTCTCCCCGCAAAAGCACCCCGACGCCCAGAATATCTATCATGCTCCCCATTTCCGTGCCGCGCGGGGCGAACATCATTTCCAGGGCCAGCGTGGCCAGGTTGATGAACTTCATCGTCACCAGCGAACAGCGGAAGATCGGCACCGCCGCCTTCTCCGCCGCCGCCAGGAACAACCCGTCCGGGTGCAGATTCCTCGAGAAGACCACGCAGGGCAGCTTATAGGAAAAGAAAGTCTCGCATCGCCTCGACCGCTCCTCCTCGCTCAACGATTTCAGAAAGAAGGCCTCCGCGTTGCCGATCACCTGAACGCGCTTGAATGCGAAATAGCGCGTGAATCCCGACAGGACCAGGCCCGGACGGTTGACGGTTGGCTCGCGAATGACCCGCTTGAGCCCGCTGGCCCCGGCGACCAGGTTCAAATCGAGGCTCCCGGCGTGGTCCGTGTAAAACCGCTCGACTGTGACGACATCGCGTTGCATAGAGGGAAGGGTTCAGAGGTTGAATTCCGGTCCGAGATAGATTTCGCGCGCCCTGGGGTCGTTGACCAACTGTTCGGCCGCCCCTTCATAAACGACTTCCCCCTTGTGGATCAGATAGGCCCGGTCCACCAGCTTGAGCGTCTCGCGCACGTTATGGTCTGTGATGAGGATGCCCAGCCCGCGCTCTCGCAGGCGGCGGATGATCTTTTGGACCTCATACACGGCGATGGGGTCGATGCCGCTGAACGGTTCGTCCAGCAGGAGCAGCCTCGGGCTGGTGACCAGGGCGCGGGTGATCTCCAGGCGCCGCTTCTCGCCGCCGCTCAACGTGTAGGCCTTGTTCCGGGCCAGCCGCCCAAGGTCCAGTTCCTCGAGCAAATACTTCAAGCGCACCACCCGCTCCCGCCGCTTCATCCGGCAGGTCTCGAGAATGGCCAGAATATTCTGCTCGACGGTCAACTTGCGGAAGATCGACGGTTCCTGAGTGAGGTAGCCGATCCCCAGCCGCGCGCGCCGGTGCATTGGCAGGCGCGTGATGTCCTGTTCCCGGAACCTCACCTTGCCTTCGTCGGGCCGGATGACCCCCACGACCATGTTGAACGTGGTGGTCTTGCCGGCGCCGTTGGGACCGAGCAGACCGGCGATTTCGCCCGCCCCCACGCTAATGGAAACCCCGTTGACCACGCGCCGGCGCCGATACTCTTTGACCAACCGCTCGGTGACCAGCAACCGTTCATGCAGGCCCCCGGCTGCCGGCGCCCGGCTCCCGTCTTTGTCCCTCACAGGCTGTGTCTGCGTTTCGTTCATTGTGGTCCCGTTCGCCGCTCGTCGAATTTGTTCTTAACCTTGTACTTGGGCAACTGAAAGGAATTCGTTTCCATAGGCGGAGCCTCGATATGAATCGCCCATTGCTTGCCTTTTGAAGTCGTTATCCGGTCATGGGTCCGATCCAGCGTAATCAGGGTGTCCTTGACGATGCCTTGTTCGGTTTTTGACTGGGCGGGGTTTCCCTTTGGCGCCGAGCTGGCAGGACTGCGGTTCAGCACCAACTGGGCCAGCGGGGTCCCCGTCAGCACCATCACTTCGTTGGTGACGCCGTTGGTGACGCTGTAAACATAATCCGCCTTGTCACCCTGGCCATCGACTCTCTGGTCCTTTTCGTCAATGAGTTCAAAGCGGACCTTCCTCTCCGCCAGGATATGCCGGGTCTTGCCCCCCGGCGGGCACTGCACCGTTATGGTTTGGCTGAACCAAATCATCTGCGGATGTTCGATGTGCGCATCCTGCTCGAAGAGGGCCCCTTCGGGTGTCACGGTGTATTCCCTGGCGGTGATGACGGCCACCGGGGAGTTCGTGCCCGCCGAATGGGGGGCGACCGGACGGGTGGCGGCCCCGGCGCCGGTCCCGCCGCCACTCGAGGCGGCAGGGGAGTCGGAAGGCCCATGAGGAACCAGGTCCGCCGAGGCCAGTTCCTCCGCCGGCAACTGCATCGAGGCATTGCCCACGACCAGCATGCCTTCGGGCTTGGTCGAAAGCCGGATCAGGTCCCCGCGGCCCCGGCGCAACCCGGCCTGCCAACTGGGCTCTTCGGTCAATTCCGTCACCCCGTTGGTGCTCTCATAAACCGCCTTGCCGGCCAGAAACTCCGTGCCCTGCTGCCGGATGACGACTTGGCGCTCGGCCACCATCCGTTCCAATTGGTTTGTCCGGCCTAAGCCGACCGTGAGCAGGCCGCAACTCATTGTCCCCCGAACTTCACTTCCCGCCCGTTCGCTCGCCTGCACCGGGCCGCGGAACACAGCCAGGTTCGTTCGGACGATATAGTAGCTCTCGGAGAGGACCTGCAGGACTTGGTCCTTGGCCGGGACCGCGTTCGTTGGGTCCGGCCCGCCCTGCCAGAGGGAACCAACCCTTGCAAGACCCTGGCCGGGCATCTTCAGAATCCCGTGGCCTGTGGCCCGCAAGACCTGGTTCGTCCGCTCCAGGACCAATTCGTCGGCGCTGCCTTCCCGCGATTGGGCCTGCCAGGTCGGATGCCCGAGCAGCCGAACCTGGTCCGTCGCCACCGTGTAAACCGCTTCGTCGCCCGTGGCGTGGACCCCTGCATAGTCCACGCTCACCTGCCGCTCGGCGGTAATGCTCTGGAGCCGACCCTGGCTCGAAAAGGCATCCTGCCGTTGCCCTTGCACCGGCGTCCCGGAGGAGGGCGCTGCCAGGCTCCGGAGGTCGCGCTGGCCCGAGGGCAGATTCGCCCTGAGCACACCGCTGGTCAGCGCCAATTGCTCGCCCTTCACCCGCACGTCCCCGCGCCATACCGCCTGTCCATAGTTGGTGGAGTAATCGAACTGCCGCGACAATATCTCCACCGGCCCTCTTCCCGGTCCCGCCTCAGCCGGGGGCTGCGAGAGCAGGTCCGGATGCAGCAGCGTGCGGACATGGTTGGAAATAATGAGGTCGGAATTGGTTTGTTGCCACTGAAAGCCCTCGCCCGAAATCGAGAACTTGCCCCCGGCTAACTGCGCCTGCATCGGGCCGGACGAAGCCACGGTCCCCCGCCGGCTGTCCAGGATGCATTGCGGGGCCTGAACCTCCATCGTGGTCTCGCCTTGGACGCTGAAGGTCTGCAGCCTGGGCTCGGTGATAAGGAATTGATCATTGGCAGACGGCCGGACCTGGGCCCCTTTCAGGAACCACCTCATGCGCATCTGGTTCGGCGGACCGTAATACTCCGCCCACTTTGCCTCCTTTCCTTCCTGCAGCGCCACCTTCCCTGTTCCTTCGCTCAACTGCTGCCCGTGCGCGCCTCCACCCGCCAACCCGAACAACACCAGCGCCCCCAGTACACACATCCTCCCGGGCACCCAGGCCCAGCCCCGCGCTCCGGCGTTAAGGATTGACGCGCTCACACGGCTTCAATCGTAAGCCGGAAACGCCGCCCCCGGCAATAACGAACGAGAGTGACGAGTGACGAGTGACGAGCAACGGCGGCGCGCGCATCTCAGGCTTCACTCCTCACCCGTCACTCGTCACTCGCCCCTCATGAACGGACCGCTTCCCACACTCTGAGCATGCCCTCGAGCAAACCCGCCATCTCGGCCAGGGCAATCATGTTCGGCCCGTCGCTCAGTGCGCGGCCGGGTTGCGGGTGTGTCTCAAAGAAAACTCCATCGGCGCCCGCAGCCAGGGCGGACCGGGCCAGGACCGGCGCAAACTGGCGCTGCCCCGCCGACTTGTCACCACCCCCGCCGGGCAGTTGAACGGAATGGGTCGCATCGAAAATGACCGGGCATCCGAAGCGGCCCAGGATGGGAATCGAGCGCATGTCCGCGACCAGGTTGTTGTAGCCGAAGGTCGTGCCGCGCTCGGTCAGCAGCAGCCTCTGGCCGCCGGCGCTCCTGGCCTTTTGGGCCACCTGTCCCATCTCCGCCGGTGAGAGGAATTGTCCCTTCTTGAGGTTCACAATCCGGCCCGTGCGGACGGCCGCCGTAATGAGGTCGGTTTGCCGGCAAAGCAACGCCGGGATTTGCAGAATGTCCACTGCGGCCGCCGCCGCCGCCGCTTGGGCCTCCGTATGCACATCGGTGAGCACCGGCGTCTCCAACTCTGCCCGCACCTTGGACAGGATGCTCAAACCTTCCTCGGCTCCCGGCCCGCGGAACGAACGCCCCGAGGTGCGGTTGGCCTTGTCGTAGCTGGCCTTGAAGACGTAAAAAACGCCCAGGCGTTTGCAGGTCTCCTTGAGACTGCCAGCCACCTCCAAACATAACTCCTGGCTCTCGATTACGCACGGCCCGGCAATCAAAACCAGGGCCTTGCCGCCGCTCAAGGAGCCCCAAATCATTCCGTCATCAAGCACCCGCATCTTGTAACAACCCCCGCCCCCTGTGTAAATGGGTTATTGCGCCACTTCGGGCTTGCGCTCCCCTGTCACCGCCTTCTATTCTCGGTTGTCCCTCCGGGACAGGACCGCAGTCGTGTATCCATATAGATACAATCTCGCAGCAAGAGAACCGATGCCCCGCTGGTTTCTCCACAGGGAGGGCGTCTTTTTGTCCCCCCCGCCGCGGCAAGCCGCCCGCCAAGCCCGGTTTTCATCCCCAATCGGGCCGGTTTCATCCCGGTTTGCTCCGGTTCCGTCACATTTGGCGCCACTCTGCGTCCCGGGGCGAGTCTCAACCTATGTCCGGACTCACCCGGCGCCGGCCGATAAACGAGACATTATGAAACGGAACGACGATCACATTGCCTTTGCGCAGGCTCGTTAGGGCCTGCGCGCACAAGGGAGGATTCCATTGAACACACCCGAGTTGACACCCAACGGCCTGAAGTCCGAAAACCTGCCTCCCCGGCGGCAGCAGTCGCCCCAAGGAAAGCGCCGCTACTGGGTCTGGGCAGTGGTTGTGTGCGTGCTCGCTTTGGGGATTGTCCTTTCCCTGGTCCGCCGGGAGGCCCCTGCCCAGGCCAGCCAGGGCAAACGCGGGTTCGGTCTGGCGGTCGTGCCGGTGGCCACCGCCGTCGCGCAAAGAGGCGATATCGGGATTTACACCAATGGCCTGGGCATCGTGACCCCGGTCTATACGGTGATGGTCAGGAGCCGGGTGGACGGCGAACTCATGAAGGTACACTACGTCGAGGGCCAGATGGTTCACAAGGGGGACCCACTGGTGGAGATCGATCCGCGTCCTTACCAGGCCCAGGTCATTCAAATGGAGGGACAGTTGAAGCGCGACCAGGCCCTGCTGGAGAACGCGAAGGTGGACCTGGAGCGTTACAAGCTGTGCTTCGCCAGCAACGCGATCCCCGAGCAGCAACTGGCCACGCAGAAGGCGACGGTCCAGCAGTACGCAGGCACGGTGGAGTTGGATCAAGGCGCGCTGAGCAATGCCGCCGTGCAACTGGATTACGCCACCATTACCGCGCCGATTTCAGGGCTGGTGGGACTTCGCATGGTGGACCCAGGGAACATCGTCCATGCCACCGATACCACCAACCTGGCCGTGATTGTCCAGCTTCAACCTATCACTGTGGAGTTCACAGTGGCGGAAGATATCCTGCCCGAGATTCAGGAGCAGGTGAGACAGGGCAAGAAGCTGACGGTCTATGCCTACGACCGCGCCATCACCAAGAGACTGGCAACCGGCGTGCTCCAATCCATGGACAGCCGGATCGACGTTGTCAGCGGCACCATCAGGCTCAGGGCCAGCTTTCCCAACGAGGACAACTCCCTTTTCCCTAACCAATTCGTCAACGCGCTGCTGCTTCTGCGCACCGAGCACGACGCCACGCTCGTTCCCTCCGTCGCCGTCCAGCGCAGCGCCGAGGGCTCCTTTGTTTACGTGGTCCAGCCCGATCAGACGGTCGTCATGCGCCCCGTCACGGAGGGCCCCACCGAGGGCGACGTCACCTCCGTGGCGGGGGTGCAGGCGGGTGAGACCATCGTGACGGACAATTTCAACCGGCTCCAGGACGGCATGAAGGTTGCCGCGCACAAAGCAGAGGGGATACCCGGGCAGTTGGCCGAGGCCTCGACCGGAAGCGCCGGCGACGACCCTGCCACGGGCGCAGCGGAGCGGGGACCCGGGCAGTTGAGCGGCGCCTCGCCCGGCGGCGGCAGGGACAAGGGCGCCGCGCGCACAGCGGACGAGGGGCCTGGCAAGGGCCGTGGCAAGGCTGGCAAGGCGCGCGCCAAAGGACCCGCGGCGCCCCATGAATAACGCAAACCGATTCCGCGTCCCGCGCTGCGCACTGCGCACTGCGCACTGCGCATTGCGCGCTTCCCAATGAGTCCGTCCCGCCCATTCATCCTCCGGCCGGTGGCCACATCGCTCCTCATGGCGGCGATTCTCGTAGCGGGACTGATTGCTTACAAGCAACTGCCGGTGTCGGCCTTGCCGGAGGTGGATTACCCGACCATCCAGGTGGTAACGTTCTACCCCGGGGCAAGCCCCGATGTGGTCGCCTCGGCCATTACAGCGCCGCTGGAAAGGCAGTTCGGGCAGGTGCCGGGCTTGAACCAGATGACCTCGACCAGTTCGGGCGGCAGCTCGGTGATTGTCCTCCAGTTCGCCCTCACTTTGAACATCGATGTTGCCGAGCAGGAGGTCCAGGCGGCCATCAACGCCGCCCAGACGTATCTGCCGGCAAACCTCCCCGCCCCGCCCATCTACAGCAAATCCAATCCCGCCGATGCGCCCATCCTGACGCTGGGCCTGACCTCGAAGAGCATCCCCCTTTCCCAGGTGGAGGACATGGCCGACACGCGCCTGGCCCAGAAGATATCCGAGATACCCGGCGTCGGCCTGGTGAGCATCACCGGGGGCCAAAAGCCGGCCGTGCGGGTGCAGGTCAATCCGACGGCCCTCTCGGCGCGCGGAGTCAATCTCGAGGACGTGCGCGCCGCCCTGCAAGCGACCAGCATCAACCAGGCCCTGGGAAACTTCGACGGGCCGCAGAAGTCCTACCAAATCAACGGCAACGACCAGCTCGCCACCAGCCGGGACTACCGCTCGTCGGTCATCGTGGCCTATCGCAACGGCGCGCCGATCATGCTCTCGGACGTGGCCAACGTCGTCGATGACGTCGAGAACGCCAAACAGGCGGCCTGGATGAACAACGCCCCGGCGGTCATCCTCAACGTCCAGCGCCAGCCCGGCGCCAATATCATCCAGGTGGTGGACCACATCAAGCAGCGCCTGCCCCGGCTCAAGACCAATCTGCCCGCGGGCATCGATGTCTCGCTGCTGACGGACCGCACGGTCACGATCCGGGCCTCGGTCAGGGATGTCCAGTTCGAGTTGATGCTGACCGTAGCGTTGGTCGTGATGGTGATTTTCCTGTTCCTGCGCACACTCTCGGCGACCGTCATCCCGAGCGTGGCGGTCCCCCTCTCAATCCTCGGCACATTCGGGGTGATGTACTTCCTGGATTACAGCCTCAACAATCTCACCCTGATGGCGCTGACGATCTCGACCGGGTTCGTGGTCGATGACGCCATCGTGATGATCGAGAATATTGCCCGCTACATCGAGGCCGGCGAACCTCCGCTCCAGGCCGCGTTGAAGGGCGCCGAGCAGATCGGGTTCACGATTGTCTCACTCACCTTCTCTTTGGTTGCCGTCCTGATCCCTCTGCTGTTCATGGGCGACATCGTCGGGCGGTTGTTCCGGCAGTTCGCGGTCACCCTGGCGGTGACCATCCTGGTCTCGGCGGTCGTCTCGCTCACGCTCACGCCCATGATGTGCTCGAGGTTGCCGCGCCACAAGCCCCAGGCCCAGCAGGGTTGGCTTTACCGCTGTTCCGAACACGTGCTTCTGCGGGTCCTGGAGGTTTATGGCAGGACGCTCCGATGGGTGCTCAAACACCAGACGGCGACCCTGGTGGTCGCCGCCGGGACTCTGGCCCTGACCATCTTCCTGTATGTGATCGTGCCCAAAGGGTTTTTCCCGGTCCAGGACACCGGGGTCATCCAAGGCATCTCGGCCGCGCCGCAGACCGTCTCCTTCGCCGCCATGGCCGCCCGGCAACGGGCCCTGGCCGAGGTCATCCTCCAAGACCCGGCGGTCGAGAGTCTCTCCTCGTTCATCGGCGTGGATGGCATCAACACCACGCTCAACAGCGGGCGCATCCTGATCAATCTCAAGCCGTTGGAGGAGCGCAAGCTCGACGCCACGAGGATCATGCGCCGCCTGCAAACACAATTGGCCAAGGTCGACGGCATCACCCTTTACATGTCGCCGGTTCAGGACCTGACGGTCGAAGACCGGGTCAGCCGGACCCAGTACCAATACACGCTGGAGGACCCTGATGTGGATGAGTTGAACCTGTGGACCGCGCGGCTCGTGGACAAGCTCAAGAGGCTGCCCCAGCTCCGGGACGTGGCTACGGACCAACAAACCGGGGGCGCATCCACCCGGCTGGTCATAGACCGCCAGACCGCTTCCAGACTGGGCATCACACCCCAGGTCATTGCCGACACGCTCTACGATGCCTTCGGCCAGCGGCTCATCTCGACGCTTTTCACCCAGTTGAACCAGTATCACGTCGTCCTGGAAACGCTGCCTGAGTTCCAGGCGGATGCGGCCAGGTTACAGGGCGTCTATGTCCGCTCGAGCGGCGGCGGCCAGGTGCCGCTCAGCGCGTTCACCCACATCGAGCGAGGCCGCGCCCCCCTGACCGTGAGCCATCAGGGGCAATTCCCCGTGGTGACCATCTCCTTCAACCTGGCGCGGGGCGCCGCCCTGGGCGACGCTACCGAGGCCATCGAGAAGGCGCAGAGAGAACTCAAAATGCCCCTGAGCGTCCAACCGGCGTTCCAAGGCACGGCCCAGTCCTTCCAGGCCTCCCTGCGCAACGAACCACTGCTCATCCTGGCCGCGGTGATCACCGTCTATATCGTGCTGGGCGTTCTCTACGAGAGCTACATTCACCCCATAACCATCCTCTCGACCCTGCCCTCGGCCGGGGTGGGGGCGATCCTGGCCCTGTTGGTGTGCGGCTGCGAACTGGGCATCGTGGCCCTCATTGGCATCATCCTCCTCATCGGCATCGTCAAAAAGAACGCCATCATGATGATCGACTTCGCCCTGGATGCGCAGCGGAGCGAAGGCAAGACCCCGCGCGATGCGATCTACCAGGCCTGCCTGCTCCGTTTCCGCCCCATCATGATGACGACCATGGCCGCGTTGCTGGGCGCCCTGCCCCTGGCCCTGGGAACGGGCGTGGGCTCCGAACTGCGCCGCCCCCTGGGCATCTCAATCGTCGGCGGACTGCTCATCAGCCAATTGCTGACCTTGTACACCACCCCCGTCGTCTATCTCTTCTTCGATCGCCTCGCTTTCAAAGTCGCCAAGGACGAAGCGAGCGAGGGTGCGGTCCAACCAGCGCCCGCATAGCGGTTATGAGCCCATCCCGTCCATTCATCCTCCGCCCGGTGGCCACCTCGCTCCTGATGGCGGCGATTCTCCTGGCAGGACTGGTCGCTTACAGGCAACTGCCGGTGTCGGCCCTGCCGGAGGTGGATTACCCGACCATCCAGGTGGTGACCTTCTATCCCGGGGCAAGCCCGGATGTGGTGGCCTCGGCCATTACCGCGCCGCTGGAAAGGCAGTTCGGGCAGTTGCCGGGCTTGAACCAGATGACCTCGACCAGTTCGGGCGGCAGCTCGATCATCGTCCTTCAGTTCGCGCTGACCTTGAACATCGACGTTGCCGAACAGGAGGTCCAGGCGGCCATTAACGCCGCCCAGACCTATTTGCCCCAGAATCTCCCCTCCCCCCCCATCTACAGCAAATCCAATCCCGCCGATGCGCCCATCGTGACGCTGGGCCTGACCTCGAAGAGCATCCCGCTCTCCGAGGTCGAAGACATGGCCGACACGCGCCTGGCCCAGAAGATCTCGCAGATACCCGGGGTTGGCCTGGTGAGCATCACCGGGGGCCAAAAGCCGGCTGTGCGGGTGCAGGTCAATCCGACGGCCCTCTCGGCGCGCGGAATCAATCTTGAGGACGTGCGCGCCGCCCTGCAAGCGACCAGCATCAACCAGGCCCTGGGAAACTTCGACGGGCCGCACCAGGCCTGCGAAATCAACGGCAACGAGCAACTCATCACCAGCCGGGACTACCGCTCGTCGGTCGTCGTGGCCTATCGCAACGGCTCGCCGGTCATGCTCTCGGACGTGGCCAACGTCATCGATGGCGTCGAGAACCTCAAACAGGCCGCCTGGATGAACAACGCCCCGGCGGTCATCCTCAACGTCCAGCGCCAGCCCGGCGCCAATATTATCCAGGTGGTGGACCGCATCAAGGAGCGCCTGCCCCGGCTCAAGACCAATCTGCCCGCGGGCATCGATGTCTCGCTGCTGACGGACCGCACAGTGACGATCCGGGCCTCGGTCAGGGATGTCCAGTTCTCGCTGATGTTGTGCGTGGGCCTGGTGGTGATGGTGATTTTCCTGTTCTTGCGTACGTTCTCGGCGACCATCATTCCGAGCGTGGCGGTCCCCCTCTCGCTCATCGGCACATTCGGGGTGATGTACTTCCTGGATTACAGCCTCAACAACCTCACCCTGATGGCGCTGACGATCTCGACCGGGTTCGTGGTCGATGACGCCATCGTGATGATCGAGAACATCGCCCGCTACATCGAGGCTGGCGAGCCCCCTATGCGAGCCGCTTTGAAGGGCGCCGAGCAAATCGGCTTCACCATTATGTCGCTGACCGTTTCGTTGGTCGCCGTCCTGATCCCTCTGCTGTTCATGGGCGACATCGTCGGGCGGTTGTTCCGGGAGTTCGCGGTCACCCTGGCGGTGACCATCCTGGTCTCGGCGGTCGTGTCTCTCACGCTCACGCCCATGATGTGCTCGAGGCTGCTCCGCCAGCAATCCGAGGCCCAGCAGGGTTGGTTTTACCGCTGCTCGGAACAGGCGCTCGATCGTGTCATCGCCGCCTACAGGAGGACGCTCCAATGGGTGCTTAAACACCAGACGGCGACGCTGCTGGTCGCCGTCGGGACGCTGGCCCTGACCATCTTTCTCTATGTCATCGTGCCCAAGGGCTTCTTCCCGGTCCAGGACACCGGCGTCATCCAAGGCATTTCGTCCGCGCCGCAGACCGTCTCCTTCGCCGCCATGGCCGCCCGGCAACGGGCCCTGGCCGCGGTCATCCTCCAAGACCCGGCGGTCGAGAGTCTCTCCTCGTTCATCGGCGCGGATGGCATCAACACCACCCTCAACAGCGGGCGCATCCTGATCAATCTCAAACCGTTGGAGGAGCGCAAGCTGGACGCCACGACGATCATGCGCCGCCTGCAAACACAATTGGCCAGGGTCGACGGGATTACCCTTTACATGTCGCCGGTTCAGGACCTGACGCTGGAGGATCGCGTCAGCCGGACCCAGTACCAATACACCCTCGAGGACCCTGACGTCAACGAGTTGAACCTGTGGACCGCGCGGCTCGTGGACAAGCTCAAGAAGCTGCCCCAGCTCCGCGACGTGGCTACGGACCAACAAACCGGGGGCGCATCCACCCGGCTGGTCATAGACCGCCAGACCGCTTCCAGACTGGGCATCACACCCCAGGTCATTGACGACACGCTCTACGATGCCTTCGGCCAGCGGCTCGTCTCGATTCTCTTCACCCAGTTGAACCAGTATCACGTCGTCCTGGAAACGTCGCCCGAGTTTCAAAAGAACCCGGCCAAGCTACAGGCCATCTACGTTCGCTCGAGCGGCGGCGGCCAGGTGCCGCTGAGCGCGTTCACCCATTTCGAGCAGGGTAAGGCTCCCCTGACCATAAGCCACCAGGGGCAATTCCCCGTGGTGACCGTCTCCTTCAACGTGGCCCGGGGCGCCGCGCTGGGCGACGCCACCGAGGCCATCGAGCAGGCGCAGAAAGAACTCAATATGCCCCTGAGCATCCAGCCCGCCTTCCAAGGCACGGCCCAGTCCTTCCAGGCCTCCTTGCGCAACGAGCCGTTTCTCATCCTGGCCGCGCTGGTTACGGTCTATATCGTTTTGGGCGTTCTCTACGAAAGTTACATTCACCCCATCACGATCCTCTCGACCCTGCCCTCGGCCGGGGTGGGGGCGATCCTGGCCCTGTTGTTGTGCGGGTGCGAACTGGGCATCGTGGCGCTGATTGGCATCATCCTCCTCATCGGCATCGTCCAGAAGAACGCCATCATGATGATCGATTTCGCCCTGGATGCGCAGCGGAGCGAAGGCAAGACCCCGCTCGAGGCGATCTACCAGGCCTGCCTGCTCCGGTTCCGGCCCATCGTGATGACCACCATGGCGGCGCTCTTGGGGGCCTTGCCCCTGGCCCTGGGAGGCGGCACTGGTTCCGAACTGCGCCGGCCCCTGGGCATCTCGATCGTCGGCGGACTGCTCTTTAGCCAGATGCTGACGTTGTACACCACCCCCGTGATTTATCTGTTCCTGGAGCGCCTGCGTCTCAAAGTCTCCAAAGCGCAACCCAGCGGGGGCAGTCTCCAACCAGCGCCGGCATAACCGCTATGAACATCTCTGGTCCGTTCATTCGCCGCCCGGTGGGCACCACGCTGCTCACGGCGGCGGTGGCGCTGGCCGGGGCGGTCGCCTTCGGGTTCCTGCCGGTTGCCCCGTTGCCCCAGGTCGATTTCCCCACCATCAGCGTGGGGGCCGGATTGCCCGGAGCCAGTCCCGAGATTATGGCCTCGTCGGTCGCGGCGCCCCTCGAACGGCAGCTCGGCCATATCGCCGGCGTCAACGAGATGACCTCCTCCAGCTTCCTGGGCACCACCGCAATCACCCTCCAGTTCGACCTCAGCCGCGACATCAACGGCGCCGCCCGCGATGTCCAGGCCGCCATCAATGCCGCCCGCGCCTACCTGCCTGCCAACCTCCCGAGCAACCCGACCTATCGCAAAGTCAATCCCGCCGATGCCCCGATCCTCATCCTGGCGCTGACCTCGCCCATTTATGACCGCGGGCGTCTCTACGATGCGGCCTCGACGATCATCCAGCAGCGTCTCTCCCAAGTCCAGGGCGTCGGCCAGGTCTCCGTGGGTGGCAGTTCACTTCCCGGCGTGCGTGTGGAAGTCAATCCGACGCAGTTGAACGGCCTGGGCATGAATCTGGAGGACGTTCGCACCGTCCTGAGCCGGCAGAACGCCAATTCGCCCAAGGGCCAGATTGCCAATGACTGGGCCACGGCGGACCTGGCGGCCAACGACCAGTTGATGAAGGCCAAGGATTACCAGCCGCTCATCGTCGGTTATTACAACGGCGCGGCGGTCAAGCTCTCGGACATCGCCAACGTGCACGATGCGGTCGAGAACATCCGCGCCGCGGGTTTCGTCAACTCCAAACCCTCCGTCCTGCTCATCGTGTTCCGCCAGCCAGGGGCGAACATTATCGGAACGGTGGACCGCATTCGGCAAGCGCTCCCCTCGCTGAAGGCCTCGATTCCCGCGGCCATCGACATGACCGTGGTGATGGACAGGACGACGACCATCCGCGCGTCGGTCCAGCACGTGGAAATCAACCTCTGCATCTCCATCGCCCTGGTGATCCTTGTCGTGTTTGTCTTCCTGCGGAGCGGGCGGGCGACCCTCATCCCAAGCGTGGCGGTTCCCGTCTCCCTGATCGGCACCTTCGGCATCATGTACTTGTGCCATTACAGCATCGATAACCTCTCGCTGATGGCCCTGACGATTTCAACCGGGTTTGTGGTCGATGACGCCATAGTGGTCATCGAAAACATTACCCGCTACCTCGAAAAGGGCATGACCCCCATGGAGGCCGCCCTCAAAGGCGTGCGCGAGGTCGGCTTCACCGTCCTGAGCATCAGTGTCTCCCTGGTGGCGGTGTTCACGCCGCTGGTGCTGATGGCCGGCATCGTTGGCCGTCTTTTCCGCGAGTTTGCCATCACCCTTTCCGTGGCCATCATGGTCTCCCTGGCGGTCTCGCTGACGACAACCCCAATGATGTGTTCCCGGCTCCTCAAACATCGCAGCGACGAGAAACATGGGCGCCTCTACCAGGCCAGCGAGCGGGCCTTCGCCTGGGTGCTCGGCCATTATGAGCGCAGCCTCGCCCGCGTGTTGCGCCATCCCGTCATCACCCTGGGCGTCCTGTTCCTGACTATTGCCCTCAATGTATTCTTGTTCATCAAGGTGCCCAAGGGCTTCTTCCCGCAGCAGGACAACGGGACGGTTTTCGGCGGCATCCAGGCCGTCCAGTACGCCTCCTTTCCGGCCATGCGAGAGGTAGCCGGCCGCTTTGTGAACCTGATCAAAAACGACAACGCCGTGGCCAACGTGATGGCCTTCACCGGCGGGGGCGGGGCCGCCAACAGCGGTTTCGTCTATGTCGGATTGAAACCCGTTGAAGAGCGCAAGATTTCCTCCAGCCGGGTGATCGACCGGTTGCGGCCCAAGCTGGCCCCCGTGCCCAACGCGACCGTCTTCTTGCAAGCCGGGCAGGACCTGCGCATCGGCGGGCGCCAAAGCAACGCCCAATTCCAATACACCATTCAGAGCGATAGCATCAAGGATTTGGTCAAATGGGGGCCATTGCTGCTGCGCGAGATGAGGAAGCTGCCCGGTTTCAGGGATGTCAACAGCGATCAGCAGAACGACGGCCTGCAGGCCTCACTGGTCTATGATCGGCTGACCGCCTCCCGTTTGGGCCTTACGCCGCAGGTGATCGATAACACACTTTATGACGCCTTCGGCCAAAACCAGGTTTCCATCATGTACACCGAGCTCAACCAATACCACGTCGTCATGGAGGTGGACCCCAAGTTCTGGCAAAGCCCCAAAGGGCTGGAAAGCATTTACCTCCGCTCCACCAACGGCGGGCAGGTTCCCTTGAGCGCCATCGCCCGGTTCGAGCCCACCACCGCCCCCATCACCGTAGCCCACCAGGGCCAGTTTCCCTGCGTAACCGTTTCGTTCAATCTTGCCCCCGGCGTGGCCCTGAGCGATGCCGTCAGGACCATCCACCAGATGGAGCAGGGCCTGGGGATGCCCGAGCGCGTCCAGGGGAGCTTCTCCGGCACTTTGCAGGCCTTCCAAACTTCCCTGGCCAGCGAACCGATCCTGATCCTGACGGCCCTGTTTTCCGTGTACATCGTCCTGGGTATCCTCTACGAAAGCTATATTCATCCCATTACGATTCTCTCCACCCTCCCCTCGGCGGGCGTCGGCGCCGTGCTGGCCCTCATGCTCTTTCACACCGATCTGAGCCTTATCGCCCTCATCGGCGTCGTGTTGCTCATCGGCATCGTCAAGAAAAACGCAATCATGATGATTGATTTCGCCCTCGCCGCCGAGCGCGAGCAGGGCAAGCCGCCGGCTGAGGCGATCTATCAGGCCTGCCTCCTGCGCTTCCGGCCCATCATGATGACTACGATGGCCGCGATCTTCGGCGCCTTGCCATTGGTTATCGGGACCGGGACCGGCTCCGAACTCCGGCGGCCCCTTGGCATCTCCATCGTCGGGGGCTTGCTCGTAAGCCAGGCCCTGACCCTTTACACCACCCCGGTTGTTTACCTCTCCATTGACCGCTTGCGCCTGCGGTGGGAGGCCTGGCGGCGCCGCTCGGCCCCCGGCGCGCAGCCGGCCCCAGCATGAACCATGACAAGCCAAACTAAGTTAGCTCGGATGCTCTGGAGTTGCCTGCTTGGCGCCGGCGGCTTCCTGAGCGGCTGCAACCTCGCCCCGAAATATGAGCCGCCTGCGGTCCAAACTCCCGCCGCTTTCAAGGAACTGCCCTCGCAAAGTCCCGGGGCCACCAACCTTTGGAGCCCAGCCCAGCCCAGCGATGCCCTCATTCGCGGCAATTGGTGGGAAATCTTCACGAACAGCCAATTGAACGCCCTCGAGGCGCAAGTGGCCGTTTCCAACCAAAACGTTGCCGCCGCTTTCGCGAATTTCCTCTCCGCCCGCGCCATCGTCAAGGAGGCGCGGGCCCAGTTGTTCCCAACCCTGACCGCCAACCCGGCCGTCACGCGCCAGCGTCAGCAAATCCAAGGCAGCCCAGCCGGCGCCGCGACGCTCACCCTCTATTCGCTGCCGCTGGATGCCTCCTGGCAACCCGATTTCTGGGGCCAGTTTAGAAACGCCGTCAAGGCCGATTCCTTTGAGGCCCAGGCCACCGCCGCGGACCTCCAGAACACGCGCCTCACAGCCCAGGCGGAACTGGCCGTGGATTATTTCCAATTGCGCTCGCAGGACAGCCTAATCCGTTTATATAATGATACCGTCAAGGCCTACCGCGATACACTCGGTTTGACCCAGGTCCGCTTTGCAACCGGCATCGCATCGAAGGAGGACGTCTCGCAAGCCGAGACCCAGCTCGAGACTACCGAAGCCCAAGCCACCAATCTGGCCATCCTGCGCGCCCAACTCGAGCACGCCATTGCCGTCTTGATTGGCAAATCCCCCGCCGAGCTCTCCATCCCCATCGAGCCCCTGGTCACAAGCCCGCCGGTCCCGCCGCTGGGGATTCCTTCCCGGCTTTTGGAACGGCGCCCTGACATTGCCGCCGCCGAGCGCCGCGTGGCCGAGGCCAATGCCCGCATCGGCATCGCCAAGGCCGCCTATTATCCCAATGTCACCTTGAGCGCTTCGGGCGGATTCGAGAGCGCCTCAACTTCCAGCCTCTTGAACTGGTCCAGCCGCGTTTGGTCCGTGGGTGCGGGACTGGCCCAGAGCATCTTCGACGCCGGCCTGCGCAGGGCCACCGTCCAGCAATTCCGGGCGGCCTACGATGCTACAGTGGCCCAATACCGCCAAACCGTGTTGACCGCCTTCCAGCAGGTCGAGGATGACCTGGCCTCTCTGCGCATTCTCGCGCGCCAGATCGAACAACAAGAAACCGCCGTCAAGTCCTCGGAGTTGTACCTGGCTCTGTCCCTTCTTCGATACACGCAGGGGATCGACAGCTACCTCAACGTGATCACGGCCCAAACCACTTTGTTGGCCAATCGGCAAACCCTCGTGGCCATCCGAACGCAAGAGATGACTGCCAACGTCCAACTCGTTCAGGCCGTTGGCGGCGGCTGGGATGCCTCGCAGATGCCCTCTCCCAAGAAACTCCTCTCCAAGATAGACCCGGCCCAGAAGTAGCCGGACATCCGAGGGGCGAGTGAGGAGCGGCGGCGGCTTTGCACTCCCTCGGCACTCGTCACCGGCCCCTAAATCACCGTCCCGTGCGGAATCACCGCGTTCTTGGGGATGATGACGAGCCCGTTGCGGATGTAATAATTCGGACCGTCAAGGGTCTCCGGCTTGCCGGCGGGCGAAATGACCACGTTGTCCCCGATCCTCGCGTTCTTGTCCACGATCGTGTTCTCGATGCGGCAGTTCGCGCCGATGCCGACCCTGGGGATGCCCTCCTTCTCGTGCGCGGTAATGGACTCGAGCGATTCGTAGTAGTCGCTGCCCAGGAGCACGGCCCGGTTCAGCACGGTCCCGGCGCCCACGCTGCACCGCAGGCCGACGATACTGTGGGTGATCGTGGCGCGATTGATGATGCAGCCGTCGGAAATGATCGCGTGGTCGACCTGCGCCCCGTTGATCTTCGAGCCGGGCAGGAACCGGGGGCGGCTGAAGATCGGCGACGCCATGTCGAAGAAGTTGAACCGCGGCAGCTCGTTGGTGAGGTCCAGGTTCGCCTCGAAAAACGCCCGAATCGTCCCGATATCTTCCCAGTACCCCTGGAACACGGATGAAAAAACGCGGCGGTCCTGGATCGCCTTCGGAATAATGTCCTTGCCGAAATCGCTCAGGTCGTTGTCGAGCAACTGCCTGGCAACCGCCCGGTTGAAAACGTAAATGCCCATCGAAGCCAGGAACAGCTCTTCCTGCTTTTTGATGCCCAGTTGCGGATACCACTCCTTGGCCAGTTTCAGTGAATCGAGCAAGGCCGGGTCCTTGGGCTTCTCGACAAACCGCGTGATGCGCCGTGTGGCATCGGCCTGCATGATCCCCAGCGATTGCGCCTCCTGCCGGCCTACCGGAGTGGTTGCAACCGTGATCTCCGCCTTCGTCTCCTGATGCACCTCGATTGTGTCCCGGAAATCCATCCGGTACAGCGCGTCCCCGCACAGAATGAGCAGGTAATCCCACTCATGATTCAGGAAGTGGATCATGTTCTTGCGCACCGCATCGGCCGTCCCTTCATACCAGGACTCGTCCGAGTAGGTCTGCTCGGCCGCCAGGATCTCCACAAAGCCCCCTACAAAATGATCGAACTTGTACGACTGCGAGATGTGACTGTGCAGCGACGCCGAATTGAACTGCGTCAGCAGGTAGATTCGCCGCAGACCCGAGTTGATGCAGTTGGAAATCGGAACATCCACCAGCCGGTACTTCCCCGCCAGGGGCACCGCCGGTTTCGCCCGCTCTTTGGTCAAAGGGAACAGGCGCGTCCCTCGCCCTCCGCCCAAGATCACGCACAGCACGTTGCTCGTATTCAGGGTTTGCCGTCCGGTATATAACATAACAGATTCGCGTTGTTCGCTGCCGCCGCTCCGTTTCTACCTCCTCCGCCTTTCCAAGACAAGCAACATCTGCCGCGAAGCGCAGGGACTCAGTGGAGGGGGGATAGGGCGCGCCCTGACCGCTCCGGCTCGACCCGCCCGCCGCCAGTGGTCGGTTGCGTGTGTCCGTTTTTTTGCGTGTCGTTTTTTGCGTGTCGTTTTTTGCGTTGACAACCGCCCGCCGAACCGGATAATCGCGCTGAATGTGGTCAAAAGTGACCCGGAACAACAGCCAATTCCCACCCCTCCCAACGGGGTCAAAGGGGAACGTTTGGTTATTTGAACTATAAGACTAATGAAACTCGCAAACCGTAATCAGCAAGACTCTCGCCTCCCATCCTCTTCGGGGCGAACGGACAAACTCAATCCTGCAATCCTCTTGGCCCAAATGGCGTCAACGAGAACTAGACTTTCGTTTTCAGTCCTGCTCGTGGCGGGGCTTGGCGCCATGGCGTTTTTGTCCGGCTGCGAGGTTACTGTCAGGGAACCCGGCATTGTTGTGACCCCGCCGGTCGTTGCCGTCGAGACTCCGAGCGTTGCCGTTGAGGCTCCGGCCGTAGTATTGGAGGAAGGCGTGGGCGTGGGCGGCGTGGAGTTCGTGGCTCCTCCGGTAGGAGTCGAGTATGTTCTGATCGGCGGCCGCTACGCCTACTTTCATCCGGGGTTCAACCGCTGGTATTATCGTCCAGTGAGCTGGCGGCCGCCGGTGGGCTATCGCGCGAGGGAGGTTCGCAGCGTCGGAGAGCTTGAGTCCATCCACCGTTCCGAGGTGCGTCGCAACGAGCCCGGGAGGCCGGGTGAGCGCCGTGCGGAGCCTAGGAGAGAGCAAAAGAAGGAAGCACCCAAGAAAGAGCAAAAGAAGGAACAACCGAAGAAAAAGGAAAAGGAAGAGCGGTAATTCTCGCATGGGCGCCAAGCGGCTTGCCGCCTTTGCGGCTGCAGTCGTCGCAGCGGCCAGCTTGCCGGCAAGCGAAGGGGAACCCGCCCGTTGGATTGAGGCGGCTAAGGCGCAACCGCCTTACTCCGAATCCTCCGGCCAACTGGTGTGGGATGCGTTGCGCGGGCACTTTCGCCTGACCTTCACCCTGGACCCGCCCGCGGCCGCTTGGGACACAGTCAAACGCGAGCACCCCCAACTGGCCGGGGGCCAATACAAGAGCGCCGCCTACCGGCTCAACATTGGCGCCAAGGAGGCGGGCAAACAATCATGCGTTATCGAATATGAACTGACCCGCGCTGACGGCCAGCCCTTCCGGATGCTTGAGAGCCGCATCGAGTGCAAGACCAGCTATTCGGGCGTCTATAAGATTTTCGATCCGGGGTCGTTCAGCCAGCAGAACTACAAGATCGACCTGCCCTTCCGCATCAGCGGCGGGTCCCGCGCCGAGCAGGACCAGCCGGTCCTCTGGATGCAGCAGACCGACGGCCATAACACGCTGACCCTGGGCCTGCTGGAGCAGGTCTCCGTCACCGGCTTTGAAGGCTCGACCTACGACCCCGCCAACGGCGGCGAAGCCCCCGGTATCGCCAACAGCTTTGTGCGCGCGGCCCTCAACCGAGCGTCGCCCGATGGCGCGCCCACCCGCGTCTTCAAGGACGCTCTTTACGTCAACGCCGACCCGGACCTTACCTGGTTCGAGGCGCTGGAGTGCTACAGCGCGGCCGTTGACGCAGCGCGCGGCTTCAAGGCCCGGCCACTGAGCCAATGGGCCTTGAACCCGATGTGGCACTCCTGGTACGCCCACGCCGACAGAATTGACGAGGCGCAAATTCGTGACGACGCCCGCCGTGCCAGAGACCTCGGCGCAACGACAATCGAGCTGGACGCCGGTTGGAACATGCCGCGGCAGGCCGGCTATTCCTTCGATAACGAGGGCGACTACGACTTCGACTCCGGCCGTTTCCCCGACAGCAAGGGGATGATCGAGGCGATGCACGCCGCCGGCCAGCGCGTCTTGCTCCACGTCGCCCCGCTGGTGATGGGCAAGAACTCGAGGTCCTGGGGGCGGATGAAAGATTGCATGATCCGGGTGGGGGGCAAGCCCGAGGCGCACCTGGACCCGCGCCTCAAAAAGACGCATGATTATCTGCTGGCCTCCTGGGAGCGCCTGTTCACGGGCTATGGCATCGACGGCCTCTGGTGCGACTTTCTGGAAATCCCCGCCCGCGCCGACCCGCCGGCGTCCGGGATGGAAGTCGTCTCGCCCGACCTGCACGTTGCCTACACCCAACTCATGCAGGCCCTCTATGACCGATCCCTCGCGCTGAACCCCAACGCAGTGATCATCCTGCGCCGCCCCTCGGCCAACCTGAACGCCAAGACCTGCTGCACCCACGTCTGGCCGATGGACACGCCGCAGGACTACAACATGAACCGGCGCGACATCGTCTATATGAAGACGTTCGGCCCGGGGGTGTTGACCCACGCCTGCTGCACCAGTTGGGCGATTAGCGAAAGCGACGTGAACGTTGCCCGGCAGATGGCCAGTATCGTCTTGGCCGGCGTGCCGGCCTTCTCGGTCAAACTGGCCGAGTCGCCTCCCACCCACAATGCCATCGTCAAGGCCTGGCTGGCCTTTTACGAGCCGAACAAGCACGACCTGGTGCTTGGCCGGATGACGCCGCTGCTGCCCACGCCCCCCTCGGCCGCCCTGCGCATCGAGGGCGAGAAACAGGCATTCTTCGGCTTTTTCGAGGCCCTGCCGGGGCTCATCGAGGTCACGAAACCGGTGGACAGGATCACACTCGTCAACGCCTTCAGCAAACGCACCGCGACCCGGTTGGAAGGCGTGAGCGGCGACTGGCAGGCCCAGGTCTATGACCAGGCCTGGCAGCCGATACGCGCCATGAGCCTGAAAACTGACGCCAACGGCAGTCTGAACATCAACTGCGCCGGCCCGACCGCGTGCCACGCAATCGTGCTGGCCAGGAAGTGATCGATGACGACTATTGGCCCGCGCCGCCGCCGCCGCCGCCGCCACGACGCCCGCCGCCTCGGCCAAAACCAAAACCGCCCGGGCCGAAAAGCGTGAAGTAACCCATAGCCGGGGACTCTTTTATCCGGCTCTTTTGCTCGTCGGTGAACTTGACGTTCTTTTTCACCGCCTTGCAGTACACCATCGCCATTTCGTTCTGGATCTTGGACACCGCTTCGAGCTTGGCCTTGACGTCTTCGTCCTTGGCGTCTTCGGACATGGCGGCTTCGACCGCCGCTTTCTGGGCCGCCGTCAAGTCAGTCCGCAACTTGGCCAATTGGTCTCGGGTGGCTTCCTGGACGGCCGTCCGATCGTCCTGGGACAGGATGGGGTTGCCGCGGCCCCCACCCATTTGGGCGGCGGCCTGGAAAGTGGGGGCACAGAGGAGGCCCGCAGCCGCCAATGCGTAGGTAAGGATTCTGGTCTTCATGTTATGCTTTTCTGGTCGTTTTGTTTTGCTGTTGTTTGTATCCCGACATGAGTATTAGACGCCGGCCGAAGCGGGAAGGTTGCAGGCAATGCGGCAGGGCGCGGCATCCGTGCGCGCCCTCGGCCGCTTCCTGGCGGACCGGATGCGATGCCACTGCCGGCGGCGGGCAGAGGAGTGCCCGCCCTGCCGCCGAAACCTGAATAGTGAATCCTAATCCTAATCCTAATCCTATCGAGTTCCGACGCTGTTGGTCATCATTGGGTTGTCCGCTCTCCACCCCCCGCCCAGTGCCTTGATCAACTGAACGGTCGTGACGACGCGCTGCCCGTTCAGGTCGTAGGCTGTTATTTGCGTTTCCAACATGGTTCTGTCCGCCACCACGACCTCCAAATAGCTGGCCAGGCCCTCCCTATAGCGGATGCGTGAGAGCTCGGCCGACTTCCTCGCCCCGTCCACCGCGCGCATTTGCGCCTGGAATTGCTCTTGAAGCAGACGCAAGCCGGCCAAGCCGTCCTCGACCTCGTGGAATGCGACCAGGACCTGCGAGCGGTACAGGGCCACGGCCTCCTGGTAGGCCGCCCTGGCGCGCTGGACGCCGGCGCGAATGCGGCCTCCTTCAAACAGGGGAAGGCTGAGATTAGGGCCGAGGCTCCAGGCGCGGCTTTCCCAATTGAAAATGTCCTTTAGCTCCACGCTTTCCACCCCGGCGGAGCCCGTCAGTTGGATGGCGGGAAAGAAAGCCGCCTTGGCGACGCCAATGCCTTCACTGGCAGCCGCCATGGAACGTTCCGCCTCGGCCACGTCGGGCCGCCTTTCCAGCAGCTCGGCCGGCAGGCCGACGGGCACGGGCGGAGGCTGGTATAGGCGATCGGTTTCCGCCAGCGAGAAACTCGAGGCGGTTTGGCCGCAAAGAACGGCAAGGGCGTTTTCCAGTTGAACGCGCCGCAGGTCCAGCCCCAGCAGGTCCGCCTGAGCGGAGGAGAGTTCCGTTTCGGCTTGCGCCACGTCCACCGCGCTGTCAGCGCCTCCTTGATGGAGGGATTCAACGAGCGCGAGGTTTTTCTTGCGCAAATCAATGGCCGCGGCCAGGACACGCCGGTCCAGATCGATTGACCGTATCAAGAAATAGTCCTGGGCGACATTGGCCTGGAGGGAGAGCAGGACGTTTTGGTAGGCGGCGGCGCTGGCCTGGGCCTGCTCGCGCGCGGCCCGAAAGGAGCGCCGGACGCGCCCCCAAAGGTCCACCTCATAGCTCAAATCCAGGGGAAGGGAGAATTCATTGCCAGTGTAGCCTAACACGGGCGCTCCGGGTTGCGTCGTGCGGTTTGCAGAGTAGCGCGTGCGGTTCCCGTTGGGATCGAAGCTCAAGCCAGGGAAAAGGTCCGCCCGGGTGATACGCGCGACGGCGCGGGCCTGTTCCACCCGTTCGAAGGCGGCGCGCAGGTCCGGGCTGTTGGCGGTGGCTTCCTGCTCCAGCCCGTTCAAAACGGCATCTTCAAAAACCTCCCAAAAACTCTGTTTGATCTCGGCATCCCGGGGCTGGCCCATTTTCCAGGGCGAGGGCGCCTTCCACTCTGCGGGCAGGGGGGCGGGAGGCGGGCGCTGGTAATTGGGACCCACAGAGCAACTGGCCAGGACCAGCGCGCACACCAAGGCCATGCCGATGCCGCAGCCCGGGGGCCTGGGACGAATCTCATTCATGGGCCGGTTTCGCGCCGTTGGTTCCCGCTTTGGCGACGCGCACCTTGCTGCCTGGTTCCAGGGAATCGGAGGGATTGAGGATGACGTTGTCGGTTTCGGACAGGCCGTGGACAATTTCAACGGTGGTGCCGTAATCCCGCCCCACCGTCACGGTGGCCAGGCGGACGATTCCGTTGGAATCAACCAGGCCCGCCTGCACCCCCTGTTCGTTGCGGAAGAGCAATGTGTTGACCGGCACAACCACCGGTTCCGCCCCGGCCGCCAGGTTCACCCGCACCATCGCATGCGCGCCGGGAAACAGCCTCCCTTCGTGGTTGGAAACCAGGATTTCGGTGAGCAAAGTGCGGGAAACCGGGTCAATCGCGCCCGCCGTGCGGTCCACCTTGCCGGTGAAGCTCTGGCCGGGCAGTTCGGAGAATGTCAGGACCGCCTGGTCGTTCGTCCTGACCATCTGGCTGTAGGCTTGCGGCAAACTGATATAGACACGCAGCGGGTCTATCCTCGCCAGGCGGAAAATCTCCTTGGACGAACCCGCCGTAATGAGCGTACCCGCGTCCACGGTCCGCACGGTGATGATGCCGGGGAAGGGTGCGGTCAGCTTTTTGAAGTTGGCCATCTCCTTCAGGCGTTGGAGGTTGGCCTCGGCGGCCTGCACATCCGCTTGCCGGGCATGCCAGGTCGCCACCCTTACATCGGTGTCCTGCTGTGAAACGGAGTCGCTCTTGCGCAGGCTCTGCCAGCGCTCGGCGGAGATGCGGGCGATTTCCAGGTTGGCGTTGGCCTGGGCCAGGGCGGCGCCGGCCTGGATGATTTCCTGGTCCAGTTCGGGCGTCTCGATTTCCGCCAGTAGTTGACCCTCCGCGACGCGCGTGCCGATGTCGGTGTGCCAATGCTTGAGGTAGCCGTTGACCCGCGCATAGATGGGAGACTCCTCAAAGGCCGTGAGGTTGCCCGGCAACTCAAGCTCGACCTGCGCCGCCGTTCGCCTGGGATGGATGATGCTCACGGTGGGAACCACATTCTCGAGGTTCTCGCTCTCCAATTCCGCGCGCGCCCGGGAGCGGGACACGATAGTGACTCCGCCCAGAATGACCAACGCCATCACAATGCCTCCGGCCAGGACCAACGGTCCCCAGCCCGCCGGGGGCTCGAGCTCCGATTGGGTGATGGGCGCCCCCAACTGGGCCCCATGTGGCGCGGGAGTGGCGGGAGGAGCGGCGACGGGTCCGGTTTCCGTTGGCTTCATAGGTTCTAAATCGTCTTGGCGGTTTGAGTGTGGGCGCTGTCGCTCGATTCGACCTCGCCCCCGGCGCGGATCATGTAAAAAACCACCGGGACAAAAAACAGCGTCGCCACCGTCGCAAACAACAGCCCGCCTATGACCGCCCGGCCCAGGGGCGCATTCTGCTCGCCGCCTTCGCCCAGGCCCAGCGACATCGGGACCATGCCGATAATCATTGCCAGGGCGGTCATCACCACCGGGCGCAACCGGATGTAGCCGGCATCCAACGCGGCGGCGAAGGCATCGCGGGTTTCAGCCAGCCGTTCCTTGGCGAAGGTGACCACCAGAATGCTGTTGGAGGTTGCCACCCCGATGCTCATGACGGCGCCCATGAGGGAAGGCACGCTCAATGTTGTGCGCGTCAGGAAGAGCATCCAGACGAACCCGCACAACGCGCCGGGCAAGGCGGTGATGATGATGAACGGATCGCTCCAGGATTGGAAGTTCATGACGATCAGCAAATAGACCAGCGCGATGGCAAAGAGCAGTCCCAACCCCAGCCCGATGAATGAAGACCTCATCGTCTCAACCTGGCCCCGCACAATGATCGAGCTGCCGCGCGGGAGCTTCTTCTCGGCCGCACGCACGATCCCTTCAAAGCTTTTGGCCACGCCGCCCAGGTCGCGGCCCTGGACATCCCCGTAAACGTCGATCACAGGTTGGACATTGTAATGGCACACCAGGGCCTGCTCGGTGCCGCGCGAAATCGTGGCCAGGTTGCCCAGCAACTGCGGAACCGCCCCGCTTGGCCCGGTGACGGGGATTCCCGCCAGGGCCTGCAAGGAATCCAAGTGGTACTGGGGCACTTGCGAGGCCACTTGATAGCTCACCCCATTGGCCGGATTCAGATAAAACGAGGGCGCGGTCTGAAAACTCCCGCTCAGCGCCACCAACAGGCTCGATGCCACGTCCCGCTGCGTGAACCCGACCTCCTGGACCTTGGTGCGGTCGGTCTTGACTTCCAGGCACGGCAGATCGAACATTTGCTGGACATGCACGTCCACCGCCCCTGGGACCTGGCGAAGCTGGCCGGCAATTTCGTTCGCAATCCCGTAATTTGCCTCCTGGTTGCGGCCCACGACCTGGATGTCGATGGGGGAGGGCAACCCGAAGTTCAAGACCTGGCTGACGATGTCGGCCGGTTGAAAAAAGAAGGAGACTCCCGGGAAGGCCCGGTTCAGATCGTGGCGGAGCTTTCGGATATAGCCTTCGGTGGGATGGTGGCTTTCCCGATTGAGCGAGATCAGAATCTCGGCGTCGAACGGCCCGATGGTCCCGCCATTGTTGTAGGAAACGTTGATGCCGCTGGTGGGCAGGCCGATGTTATCCACGATGCTCTCCAACTCCTTTGCCGGAATGGTCCGCCGGATGACCGCCTCAACGTGATCGCACAAAATCGCCGTTTCCTCCACGCGCGTGCCCGTCCTGGCCCGGACATGCAGCCGCATCTGGCCGGCGTCCACCTTGGGGAAAAAATCCTGGCCCAGAAACGGCGTCAAAAGGCACGACGCCGCGCAGAAAGCCAGGAAGCAAATGGCGAAAGGCCCCCGGTGGCGCAGGCAGCCGACGAGCCAGCCGCGGTAGCCGCTCCGCAGCCGCTCAAATCCCCTCTCAAACCTGGCGTGGAACCGCCCGAACCGGCCTTTGGCTTCCGTGCCCGTCTCATGCACATGACGGCGGAGAAAAAACATGACCAGCGTCGGCACCACGGTGCGCGAGAGCAGGTAGGAAGCCAGCATCGCGAAAACCACCGCCTCGGCCAATGGCACAAAAAGGTAGCGGGCCGTCCCGGTCAGAAAGAACATCGGCACGAATACGATGCAAATGCACAGCGTCGAGACGAACGCCGGCACGGCGATTTGCGCGGCGCCATCCAGGATCGCCGTGCGCAGTTCCTTGCCTTGCCGGAGGTTCCGTTCGATGTTCTCGATTTCCACCGTCGCATCATCCACCAGGATGCCAACCGCCAGCGCCAGGCCCCCCAGGGTCATAATGTTCATCGTCTCCCCCAGCGCGCTGAGCGTGATGATGGAACAGAGGATGGCCAGCGGGATTGAAATGACGATGACAAAGGTGGTTCGCCAGTTGCCCAGGAAAACCAGAATCATGATCGCCGTCAGGCAGGCGGCTATGGCCGCCTCCTTGATGACCGACTGAACGGCCGCCCGCACGAACAAGGACTGATCCAGCAGGGTCCGGATTTCCAATTCAGGCGGCAGCGTCTTGGCCACCTGCGGCACGGCCTTCTTGAGACGCGCCACAATATCCAGCGTCGAAGCGGCCCCCGATTTGATCACCGTCAGGAGCGAGGCCCGGACGCCGCCGCTCCGCACGATGTTTTGCTGGACGCCGAACCCGTCGCGAACGTGCGCCACGTCCCGGATATAGATCATGTGCCCGTTGACCTGCTTGAGCGGGATGTCGTTCAGTTCCCGGACGGTGGCCGGACTGCTGTTCAACTCGACGGCGTACTCGGCGCTTCCGATCTTCTCCGTCCCGGAAGGCAGAATCAGGTTTTCCGCGCTAATCGCGTTGACCACGTCGGCGGGGGAGAGGCCCGTCCCTTGCAGGGCCGAGATATTGATATCCACCATGATCTGGCGGGGTTTGCCGCCATAGGCGTTGGGCATCGAGGCCCCTTGCACCGTGGCCAGGCCGACCCGAAGAAAATTCACGGCAAGATCGTTGACCTGGGCCTCCGAGAGCGTCTTGCTGCTCAGGCTCAGTTGCAAAATGGGAACGCTCGACGCGTTGTAACTGATGATAAGCGGCGGCGTGATGCCGGGTGGCAGCGAGCGAACGGCCGCCTGGCAAATCGCCGTAATCTGCGCGATCGCCATGTCAATCCTCACGTTGGAATGAAAAAACACCTTGATCACCCCCATCCCGGCGAGCGACTGAGACTCGATGTGCTCGATGTCGTTGACCGTCGTCGTCATCCCGCGCTCGCTTATGGTCACGATGCGGGAGGCCATTTCCGGCGCCGACATGCCGCTGTAGCCCCAAACCACGCTCACCACGGGAATGCTAATGTCCGGAAAGATGTCCGTGGGCGTGCGCAAAATGACCACCGGGCTGACCAGCAGAATCATCAGCGCAACCACCACAAACGTATAAGGCCGGTTCAGGGCCAGTCGGACAATCCACATAAACCTAGCAGGGGCAGTGTATCCGCCGGGCCTCGGGTTGTGCAAGCCTCCGGCATTGGCAGGTTGGGCCTGCTCCTTACACGGATCTTCGGGGGCCCAAGGTGATTCGACCCCAACCTGTGGCCTGACCGATACCAAGCGGGTCTGGGCCGCTTTTGGCAACCCGGAGGGCTGCCAGATGGAAGCCGGGGGTCGTAGCGGAGCTGCGACCCCCGGTGAGGTGGCGGGGCATCCAGCGGCACCCCGGAGGGGTGCCAGAAAACAGGGCTGCCCCTCTGGCACCCCTCCGGCAGAGATTTTTAAGGGGCAGATAATTTGACAGATTAGTAAGTCCCAGCTTGGCTCCGACGTTTTCGCCTCAAGCCGTACGTCAAATGAAATATGGCGCTATATCGC
>Ga0181533_1001343_pt1 | contig 31775 bp, 26 predicted proteins | sample PEATcosm2014_Bin_45_FD_119772 | JGI IMG/M metagenome (GOLD analysis project Ga0181533, IMG submission 119772) | Peatland microbial communities from MTU Mesocosm Facility, Houghton, MI, USA - PEATcosm2014_Bin11_60_metaG | ecosystem: Environmental > Terrestrial > Soil > Wetlands > Peat | place...
CCCAACTCTCGCCGGCGTTGCCCCGACGCGACGTGATGGAGGACCAAATCGTCTGGGCGCGCAGCCCGGTCCGGCTGGACCTGGCCGGGGGCTGGACCGATACGCCGCCTTACTGCATCGAGCACGGGGGCAAGGTCCTGAACCTGGCGGCGGACCTTAACGGCCAGCCGCCCGTGCAGGTCTTCGCCAAGCTGGCAGACCGGCCGGAGCTGATCATGCGCTCGATTGACCTCGGGGTCGAGGAGCGCGTGCGCGCCTACGCGGAGCTCGACACGTTCGCCGGGCCGGGCAGCCCTTTTGGCCTAGCCAAGGCGGCCTTTGCGCTGGCCGGGTTTCTTCCGCGCTTTCACGCCGATGGGGGGTTTGCCTCGCTCGAAGACCAACTGCGGGATTTTGGCGGGGGCCTGGAGGTTTCGTTGCTGTCTGCGGTGCCGAAAGGCTCGGGTCTGGGGACCAGCAGCATCCTGGCCGCCACCGTGCTGGCGGCGCTGAGCGACCTGTGCGGACTGGGGTGGGACCGCAACGTGTTGTTCAGCCGGACGCTGGCCCTGGAGCAAATGCTCACCACGGGCGGGGGCTGGCAGGACCAGGCGGGCGCCATTTTCCGCGGCCTTAAGCTGATCGAGACCGCCGCCGGTCTTACGCAGAAACCGACGCTCCGCTGGCTGCCGCATCACCTCCTGGGCCACGAATACGCCAATCGCTCGATTCTGCTCTACTACACGGGCCTGACGCGCTTGGCCAAGAATATCCTGGCCGAGATCGTGCGCGGCATCTTTCTGAACTCGCCCTCGCACTTGAGCATCATCGCCGATATAGGCGCCAACGCCGAATACGCGAGCGCGGCTATTCAGACTTGCGACTACGAGATGCTCCTGGCCGCAATTCGCAATAGCTGGCGGCTCAACCAGCGGCTGGATGCCGGCACCAACCCTCCGGCAGTGCGGCAAATCCTGGATTCCATCGACGATTACCTCGCCGCCGCCAAGCTCCTTGGCGCCGGGGGCGGCGGCTACTTGCTGCTCTTCGGCAAGGACCCTGAGGCCGCCGCCAGAATCAAAGAGGCCCTCACGCAGCACCCGCCGAACCCCCGCGCCCGGTTCGTCGAATTCAGCCTTTCGGAGACGGGCTTGCAGGTGACACGGAGCTAACCGTCTATGAACTCCGACGAGATTGCGCAGGGCGAGGCAGAACCCGTCTCTTGCGGAGGGGGCGGACCGGCCGGCGCGGGTTCGCAAGAGACGCCGGGTTCGCGGCATCCTCGGGCGTCGGCGGCCTATCGCCTTTGCGAACGGCTGACCGAAGCAACGCTCTACGGCATGGTATTCTTTAGCCCCTGGGCGTTTGGAACCACCCAGCCATGGGCTGTCTGGGTTATGAATGTCGCCGGCTGCCTGCTCGGGGGTTTGTTGGCGGCCAAGGGGCTTGTCCGCTGGACGACGGGATATTGCCCGGTCCTGCGGCATCATTCGGAGCGGCAGAAACGCCTCTCAGGCTCTCTCTGGCTGGGGCCGGCCATGGCGGTCCTGACAGTGTCATTCCTGCTGTATGTGCTGGCCGGCGCCCTCAATGCGCGCGCGGCATTCGACGCTGAGCACCTCGATTTTGAGTACTTCAAATGCATCCCTTGGCTGCCGCACAGCTATGACCGAGCCGCGACGTGGTTTGAGTTTTGGGAGTACCTTGGATTGGCCTGCGCATTCTGGGCAGCCCGCGACTGGCTCCGAGGAGCGCCCGCGGCGGAACCGCAGGTCTGCCGGATGCGCGCCGGGCGGAGCACTGCTGGAACCTCGCATCGAGGGCCGAGGGTCGAGGGTCAAGGGACCGTGGCGCCGCCCCTCGACATTCGACACTCGGCTCCCGGACGCCGGATTGCCGATGAACCGGGGTCTAATGTTCGGCTAAGGCGCCTGCTCATGGTCATCTGCATCACGGGGATGTTGACCGGGCTGGAGGGAATCGTACAGCGATTGTCAGGCTCCGATAAACTGCTGTTTCTGGTCCAGCCGCGCTACAACATGGCGGCTGTGAACCAATTTGGTCCTTACGCCAACCGCAACAACGCGGCCGAGTATTTCAACCTGATATGGCCCGTGTGCGCCGGTTTTGCCTGGCTGGAGGCCCAGTCGGCAAAGAGGGCCAGGAAGGAGGGGCGCCGCAAGCCGGGCACTGCGCACCTGTGGCTGGCCATGGCAGCCCTCATCACGGGGGTCTGTCCGCTCATGTCGGGCAGCCGGGGCGGCACGCTGGTTTCTTTGGCTATGGTGGTCGTGGTGCTGGTGGTGATGCTTGTCGTTCCACGCCGGGTCCCGGCGCGCAACAAGATTGGGCTGGGGCTGCTGTTCGCAGCCGCGCTGTTAGGGTCTGTCGTGCTTGGCTGGGACAATTTGCAAGCGCGCCTTCAAACCATCTTCACCGACAACCTGAGCGGAAGGTTGGCCGTGTACAAGGATGCCGCGGCCATGGCCAGGGATTACCCGGTGCTCGGCTCGGGCGCAGGCACTTACGCATCCCTGTACTACTTGTACCGTGGTGACCCGAACGGGGAGTGGTCCGCTTACCTGCACAACGACTGGTTGGAGTATCGGATTACTTTGGGTTGGCTCGGTTTCAGTCTGCTCTTGGGGCTGCTGACAGGGGCTCTCTTCAATTGGTTCATCGGCAGCGGCCCGCCTTTGCCCACGCTGCTGGCCGCGCTCATCTGGATTGCGATGGCCGGGTGTCTCCTCCACGCCCGATTTGATCTCCCCTTCCGAGTATACTCAGTAGCGGCGTTATTTCTTCTCTATTGCAGCATCCTGTCGAGCGCGGGACGCGGGTGGGGAAAGGGTGAAGTATGAAGGATGAAGGCATGATGTTTACGCGTTCTGCTCCGTGTTCTCAAAGGCAAAACTAAGCCGGGGAGGGCTTTTTGAGCAGCTCGATAAACTTCTTCATGGCGGGGGATAGGACTCTGTTCTTTTTGTAGATGAGGCCCACGGGGCGAACACAGTTGCCGTTTTCCAAGCCGACGGCCACCAGGGTCCGGCCTTTTACCTCCTGTTGGACGGTGGTCTCCGGGACAATCGCGACGCCCGAGTCGATTTCCACGGCTCGTTTGATCGTCTCGACATTGTCGAACTCCATCACGGTTTGGGGGGTCACGCCGTGCTCCCGGAAAATCTTGTCCAGGGCCTTCTGCGTCGGTATGTCCCTTTCATAGCCGACAAACTTCTGGCCGGCCAGGGCCTTGAGGGGAACGGTCTTGAGTTTGGCAAGGGGATGTTGGGGATTGCAAATCAGGACCAGGGCGTCTTTTCGCAGGGGCACCAGTTCGAGCTTGGAGTCGCGGGTCGGATAGGCCACAATCCCGAGGTCCACGACGTTGCCCAGCACATCCTCATAGACCTGGTTGGCGCGCCGGTATTCCACATGGACGTTCACATGCGGGCAGTCTTTGAGGAACCGCTGGATGTAAGGGGGCAGTTCGTGCAGGCCCACGCTATAGACAGTGGAGAGGCGAATCGTGCCGGAGAGGATCTCTTTAAGCTCCTGCAACCTGCTGTGCAGGCCGGCGTAGGCCCCCAGAATCTCCTTCCCGGAATCATAAACCATCTGCCCTTCAGGCGTGAGGCGGAAGTTCTTCTTGCTCCGTTCGACCAGCAGCGCGCTGAACTGTTTTTCCATCGCGCTGACAGTCTGGCTGACGGCGGACTGTGTGACTTCATTGATCTGGGCGGCCTTGGTAAAGCTCTGAGTCTCGCTCAAATCGCAGAAAACTTTGAGGCTTTCAATTTGCATGAGCCAAGTTAATATGCAGAAGCCATTCCGAGTCAATCACAATCAGCAGTTACGGCGAGACAAGACCGGGGGAACCTGGCAGGATGGGGCGGCATGAAGAAGTTGTCCCGACGGCAGTGGACGGCTGGCCGAAGCCGGCTGTTCAGCCCGTCAGCGCCCATGAAAACCCATTCACGACCTGTTGGCCGATTCACCGCCCTGGCTGTCCTGCTGGCGTCCCTGGCTGCCGGCAAACTGGACCCTGCTGCGGCGGCTGCCTCGGCGGCCCAACCGCCCATTCGCGTCCTGATCTTGAGCGGCCAGAACAACCACGATTGGCGGCAGACCACGCCCAATTCAGGCAAGGTGACGCTTCCGGCCAACGCGGGGCTCGACTCTGCCGAGGCCCTGCTGCTCAAGGCACTGGCCCGGTATCATTTCGGCATGAGCCGGCAGCCGATTCTCGACCTGGAAAAATGTGTTGCCGCTGTGTCCAGCGACGGGGTGGAAAGAGAAACCCTCGCCGGGAAACTGGCCGAGGTGCCGGGGCCGGCCGCCCTGGCGGCGGTGAAGGCCTGCCTGGACGATCCGGCCCTTGGACCGGAAGCCAAGGCAGCCCTCCAACGGCTCCAGGAACGGGAGGCAAAGAAGTAGCTCATACGATATGAAAGATGAAACCTGCTTAACTTCCATTTCGCGCCGCGCATTCTTGCGGAGCACGGCCGCCCTAAGCTCGGCCCTGGCATTTCCAACCTTCCTGCCGGCTTCAGTGCTGGGCGAGGCGGCGCCCAGCAAACGCGTGGCGCTCGGGCACATCGGCGTGGGGGGACAGGGCGGCGGATTGCTCACCGGGTTCCTGGGTGTGCCGCAGGGGCAAAGCGTGGCGGTTTGCGATGCCATCAGCGAGCGCCGGGAAGGAGCCGCCCGGCTTGTGGAGCGGCACTATGCTCAGAGCCGTGGCCAAGGCTCCTACCGAGGCTGCCGGAGCTGCCTGGATTTCCGGGAACTGCTGGCGCGGGACGACATCGATGCGGTGGTTGTCGCGACCCCGGACCATTGGCACGTCCCCATCGCGGTGGCTGCGGTCCGGGCCGGCAAGGACGTCTATGTGGAGAAGCCGCTGGGGATCAGCATCGAGCATGACAAGGCGCTCCGGGCGGCGGTGCATCAATGCGGCGCGGTCTTCCAGTACGGCACCCAGCAGCGGTCTTTTGATCAGCACTGCGCCTTCGCGGCGGGATTAGTGCGCAACGGCTATATTGGCGAACTCAAGGCCGTGGAGGTCATCGCGCCCAACGGCGAGACGGGGGGCCGGGCGGTGCCGGAGCCGGTCCCCGAGGGCCTGGACTATGACCTCTGGCTCGGACCCGCCCCGGTGACGCCCTATACGCACGATCGCGTGTTCGGCACCGGCCGCTGGCACATCTACGACTACGCCCTGGGTTTCATCGCGGGCTGGGGCGCCCACCCGCTGGATATCGCGCATTGGGGCTATCCCCACATCCCGGTGGCATACGAAGGCACCGGCCGGATTCCCATGGAAGGCCTGTTCGATACCATTGTGGACTGGAAGGTGCGGGGGCGCTATGCAAGCGGGGCCGAGTTCAGCCTCGGAACCGGCTCGGACTTGACGACTTTCAAGGGCACGACCGGTTGGGTGGCCGCGGGCCGCGCCCGGCAGACCCTGGCGGCAGAGCCGGCGTCGCTGCTGCGCGTCCAGTTCAAACCCGAGGAACAGCATCTTGTGCGGGAGAACAACCATTACCTGGATTTCATCAAATGCGTTCTGACCAGGCGAACCCCGGTCAGCAACATCGACTCGGCGGCGCAGTCCGATTTCATGAGCCACCTAGGGGACATCGCAATTCGCACCGGCCGGACAATCCACTGGGACCCTGAGAAAGAGACCATCGTGGGCGATGACGCCGCCGCCCGCATGATGTGGCGCGCCATGCGAGCGCCCTGGACGATTTGACCGCTCAAGCCACCTCGACCGAGCCGCCGCCGTGCCGTGAGCGGTAAGACTCCGCGACAATTCAGGTTGACAATGGTCCAAATACAGTCTATTCTCAGGTCAAATTTGAAGACTTGCAGTCTCAGCGAAGCGAAGAGCTCCCTTGGCAGGCTGGCCGACGCCGCCCTTCAAGGCCATCCGACGGTCATTTCCCGCGGCGGCAAACTGCTCATTTTGAGGGCCTACGAACCTCCGGACCCCGACGATTTTGACGCCCTGATCGACGATGGAATAAAGAGCGAACATTTCCCGCTCGCCAATTCGGTTTGGGAGGGGATTCGCCAACGGGGGAGAAAACTGGCCCGGCATGTGAGGAAAGGGTAAATGAATGCCCGGATCAGTGCCCGGGCGCAGAGTGACCTCGATCGCATTTTCGCCTGCATCTCCGTTCGACAAGGCCCAAAGGCGGCTGACCGATTCCTCGAGATGGCGCAGGAAGCCACAGAGTTCCTCGTCCGACATCCGCTGGCGGGTCCGCATCCGAGGTGGGCTACCCGGCACAGAACCTTGCGGTTTTGGGTGATCAGCAAAACGAGTTTTCTGATTTACTATTTGCCGGATGAACCCGGGGTCAGCATCGAGAGGGTGCTTGATGGCCGTCGTGATGTCGCGCGCATCATTGAGCTTGGCATGGAAGACCCGCCTGGTTGAGGGCAATCCCCAGGTCAGCGGCCAAAGCCCGCCGCCGATGATGTTGGATTCGTCCCCCTCATCCTGGCATTCCATGCGAATACCGCGCAGGTAGATCGGCACTCGGCTCCTGTTGGTGAGTGATGCGATGAAAACAGTGTGGAGGGCGTCCGTCCGGCCATCCGCGTCGCCGTCCCTGCGAGTGGTGCCTCACGCCTGCGCTTGCGGCAGTTCGGCGCCTGGGCCGTCGAGGTTCCAGATGGCGTATTGGTAGCCTTGTTCGCAGAGGAAGAGTTGGCGTTTCATGGCGAAGTCCTGTTCGACGGTGTCACGGGAGACAATGGAGTAGAAATGGGCCTGGTTTTCTCCGCGCTTGGGCCGGAGGACCCGCCCGAGGCGCTGGGCCTCCTCCTGCCTCGAGCCGAAGGTGCCGGAGATCTGAATGGCCACGGCGGCGTCGGGGAGGTCCACCGAGAAATTGGCGATCTTGGAGACCACCAACTGCCGCAGGCGCCCGGCCTTGAAGTCCGCGTAAATGGCGTCGCGTTTGGCTTGGGGCGTGCTCCCGGTGAGGATAGGGATGTTCAATTCCCGGGCCAGCTTTTTGATTTGTTCGACGTACATCCCGATGATGAGCGTGGGCGTGTCGGCGTGGCGTCTGAGGAGGCGGCGCACGACCTTGAGTTTCTCCGGGTTTTCCGAGGCGACGCGAAACTTGTGCCGGGGCTGGGCGAGGGCGTAATCGAGGCGGCGCTTATCGGTCATGGGCAACCGGATTTCGGTGCAGCGGGCTTTGGCAATCCAGCCTTCGGATTCGAGGTCCTTCCAGGGGATGTCCACTTTTTTGGGGCCAATCAGGGCGAAGACGTCGTCCTCGCGCCCGTCTTCGCGGACGAGTGTGGCGGTAAGGCCCAGGCGACGCCGGGCCTGCAAAGTGGCGGTGATTTGGAAGACGGGGGCCGGCAGCAGGTGTACCTCGTCGTAGATAATGAGGCCCCAATTGCGCTGGTCGAAAAGGTTCAAGTGGGTGAATTGGGCGTCAACACTTGAGCGATGGGTCATGATCTGGTAAGTCGCCAGAGTCACAGGCCGGACTTCTTTGATTGCCCCGGAATATTCCCCGATTTGGTCTTCAGCAAGGCTGGTCTTGTCGAGCAATTCCTCAATCCACTGCCGCGCGGCGGTGACGCTGGTGACCAGGATGAGCGTGGACGACTTGACCTCCGCCATGCAGGCCAGGCCCACAATGGTCTTGCCGGCGCCGCACGGCAGAACGACGACTCCGGAACCGCCGCGCTCGCTGCCGCTGGCATAAAAGACCTCGGCAGCCCCCCGCTGGTAGCGGCGCAACCCAAAGACGACGCCCGCGCGCGTCACCGGACGCAGTTCGATGGAGAAACTCTCGCCTGGAACGTAGCCGGCCAGGTCTTCGGCCGGGAACCCAATCTTGATCAGGGCCTGCTTGAGCCGCCCGCGGTCCGCCGGGTCCACCAGGAACCGGCACGGCTCAAGGCGCTGGCGCAGGAAAGGGGCCACCGTCTTTTGGCGCGAGACCTCCTCGGCCAAGGGAAGATCAGCCGTGGATAAGATGAGTCCCTGCGGCCCTCTGGCCAGCTGGACTCGTCCGTAACGGCCGGCAAAATCGCGGATGGCCGTCAGCAGGTGCTCCGGCACGGGGTACTTCGCCAGGCCGATCAGTGATTCGGTAATGTTCGCGGCAGTCAGGCCGGATGCGCAGGCATTCCAAATCGAAAGCGGCGTCAGGCGGTAAGTATGGATGTGCTCGGGCGATTTGACCAGTTCGGCAAAGCGCACGAGCCGGTCCCGGGCCTCGACGTAGCGAGGGTTGTCCACCTCGACCAGAACCGTATGGTCACTCTGGACAATCAGCGGGTTTTGGGGGTCCGGGGCCGGCATGACTAGAGTCCTTGAATCTCAAAACACGTTGTTAACAAGTCAAGTGTTGCTGCGTTTGCAAAATGGTCTCATTCGCGTCCATTCGCGTCCATTCGCGGTTGCATCCTCGGCCGTGGTCTGAGGCTACGCCTCGCTAGGTCTCGATGTCTTCAATCCTCACCGCGTACTCCTGGCTGAACTGCTTCAGGCATTCCTTAACCACCGGCTCGGCCTTTCTGGCAAAGCTCACAGTCAGGGCGCGCCGATCCGTGGGGACCACGCATTTGGCGTCAAGCAGGAGTTTGCAGAAGGCAGCGTGGGCTTCGGCATCCGCGAACCAAAGGGTCGTTTGGACGCTGCGTTTGAGCTTGAGGAGTTTCCTGGCCGGCGCGCGGGTTGGCGGGGCGGCGGGCGCCAGCCGGCTCCGCGCGCCCGGCGGCGCGGCCAGAGCGTTCTCGGCGTGCTGGATTCGCAGGGGCGCCTGCTCGGCAGACTCCAGGTGGCGGTAAATCGCCTCGGGCGACCGGACGAGGGCGAAGTCCGGGGAAATCGCCTCGGCCACAAAAGGAGCGACGCCGCCGGCTTCTTCGCGCGCGCCCTCGAGCAAACCGTATCCTTCAAAGAGGATGAACTTCTCAGAGTGGCCGGCCCATTCCCTGAGTTCCTGCTCGACGTTGCCGGGCAGGTCGCGCCCGGAAAGCGCCTTGAGCGTTCCGAGGGCATCCGACTCAGCGTCGGCGGCCAAAGCGGCGGCGACCCTGGGCCTGGTCAGCTTGAAGACGCTGACGATGCCGCGCTGGACCTGCTCGCCCAGGAGGGCGAGTTCCCGCTCGGTCTCGGCGGGATAAAACAAGGACTCGACGTGGACTTCGAAGTTGGGCAGCACGGTCACCTTGGGCGGCGCAATCTCGTTGCGCAGGGCGCGGACCAGGCGCTCGGTCACCCGGAAGGCGGGCAACAGTCCCCGGGACGGTTCGATGGGAAACTCGGTCTTGCCCCTTGTGTAGGCCACTTCGGTGTAGCCCAGCACCAGGGGGAGACCCTCAAGGAACCGCTCGACGAACCGCCCTTCCACCTTGGCGAAACCCTCGGGGTCCTTTTCTGAAATGCGGTCGCCCCCGCCCCAGTCCCCGCGTTTGTGCTCGTCGAAATTGAGGTAGCGGCCGGTGTAGTTCCATACTTTCAAAGCAGAAGCCGGCAGGCTTTTAGGGATGAGGAACCAGGGGTCGCACTCGCGCAGGCGGGCCACCAGGGAGGCGGTGGTGAACCAGGCGCCGCTCGGGCATTGCGCCAGCAATTCGAGGAGGCGCCGCCGCGCCTTGTCGAAGGGAATGAGGGGGACCACCCCGGTCGCGCAGCCAGTGCAATGGAATCGGTCCAGGCGGCCCAGGACCGCGGGATGGAAGAACTCGTTGTTGCTGTCGCCGTAATTCTTCAGATGCGCGTTGAGGATGGCGCCCTCTTGCGCCGGAATGGGCAAGTGGAGAAACCGCTCGTACTCGGCCTGGTTGAATTTGATGTAATTGTCCGGGAAAGAAGCCTCGCTGCTCGAATAACCGGCGTAGGACCCTTTGGTGTCATAGGAGATGAAATTGAGGGTGAGACTCAGCCGGTCCAAGTGGGCAATCCAGGGCGACTCCTCCGACTTGCCGGTCTTCGATGCCATGACCGGGTCGGCCATGCATTTGGCCACGCGCTCCTCGTGTGCCCGGGGTATCTGATTGGTGCGGTGCGCGCGCTTGATTTCGTGCGCGCGGACGTATTCCGCGAACGCGTGGAGGTCGTAGCGCAAGTCCGACGAATTCGCAACGACATCGAGGTCCGTCAACTTCGCCTCTTCAAGTTCAATGGGAGTCATAGGCGTCATGAAGTTTGATTACATGCCCGGACTTCTTCATCCAGGACTGGATTTCCGGCAGGAGTCCCGTGGGGAAAGCTACGAACTCTCCGTCGAGGGCCACCAGTTGGCCAGGCCGGCCGAACCGCTTCTCGAGCATAACCTTCAGGGCCAGGTCGCTCACGCGCGCGACCAGCAGGTTCTCGTGAACGATGAGTTTGCCCCGCCTCTGCTCGACGGTCTCCATCACGCGTCGAAAGCCCGGGTGCTGCTCCCGAAGCCAGCGGACCAGCGGGCTGGCGAGTGTCTCCGCCGGGGCATGGCTGATCTTCAGGAAACTGGGGGTTGCCCAAAGCCGGCCATCGGCGGCCTCGATGCGGGAGAGGGCACACAGCCGTTCCAGCGCCTCTACCGGGACATGTTCGAGGGAAACGCCGGCCGCCTCCGGTTGCCGGACATCGAGGAATGCCTCGGGCGCGGCGCCGGCTTGGGCGTCGGCCTGCCGCGGCAAGCGGTAGAGAGCGGCCCCTTCGTGTTCGGCCCTCTCGAGGCAGGCGCATCGATAGCCGGCATCGCAGACGGCTTGCGGCTCGGGCGCTTTGGCTGTCGGCAGCGCGAGTTTCCAGAGGGGGGATATATCGGCCGGCGCCAGCCATTCATCGTCCCGCAACCGGGACAGGGCGTAGAGGAGCAACGGGATCGGCTGCAGGACCTCGGTTTGACCTTTGGCGTTATATGGGATGGCGGCCTCTAATTGCGTCATAGGCCAGGCCAGGAACCGCTTCGCCCTGAACGGGTGCCCGCCAAAGAGCAACTCCCCGTTCGCCAGGCGCCAGCGGCCCTCCTCGCGCTTTGGGGCGGCGGCTGGTTCGTTCGGCGCATTGAGGATTTCGGCCAGCTTGTCGCGCAACACTTCGCGGCGGTACTGCCCGGCAAGGCTCGAGCCCGGTTGGCGCGCCGGGAAGGGTGCCGGCATGAACGAGGCATAGGGAAACCGAAACCGGCGCCGTTCCAGCAGCGGAAGTCCGCGGTAGGTGTCAGGCAGCGTGCCGAACAGCAGCACCCCGCGCCGGACCAACCCGGTCTTGACCGCTTGAAACAGTCCTTTGTACTGCTCCGTGTAGGTGGCATACCCATGCGAGGAGACGGAATCGGGATACACCCGCTTGAAAAACTCCAGCCCGACCTCCTCGCCAAGGAAACTCAGCAAATGCAAGCATAGCATTTCGGGTTCCGTCAGCGACGCCAGTGCCGCGGCCACCCCCTGTTCCGACAGGAACACGTGCTGCAACAACTCCCGCGACGCAATGGTGTTCGCGTCAAAACCCCGGCTCTGACCAATCGCCTTAAGGTCCACCTGGGCCAATCCATACGAGCACATTTCTTTGAGCATCTCTTGTTCCGTCATAACGACATCACGGTTCAGGCCGACACAGCAATAGCCCCCGCCGGCGATTCGTCAAGCTCACTGGAGCACGAAGGCGCGAATTATCTTGAAAAGGCGGGGGACATGCCCTAGGGGTTGGTTCATGCATCTGCACGTTTGGCAAGCCAGAATTCTTCGTATCTTCTTGTTGACCTGCCTGCTCGGTCCGTCCTCGGCAGATTTCGCCCAGGACAAGCCTTCGGACAGCGCCAAGCCGGACGCAGCCAAGGAAGCCGAAAAGAAGCCCGACGAAGCCGCGCCCAAGAAGCCCAAGATCAAGAAATACGACGAGGTGATCACCAAGGATGCCGTCACCAAGGCCGGCCTCTTCCGAGTGCATCGAATCGAAGACAGTCTCTACTACGAAATACCAACCGACGCCCTGGACACGGACCTGCTCTGGGTGGTCCAGATTTCCGAGACCACGGCCGGCAGTTCGTACGCCGGGATGCCCGTGGGGGATCGAGTTGTTCGGTGGGAGCTGCACGGCGAGCAGGTGCTCCTGCGGGATGTCCGTTACGGGATACGCGCCGAGACCGCCGATCCCATCGCGCAGGCGGTCAAGGCCTCCAACCTCGCCCCCATCATCCGCGCCTTCGATGTGAAGGCCTACGGCAAGGACAAGGCGCCGGTCATCGAGGTAACGGACCTGTTCAAGAAGGACGTGCCGGAATTCAGCGCCCGAAGGGCCCTGGGCGCGGGCGCGATGGACACCGCGCGCTCCTTCATCGAAGAGTTCAAGGCCTTCCCCAGGAACATCAACGTGCGCGTCCTCGCCAGCTTTGCCCTGGGAAAACAGGGGGGCGGCTCCTCCGATGACGGCGATCGATCCAGCGGCGTCACGGCCATGTTGTGCCACAGCATGGTTAAACTGCCCGAAACCCAGATGAAACCACGCCGCTTCGATTCCCGCGTCGGCTTCTTCACCGAATCGTTTACCGACTATTCGGACCGCAACGACCACGAGGCCGAAACGGTCCGTTACATCCTCCGCTGGCGTCTGGAGAAGAAGAATCCGGAGGCCAAGGTTTCCGAGCCTGTCAAACCGATTGTCTTCTACGTGTCGCGCGAAGTGCCGGAGAAGCTGAAAAGTTACGTCAAGAGCGGCATCGAAGATTGGGCCCCCGCCTTCGAGGCCGCCGGTTTCACCAACGCCATCATCGGCAAATACGCCCCCGATGCGCGCGAAGACCCGGATTGGGACGCCGAGGATGCGCGCATCTCCAGCATACGCTGGCTGCCCTCGAACATCGAAAACGCTTTCGGCCCTCAGGTCCACGACCCGCGCAGCGGCGAGATTCTCAGCGCCGACGTGCGCATGTACCACAACGTCCAAAAACTCATCCGCGACTGGTATTTCGTCCAAGCCTCCCCGTGCGACACGAGGGCCCAGACCCTCCCTTTGCCCGACGAGTTGGAGGGTGAGTTGGTCCGCTTCGTCGTCGCCCACGAGGTGGGCCATTCCCTTGGGTTCCCCCACAACATGAAGGCCTCCTCCAGCTATACCATCGAGCAACTCCGCAACCCGGAATGGACGAAAAAGAACGGCACCGCGCCTTCCATCATGGACTACGCCCGTTACAACTACGTCGCCCAGCCCGGCGACGGCGCCGGGTTGATGCCCAAGGTGGGGCCTTATGATTACTTCGCCGTCAACTGGGGCTACCGCCAGTTCCCCAAAGAGGCGGATGAAAAGGCCGAACTGGAGAAGCTCGTCAAGGTCCAGATCGATCAGCCCATGTTCCGCTTCGGAGGCCCAAACCCGGGCGTGGACTCGACCCAGCAGACCGAAGACCTCGGCTCCAACGCCGTTGAAGCCACCAAGCTGGGCCTGCGCAACCTGGAGCGCGTCGCCGATTACCTCGTCAAGGCCACCTGCAAACCGGGCAAGGACTACGACTTGCTCTCGGTCGAATACGGCGCCCTCCTGGCCCAGTGGAGCCGCGAGATGGGCCACGTGGCCAACGTCGTGGGCGGGGTCCAGGAAATCAACCTCTACTATGGCGACGCCAGCCGGCGCTTCTTTCCCAATCCCCCCGACTACCAGCAGCAGGCGGTTTCGTTCCTCCTGGAACAGGCGCTGGCCACACCCACGCATTTTATCGGCCAGGACATCGTTTCCCGGCTCACGGCCGAAGGGACGGCTCAGCGCATCCTCGAGGCGCAAAACACCGTGCTCAGAAATCTGATCTCCAGCCAACGCATTGACCGGCTCGCGGAGATTGAGCAAACCTCCCCCAATGGCGCCTATTCCCCCGCCAAACTTTTCACCGATCTCCGCGGCGGCCTTTTCCGCGAATTGGGCGGCCAAGCTGCGGACATCGATCTCTACCGGCGCAACCTGCAACGCTCCTACATCGACCTGCTCTGCGCCAACCTCAAAACCCCGGCGGCAAACTCCGACCTCCCCGCCTATTCCCGCTCCGAACTGGAGGCCATCCGCGAACTAATCCGCAAGACCGATCTCTCGCGGACCAAACCCGTGGTCCAGATGCATCTGAAAGACCTTGCCGCCCGCATCACCCATGCGCTCGATCCACATCCTCCCGCCGACCAGCAGGCCGAAAGGTAAAGCCTGGCTACCTTTTAAGCCTCAAAGCCCGCCGCACTTCAGCACGGACAGAGCAACAATGCCTGTGCGCCGTCCTGGCCTCCCGCAATGTCGCCGTGTGCCCTGGATAGCGGTAGTCCACTGCATAATTGGATAGGGGATCCATCATCTTCCCATAAGAAGACCAGAGCGGTTCGACTTGAATGCAGAGGTTCAGCAGTTGCCTGAGGTCGTGAGTCCAAGGGGGAGCGATACCTGCTTCCAGAAGCCGCGCTTTGAGGTACTTCTCGACGCACTGCTGGCAAAAAAACAGGCGGCGTCCGGCACGGGGCGCTTGCGTCGGTCCAGGAGTTGACAAGCGGCCCTAAAGTCATTCTCCGCTTTCCGGACGCATTCACGCGTCGTCGGCTTCATATAGAACCATGCCCTTCTCGACCAACTCGCAGATGAAGGGATCCCGCCACCGTAGCCGCTTGGCCACGTCCGACGGGGTCCTCACCAGCAGGTCGAGCGGGAAATCGCGCGGGATAGCCTGCAGGATGCGCACGGACATCCTTTCTCCGTGGGAGCGCGTACGCGGCATGATCACAAGCAAGTCCACATCGGAGCCCTCCGTCGGTTTGCCATAGGCGTACGAACCGAACAACACAATTTTCCGCGGCCGGAACTTCCGCGCGACCGCGTCGCTGAAGGCGCGTATCTGTGAACGCTTGACCATAACGGAACATTGAACGAAAGGGAGTTTGTCCGCAAGCATATCATCTTAGAAACCAATGTATTGAGACCCCCCTTTCCAGTTGCACCTCGCCACCACGTCCGCGTCCGGTGTGTAGTCCCGAATTCTCCAGGGAGCGCGATCCAGGCACAGCTCAGCCAGAGCTTGTCAACCGCTCGCGCACGGAGGCGATGTCGCCGCGCAGAACGTAAAACTGGTCGGCAAACGAGATGGGCACTTTCATTTGGCTAACGGCCTTCTCGATCTCGCCGAGGCGGCCGATTAACTGCTCGCGCTGTTGCTCGGTCAAGGGCCCCACCATCTCCCGTTCGACGCCAAGCAACGCGGCGTACCACTTATAGAAACGCAACTTGACCCGCAGCCGTAAAAGGTAAGGAATGCCGCGCAGGCCGGGGATTAGCACGACCAGCAACGGCACGAACACAAACAGAATCCGGTTGACCATGCTGGCCAGCCCGAAAGGCAGCGAACGATAGAAAAAGCTCTTGCCGGATTTGTAATAACGGCTGGCTTCGGCGCTAATCGGATAATCGTGCTCGCGCGGCGCGGGGAACTCGCCCTTGAGCTTGAGCAAACTGGCGCCCCCGTTGACCTCCTGCGCCGCCTCGAGCAACAGATCGCACAGCACAGGGTGCAAGCCGGGCCGGGCGAGGAGTTCGACCGTGGGGCCGAGAAGATGGACATCATGCGGCGGAATGTCCTTGCCGAAATCGAGGCAACCCCTCGGCAGTTCCAACTTGTTAAGATAGCTGATGCGGCGGATATAACCGTCGGCCTGCGTGAAGTCCAAGAGCTGGACGCCCGGTGCCAACAGGAGACGGGTCATGAGCTGCGGTGAAGCGGAATCACCCATCAGGAACACGGCATCAATAGCGCCGTCCAGCAACGCCTTGACGGGATCGGCGGCCTCCGGGCCGGTGAATGCGGTCGTGCCGCCGGGTTCGATGCCGTTGAGGTGGAGGAGCGCCAGTGCCAAAGCCCGCGTGCCGCTGCCCACCGGCCCAATGTCCAACCGCTTGCCTTTCAATTCGGAAAGCAACGCCAACGAATTGGAACCCTTGTAAAAAACCAGCAGCGGCTCGTAGGAAATGCTCCCAAGCGAAACGAGCTTGAGCCGATCCGGGACGTTCGTAATCCCGCCCTGAACGAAACCGGCGTCGACGCGGATGGACGGATTGTTGAGCCGCTGCAGGTTTTGGAGCGAACCTTCGGAGGGGAGAACTCTCAGAATGACGCCCCTGCGCGCAAGGAATTCGCGGTACTTGACTGCATTTGTCTGGAAGCTGCTGCCCGGCGCGCCGCTGGTAATCGTAATCCTGCGGGGCGGAGCAAAATAGAAGAACCAGAAAAAGGCAAAGATTAGGAGCGTGCTGACCAGGAAAACAACGGCGAGTGCCAGGGCGCGGCCCAAGCCGGAGATTGCCATGACCGGCTCCGCCAACCTGTCTAAAAGAGTCGCGCGAGATGTTGCCATACTTTCGTCCTTCAGAGTTTAGTTCCGGCGATTTCCCGTTCAAGCACAAGCCGTTCTCAAAGCAGGGTTGACTTTGGCCGAAGTCCGGCAAGAATCCGCTGCTGATATGGGCCATTATTGCCGTCTGTGCGGCCGGGTGCGTGCCAATGAGCGGTTCAGCGGGCACGGCCATCGCGACCACGTCTGCAAAGACTGTCAGCGCATGCCAAGCGAGAAGCGCGACCAAATGGAACGGCTGGACGAAATCCTGGGCTTTCTTCATCAATCCAACATCACCGCCAAGAACCTCGCGCGGCTGCAGCAGCTTTGCAGCCATGCCCGGCCAAAGATAGCAGAGCTGGCAGCCTTGATCCTCGAGATCGGCCGCGCGCAACCCGGAAAGCGGAACCGGTGGCTCAAGCTCGCCCGGGGCCATTCGGAACTGTTTGAGCGCGCCATCGAGTTGCTGGGCCTGGAGTTCTTCGAAGACCTGCTGTCGGGCTACGGCGATTTCGAATCGCCGCTGTGGCAAATCCTTGAGGAATATCGCGTCGCGCCCCCATGAACGGCGCGTCCGTGCGACTGCGGCAGTGGCCGCGCCTTCCGCGACTGTTGCCTGGAACGGGAGAACGAGGAGGCGGATCAGTTCGTCAGCATTAGAGCAGCGAGGGGATGGCAGCAATGAAGAAGAGAGCCGTAAAGGTCCAGCCCTGCCAAAACCTCAACGAGCCGGCGGTAATAAACAGCGTCGCAGCCACGATGACTAGACGCAAAGAGAAAAGGAGGACCACCTTACTGATACGCATTTCGTTTTTCGAATCAAGCTATAGGCTGATCCCCGGCTCTTTACTTACCTGGGCTGGCAGACGGGACAATAATAGGTGCTGCGACCGGCCTGTACCAGGCGCTTAACCACGGCGCCGCAGCTCGGACAGGGCTGGCCCGCGCGAGCATACATGCGTAGCCGCTCCTTGTTGAAGTGCCCGGCCCCGTCGGCGCTGCCAAAGTAAAACAACCGGTCCCGCCGGCCAGTTCCGGGATAATTCAGTGGCACCGTGCTGCCCCACTCGATGGCCTCGGCCAGGACTTGGCGGATGGCGCGCCAGAGCCGCGCGATTTGATCCTCCTTCAACCGGCGCGCCGGCAGGCGCGGAGAAATGCCCGCCTGGAACAGCGCTTCGCTGGCGTAGATGTTTCCTATGCCGGCCACCAGGCGTTGGTCGAGCAGCTTCACTTTCACGGGTTGTGAGGAGCGTTTCAGGGCCTGGGCGAAATACTGGACCGTGAACTCCTTCCCCAAAGGCTCCGGTCCCAGCCTCTCCATCGCGCCGGTATCCAGCGTGAACCGTCCAAAATAGCGCGTATCTTCGAATATGAACTCTTCGCGTCCCAACTCCAGCACCAGCGCCGTATGCCTCGGCAGAGGCATCCCCGCCCGCCGCAGGTACATGCGCCCGGTCATCCCCAGATGGCCCACCACGAGCACTGGCGCCGCTCGCGTGGCGGGTTGGACAGTGAACAGCAGGTATTTGCCGCGCCGCGAGACCTCAAGAAACCGTCCTCCGACCAGCGCCTTGGCTAGCTGCCAAGGCCGGGTTGGCGCCAGCACTTTAGGGCGTCGCACCCGCACCTCCCGCACCGTCTTGTTCTTCAGCAGCGGTCTCAGGTTCCGGATCAACACTTCGACTTCAGGCAATTCAGGCACAGCCGGAAGATAAGTGGCGGCCGCAAACCAGCAAAGCAAAACCGGGCACCGCTCTTTTATTTGAGAAGGCAGGCAGGTCAGGGCAGGCTCGCATTTGAGAGGGCGGCCCTGCGCCAGGGTGGTTAAGGGCATGCACTGCGAACGCCCCGATGAACGAGGCCAGCAGCACGCTGCCCAGCAGGCGGCTGTTCAGGTCCTCAACGAATTCTTGATGGTGCCGATGGAGGGGGTCGAACCCACACATCCTCACGGATACCAGATTTTGAGTCTAGCGCGTCTGCCAATTCCGCCACATCGGCCTTGTTGTCCATCAAGCACTGGCTCGGTTCCTCAGGCGCCGCACGTGCTGCAATGCGTCGCCAACAGCCATTACCAACAGCAATTATTATGGCAGGATCAAAGGAGATGACAAGGTGATTCCTTACTTCCGCTCGTCCGCGTGCCCGTGGTTTTGGTAGCCGGCGGCGGCGGCGGCTTTGCGGGTTGCCTCAGCGCAGAGCAGGTCAATCCAGGCCCCGGTTTTGATAAAGCCTTTGCCCGACTCCTCATACTTGGCCAGCAAATTGTCCTGCTTCATTTCGTCGGCGCTTTTGCCCTGCTTGGCAGCCTCCGTCACTAACGCCTGCGTTTCCTTGAGCATTTGGAGGAATTTGCGCATATCGTCCGGCGTGGAAAGCGGCCCATGCCCGGGGATGATCTTCACATCCGGCGGAGTCATGCCCAGGACCTTCTCGACCCCGGCAATCATGCCGCTGACGCTCCCGCCGCTCTGCACATCGACGAACGGAAACCCGTATGTGACGAAATCGTCGCCCATGTGGACGACATTGGACTGCGGGAAAAAGATGACGCTGTCGCCATCCGTGTGGCCGTGGGGAAAGTGAATCGCCCGGATGTCCTCGCCATTGAGGTGGACGGTGGCGCGGTCGTTGAAGGTGATGACCGGCAGCGCCTCTTTGGAGGCCGGTTTGACCTCGGTTCCGGCAACGACGCCGCCCTCTTTGAGGCGTTTGCGCACGTTTTCGTGCGCCAGGATGATGGCCTCCGAGCCGAACTGGGCGTTGCCGCCGGTATGGTCCCCATGAAAGTGCGTGTTGAGCACGAACTTAATCGGCTTGTCGGTGATGCCTTTGAGGGCCGCCCGTATTTTGGGGGCCAGCGGGGCAAACTGGTCATCGACCAGCACGACTCCGTCCTCGCCTACCGAGACCCCGATATTGCCGCCGGCACCCTCCAGCATATAGACGGTTCCAGCCACTTTGGTTACCTTCATCTGCACCTTGCTGAAGTCCTGCTGGGCGGCGGCAACCCCAGCCCCGAGGAGCAAGCTAAGTACTTCCAGGCAGAGGAGTTTGAGGGTTGGCCCGCAGATCGAAATCACCCGTACCCGAGTGTCGAAGGCCGAGTGTCGAGGGAACCAGTCGCCGCCCCTCGACACTCGACACTCGGCCCTTGGATGCCTGGTTGCTTGCAAACCGGGGTCCAACAGCGGGCGCCTGGCCTGCCCAGGGCGTTGTGTCCAGATTCTGATTGGCGCAAACATAGGTGCAGATCATTTAGCTCATCCTGGGGATTTGTCCAGCGCGATGACGCGGTTTGGTGCGACTACACAGCCGCGCATTGAAAATGGGACATTTGACACGCTCTGGAACCGGGTAAACACAGACATTTCAGGCTTATTTATGTCCCGTTAATTATACGCGGCTGTGTAGAAGCGTCGGGCATGCATATCGGAGGCTTGGTCCCGGAGTGACATCCGTTATGCACGCCCGACACTTTTAATCGCACCCATATAATGGAAGCTCGCTCGTCGCGGCTCAACTTTACGGGGGAGGAGTTTCTTGAGTAGGGCGGCGACAGTGGGATCGAGCAGCGCGTGGAGCTAACTCGGAAATCCATGCTTGACGCCTTTTTGCAGAATCGTTACGGTCGTGGTGTAGTTGGCCGAAAACTGTGGGGCTGGAGTCGTTTTTATTTAGCCAGTGAATTATCAGTCTGAGTCAGAAAAGCAGGAACTAACGTCCTGGGAAGTGCCCGAAGTCATGGCCACGGTCGGGCCGACGCTGGAGAAGCCGGACGACCTGTGCCGGGCGATTGAGGAGGGCGCCCGCTGGTTCCGATTCCCGTGCGGTTACCGGCAACGGCCTCATGTCGAGAACGCGCGGGCGGTTCGGGCGGCGGCGGCGCGAACAGGCATCTCCGTCCAGTTGCTCCTGGATTTGCCTTCTTCAAGGCCGCGGACCGGACCGATGGAGGAACTGCGGCTGGCTGTGGGTGATCGCGTGGTCATCTGGGACTCCGAGACTTCGAGCCATCCGCCCAGTTCGCAAAATGGCTGCGCCACGGTTCCTCTGCCGGGGTTGGACGAGCTGCAGGCCAAGCTGGCGCCCAAGCACGGCCTATGGTTCTGCGATGGCCGGCTCAGGTTTGTCGTGGAGGAGGTCAACGGCTCATACGTTGTGGCTCGGATGGTCGAGGGGACTGCTCCGCTCAAGTCCTCCAACTCCCTTTTTTTGCCGGACAGTCCGAGCCCCTTCGCCCCCATCACGCCGCTGGACCTGGCCCTGCTCCGGGCCTTCGCGACAGCGGACTTGCGGCCGGAATGGGTCGCCTTGTCGCTGATTGCCTGCCCGGAAGACGTGTGGTTGGCGCGGCAGCAGGCGGGCAAGATACTGGGCCCGGATTTCCGGGTGATGGCCAAGTTCGAGACGATGGCGGCGGTGCAGTGCGCGGAGACGATTATCGCCCAGTCCGACGGCCTCATGGTGGCTCGGGGTGACCTGGCCCTGGCGGTGGGCTATATCCGCGTGCCGGAGGTCCAGGAACATCTTGTGGCCGCGGCCCGCAAGGCCGGCAAAGTCTCGGTAGTGGCCACGCAAGTCCTTGAAGGCTTCGCCGAGACCGGATTGCCTCAGCGCCCCGAGCTTTCCGACCTCTCCCTCATTGCGCGGCAGCGGGCAGGCGCGGTCATGCTGGGTAAAGAGACCGTTTACAGCCCGCGGCCCATCGAATGCATTCGGCTGGCCGTCGAGGTCCTGACCCATGAGACGAAGCGGTTCGAGGCTGAGTCGCGGCCGCCTCGCAGCCGCGGTCAAAGGCGCGCCTGCGCGGGGCCATAGCACTTTTCCATGAGCTTATGGCCCATAGCGCGCGGTATGAACTGAAGTATGTTATCCGGGAACCCCGGGCCGTGGCCATAGCGGATTTCATCAGCAGCTATCTCCGTCCCTCCGTGCATAACGGCTCCGGCCCTATCCGAGGCCATCCCGTCATCAGCCTCTATCTTGACTCGCCCGGTTTTTTCTTTTTCCAGCAGGCGTTCACGGGCCACAAGAACCGGATGAAACTCCGCATCCGCTTTTACGATGGGGACTGGGAGCACCTTGCCTTTCTGGAAGTCAAACGGCGCGTGAGCGAGGTCATCTGCAAAGACCGCGCCATGATCACGCGCGAGGGCGTGCGGCAGATCCTTTCGCAGGGCTGGCCGGTTCGACCCTACGTCTCGGACTGCGCCCACCTCAAGCATGGCCGCCGCCGGCAGGACGTGGCCGATGACTTCTGGGGTTTTGCCAACACGATCGAGGCCCGGGGCCTCATCTATGTCTCATACTATCGCGAAATCTTTGAATCGGCCGCCGATGAGGAGTTGCGCGTAACGATGGACCGGCGCATTTACGGCAGCCGCTATGACCAGAGCGGCCGCCTCGAGCTGCCCAAGCGCGGGTGGCGTCCCTACCTGCCGCCTTACCTGGCGCCCTTGCCCAAGGATGGGGTGATTCTGGAGTTGAAGTTCGACGAACGGCCGCCCCGGTGGATGGTCGACCTGGTCCGCATCTTCAATCTCCAACAGACCCCGGTTTGCAAGTACACCGCCTGCGTCTATGCCCAGCGGCTGCACTGCGGTCAATCCGCCCTGGCGGAGCGGGAAGAAGACCTCATATTATGAACGACCTCCTGAACACCATCACCCGTTCCGATCTGGCCGGCACGGCAGACCCATTGACGGTGTTGTTTGTCATCGTCCTGGCGTTCATTGCCGGCATGGCCATCGGCTTCGTCTATATGTGGACCCACGAAGCGCTCTCCTATTCCCGGAACTTCGTGGCGTCCCTGGCGATACTGCCGATTCTGGTGGCCATGACGATGCTGGCCATGGCCAACAGCATCGCGGTGGCCTTCGGCATGTTGGGCGTGTTCGGCATCATCCGCTTCCGCAATGTCCTCAAAGACACGCGCGACACCAGTTTCATCCTCTGGGCGGTCATGGAAGGCATGGCCTTGGGCACGATGCGCTTTTCCACCGCCCTGATGGCCTTGGTCGGCGTCAGCGCCGCCTACCTTTGCCTGCGCTTCATGGCCTTTGGCTTGCGCCGCCGCTACGATGCAGTCCTCACCTTGCGCCTCAATGGCGACGTCCCCACGCGCCTCCAAACCCTCGCCCGAATCCTCAAACGCCATGCCCGCCGCCTGGACCTGGCCAGCGACCGCCGCACGATCAAGGAAGGCACCGACCTGAGCTACCGCTTGCTCCTCCGCAATCCCTCCCGCTCCACCGAACTCCAAACCGAACTCGTCGGCACCGAAGGCTTCGAGAACGTCTCCATTTACCTCCACGACGACGAGGCCGAGATATGAGCGGGGCCGCAGCCAGACGCCTCGGGCCTGATTTTTGAGCCGCAGATGACACAAATGACACAGATTGGAATTCTTTTCTGTGCAATCTGTGTAATCTGTGGCTCAATCTGGGTTGCATTATGAAATTCATCCACGAAGATTTTCTGCTCGCGACCCGCACTGCGCGGCGTCTCTATCATGAGTTCGCGGAGGCCGAACCGATTTTCGACTATCACTGCCACCTTTCTCCGCGCGACATTGCCGAAAACCGACAATTCAACAACCTGTTCGAGATTTGGCTGGAGGGCGACCACTACAAATGGCGGGCGATGCGCTCCAACGGCGTGCCGGAGCGGTGTTGCGCCGGCGAGGCCGAGCCGTTCGAGAAATTCATGGCTTGGGCGGGGACCGTGCCCTACACGCTGCGCAACCCGCTCTATCACTGGACGCACCTGGAATTGAAGCGGTATTTCGGCATCGAGGAACTCCTGGACCCACGAAGCGCGCCGCGCATCTGGAAGCGGGCCAACGAGCGGCTGGCCGGCCCGCAACTCACCACGCAGGGCATCCTCAAAAAGTTCAAGGTCACCACTCTCTGCACCACCGACGACCCTGTGGATGACCTCAAACACCATGAAACCATTGCGGCCTCGGGCCTGCCTACGGCGGTCCTGCCGGCCTTCCGTCCCGACAAGGCGCTGGCGGTCCACCAGCTCGAGCCGTTCAATGCCTGGGTTCGGCGTCTCGAGCAGGCGGCCAACATCGACATCCCGAACCTGGCGGCCTTCCTGGAGGCGCTCCGCCGGCGGCACGACTTCTTCCACCAGCATGGCTGCCGGCTCTCGGACCACGGGCTTGACCGATGCCATGCCGAGATTTGCCCGGAAGCGACGGCGGCGGCCATTCTTGAGCGGGCGCGCAGCGGGCAGCCTGCCTCGGCGCTCGAGCACCAGCAATTCGTCAGCTTCATGATGCTGTTCTTTGGGCGGCTCGACGCCGAAAAGGGCTGGACCCAGCAACTCCACCTGGGCCCCTTGCGCAACAACAACACCCGCCTGCTGCGCCTGCTGGGCCCCGACACCGGTTTCGATTCCATCGGCGACCTTCCCCAAGCGGCCGCCCTGGCGGCATACCTGGATGCGCTGGACCGAGAGCAGGCCCTGCCGCGCACCATCCTCTACAACGTCAATCCCGCCGATAATTACGTCTTTGCCTCCATGCTCGGCAACTTCCAGGACGCCGCCATTCCGGGCAAAATCCAGTATGGCTCGGGCTGGTGGTTCTTGGACCAGAAAGAAGGCATGGAATGGCAGCTCAACGCGCTCTCCAATCTGGCCCTGCTCTCCCGATTCGTCGGGATGGTCACCGATTCCCGCTCCTTCATGTCCTACCCGCGCCACGAGTATTTCCGCCGCGTCCTCTGCAACCTCATTGGCCGCGATGTCGAGCAGGGCGAAATTCCCAACCAACCCGGAATGCTCGGCCCGATGATTCGCAACATCTGCTACCACAACGCCCGGCAGTACTTCGGCCTCCCCTCCGCCCCGCCCGACGGCGCGGCCCCCCAACAAACGCCAGGCCGTTCGACGGCCAAGCCCAAGCGCCGCAGAAAATCATGATATCAGGATGCTGGTATCAATCGCGACCGACATAGCCAAAGACCTTGGCGCCTTCCTCCATCTTCTTCCGCCATCGTAGAAGAGTTTGGACGCTGCCCCTAATCTTCCCCACTGCGTAACGCTGTGCGATTGAGCTTGAAATACCGGCCCCGAGGGGTTTAGATTAGGTTTGGCAGTGAACACGAAAGGAAGCCGATGAAGAAGTGGTTCATTCTGACTGCGATTATTCTGGGCGCCGGCTCTGCATACGCTCAAATCCCGGCCCAGGCCCAGGTTCAACCGACCAACGCCGTCCCGACCAATGCGCAACCGGCGCACGCCAATCAATCGCTCCAAGCCCAGGGAGCGGGCCCTGGCACACTGTACCTGCCGTCGCTCGAGGTGAGCAAACCGAACGAAATCGTGGTGGGCAAGCTCACCTACAGCGGCATTGTCCCCCAGGCGATTAAGGCGAAGAACCCGTTCCAAATCTTCAATCCGGCCGCGCGGGCCCGCTTCGGCTCGGGCCAGGATAATGTGGTGAGTTTCCCGTTGAGCGGCACGGGTCCGTTGCTTAAGTTTCTTTCGATTGATTTTTAGGCGGGTTCGGCGTTGACAACGGCGGTCTTTGCTTTAAGGTTGCCCGCTCTGGAAATATTGACAAGATTGATCTATGCCGAATACCAAGTCAGCCGAACGCCGCATGCGCAACAGCGCCCACAAGCACTTGCGCAACCGCAGCGCCAAGTCGCGCCTCCATACCTTGGAAAGGAGTTACTTGGAGATTCTGAGCGCAGGCAAGGTGGATGAGGCGGCCAAGGCCTTCCGCGCCATCAGCTCCGCCTTCGACAAAGCCGCCAAGGCCGGGGCGATCCACCGCGCCACCGCCAACCGCAAGAAATCCCGCCTCGCCGTGCGGCTCGTCAAACTCAAGCCCGCCGATGCTCCGTCCGCCCAGCCTGCCGCCCAGCCGGCAAGCTAGCCCACAGTTCCGCTGATGCGCGCGAGCAAGTCCTGGGCTTCTTTCAAGATGGCCTGAAGATGCTCCTGGCTCCTGAAACTCTCGGCATAGAGCTTGATGAGGTTCTCCGTGCCCGAGGGCCGGGCGGCAAACCAACCGAATTCCGTGACCACCTTGAGGCCGCCGATCGAGGCGCCGTTTTCCGGGTCGCTGGTTAGCTTGGCCACAATAGGGTCTCCGGCCAATTCGCGGGCGCCGTCTGAATCAGGGGTCGCCGTCAGAAGCGCGCGCTTTTGTTCGGGCGAGGCCTCGGCATCGATTCGGGTGTACCAGCTTTGCCCGAGAATGGCCGTCAGATGGCCGACGTACCGCTCGGGATCAATGCCGGCGCGGGCAGTTATCTCTGCCGCCAGCAGGCCCAGGATGAGGCCGTCTTTATCGGTCGTCCACACGGTTGCGTCCTTGCGGAGGAAGCTGGCGCCGGCGCTCTCTTCGCCGCCAAAACAATAGGCGCCCCGATAGAGGCCGTCGGCAAACCACTTGAAACCGACCGGCACCTCAGCCAGCCGGCGGCCAATGCTTTGCACAACGCGATCAATGATTCCGCTGCTGACAACCGTCTTGCCCACGGCGGCGCTCAGAGGCCAGTTCCGCCTGCGGGTATGCAAAAAATGGATGGCCGCAGCCAGGTAGCGATTCGGGTCCATCAGACCCGCGGACGGGGTCACGATGCCATGCCGGTCGGAGTCCGGATCGTTGGCGAAGGCAATATCAAACTTTTTCTGCAGTCCCACCAGGCCCTGCATCGCCCACTTGCTTGAACAATCCATCCGAATCTTGCCGTCATGATCGACCGTCATGAAGGCGAATCTCGGGTCCACCTTCGGATTGACCACGGTCAGGTTGAGCTTATACCGCTCCCGAATCGGCTCCCAATAATGGACCGCCGCGCCCCCGAGCGGATCGACGCCGATCCGGACGCCCGAGGCGCGGATGGCCTCCAGGTCGATGACCGAGGCGAGGTCGCGCACGTAATCGGCCGCGAAATCAACCTGGCTGGTAGTGGACTGCTTTAAGGCCCTTTCACAGGGAATGCGTTTTACCTCCCGATTGCCTCCCTTGAGGAGCTCGTTTGCGCGGCGTTGAATCCACGCCGTAACATCCGTGTCGGCCGGGCCCCCGGAAGGCGGATTATATTTGATCCCGCCGTCTTCGGGCGGATTATGCGAAGGGGTGATAACGATTCCGTCCGCAACGGTGCCATGCCCGCCCAGGTTCCACGCCAGAATGGCCCGTGAAATCGCCGGGGTCGGCGTGAAGCCGTTGTTGCGCTGGATGACGGTGACGACTCCGCCGGCGGCAAGCACCTCCAGGGCGGTGCGCTCTGCCGGCGCCGATACCGCATGAGTGTCCTTGCCCATGAAAAGCGGCCCGTCAATCCCCTTCGAGTAGCGGTACTCGCGGATTGCCTGCGCGATAGCCAGGACATGCGCTTCGGTGAACGTGCCGTCCAGCGGACTGCCGCGGTGGCCGCTCGTCCCGAAACTGACCATTTGCTCCGGTTTGTCTGGCTCCGGCTTCCGTTCGTAGTAGTCGCGCTCGAGCTTGGCTACATCGATCAGCAACTCGTCTGGCGCCGGTTTTCCGGCCAAAGAATCTATGTTCATGGTTAAATTTCTAAATCACCCTCCCACTTTGCGCCAGGCGCCCCCAATACGCAAGTGGGCGCGGAGGAAGCAGCGGCGCATCCCGGCACTCTGATTTTGAGCCACAGATTTCACAGATTTCACAGAGAGGAGTTCCCATCTGCGCCATCTGTGGCTCAAACGCTTATTTGCCTCCGCGCAGAATCCGGGTTACGGACGGGCGGCACTCCTGAACACAATGATGTGCTGGCGCGGGAGGACTTCGATGGTCCCCAGCCAGGACAGCGGCATTGCGGACATCTCCTTCTTCACCTGCGCCTCCGTCATTTTATGCAGGAGCTTGATGGGAACGTCCGGATCTTCCAGGCGATATTCCACGAAGACAACCCGGCCATCCGGCTTGAGGGCGCGGCAGATGCCGGCCATCATCTCGTAGGGGAAATCGAACTCGTGGTACACGTCCACCATGAGGACCAAGTCCACCGAGCCGTCCGGAAGCCGGGGGTTTCTGGCGGCGCCGAGAATGGGAATGACGTTGGTGATGCCCAGCATCGCCAGGTTGGCTTGCAGCAGGTCGAGCATCTGCTGCTGAACATCCACCGCGAAGACCTTCCCGGCGGGGCCGACCTTCCTTGCAAGCCGCCGCGTGAAATAGCCCGTGCCCGAGCCGATGTCCGCCACGACGTCGCCCGGCTTCAAGCGCAACCGTTCGATGAGCAGTTCCGGCTGCTCTTCCTCCTCACGTTGGGGACGTTCCAGCCATTCGGCCCATTGATGGCCCATGACTTGAGCGATCTCCCTGCCCATGTAGAACTTGCCGGTGCCTTCAGGGTCATGCTCCGCGCGCCATTCGTAGCGCCGGACACCTGGCTCCGGCGCCACGGGCGGCAGCTCCGCCCGGAGGCGGATGCAGGCCGGCCCGATGAGGGCAAAGACCAGAAACCACACAAGAGGATCGGGACGGCCGCAAGCAGTTCTCGCGGCACGCCATCTCGTTGAATTAGCGCAGACCATGAATATAATTAACCCATTAGCATCAGGCCGGCGCGCTGTTTTGGCAAGTGCGCTTGGTACCCAGAGTTGACAATTCGGCGCGGCGGGCGCAAGGAACGGGGTGGAAACAGATGCTTGCATCCATTGCTATCGTCCTGGCGGTGCTCGTGACGCTGGATTTGATCGGCCTGACCATCGCCGCCTACTTTCTCCTGCGCAGGAAGTGACCGGCCGCGTGGGGAGCGTGGAGCGTGGAGCGTGGGAGCGTGCGGAGCGTGGGAGCGTGCGGAGCGTGGAGCGTGGAGAGCGTGAAGCGTGGAGCGTGGAGAGCGTCGAGCGTAGAGCGTGGGGGCATCATAGCCACGCTCTGACGCTCCACGCTCCCACGCCCCACGCTTCACGCTCCCCACGCTCCACGCTCCGCACGCTCCACGCTCCGCACGCTCCACGCTCCCCACGCTCCGCACGCTCCACCCCAAGCATTCTGATCTCGGAATTTTCTTTCGCACGAACCTTAACTTTGCTAGAAGTCCTCCTATGGACAAGACTTTCGCTTTCACCGTCAACGGGCAGGCCCGAACGGTCACAACGGACCCGGAGCGTCCGCTCTTGCAGGTGTTGCGGGAGGAGTTGCAACTGACCGGCTCCAAGTATGGCTGCGGGGAGGGCCAGTGCCATGCCTGCACCGTGCTCATCAACGGCAAGAGCACCCCCTCGTGCATCACCCCTGTCCGCAATGCCGATGGGCAGTCCATCCAGACCATCGAAGGGCTGGCCCAAGGAGAACGCCTTCACCCGGTCCAGGAGGCCTTCCTGGCCGAGGGCGCCTTTCAGTGCGGCTACTGCACGCCGGGGATGATTCTGGGAGTGGTGGAACTGTTGGCCCAAACCCCCAAACCGACCGACACCGAAATCCGCTCCCGCCTGCAAGGCCACCTCTGCCGCTGCTGCAACTACCCAAAACTCATCAAGGCCATCCACCGCGCCGCCGGCCAAACGCAGGGAGCCAATGCCGGACCGCAGTCCATAACCAATCCGACAGCCGAGGGGCGAGTGTCGAAAGTCGAGGGGCGAAGGGCCGCGCTGGCTTCCCTCGCCAGTCGACCCCCGGCCCTCGCGTCTGGAAACCTACGAGCCGGGACCTAAAGGAGAGAATCGCCATGAACGATGATTCAATCAACCAAGAGGCGGCGCTGGGCGGCGAGGCGGAGACCGTCGACACGGTGGGATACGATTTCGGCCTGAGCCGGCGCGGGTTTGTGCAGGTCCTGGGCGCGGGATTGCTCGTGGCGGTAAGCCCCATCCCGGCGCTGGCACAGCGGGGCGGCGGCCGGTTCGGCGGCCAGGGGGCGCGCACCATCTCGGCCCGAATCCACTTCGGCAACGACGGGACGATTACGGTCCTGACCGGCAAGGTCGAGGCGGGCCAGGGGGCGCGCGCGGAACTTACGCAGGCAGCCGCCGAGGAATTGCGAGTGCCCCCCGGGCGCATTCAACTCCTGATGAGCGACACCGCGCTGGCGCCGGATGACGGCGTCACAGCCGGAAGCGGCAGCACACCTCGGACGGTCCCCGCCGTGCGCCGGGGCGCAGCGGCCGCGCGCCAGGCGCTGCTGGATTTCGCCTGCCGTCAGTGGGGCGTCCAACCCGATGCCGTCGAGGTGCGCGACGGAAAGGCCGTTCATGGCCCGACCCAGCGCGCCCTCAGTTACGCGGACCTTGCCGCCGCCGAGGACGCCCCCAAGCTCCTGGGACAGGCTATTCCCGCCGACGTGGCCTTCACGCCCGTCAAGCAGTGGAAGGTCCTGGGCGCGCCCACCCCCAGGCCCAACGGGCGCGACATCGTCACCGGCGCTCACAAATATCCTTCGGACATCATCCGGCCCGGCATGTTCTACGGCAAAGTCCTGCGCGCCCCAGCATACGGGGCAAAGCTCACGGCCATCGACCTTGACCCGGCCAAAGCCATGAAGGACGTGGCAGCGGTGCGCGACGATCAGTTCGCGGGTGTGGCTGCGCCGAGCACCTTCCAGGCCGAACAGGCCCTGGCGGCCATTGCCAAGACCGCGCAGTGGGAGCGCACCCCGCAACCCTCGAGCAAAGGACTCTTTGCCCATCTCAAGGAGACCGCCCGCGGCGGGATGCCCGCCAACCCGTTCCAGGAAGAACTCGCCCAGGCCAAACAGGTCCTCCGCCAAACCTACCAGGTCGCTTATGTCCAGCACGCGCCCCTGGAACCGCGCGCCGCGGTTGCCGAATGGTCGGACGGAAAGCTGACCGTCTGGACCGGCACGCAGAATCCCTTTGGTTGCCGCTCCGAACTCGCCCGGGCCTTTCATCTCGCGGAGGACCGGGTGCGGGTGATTGTTCCCGATTTCGGCAGCGGTTTCGGGGGCAAACACACCGGCGAGGCCGCCGTCGAGGCCGCACGCCTCGCCCAGGCGGCCGGACGCCCGGTTTCATTGCGCTGGACGCGCGCGGAGGAGTTTACGTGGGCTTACTTCCGCCCGGCGGCCCTGATCGCCATCGAAGCTTCCCTCGACGGGCAAGGCGCATTGACCTCATGGCACTGCGTGAATGTCAACTCGGGCGGTTCCGCCCTGGATACACCGTATCGGGCCGGCAAGAATCGCGGCCAATTTGTCGGCGCAGATGGCCCGTTGCGCCACGGGTCCTACCGCGCCCTGGCCGCCACGGCCAATAATTTTGCCCGCGAGTGTTTCATGGACGAACTGGCCGCTGCGGCCGGCGCCGACGCGCTCCAATTCCGCCTGGCTCACCTTGAAAACCCCCGCCTCCGCACCGTCCTGGAGGCCGCCGCCCAGCGTTTTGGCTGGCAGGATGCCGTTGGCAAAAAGACGCCGAACGTCGGCGTCGGCCTGGCTTGCGGGACCGAGAAAGGCTCTTACGTGGCCGCCTGCGCGGAAATCGAGGCCGACCGGGCTGAGAACAGCATCGTCGTGCGCCGCGTCACACAGGTCTTTGAATGCGGTCCCGTGTTGAATCCGGACAACCTCGCCTCGCAGGTGGCGGGCGCCATCATCATGGGGCTGGGTCCCGCCTTGCGCGAGGAGATGCGCTTCGAGAACGGCGAAATCTTCAACCCCACCTTTCGCAAGTACCTCGTGCCGCGTTTCCAGGACGTGCCGCAACTCGACATCCACTTCCTCAACCGTCCCGACCTCGACCCGGCCGGCGCCGGCGAGACGCCCATCATTGCCATCGCCCCCGCCGTTGCCAATGCCCTCTTCCGCGCGACCGGACAGCGCGCGCGCGCCATGCCCCTTGCCCCGACCAACTGGGCCGCCTAATTTCAATTCACGGCCAGCGCAGGCGATAGAAACGGCTGGGATAATTCGTCCACTGCGGATCGCTGAAGTAGAACGGGCCGCCGCTGAGGGTGTTGGTGCCCAGCGCAGACCAGACGGGGTTGGCCAGATTGGTGCTGGCCTCGACCACGACGACGATATTGGACGTGCCGGCGATGTTGAACCCGAACCGATTGGTCCGCACACCGAAACTGCTGCCGCTGGTCTGCACCTGCGGGTTCCACAGCACCGCTGGACGCCCGGCAAACGTCGGACCCCAGCCCGAGGTCCCAGCCATGTAATAGACCGTCGCTTCATCGTCCTGCAAGAACGGAGATGCACTGTCCGTGGGAGCGTTACCCTCGACCGTGGACTGGTCGGAACGTGTCACTGCCTGGGCTATCAACAGGCCACCGGAGCGCAACTCAGGTATATGGCTTGCTTCCAGGACCGGCCGCTTGCCTGACTGAGCTTTGGTCTGGCCACCTGAGCTTGGCCTGCCCGGTGAAAATCCACCATCTGGGCCAGTAACTCGAGCCGGACGACTTGCGAGGCCAGGGTCCGACTCGAACGCGCTGGCAGCCAGGCAGCGACGCTGGCGCAGTGGAGCACGCGAGTCAAACTGCGGCGTACTGGGTAATGCCTGCC
>Ga0181533_1001346_pt1 | contig 31751 bp, 63 predicted proteins | sample PEATcosm2014_Bin_45_FD_119772 | JGI IMG/M metagenome (GOLD analysis project Ga0181533, IMG submission 119772) | Peatland microbial communities from MTU Mesocosm Facility, Houghton, MI, USA - PEATcosm2014_Bin11_60_metaG | ecosystem: Environmental > Terrestrial > Soil > Wetlands > Peat | place...
AACTTATGAGCAAAACGCTCAACCAGCCTGCGCCTGTTCTTCGGCTGGGCAACCCATTCACTGATAAGCATATTCTGCTGCGCGGTGAATTGGCTCTCATTCCACCATATGTCACCGACATTCATCTTGGGCGCAGTCTTTACGTCCGCACTGAAACGCGTTTCCTGTATCCCGCTGTTTGGCAATAAACGGCGCATATCCTCTTCCAGATAATCCAGAATCAAATCGTGATTCTCCGACACCTGCTCTTCCTGCTGCTCTGGTTTTGCATTTCTCATTTGCTCGTCAGCCTGCGCAATCAAGCTGTCTAATTTTTGTTCTGCGTCCATATTAAATTATATTGGTTTTACTTATAATACTCTTAATCCTGTTTATCGATTCCTGCAACGGCTCACTGCCCTGCGGTTGCACATCCGACGCTTCCACGTCCGCCTGCGGCTCAATCGAACCCAATTGCTTGTTCGCGTATTTCTCAATGATTTTTATAATGTGCATTGATATGTCGCGAATCAGCTTCTGATATTTTTCCAATCCGCTCCTGTCTGCCTTCCATAATGCCAGATAATTGACCGAATGCTCCACGGGAAATCCGTAAGCAGTCAATACCGTGTACGCCACAGAATCCGCGTGCAGCTCCTTTGTCCTCTTGTCGTATATCCTGCCACCAAACATATCGCCTAATTCGGAGCCTTTATTGGCTGTTTTGTCGTAAAATAATCCGACCGCACCAACTGTCTTTCCGCTGTCATCCACCTTTGGCTCATTGTGAGCCAACGAGTGCGTTAATTCGTGAACCAACGTGGATAATAACCCTACGGTCGGACTGTTCGTTAATAACTTGATGTGATCCCCAGACGAAGTTCCCTGTGCCCCGCCTAAAGTGTCAGCCTGCTGTATCTTGATGCCGTTCTCTTTTGCATATTCTTCCAACGCGTTAATGATTACTTCCGCCCGCTCATCTTCCGTCGTGCCAGAATTGTACCACGGCGGCGACTTCGGCGCCTGTATCTGCTCTTTGCCCTGAATGGGCTCAACATTCAAATTATCATAAATGGGAACCTCTTCAAATGATGATTTGCTCCTTATCCCGTACCCATTGCTCATCGCCCACTTCCAGAAAGCATACTTCCTCTCACGCGGAATGGGATACTTCGGGTTTACAATCGGCTTGTTTATTAATTTCATATACTCGCCAGCCGCATTCGGATAACGATAATTGATTGCCGCTATCGTCTTATCCAACGACTGCCCAGCCCCACTTACAATGTAAATCTTGTGCGCGTTCTCTTTCGGCTTGTAGCCCCTGCCATACCAATAAGGCGCAGACCCAAATTCCCTGGCTCCCTTGTCCATCTGTAACCAGATGAGAAAATCATTGCGCAAACTGTAACTGTACATCCCAGTTTCTAACGTGAACTGTTTGCTTGCCGCAGTGAACGCCGCAATATCTTCCAGCAACTTGGAATCTTCCAGCTTGTCAGCCAAACCATTGATGTATTGATTTAATATCTCAAAGGTAACTTTGCCTGCCCCACTCTTAACCGACTCTAACGTGCCCTTTATCATTACCAGATACTCCTTTGCCTTCACCGCATCATCATACGTTGGAATTTCCGATGTTTTACCAATTACGGGGGTCTGGCTCGATCCTATACCCAACACAATGTTTGCCTGACGCACCGCGTCATTAACCTGCTTTAATAATTTCTCTTCATCAACAAATTGCGAGTTCCAATACCATACCTTGTCATATTTATCCCACTTGCCGCCGTTCTTCTGAAATACATCACGCGTTTTGTACGTTTCTTCCCCAGCCTGCTTGGGGTCTGGATTATCGGATACGGCTACAATACGCTTGGTGCCAAATTTATTGGCATAGGCACGGGCTTGAATCGCTTCTTCCATCGGCTTGGGCTGTACGGTTTTAAACATAGATAAGAGATTTTAACGCGTTATTTCTTATAAATATCTGAATGTGGGACAAAAATTTTACCAAAATTTTTTTTTTTTGAGAAAATCGTTTTGAATTGAAAATGTAGAATTTAACCCAATGAAAAGGATGGGGGCAGGTGCGAATGGAAAATTTTTTTTGGGAGCTCGGCCCAGCACGTTTTCGCTTTACACGCGTATTTGTCACCCCTTTCTGGCGAAAACGGGGGGGAGAGGGGGTAGGATACGGGGGGGGGTGCATCGGGAGTAAACTGAATTATCAATCATATCCAGGTTTTTGCATATTTAATTTAAAGCGGTTTAAGAGATCTTTATTTCTTATTGGTACATTTGCCTTACTTTTATATTTGCGTGCCGTATACAAAAGAAAAACGGGCATTTCTGCCCGTTTTCCCACTACAATTGTCCAATCCCAATTTATGCAGTATAAGTAAGTCCATTGGCGTGTATTTCCCTGATATTTTCGAGCATAAAGGTACGGAAAATAATTGGCTTTTCCGTTCCCTGATTTGCGGGTGCATAACTTGCCTGTTTCCAAAGGTCGATTTCTGCTGTTTCCCTTGCAGTTGCAGGGCGACCGTTAATAAGGTAGCCGTATTTTTCGTAGCCGTTTACTATGCAGGAAAGATATAATTTTCCTTTGTTCACTCCATCATTTTTTATTATGATTGAGCCATTGTACGGGTCAAACCCTTTATGAAACCAATTGCCCTGTGCTTCAAAATCGGCTTCCTGTCCTTCCCGTTTCAGTTGGTTATTTACTGCGTTTTGGTAGTTGGCGTTGAAGGTAACGGCATATTTGCCGACTTTTTCTATGAGATAACCTGCGAAGCGACCACTTTTTCCGCCACGCATTTTTTGTTCGACTACTGCGACAATTGAGCCAAACGTTGCACTTTTTCCGTCACCTATTACATTTGCTATGATGAAGGCGACCATTGCATTTACTAACTTTTCCATTTTTTTTCTGTTTTAGGATTGAACATTAACTGAATTGAACAAGGCAAAGGTACGAAAAAAAATGATACGCCCGACATAAATTAAAAAATATTTTGAAAGTTATAATCATTCTAAATAGATATAAACAGAAAAGGCTGGTTGCCCAGCCAATTCCGACGGAAACGACAATGATTATTTTGACTTTAATCTTTTGTTCAGTTCGGCTTTTACGAGCCTTGCCGTTTCGCCACGCCACGTTGTTGCGTTTGCCAGGAAATATGCTACGATTGATCGTCCGCTGTCGAGTCCATAGTCCTGATTGATATTGTCCAGCGTTGCCATTGCGTCTAAATATGGCTTTGCTCCGAAGTAAACATTTTTCCAATCTCTGCGGACTTCCACTGCAAGTTCGTTCAGTGTCATTTGTCCTAATGGTTTTGTGTTGTACATTTGTCGTTTCGTTTTAAAGTTTATGGTACAAAGGTACGAAAAAAAACAATACGTCCGACATAATCCACAAAATATTTTTTACCTTTTAGGGTGCCAGTTCCAGTTGAACAAACGGTTCATACAGTTGTAACAAACCAGTTGTTTCACTTTATAGATTACATTAAACGCGCCTTTTTGTTCTATGGTGATGTTTACCATCTCACCAAAGTAATCATAATCCTCATTACAAAAATTACATTTCATTGTTGTATATTTTAAAATGAATTACGACGACATTGAAATTCATACTCGTTTACGTATTTACGTATAGTGTCAATACGTACTTTGTCATTTTCCCAGTCAGCCAGTGGTACTTCAATTGTTTTTATATGATGCACCCAGTCACGGTTAGTAAAGCGTTCATATGATTTCTTTGTAAAGATACCTTTAGGGTTATTGGTATTATCTGAATATGCTACAATAATTATCTTTGTTTCCATTTTATTTTAGTTTACGGGAAAATGTCCGATGGATGAAACGTTGAAGTTATCAAAGTCTTGTTGTGTTGCTGGACGCACTTTGTAATAGGGTAAAAGGGCAAACGGGCTGTTATGATGTCCACCGCTTGAACCGCTTTTAAGTCCTGAACAAAGCAAAACACCTACCATTGTAGGGCTGGCTGGGTCTATGTAGCCAAGAGTGTTTTCATCAACTACAACATACTGTATTAGTGCGTTCATTGTCGTTTGTTTTAAAATTTAGACAAAGATACGAAATAAATTTCAATCCACCAAATTTATTTGCATAAAAAAAACAGGGCGGAAAATCGAGGAAAGCCGCCCTGCCAGGAAATTGTCGAAAGCATACCCAGAGTCCAACTGGGGCTTGGGGTTTTCAACCCACGTACCGCACTATACGATAGCTTTCAACCGAGCCATAAAACCAAAAATATGAAAGCAAAATATCACTCACTGAAATGTACCTGAATTGGAATCTTAAATCTTTGTTCGTCCGTGGGTGCAAACTTTTTATGGTTGCATAGTGGTTCGGCACCCAGTATTGCCCAGTTGTACATCATTTCGAGCAGGCAGGCTGCGTTCAGTTTGTGTACGTTGGAGAATATAGCATATTTGTAGCCTTGCAGCGGTTTCCAGTCGTAAAATATGCCCCTGTGATGTTTACCGTAATGGTCAATCCTGCAACGTTCTTTAAATTCTTTTTTGGTCATTGCAGTCTTTGGTTTAATGTTGTGGATTTTTTTTCATTGCCGTTTGATTTAGGATACAAATGTACGAAATATTTTTGATCTATCCAAATTTATTTTAAATGTTTTTTGAATATGTAGCCTTTGTGTGTTTTTTGCCTTCCAGATAAAACGTCCATAATTTCAACTTTTGTTGTGTTTAATTGTCTGGCGGCTTCTGAAATACTTTCATATGTGGCGATGAAATTCATTTGCTTGTCATATTGGTCAACGGCAACCATAAATTTACGTTTGGATTCTTTTATTTTCCCGTTACGTATTGGACTTTTGCAAGCGTCTATATGTAGTTGTGAATTACGTAACCCTTTGCTTACTCGTTCGCATTCTTCTTTTGAGCGAACGCGTTGTTTATTAAATGCTGCAACCTTTGCCGCGGTTTTGGGGTTTTTCATTGGGTTACGCTCCGTTAAATACCGCCTATGTTTTTCTCTACATATTTCTTTTTTGTCTGCTGTTAAATGTGTGAAATTGGGGGCTAATTCGCCGCCATTGGTTAAGTTGGTAAGGGTGCCAAGCCCCAAATCAGCTCTTCCTATGGTTTGTACAAGCTTATTTTCATATTGCAGTGCTTCCGATTCATTTAGGTTACGATGTAGCGTTAAAATGATTGGTTTGAAGCCAGACGCCAATATACGGCGTATCTTATTTACCTTTTGTTTATTTTGGCAGCGATTTAAGTCGGCAGGTTTATAATGCGCATACATACGTGCGCCAGTTCCTTTACCAACATAAATTGGCTCATAATCAAAAGTATAGTCGCCAAAGATGTATTTTCCTGGTTTTCGTGGGTCTAAATAACAATAAACATAATATTCCATAATTGTTTGCTTATCATAAATATCATCGTAAAGGTATTTAGATAGGAATTATGAAAAATAAATTTATTAAAATAAATGAAAAATAATCGGAATTGCACAAATAATAATTTCAAACAAGCCAAGTATAACGTATGATTTCATCATTGCTTGCCAAGGGGTGTCGATTGCATATTTTACCCCTTCAACTTCATCTACTTTTATTGCATTAATATTGACAAATGCAGACGTTGCGGATAAAATTTTAAGAAAAAAGAACGATATTCCAACAAGAAATAATATCTGTATATTATACCCAAATAAAATAAAATAGCAATATACGCTTATCCACGTGCAGTTACAATAACGGCACCTGCCGAATGGCCGCATAAGATGACGAAATATTTCATTTTTACGAGAAATACGAGAAAGTAAAACAGCCCACGGGTATAAAATCATATTCGGCATCATAAAATATTGAAAAGCCAATTCCAAACACGCAATAAAAAACCCGACAAAAATTAAAGCAGTGTAAAAAATTAAAACATCTATTGTTAAAGTTTCCATTGTGATTTGTTTGTTAATGTGATTACCTTGTGAATTGTGCGACAAATATAAGTAGAATATTTGTAACTACCAAATATATTTTGCATTTGTTGAAAAAAAAAATAGCCGCATCCCTGCGACCCCTTTTTTCGTTTCGTTCAGCGGCACTCATTGCCGCCCGAACTAACCGCCGCAAGAACAATGTGCGGTAGCCCTGAGAAACCAGCGTACTGTGACAGCTTTCATCGTGCTTTCGTTTTTGGTGATTACTCCGTGAATTGAACGTGACAAATATACAACTAATTTTTGAATTGACCAAATTTATTTTGACTTTTTTTTTGATTTATTTTTAAATTTGATTCCCGCAGTAATCCTTTTTTAACGTTGGGCACTATTTATATGAAAATCGGTATATGAAAGACAAGAAACAAACAGCCAAAGAATGGCGGTTAAACAATCCTGACAGGGTTAAAGAAAACCGCAGAAAATACGCCAAAGAACACCAAAAAGAAATTAAAGCAAAGAGCCAGCGGGATTATGAATTGAACCGTGAAAAGATTATTTTGAAGGTTAAAGAGTGGAATATCGCCAACGCTGAGCACAGGAAACAGTATAAAAAGAAATACCGTGAAACGCATAAAGATCAGCGGAATAAGGTTTTCAATGAACGTATGAAAAACGACGTGCTGTTTAAGTTAAAGCACAGCATTCGCAGCGCTATTTTAAAGAGTTTTAAGACGTATGGTTATACCAAACGCTCAACAACATTTCAAATACTTGGATGCACGTTTAACGAGTTTAAACAGCACATTGAACAACAGTTTGAACCGTGGATGAATTGGGATAACTACGGCAACTGGAATGGTATACCAGACAAACCAGAGATTTCCTGGGATTTTGACCATATTGTTCCGCTATGTACTGCCAGCAATGCGGATGACATTAAACGGTTAAACCACTATAGCAATTTACGTCCGCTTTGCTCATATACTAACCGATATATCAAAAGAGATACCCACCAATTAGATTAAAACCCACCCTGCGGCAGTGGCTACTTGCACCCTACGGGGTGCTATTTTTGCGGGAGCGGCAGACGGGTTTATATTTTCAGACTTTCAAAGAACGTACAGCGTACGCTGTTAATCCTGCGACGGGAGTGTGGTAATTTTGTTGAACAGTTTCAACCCGTCAAGAAATGACCTTTTGGACAGCATTATTTTGCCGTTAGGCTTGCGAATGACTATCGGATAGGTCGGGCGGTTGGGTGCAATGCCGACAAATTCTTCACCATTGCGGTTTTTCAACCCGATAAGGTTTTCAGTTGCCCCGAACATAAAGCCGTGAGTTTTGACATTGGCTTTGTATTTGGCGGTTTCGTCCGTGGGGTCTACACCTGCATCCACTTTGGTAAACGTTACCTTTGTGTGCAAGTCTGTGCCAAATGTTACACCACCGATTTCAAGTGCCATACCCATTTCTTTTGCTACGGGTGCGAGTGCTGCGTTCAGTTTGATACGGAACAATTTTGCTTCTTCTCTTGTTGTGTTCATTGGATTGTCGTTTTAAGATTAGGCTGCAAATGTACAACTAATTTTTGAACTTACCAAATTTATTTTGTGTAGTTCATTATCCATTGCTCAACTCCCATTGTTATAATGCAGTTGAATGGCATTTGTTTGCTCAATAGATAGTCTACCATTGCTCTGACTGCAACCAGTTTCAGGATTTCAGTAATAAGCATATTACCTTCAAAACTTTCGCTGGGAATCAGCTTGTTTGTGTAAATGACGTGAATTGTTTCCATTGCCGTTTTGTGTTTAAGACGATGCAAACATACGAAATATATTTCACCTGACCAAATTTATTTTGATTTATTTTTCAACTCCATAATTTGGTACGGTGACATACCTTCGGTTTCGCTTATCATTCCAAGCTTCCAGCGTAGGCGAATAGCGAATTTGTTGATTCTACCTTTGATTGCGCCATCCCAGGAATCGAAAACCAGCGTGTTATCAGGCTGCACGGTTGCAACCCAATAGCTTTCGGGAACTGATCTTATGGTGTTGGAACCACGTTCGTAACGGAACCTGCGTAGCTTTTTCATCAGGCTACCTCACTTTCTTCATCCCTGCCGAATGTTTCTTCCAGCCCGTCAATAGCTTCAAAATCGCCATCTTCGACCTGCTGCCAGAACTTGCAAGCATTTTCGACAGAACCTGTGCTGCCAGCTTTTACCTGCGTGCGTGCGGGAACCATTGAGCCGTAATAATCACGGTGCGGAGTGTCAGGTAATACGCATACGCCCGATTCGAGCATACTCATTGCGAACCTGCCGACTGAACCTTCCATCATCCAGCACTGCCCGCTGTTGATATTGTCCTGTACTGCGGTCACCCTGTAACCTTTTTGCAGTGCAGTAATTTGTTCGATTGTCGTTATATGTGTCATTGCCGTTTGTGTTATGTGAATACGACTGCAAATGTACGAAATATATTTCAGACTACCAAATTTATTTTGGTTTCTTTTTGGTACGGTAGCAGCCCTGTCCGTTTATCTCATACGGGAATTCCTGTTTAAATGCAGCAAAGGTTGATTCTCTGCCGCATTTGTTGTAGTTGCCAGGATTATTGATATAGTGCGTGGTTGACTTTGATACAAAGTACATTGCGTCGCCTATTGGGTACCATACACCCATTTCCGATTCACCGATTGGGATTCTCATATTACCAGTACCAGCCGTCGCCCTGCGTGCTTAATTTCACCTTGCCTTCAATCCATTCGAGAATTTTACCAGCGTAGTACGACGTGGTAAGGTCTTGCAGGAATTCCAGCGTTTGGCGTTTGGCTTTGTCAGCCGTAGCAGTTACCGTGAGCCGTGTCCATTCCTTTGCATTTGACTGGTCAGAACTGCGACGGGAGCCTGTAGAAAAATCCCAGTCTTTGCCGATAACGGCTACTTCATTGCCGTGGATTTCTACCGTGATGATGCCGCCTTTGCAGACTTCACCTAATTTCCAAGTATGCGTGTATTTTGCCATTGTTTTATGATTTATAGAGATAGTCTTTTACCATTGTATGCGCAACTTTGTTGCGGGTGAGAATCTTTGTTACCAGCATTTTGACTTCACGTTCTGTCAGGTATTCTGTGAGTACGGTATTGATAACTTCGCCAGCCCCAGCTTTACCGTCTGTGGCTTCGTTTTCAGCTAATAACACTTTAACGTCTAAGGCTACGTCTTGTTCGTGCTGCATTTTTGCGTGAAATTTTTTAGGTGTGTATTCCATTGTTTTATGATTTAGACGACAAAGATACGAAATATATTTCAATCTACCAAATTTATTTTGCTACGTGTTTCACGTCTTTATACGGCGGATATTTCCAGCGTTCCAATTCCTGTACCCGTTCTGTGTTATAGAATTTCAGGGTGAACCCGTCCAGTTCCAGCGACGGGAAAAAATGTTGCAGCGAGTGTTCAATATGTTGCTGAACGTCTGCAAGTGTCTTTGCTTTCAGGTAGTGTGCTGTATAGCTATAACCTGCCATCATATTGATTTCGTTTTTTTCCAGATACTTCAATCCTTCGGCTGCTTCGCTGTTCAGTCCGTATCGGTCATTACCCAAATGGATAGCAATGTACACTGACGTTTTGGTGTGCGGGTGTACATCGACATTGACATATTTAGCTTGCTGCATATTTGCCAGGAAATTTGACTGGTCGCCAAACATTGTGGCAAATTTAAACTCATTCAGGGGTGTTTGCAGGGTGTACGATTGCACCTGTGGTGCTTCGACAATTTCGACTTTGGTTTTCATAATAGTTTGTTGTTAGTTATTTAACATATTCTGGACAATATTATTTGCCCATCTGACGGTTTTTAAATAATGGCGTAATTGTTTGAAGCCGTTCGAGTTTACCTTAAATTCGGCGTTGCCGTTAAAGGCTGGATAATAATATTGAGCGTATCCAAAGTTCCAAACTTCGACATCAAAGCCAAAGATATTAATTGTTCTTGTTTTCATTGTTGTTTATTTTTGGCAAAGATACGAAATATTTTTCAATCTACCAAATTTATTTTCCCGTGCATTCGGTAATAATACCATTGACGAGGGCAATAAACATAATGGTAGCAATGCAAATGCACGCTACCATTATAATGTTCCATATGCGTTCATCCCGTGTCATTGATTATGAGCGTGCGTCACCGATGAATAAATATTTGCCAAGTGATTCACCTTTGGCAGGTTTATATTCGACCTTGCCAATGTTTGAACTGCCTTTGGTGAGAACTTTGGTGATGCCCAAACGCACGGTGCATTTATGCGTGTCGGAATATTGCCGTGCTTTCTTAACACATTCGCCTTGGGTTTTCCCGCTACATACTTGGCTTTCATCGAATCCTGTGTATCCGATATATAGGGTTTCCCATTTCTTGGCACCTTTCTGTGGGGTGATGGTTACCTTTGTTTTAACTTTATTTTTATTTGGCTTGGGCGGCTCCAAGCAAACGCCGAACACGTCAGAATTGCATTTTTCCTGCCATTCTTCAATAAGTTTGTCCAATGCAGCCTTGCCCTTTTTCTTTGCGGCGAAATATTCAGCGGTGTAATCGCCCCTCAATTCAGATGAATTGATATGCCCGCTATAACCTTGTTCGTGTCCGTGTTCTTCTTCGGCTTCTCTTTGTGCCGTACGAAATGCATCACGCATATCCGTGCCACGTTGCGTAATATAAACTTCTTGTCTGCCCATTGGTGTTTGTTTTAAAAGTTTCGACAAAGATACGAAATATATTTCAATCCACCAAATTTATTTTAACCCCATTGCACAATTTCATCATTGATAACACAGAAGAAATGTGTTCCATCGCCAGGCGAAGGTTGTGGGTTAAGACTGAACAATAACTGCGTCAGTTCGTGACGTTCTTTTTTCAGGACTTTCTGCTTCTCAACGAGCGTGTTGATAGCCTGTTTGTTCATCCTGACTTCGTGCTGCACGGCTTTGAGTTCTTTGTCAATGCGTGCAATCACTTTTGCCTGTGCTTCTTTCTTTGCTTTTGCGTTCATACTTCGTTTGGGTGTAAGATGGTCATATTATTTTTGTTGAATGATACACGTTTGAAACGCACAGCCAGATACATTTTATGTGCGTCGGTAATGGGTTTCTTAAAGGCTATAACCGTATGCAGTTGCTTATCTTCGGTAACCTTTGTCACAGTGTTGCTCACACGGGCGTGCTTGAGTTCACTGTTGAGTGCCATTTTGAAATCTTTTGCTATCATTGTCGTTGTGTTTTAAAATCTTGACAAAGATACGAAATATATTTTACACCACCAACTTTTTTGCAAACTATTTTCAGGATTTTATCCTGTCCATATCTTTGTCAAACTCGACTACATACTGTTCCAGTTGTGCCAGAATCTCGTCCAAATTGTCGGTCGATACTTCTTCGTAGGGAATTTCATCTTCATCCGTTTCCTGTTCGTGTACGTAGGTAACGAGCTTCACGGTGCGCGCATTGTAGCCCTCAATCAGGATGTGATGGTCTTTGCTGATACTGGCGTGAACCAGCGAGCTATCCAGTTGAAGGTCAGCGGTACTCAGCGAGCCGTATTGCTCGATGATGGCGTTGATTTTGCGGATTTTTTCAGCCCTTAATTCGCTGTTATTCCACACGGAGTTATCAGCCACAAAGAAATCAACTGTGGGCTGGTCGCCGTTGTCGGCAGGGTACAGGAATTCTTCGCTGTCAGGAACTGTGTGTTCCATCAGGGATTCCTGCGTTTTCTCGATGATGGCTTCAATTACATCTTCGATGTCGATGTACTGTGCCAGGATTTCTTTTACCTGTTCATCTGTGATGCTGTCAGGTATTACCAGCCGTTTCCAGTTGGATACTTTAAAGTCGATGTGTCGCATAGGTGTTTGTTTTAAGTTTGTGCGGCAAAAGTACGAAATATATTTCAATCTACCAACGATTTCCTGAATATTTATTTTCAAAAATTTCTTTCAGCAATTCAGCGTTGCCTGAACAACTCCAATCGTGGCAGTCAGAAGCCCGTGAATATTTGTAACACCACGCAAAACCTTTTCTGCCGTTCTGGTCTTGGAACCCCCAACTTGCTTTAACCTTATCAGGGTCGTCCAACTTGGTTGCGTTTGGCATACCAAGAATATGTTTCATTTCATTGTAGCTCAAATCAATGCTACCGTCACGTCCACTTCCTACTTCCTGTATCGGTGTCAGAATGATTCCGTGCAAATCTTTGCGAATAATTTTTGAGAACATTGTGTTTGGTTTTTAAAATTTCAACAAAGATACAAATAAAAAATGAATCCACCAAATATATTTTAAAAATAATGTTAAATATTGTTCACAAATCTGAACAATGAATAACATCGCAGTATTTATAAGAAACAGCATATGATACCTCGATATACAGAAAATGATTTTAACGTAGCAAAATCAGCGGACAAATTAAATTGCGAGTGTGAATATTGTCATAATATATTTGGCGGGCGAAAACGAGATATTCAACGTGTGCTAACAGGCAATCCCAAGCACCAACATTTTGCTAAATATTGCTCCCGTGAGTGCTTTGGACTGGCAAAACGTAAAAGAATTGAAATACCGTGTTATCAGTGTGGCAAAATAATAATAAAACGTCCATCAGAAATTAAGGATAGTAAACATACTTATTGCTCTGTTAAATGTCAACAAACACCACGTCCAGTAGCCCTCAAATGTAGTTATTGCGGAAAAGAAATTACCATAGCCCCAAACAGAACAAGTAAAGCCAAATTGCATTTTTGTTCAAACGCCTGCACGGGTAAATATTATTCCGAGCATAAAACGTGGGGGAATAAACGTTCTAAATTAGAAATGTGGTTAGAGCCAGAGCTGCGAGCATTATACCCCGCATTGGATATCCATTTTAACCGTAACGATACAATTAATTCTGAATTAGATATTTATATCCCATCATTGAAGTTAGCATTTGAATTGAATGGGGCTTTCCACTACGAACCAATATACAGCCAAGAACAATTACAGAAGATTCAAAATAATGATGCCAGAAAATTTCAAGCGTGTTTAGAACAAGAGATTGAACTATGTGTAATAAATAACACATCCATACGATATTTTACCCCACGTCAGGGATATGAATTTTTGAATATAATTACTGATATCATAAACAAAAAAACCACGGCGTTACCAACATCCAGTCGATAAACCGTGGTTACAAACACCTGTGCCCACGCAAGCGAGCTTCTTTATGCCTTTAAAACGCGTTTAGATGCGATACAAGACACTAATTCTTCCGAGCAATGAGTTACATCGTCAAACAAAATGCCGTCGTCGCGGACTACTCTCTTTATGTCTACGACGATTTTATACTTTGTATCTATGGCTTGCATAAAATTGGCGGCGGGTACATCTAATTTTATCCAGCCTGATTCCGTGAGTATCCGTTTTTTATAGCCAAGGCTGAACAGCAGTTTGTCGCCCTGTTTCTGGTACCAGTCCACGAATTCTTCGACACTGGTGAATTGCTTGTAATCGGCTTGCTTCTTGCCGCCGTCTATGGGCTGTCTGGTGAAGATCGCGAATATCATAGCTTTAAGTATGCAAAGATGTAAATACGTTGAAACAACCAGACAATGAAACCGAGTAGTAACAATCCTATTGACCAATGGTTATCGCCGTAGTATCCTGCAACCAGAGAACCAGCAAACAGTGCCAGAACCAGAATTCCCAGTATGTATTCTATGGTTTTTCTACTTTTCATTGTATCGTGCGTATGGATTCAATTACACCATTGGCAGCCATCTTGAAGGTGGCATATCGTATGTTAATTTTTCGTCGAGTTGACCCAGCATATGCCAGCCCTGCATTAATTTCTGGGCTGTTTCTTTGCTATGGATGTTTCTGCCGTCCGTGTGATATTCTGGTTTGGCAATATGTTCCAGCCATTGGAGAACGAGCTTGGTGAATGACTGTTGCAACGTACGATGTTCACGTTCCATAAGTTCAATGAACATAGCTGAATCGTGATTGAAATTATTCACGAAATTGCTCATTTCCTGAACGGCACGGAGTGCAGGTGTATCCTGTTGAGCTTTGTACTTCGCAATTGCGGCGTCTTTCATAAAATCCAAGACTTCATCAGGAATCGTATGATCTATCGTACGAATCTTGGCGTATGCATCGGTAATGTCTTTTTAGGTCATTGGTGTTTGTTTTAGACTGCAAAGATACGAAATAATTTTCTATCTACCAAACATTTTATCTAAAAATAATTTAATATTATGAAACTTTATCTTGATACGCAATATTTATAGATATGAAACCAAGATACACAGACGAAGAATATTTACACGCGAGCTATGCGGATAAGTTGGCGTGCGAATGTGAACAATGCGGCGAACTGTTTTATGCCACCAAACGGCACATTTATAATGCACTCAAATACTTCAAATATAAAGACAATAATAGATTTTGTTCTAAAACGTGTTTTGCCGCGTTCAGACACACGCAATTAAGCGTTAAGTGCGAAGTATGCGGCACGGAGTTTAAACGCAACCCGTATCGTATAAATGCGAATAAACATCAATTTTGCAGCCAAGAATGTAAGCATAAACACCAAACAACCAGAATTACCATTAAATGTGATTACTGCGGAGCAAATTTAACCAAGTTTAAATCAGCGGTAGAACGCACGGAGCATCATTTTTGCAACAAATCGTGCCAGCAGAAATATGCTAATAGTCACGGTACGGGAACCAGTCGTTCCAAACTTGAAATATATTTGGAAGAACAGTTAACCAGATTATACCCAGAGTTATCTATTGAATATAACCAGAAAAATACTATTAATTCTGAATTAGACATTTACATACCGTCGTTAAAATTAGCATTTGAGTTAAACGGGGTGTTTCATTATGAACCAATCTTCGGGGCAGAACGTTTAAGTAAAATTCAAAACAACGACCAGCGTAAATTCCAGGCGTGTTTAGAACGAGGTATTGAGCTATGCAATATTGATGCTTCGTCTATGTCAAGGTTTAATGAAAACAAAGCACGAATGTTTTTACAAATTACAACTAACATCATTGAAACAAAAATGGGGGCATAACCCCCATTTCTTCATTCTGCGTCAACGCTTACACAGCATATGAATTAGCAAGTTGCCAAAGTTTCTGATTAACGTCGATGTCGAGTTTTATATTCGTGATTGGTCTTACCAACTTGGCTCGTTCGTCGATAGTGCCGATTCTTTTGAATCCGCCTTTGGAAAGTTTTTCCTGAACTCTGTTGAACACCGACCAGACTGAATCATTGTCATCTTCAAATCTGACAGGTGCCAAGAAAGTTTTCAGGTCAATGGCTTTGGTGATGGCTGCCGTGTTCAGGCTTTTATCTTTATTGACATATTCTTTGAAACGGGCTGCAATGGCTTTGATTGCTAATTCAGTCTGTTGTTCAGGTTTTAACTGAATTGTTTGCATCTTGTTTACCGTGCCGATAACTTTAGGCATCCCGTCAATGATTTGCTGGGTCAACGCCCTTAAATCTTCGAACTTATAATCAATGTGGCGAACCCGCAGGTTTTCGAACATCTGTTCAGCGGTAATAACCCCATTCAGACAGGCAAATACGTGCAGACCAATCAGGAAACGAAAAGCGGATGTACGGTCGTGTGCGTTTACAATTACTAATTCAGGCATAATGCCTTTGAACGCAGGAAACATAGGGTTCCGCAAGTGCAGAATATGCTTTGTGTGAATCTTATCTTTATGTGATTTCTGCTGCTTTGCGGCTTCAACCATCCAGCCCAGCTTGGCGAAGTCATCGAGCAATTTGGACGTGGGAATGAATGTGTAACGTGCCGTGACTTGCGGAATCGGAGATTCGGCGAAAACGGAAGGCGTTACGACTTGAAGATCTTCTGTTGTCATCATATGCTTATAGTTTTAAATTCGATACAAAGATACGAAATATTTTTCACACCACCAAATATATTTTAAAAAAAATGCCCGCAGCTACGCGGGCACTTACGAAGGTTCCCTTCCCACTTTAGGGAATGGTTATCCCCAAAGACTTTAAATATTCTGCGTTGAGAATGCTCTCGCCTTTCTTCAACTCCAACTGAACACGGTTCACGCGGGTTTGTAATACAGCACGACCTGCTTGAGTTTGTATCAGTTGAGTTAGCGGTATCTTCCAAGCCCAAACACTGTACTTGTTTTTGGTACCGTAGAGAATGCCTTTCATTGATTGCTTTTCCATCCGTTTGGCGAATTTGGCATCTTCCTTTTTCTGTAGCTCGGCGTTGATAACATCATCCATCATACTCACGGCTGTGGGCTGTATCATCAACGGCTTGTTACCGAATTTCTTATCGGCGTTAATATCAACAGGATGCAGGGATGCGGCGTAATCTTCGAGTTGCTTAATCAACGACTTAACAAGGGCGTCCTTTTTCTTGTCGTCCATATGAACAACGCGGGTAAAATCAAATTCGCCGCCGTTTGCTTCGTCGAGAAAATATCCAACGTGTACACCGTCAAGATAAACGTCGGCACTTGCTCCGATGCCTTTACGACCTCTGAAAGATTGTACTTTTTTAACCGTGATTTTTGGTGCGTCCATAAATGTATGCTTTAAAATTCACTGCAAAGATACAAAATATATTTCAGACTACCAAATTCATTTTGCGTACTTAACTTTCCATAGGGCGATTGCGTTGTCGAGCGCTGTTTGCCGTAAAGCATATTCCTCGCCGTGGTACCACGCATCGTCAGTTAATTTGACGTGCGGGCGTTGTTTACGCAATTCAGGCAGTGGTGATTTAGTGATACTGCGAGTGTTCAAGTTAATTCTTCTGCCGTATGCCAGCGAAAATTGGTTGCACATAAAAGCGTTGCCATTATGCATTGCTTCATCGTGAGCCAGGAACTTTTTTAATATCTGGTATATTACAATCCTGTCTTCAGGAATGATAACGCCATTGGCGTTAAATTCGGGGGTGATGATAATTTTTGTCATTGTTTGGATGTTAAAATTTCGACAAATATACGACTATTTTTTGAATTTACCAAATTTATTTTAAAAAAAAAGATGCGGAGCCCCCGAAGGCACGCCGCATTACCCTCTCCGTATTACAAATGATGCTCCATTACCTTATACAGGTACCAGAAGTGGTCGGTGGTTTCAATTGCCGATGAAGGCATCACCCAGGTTTCGCGATTGAGTTGCTTTGCACGTGAATAAAGATGTGTGCATATTCTATTATTCCCACTTTCGCTCGCGAGCTCAAGCATCATCGCATTGTTCAGTCTAATGATGCCCCGCCCCAGGTGAGATTCCACATAGAAATCATTCAACAGTGACGCGGGTTCATTCTTCCCATCCAGACTAAATCCCGTGTCTTTTAAAAGCTTTAAGATATTGTCGGTTGGGAACCAGCGAGTCCAAGAACCGTATCCACCGCGACGCAGCCTGTACTCATCTTTTTGCCCTGCACCCATTGCAGTGTACTCAATCTGATATTCAGTCTGCTTGTCCTGCGAAAACCGTGTGGTCTTTAAAATGCTCATAGGTAGCTCCTTTCTTATTTACGCCGTCTTGGGCGTTGTTTAGTGACGGAGCTCTTGCGTCTGCTTCCGCCAACATTCTTGAATCTGTAGGTGTTTTTAGTTAATCTCACTTTTCTGACAGTCATTAATTAACAGTTATGGTTATAGGTCTTAATTGCTCACTTCTTAATGTATCGTGCTCTGAAATCACAAATGGTGTGTTATTCAGATTAATCTTGTTACGCACGTGCTTGAATACAAGCCCGACTATGGCATTCTTCGGGTCAACGTAGCGGATATCGTACAAGTCACCGTTCACCACGGGAATATTACGGTAGTATGCTGGCAACCTTTTCTCGAATACCATTGCTACGCGTACGCCTGTATTCAAAGCGGCGACGCATTTGCTGAAATTCAGCCCGTTATAAGAATAGGTTAAATCGTAATTAGGATATTTTTCCAGCAATTTAATACGGGAAAAAACTTTGGTGTAATCGTACACTTGGATAGTAGGAAATTGTTCGAGCACATTTAAGCCCGCTGAATTGCGGTACTTGCTTATATCCAAATCCGACGTACAATTGATACGTATACTAAAACTATATCCCAGCCTGTCAGCCTTGGCTTTATATGCGCGTATTTCTGCGGTAATCCAATCCATTATGAACGTATTGTATGCGAAGAACAATTTTGTCTTTTTAATACGTGCATTGTAGATACGGTTATTCGTTTCAATCCGTGCCCTGCCGCTCAAATTCAAACAGGCGGCTTTGCAGTACTCCGACGCTCCTGGACATATATTACGCCCGCTTAATTCAGCGGGAGCCAAATAAATACCATACGTCAATTCGTGCCGCATTTTCTGGGTTTTCATCAGCTTGGCGCTGTGGCTCACATTGCCGAAATATGCTAAACCTGCAATCTTACAGGCATTTGCAATGGTAGTGAATTTTGGGTTAACAGCTAATAGCATAATACATCGTTTTTAAATTGTTTCGGCAAAGATACAAAAAATAAATGAAACTTGCAAACTATTTTTTAATTTTGCGAAAAGTAAACGTGGTTTCTTTCTCACCCCTACCATTATAAGGTACCTTGCGATGCGATACTTTATCCCACCCATTTTGCTCATACAAAGCACATACTTCTTTGCAGTCTGCAAGCTCAAATTGCCCGTTAATGTGCACAGTTTTATACTGATATATGCTGGTATTATCAATCGGCTTGTCGAACCTTCTGCCGTCAGGTTTAGCAAACTCTAATTCGAGCTTGTTAACGATTACTTCAACCGCAGAGGTCTGCGGTTGAAGATCGTCGGGTTTGGTTAGCTTATACATCTTTATGAATGGTTATTGGCGTATTTTTGATACCAACCAACATTAAATCCCGTGGGTCATTGGAGTTAGCCCACTCATTAATGTGGTCGAGAATTGCTTGCATACCGACAGGCATTTCAACCTTTGGATATTTACCCTTCCCTTTGGCACGTGCAATCAATATGTCGGCACCGTCCATCGTGCCTGACACGTGAGAAACACCAATTAACGCTTGAAGAGCGGTTTCCTGTAATTTCTTTGCTTCTGCCAGCAATTTTTCTTTTTGCTGTTCAAGCTCCAGGCGTTCACTGCGATTTTTGATACGGGCACGTGCATTATCTTCATATTTATGAGTGAGTTCGCTTAAAGCTTTCAGATACACAGTTGGGTGCCCCCAGATGTATAAGCTATTGCCGAAGGCTTGATACTTCACTCCACACGTGTTGCATTGATATGCGTCACCGTGGAAAGGAACGGGAGATACTGCCCCACAAATAGGACAAATAAATCTTCCATAATTGCACCAGATTATCTTGGTATGGTCGCTTAATTGCAACTGAACCGCGGATTCAGGGTGTTTGAAAGTTGAAAAATAACCAATCTTTGAATGTGACATAATGGTAAGATTTAAGGTGAATAATTAATTTTCAGCAAATGTACAACTATTTTTTGAATCTACCAAATTTATTTTACTAATTTACAAACTATTTTTTAGTCTTTACGTTCATACTGTAAAAATTCACGATATGTCTTGTTGAACATACTCATCGTCGGTGGTTTCGGCTTTTTCAGGTTCTTGTATCCTGCTGCCTTCTTTTTCTTCCAGATATCTTCCTTTTCCAAGTACTTATCATATAAAGAACGCATCAATGCAAGTAACTGTACATTATGCAGCGATACGCTGTATCTGGTACGCTTGCCTTTGTATCTGTAGGTAATCTGGTCAGGTGGTTCAATCGTTATTATAACGGTACGCCCGCGATCCTTTTGAACCAATTCCCGCGTGACAGGTTTAAGTAGTTTTGTCATTTTTCCGTCTTTCTTTTGCTTCGTTTACTCTGTCTTGCACTTCGTTTAATATGTCGAGCCAGTTTTTTAAATCTTGGTGCCGCCATTCAGTAGCGGTGCCGCTCTTTCCTTTCTCTTTGGTGTATAACCAATGCTGGTAAACAGCACCACGCTTGGAAAAAAGTGCACGATGGGCGTATATGTATACGCCAAGCTTGTGAGCTTTGTTTACTGTGGGGTGAAGTGTAGGAAAACGTTTCAATAACGCTTCATCTACAAAGTTACGTTCTTCTTTCATTGTACGATATCATAATTGTTAGTGTTCAAAACTGATTTTAACGCATTAGCGGAAATTCTTAACGCCGACATAAATTTATCAGCCTTATCTTCCGCCGACAGCTTATGAAATTCGGCGTCATATTCTTTTAACGCGGATTCATATTCATCACCACGTTTATTACTCCATATAGGGAAGCCCAGCTTCTCTAACATATCGAAACCGCTGTTGTTGAATAACAAATCGAGTTTCTTATTGTAAGGTGTCCATTCCATAGCTCTAAATTTTCGACAAAGATACAACTATTTTTTGAATTGTACAAACTATTTTTTAAATAAAATTATTTGCCGCTTTACTTGCCTATTTTCAGTGTATTAGTATATTTATAATAAATACCTTATCATATGGCGTGGACAAGACCAAAAGATGTTAACTATTACGGCAGGCTGGCTATGGTTAGCAAGATTAGACGATACGTCGACTCCAAGATGGACTTCGGCGTACCGCTGATATTTAATCCGCCCATACCTTATTCTTATAACGGCGGCAGGAAATTGATTATAAATATCGAACGGTACCAATATATGTCTGTGTTCAAACGCGAGTTCAAAACAATACGCTGTGAGCTTGACGACGGCAGATACGTTCGTCTTGCAGACCTGCGAATGAAACACTTGGTGGAAATATATAAACAATTACCGAAATAAATTTGGTTTTCTCCCAAAATTGTTGTACATTTGCATTTTAAATCCAATTTGTATGCGGTTCAATTATAGTGAAGAAGATCTTAAACACCTGAACGCCCAACAACTTAAAGCGCTTGAAACAAACGAGCTGTATCGTGTGGACGAATTGTTTCAGGAATTGGCACCAGGCGATGAAAAAGATTACAGACAATATGCCCGTGAACATTTTAAACCTGAATCCAAACTCAACCCGCTATGGCACCCGTGCATAGTTAATGAATGTATAAAAATAATTAATGAATTCTATGATGAAGAACCACAATTCTAATTACCACCGCCTAACTGTCTATCTGGCTAACTTGGAACATAAGAAAGACTTCCAAACAACCTATACCTACAAAAATAAATTAAACGAAACTCAAATCACCAGCGTTCAGGATGCCATTAACGTCGTCCGTACACTGCATTCACTCTCAACTGACACCGCCACCGACATCATCCGCAAAATTCGTAAAGTAGTATTCAATGGTAAAGAAATTCCAATCTTTACTACCATCGGACAACATACAAATAATGGCTGGATTGTAAAATAGAGTGTTTTATAACTAATTGATAACGTGAGTAAAGATATTTTTACTTGTGAAATAATTAACAATCATATTATTGAAAACGTGAGTAAAGACATAAAATTATGCCTAAATCGAATTCATTATTAAATTATATCTGGGAAGCTCTGTGTGAACTACCCACCCACAGCAAAGCTGATGGGATGGGCTTCGGAGGTCATAGACTCACCTAATGGTAACGCCTTACTCCGTTTTTGTTTTATATCCGACTCAATTCCTGAACCAGATAGTATTTTTAAACCTTGTTTTTTAATATTTATACTTGCATTAAAATCTCTGTCGTGTTTTGTTCCACAACCAACACAAGTCCATTCTCTATCTTTTAGAGTTAGGTCTTGGTTGATGTAATTACAAACATTACAGGTTTTGCTACTTGGAAAAAATCTGTCAACCTTAACGATTACCTTGTCATTCCAATTAGCTTTATATTCAAGCATACTGTAAAAAGTACCCAACGAAACATCAGAAAAGGCTTGTGCTAATTTATGATTCTTCATCATATTTTTCACAGCCAAATCTTCAATACAAATTACATCGTGGTTTTTGATGATTTCTGTACTGACTTTATGCAAATAGTCTTTTCTGATATTGGTTACTTTTTCGTGTATTGTTGCAAGTTTTGATTTTTGTCTTAATCTGGAATTGCTTCCTTTTACTTTTTTAGATAATTGTCTTTGTTCGTATTTTAGCTTCTTTAAATTGGTTTTAAGTGTCTTTATGTTTTCATACACCTTACCATCAGAAAGTATTGCTAAATCCTTTATTCCCGTATCAATACCAACCTTTGAGTTTGTTTTTTCAAATGGAATATACTCAATTTCACAAGTAATACTTACATAGTATTTCCCTGTTGTGGATTTTGATATTGTAGCAAAAAGAAGTTTACCTTTAATTTCTCTGTGAATGTTTATCTCAATTCCTTTTTTGAATTTTGGTATTTGTAATTTACCATCTTCGATGTATACTGATTGTGGTATTGTAAAACTTTGTTTGTCAAACTTGCTTTTAAATCGTGGAAATTTAGTTTGCCTTCTGAAAAACTTGTTATAAGCGGTATCTAAATTCCTAAGTGATGATTGTAAACTTTGAGAGTTAATTTCTTTGAGCCAAACAAACTGCTCATCTTTTTTCAGAACGGTTAAGGCGTTTGCATTATCATAGTAGTTAAGCGATTTCTTTTCTTCAAGATATGTTTCTTTTCTACTATTCAGATAACGATTAAACACAAACCTACAAGCACCGAAGTGTTTTGCAAGAAGTTCTTTTTGCTCATTATCGGGAGCAATTTTAAACTTATATGATTTGTGAATTACTTTCATCTATTAGTAAATAGTCTAATTTTTTGTAAAAATACACTATTTTTTACAATCCGCAAAGTTTTTTGTAAATATTTCCATTCATTTTGAGAAACATTCACAAAAAACTTTTACTACTATGTCCAAAAAATCTAATTACATCACAACAAATCGGTCTAAACATTACCTCAAATGTCATTTAATCTTTGTTTGCAAGTATCGTAAGCCAATGTTAATTGGTCAGTTAAATGATGATATTAAGCAAATATTTCAATCTATTGCAGATGGTTCAGATTTTGAAATTGAAGTAATGGAAACAGACAAAGACCACATTCATTTCTTAATTCGCTACATTCCTCGTTTGTCCATTTCACAATTAGTTCGTAGGTTAAAACAAGAATCTAAATGTTTGGAATGTTTTACCCGCTGGATAAGAAATTACAGCTTGGGAATACTTTCAGCAAGTAAATAGCTCGCCAAGTTTACCAATTCCTGCGGCGTCTTTAATTTGTAGCTCTTAATCATATCATATACCTGCTTGTCCGTGTAATGCTGTTTTACCATAGCTACCGTGATATTATCTGGATGATGCTCCAAGAACCTCATCTGGTCAGCATTCAAATCATTATCAAACGCCCATTTATTGCGCTTCTCATTGTTAGCCTTGATGTAATGTGTGATAATGTTCTGGATATCTACCCAGACCGTCATAGTCTGGTCGCCATAGAATTCAGCATCCATCGATTCCGTGTCAGGTATGCCGTGCTGTAAATAATCGTCGACGGTTTGCCCCTGAACAGATTCAATCAATGTGCGCTTGGTAATTATCATATGAATACGGTTTCATATAAATATACCCACACAAAGAAAAAGTCTTATTTATATGAAAATGTTGTATGGTCAATTAGGTAAATGATACCATTGGCTTCCGCCTGGTCTAACAATAATGAGAAATCTGTAAAATAATGATGCTCCGCACAATGCTGCTCCCAGTCCGCCGTTACCTGCTTGCGTTCATATAACGCCATCTTCTTTCCAGAAGAATTCATAAGATCAAACCCCGCCAGCCCAATGGCGAATTCAATCGTGTTCCTGCGCCATCGTGTAAAGAATTCTTCTAATTCTCCACCAAGAAAGGTATCGACTGTATGCGCGACATTCGCCATTAGTCCCTGCTCATTAATTCCTAACTTAACAGCATTTAACCGTAAATATCCAATGAAGTCATCTGGCATATACATTAACAGGTCAAACATTTCACACAGCCGCGTGTGATTCTTGCAGAGCCCAGCATATTGCTTATTGTGTTCGCGCACAGCATCAGCGTATGAGCGCCTTGATAACGGCGTGCCTTTTAACCACGGACTCTTCTTACTGTTCGGCTTGGTATGAACTTCAAACCCCATCAATAACTGAATAGCCTACTGGAATTCAGGTCGGTTAAAAGGTAATATCGCCGACACTGGCGCATCAGTCCGATTATTCAATGGCGCGCAGAATCCCTGAAATGTTAATGGCATAGTTGTCACAGGCATCGCCAACTTTATCAGCCGCTCATAAATGTATTCAGCTACCTGCGTTTCAAGGTTCTTATCCATCTTGCAAAGATACAAAAAAGAAAGGACAAATCCAAATCGAACCTGTCCTTTCACGAAAAATATATTAACACTGTATTTTTACTCTTCTTCACTCTCAACTTCTTCACGTCGATACCGCCTGCCTTCCACAACAATGTATTCATCATCTGGCTGGGCGTGTACTTCGCCACGACGTAAACGAAGCTTGTGTATCAAATCCATTACTTTTATGATGACAGTTATTACCGCAACAATAAGACCCAGGATGGCACTGATAAGCGATATGATTGCGGCGGGTGATAATGCAACACCCACCATCGAACCGAATACGCCGACCTCTGGTTTCTTGGATAAAGTGTCAGCGATAATTTGGATTGCTTTGTTCATAATGGCGAATGATTTATTATAAATATTTCACCATAACCAAGAGTTCAACTGTTAGGGGAAAATTCTATGCAAATCATTATATGCTGGCGTGCAACATACATTCACCCGTACAATATTTTAACCCGAAAAAGAACGACGGGGGGTTGCGGAAAACCACAGGGGCGAACGTGCAAAATAATTTTCAAGAGAGGTGGGCTGGAACTTACAAAAAAAATTTTAAAAATTTTCTAATCGCAACACATAAACAGGTAACAAGTTTTATTCGGTTGTTTTGTAACGCCCACTTATGCAAAATTATCAGCATACCAATCACTACCCGTATTTTCCAATGATGTCAAAGAACATTCAATCTGTTATTTTCTACCCTATTTATCCCCTTCTTATATGTTCCCAATGAAAGCTGGCGTTAATAACTTACTGTTTATTCGGTGCTTATGATATTCCCCACTTTTCCCCACGGCGCTCCACAGGGCTATTTATCCGTCTTTTTAGGCACAATATCATATCCACCGTTATTCAGCACCTTTTTCAGAAAGCTAAATCCTATGGATGAGCCAAGCCATTGAATGATAGTGGCTACAATCATTCTATCCATCGGAGTGATTTTTTTCACTGCATATTGGGGGCTAAACGGGGCGAAGGGATGTCCGCCGCCGATAAACAAATCTTGCAGGGTTCCGTGTCCATAGTTCACGGAAGAATCGGATGTATTAATTTCCTGCCATTCTTTAACAAACTCGCGTTCGAGTGCGAGTTCTGGCAAGGCGGTTCTAAATATTCTCCATCCCATATTCTTCTTTCCCAGTGCAACGAGTTCTTTTTTAGTTGTAGCAACAGGATTTTTATTCTTTTGTGTTTCCAACATTTTACCATTGAACATTGCTTCACACATATGAGCGTCATTTGATAATAAGCGCACTGGTTGACCGCAATATTTACAGGTATAGGAACCTACTATTTTTTCTTCGTCAGACATAAAGTTACAATTTCATTTACTGATTTATCTATACCAGATATTCCTGGTATTCGAAGTTCATACCCGAATTGTGGGTCATATCTGCGATAAGCTTCAAGATTATTGTGCAATATGGATGCGATTTTCGCTTTCAACTTTTCTCGTTCGTTATCGTTTGTTTTTTTTCTTTGGCACAGGGTTTTTTCTTTTAGACAAATAAAAGAACACTGGAATTTCTCTATCATTGATATCATCCACCAGATACTTTTTCCACTTGGTATATTTGCCGTTATATTGTTCAAGTGGCACGCCTATAAGGTACATACCTTTTTTAAAATCTTTTCGTGCGTATTTAAGGCGCACAACGCACAACGGGTGTGTTCCTATTTTGCAAAATATTTCCATCTTATTTCTTTTTCTTTGTTTTCTTGGTGCGGACGATTCCGCTGCCCACTTCATTCTGTTCCGTTGTCATTGTATGTTCGATAGTGGGCGGTTCAGGAAGGGAGATAAGGTTTTTCAGGAACGTTGTTGCCGCGTTATTTGACAAATCGTAAATAACGCCAGCGGGCAGGGCGGATTTGCGGGTTGGGTTATCCTTTCTCCACTGGGTGCAGGCGTCTTGGAATGCCACGGCAATATTTGCTTTATACCCTTCGAACAGGGCGGGGCTATTTTCCAATTTCTTGCTTAATTTTTTAAGCGCTTTTTCAAGTTTCATATGTATGTTATTTTCTTTTTATTACTTTGCCAAGTTCTTGTATGTTGCTAATGATTGTAGGTATGTATTTATTCAGCCAATATGAGTCAAATTCGCCATATACGCGGGGTGCGTCTTTTGGAATAACAACGCGCATAACTCTGGACTGTGTATAATACTCGTTTTTACTGTTAATATATTCCACGGCGTCTTTTTTATAGACAAAAGCAGATACGCCGTAATGTATCGTATTGTTTATAATACTGAAATCATATTTAGCTTTGAGTGTTTTATTGGGCGTGATGGGTGTTGCCTGAAAAAACGTGGTATATTCTTTTGGTGAGTAATCGTTAAACTCTTTAATAATTTTCCACGCGACAACCCGTGCCGTAGACTTGGTAGTTCTTGGGTTTATTGAGCACATAGGATTAATATTTCGGATAAAATTCAAGAACAAAGCAGAATTTGCCCAATATGGGTTGATATGCGCCAGCGTTGGGTGTTGCCACGTGTTGGGCGGTTATGCTTACTATGTGCCAGCCTTTTTTAAGAAGATCATTTACATCTTCGGCATTATCTGTGATGATTACTTTCTGGTCATTCATTTCTTTTTGGGTATTGGTATGGATTGAATAAGTTTCAATATCTTTTTTGCAAGTTTTTCTGGGGTTTTTGGGTTACCGCGACGGTAAGCCACGGCGTCCGCCCATTGGATATAAATGTTTTTATCTTTATTTTCCGATTTGCGGTCATTGCAGAAGGTGCCCATTGCTTTTGCAAATTCACATTTTTCGCAATTGCAGTCGGACTTGAACAGTAAATGATTGCGGTCTGATATTTCTTTCCATCTGTGGCAGAAGCCGCAGCCGTTAAATATTCTTTTCAGGGCGGGTATGCGATATATGCTCTCGCCGTTGTTATAGTGGGTTAATCCCTTATTGGCAAAGATAAGTTCCCATTTAAGTTCTGACAGGGCTTTAGCTTTTTCAGTATTTATGTGTGGTTTCATAGGTTATGATTTATTTTCGCGTTCATAAAGGCTGGTCAGGTGAAAGAGGGTTTGTTTCATCCCTTTGATTTTCATTTCTATCCCGTGTACTTGGGCGGCGACGCTAACCATTTGGAGCGCGCTCAATGACCCAATGACGTGTGCAACTTGTTCCTCTTGTTTTTTTATATCGTGTCTGATTAGTTTAATGGCGTCGTCCAGTACGTTGCTGGCGTACAAGCGAACAGCTTTAGCCGCGATGTGTTTATTAACGTTCCATTTGCCTTTGGAGCCAGCGGTGGTAATTGCTTCTTCTGGGGTCATTTTACTTATGGTTTTATTCAAATCCGAATTCCGTGAATTTCTTTTGTATTGCCCGTTGGTTGCTCACCCCTAACTGAATGATGATATCCTGATGGTAGTTATCGTTATAGTCCATATGCACATTCAGGTTAGGATAAATCCATATTCTAATCGTATATGGTTTGCTGTTTTTATCTTTTGGCGTTCCGAACAAAACGGCATTGAATTTCATATAGTAATACTCTGCGGCATCTTCGTACATTGTGGCGTCGTATGGCTGGTAGTGGTGTTTTATTTCAGACACGATATTCTCTGGGAACGGGAATGCCAGGTTCAAGATTTGTTCGGCTTGTGCTACGGTGAGGTCTTTAAGTTCCATATGATTATTTAAAATTGAGTCCATAAATGAAAATAGGACATTGCGAACAGAAACGCTCCGATGGCAAACAGCACAAGAAAATACGCAAGGTTGCCCCGATTTCTATTCGGTGGATGTGTTTAACTGGCTTATTTTCTTCTATTTCTTTCATTGTAAGTGATTTTGAACTGCAAATATACGAATAAAATTTAACATTATCAAATTTATTTCAATAATTATCTTTATCTGTATTAATGAACAGGTGTATGATGCTTGTGGAGAATGCGGCTGCAAGTGGGGGTATGATATACTGCGCCATCGTTTTCTCGTTTGCAAACAGGGCAACGAGCAGGGCTATCACGATAAAGGCGGTTGTAAAGATATTAAATATCAAATTTGTTTTTCTCATTGGTTCAGTCTTTAATGTTTTTATTTTCTGGGCATTTATCGCAATAATTGGTATTTGCATTGGGGCAATTTTCAGGATTTTCGCAGGGAGTTTCATCAGTGTTCGAAGGCACGTGTATCACCTGACCGCTTGGCATAATGGTTTCCTGTTCGTTATGTTCTTGGAACATTGAGCACGCCCAGTAGTCATTATGGTCGCCAACGGCGGTCAGGTTGGTGCCATACACTTTAATGACGGTACCGCTGAATGTATGGCGGCTGCGTTTCCTGCGAACGAAATTACCGCAAGTGCACATAACCACGATATAGTTCTCTGGGTTCTCATACCTGTGAACGTACATTTTACCTTTTTCCATTGCGTATTCTTTTTTTAGGCTGTGCAGCTTCAACGGCTTTTTCCAGGGTTTCTATACGCTGGTTATAGCCTGTTGCGGAAAAGGTAGGGAACCAGAATGGAAAATGTTCAAGCTCTTCTGGCTTAAACACGGCAAGTTCAGGATACTGGCTCATTATGGAGTCAGGATAAAATTCATTGGTAATATCGCCTTCGGATAAGGCAAAGCATATGCCGTGTGCTTGTTCCGTATAGAGTAAGGGATGTTCTTTCATATGGGCAATTGCCAGTTGATAGCGTTGCAGGCGCACTTTTTTTGGATGAATTTTCGGACGTGTATTCATATGGTTTGTTTTAAATCTTTGACAAAGATACGAATAAAAAATGAATTTACCAAATTATTTTCTCATAATAATTTTACCATCAATATCGATACGCCATTTATTGCTGTTGGTTACAACGCTTAATATGTCTGTTTTTTTCAATTTAAGGCATTTCTGGTTGGGGTTTGGGTCGTGGACGATGTTCATATCGCTATCGATGACAACGGTGTGTGTAACGTCTTTAAATGTCTGACTGGGCACGCTGGCGTAAAAATATCCGCCGATGCCCCCGTCAACTTTAAGGCAATCAATTACGAATGCAATAGCTTTCCGATTGGGTTTATAGAGTCTGTGGTTTACATATTTGCGGCGTGGATTGATTACGCCGCAGTGATATCCTTTTTGTTTCAGAAACTTATACATTTCGTAGTAGGAATTAGTATCTTTCCTGTTATCGAAATGAACAAAATCTGGCACTTCGTCCAATTCCACTTCAAGCAGACTGGCGACAACGGCTCTCATACAATCGCCGTTGGTTTTACTTACAACCTTTTGGAATACTTTTTTCATTTCACGTTAAATCAGCCAATGTTTCTCTCAATGTTTCGTCCGTGCTGTTGAGCAGGTCAACCTTAATGATATCCAGCAGTTGATAATAATGTATTCTGCCGATATATTCGTTGTTTTCGGTTTTGAACGTGATAAATTCTTCGCCTTGTGACCAAGGTTCGTCGTACAGTTCCACCGTGTAGTTCGGGTAGACGGCTTTTGTTGCAGCCAGCAGTTTATTCATTGATGTGCGTGTCATAGGGCATATTGTTTAATGCGGCGTTTTTTTTTCCCATTTTATCGGTTCGGGGATATAGAAATGCGGCTTATTTTTTGGCATTGTTGCATCAAGTGACCATAACTCTGGAAAGGCAACTTTTTTTTTCATACGGGTAAATCGGCTCGCTGGCAATTTGGCTAATATCTCGTAGGCTCGTTCCCAGAACTCGATTCGGTTATCCGTATGTTCTTCTTTACCTTGCGGGTAAGTGCGCATATAAAGGCAGGGCACGATATATTCTTTATGGGCTATAATGCACGCGTCGCAGTGGTTGTTGCATACGCGGCAAAATGAGCAGAAGTAAATGCTGCCATAGCTTCTCCAATCTTTTTTATAGTCGGCTATTTTCTTTTTAACAGCTTCGAGCCATTGTTTTTTTGTTGGCATATGTTTAACGTTTTATATTTTCATTATACCATTTAACGCATTTGACAAGTTGTTCGAACGCGGGCAGAATTTCGTAGAGGGTAACGGCGTTATCCAGTTCTTCGCATAAGTCGATATATCCGTTTGCGATTTCGTTTATAAACTCGTCCGTTGTATTATAAGTGAACTCACGATAGCGTATATCGTTCCATTTCTTGCAAGCTTCCATCAGCCAGTCCCAGGAATTGTGGTAAATAAGTGAGGGATGCCCGACGTTGGTATGCGGATTGAACCAGACGCCGTTTGGGAACACGTGTGGATGTTCGGTATGGTCTATAAATCGCCAGCCCATAAACAGGGCGATGATTTTGTTGCCTTCGTTGATTTCTTCTTCTGTCACTTCTTGCTTAATTTTGTTACGATGAAGCCCATCAATGGCAGCACGACGGCGAATAGAATCAGCACCGTTGCGAAAGCCAAGGCGGACAATTGGTTGTGTGTTAAATCAAGTAGTATCATAGATTTATTGTATTATTTGTGAAGGTACGGCAGGAGCAGGAATGTATATCTTACTTTCATTGGAGCGATGTTTTAATGATATTCAATCTATTTTTCAATTCCTTTTTCAGTGCGGCAAGAATTTTTTCAGGATACGGGTAGTGAATTTTGAGCGGCTTTTGGCTTTCTGTAAATGTATGGGAACGTATTTTCTCACGCATAGCATCAGCATTTGCTTTTTCTATCAGGTCTATTATGGTAATTAAATCCGTAATGGATAGTGCGCCGACTTCTGTATTATTAAAAGTTTGGTTAATAGCAAAGCTAATCAGGTTGTGAAGATTGGCGTCGGATATGCTCAAAGTAAATCCGTCGTCCATATGTTGTGCATATTCTTTAAACCGCTTGTCATTTTCAAGCCAATTTTTAAGTATTTCTTTTGGTGTCATTTGTATATCTTCCAATTATTTGTGATTAGACCGCAAAGATACGAAGAAAAAATGAATCTACCAAATTTATTTTCCGTAGAGGAAGATTCCGTTCTGTTCCAGGATTTTATTTCCTATGTCGATGGCTTCCTGTGTAAAGCTATTATTGTATTTTATGCGTACCATAGGAGTATCGAACACACCGACAAGGTTCTGGATGGCGTCAAGCATTGCTTGTTTGGTTGTTGGTATATCATCATCGATTGTGAGTGTAGCCACGTCGAAGCCGTCGTGTACTACGCTATCTATTTTAAGGGTGATTCCTTCTGGCAGGGCTTCGTTGAGTTCGGCGATCAGGTTATATATTGACATTTGGTCGCCGTCGAACGTAAATTTTTTAATTATCATTTGGTTTGGGTTTTATTATGAATATAGGCTTTAACATCATCATCTGAAATATTCATTATATTTTGGATGAACATTCTGATTCGTAGTAGTTTCTCCGCGGTTTCTCTCTGACCGTTTCCAGCTTCTTTCCTGAACTGGCTGCCTAATTGTGCGCAAGTTTTTATAATAAATTTCTTGGTTG
>Ga0181533_1001349_pt1 | contig 31727 bp, 24 predicted proteins | sample PEATcosm2014_Bin_45_FD_119772 | JGI IMG/M metagenome (GOLD analysis project Ga0181533, IMG submission 119772) | Peatland microbial communities from MTU Mesocosm Facility, Houghton, MI, USA - PEATcosm2014_Bin11_60_metaG | ecosystem: Environmental > Terrestrial > Soil > Wetlands > Peat | place...
GCGAGCCAGTGCCGGTCGAGCGCGCGATCGGCGGAGACGCCCGGTTTTGCGGACGTGTGCTTCGGCTACGAGGCCTATGGCTTCAGGTGCGCAAGGAAAGCGCCGCCGGCCGTCGGCAACCAGTGAGCAGCTATAACGCCCCCGCCGCGCCCTACGCGCCTCTCTCAGCCCGGATGCTTATGTGATTCGTCAGGGCTGTCCTGAAGCAACAGCCGTTGCAATTCCCGACGGAAGCGGTATAATCCAAGGAAGGATTACGGAGAGGTGGCTGAGTGGTTGAAAGCGGCGGCTTGCTAAGCCGTTGAGGTGGCTAAAACCGCCTCCTCGGGTTCGAATCCCGACCTCTCCGCCAGTTTTGTTTTTGCCCGCGTCGTTATTGGCTTTTCGTGTCTCAAACCCCCATTGCGTAGCTGAAAGCGTAGCTGAGAGCGCTGGAAGTCTCCTTCCCCAAAAAAAGTTACAACAAGTCGAAAGCAGGGTCAGCTACGCATCCGCCGCCCACTGATGGTCAAATTGAGGACATTAGTCCCTGGTCCGATGCGAGGGGATTTGACATGTGGCGCGCTACGACCAGCCGCGAAATTCTCCCAGTGATAGGTACCGCGTGCCGATCGAACGCATAAAGAAAAGCGAGAGACTGACGGCCTAGCCTGCTAGGCTGCCAGTCAGTCGCTCATGCGAAATGCTCTATGCCCCAGTCTTCGTAACTACCGCCATTTGCGGACTCTCATCGAGAATCCTCATTGCTGCCACTTTCTCGCCGATCCTCTGCATGTCGGCGTGGTAGTAGTCCCCGCCAAGCTCGACGCCCTGGTAGCCCATCTTCGCCAGTGCCGAGAGCGTCCCCTTGAAATCCCTCTTGCAGTCGTCGCGCACGGTGTACACCTGAATACCAATCGAGATCTCCACCATGGTTTCCCATCTATGAAAGCGGACTCACGACTGTCGTGGCCTGTGTCGGCAGTAGCATACCCGGAATTTCTCAGATGGCCACCCTCCACACGACGGTCAGCCATCAAATGTCGTATTCTGACCCTCGGAATCCCACTTGTCAAGGAGAAGCCGCGTGTAAGAATCACCGGCCTTCTGCGTCCGAGTAAGCTTGCTGAATGTCCGGTCGAGAATCTGTGATTCTTACAAGGAGCGAAAGCGGCTGCGCGTGAAGCCGAGCAAGCGGGACGAGGCGAAACTGATTTTCACGGAATTTCGACGTTTGTTCCACGTTCCACGCTGTTTCCACATTCCACCGAGCATTTCCACAACGCTCTCATTCAGCCACAGAGCGATGGAACGCTCAACCAGCCCGAACGGGGGATTCAGGGGTCACGCACCATCTGAATTTCGGGGCCAACCGCCACGTCGGATGTTTCCGACTCGTTGACACGGCACTGGCGACAGTGTAACTTCTCTGTAATCGCTCTCCGTTCTGGCGAGTGCAGATTCGAGGGTTCGGCCCAACGGAGAGGTGAGACACGGCGCCGCCTGATTCCCACTGAACTGGGAGAGTCGCAAATGACCGGAGAAGTTCCCAAAATGCTCGACCAAACTGCGGCTGCCCTCTGCCGGGCTCTTGGGGAGATACTGCCGGATATTGATGCTTCATGGTGGGACAAGTGCGTCAAGGGCAAGCTGTCCTTCCAGCAGCGACAGCACGTAGACCGACGCGGTATACTGCCCCGACCATGACCTGTGGAAGAGCGCAGACCACGGCCGGACCTGGACGGAACTGACCCATTTCAAAGGGGACACACAAATCGTCGGCTTGGAAGCCGATCCGCGCGACCCGAAGACGCTTTGGATTTCCCAGGTCTCATGGGGGAATGACGCCGTCGGCGCGGTGTGGAAGACCAGCGACGGGGGCGCCTCGTGGCAGGACATCACCGGCAACCTGCGGTACCGCAAGCCGATCTGCCTTCGCTTCAATCCCGCGAGCAGCGAGCTATGGGCCGCTGGCGTGGGGGTGTACAAGATAAGGCAGCAGGATTCGTGACGATCCCGATCCCCAGATTTCCCCTTCATGGAGGACGACTATGAAACTGTCCCGACGCGCGTGCGCCATCGCGTGCTCATCGGTCATCGCCACCGGCCTGCTGGCTGCCGGGGCTGCTGCCGAACCCGAGCCTCCCTCCTTGACTGCCGATGCAGCCACCGTGGGGCTGTGGCGGTTCCAGGAAGGAGAGGGCAACACATCCGCCTGCGCAGTGGAAGGGCCGGCGGCGACTTTGCACGGCGCAGCGTGGGTCCCGGGGCGCGATGGCTTCGCCGTCGCCACCAGGGATGGATACGTGTCCATCCCCGATGCCCCGCAACTGCGGCCGAAGGGCGCCCTGACCATTGAAGCCTGGGCGAAACTGGGACGCGCGGGCGGCGACTTGATCTGCAAAGACGGATGCTACCTGTTGCGGATCGAAGCCTCATTGCGCTTATCACTGCACGTCGGCGGCAAGTGGCACGTCCTGTCCGGCAGGAAACCGGTGCCGACGGGGCGATGGACCCACCTGGCCGCGACGTATGACGCGGCGACGAAAACGGCCGCGCTCTACGTGGACGGCGCGCTGGACGTGAAGGAAAAAATCAAGGACGCGACGACCGGCGAACTGGACCAGTCCACCTCCCAGCTTCGTCTCGGCGCGAACGATTGGAGCCCGCTGAGCAGCGCGGTGGATGGAAAGATTGATTCGGTGCGGGTGTCGAACGTGGCCCGCGCCTTCGAGCCGCCAGCGGCGCTCCATCAAGCGGCGGCACCGGAGGGCAACCTCGTTCCCAACGGCAATTTCGCGCTGGGCTTGAACGGTTGGCGGCTGTTCGGCGAGGGGGATGCGAACCTGGCTTGGGGCGTGACCGCGCAAGACCCGGCCGGCGGTTTGCGCTCACTCCACAACTTGCCGGAGAGCCAGGTCAAACTGGACGTGATGTCGCAGCCGATCCCGGTCGCTCCCGGCGAGCGCTACACGTTCAGCGCCCGGATGAAGTCCGATGCCGAACAGACGGTGCAGGTCGCTATCGAAGGCTTCGGCGTCGGCGGCTCGCCGCTCGCGCTGACGCCTTTCCCGCTCCGCCCCGCGTTGAACACAACCTGGATGGATGTGGCGCAATCATTCACGCTCCCGGCCGATTGGACGGCTCCGTCGCTGTGCATTCGCTTTATGCATCCGCGCAGCGGGCAGATTTGGGTGGAGGAGGTCAGGCTGGTGGCCGGCGATGGGACTGAACCCGCGATCCTCCAGGATAAGATCGCCGTGGGAGCCAAAACGATGCCCGTCGGCCACCTCTATTTCGCCGGGGAGCCGGCGCCGCTGGTGCTCAATGTGGTTAACATGGACAACCGGGCGCATCAGGTGACCGTCCGGGCGTATGTCAGCGACTGGGAACACGCGCAGTCGCCGGGGACGGCGGTCGGTGCGGTCGAGGTGCCTGCCGGCAGCGTCGGGGAACTCGCGTGTCCGCTGGACACCAGCCGACGTGGGACTTTCCGCCTGGGCTTCGAGCTGAGCGCCGAGGGCCGGACCTGGCGTCAAAGCGCGGAGTTCAAATACGCCGTGGTCGTTCCGCTGAAAGGCGTAGGGGACGCCGACGCTTCGATCTTCGCCATGAACACGCACATGGATCGCGAGCCCACCCCGCACCTGCAGCGCAGCATGGAGGTGCTTTCCGAGTGCGGCGTCAAGTGGATCCGCGCCTGGTGGGGATGGGGGATGTGCGAAAAGAGCCTCGGAGAGTTCGACTGGACGGAGTACGAACGGCAGTTCGCCGCCGTGTCAGGCGCGAAGATGCGGGTGATGCCCGTCCTCCTGCGATACTACCCGAACTTGGAGCAGGCGTGGGCCGGCTCCCTGGCGACGGTCCAGCAGCCCCCCGCGCCAAACATGATGGACGAGTGGGGCAAGTTCGCCGGCGAGGTGGCCGGGCATTTTGCCGGCAGGGTCGGCGCCTACGAAATCTGGAACGAACCGCCCACGGACAACAGAGGCGTGATCACGCCCAAGATCTACGCCCAGATCGTCAAGGAAGCCTCGCCGGCCATTCGGCGGGCTGATCCGAAAGCCACGATCGTCGGCTTTGCCGGGGTTGACCTGCCCTACATGAAAGACACGCTGGCGTTGGACACCGGTTCGCTGATGGATATCGTGAGCGAACACTCCTACGGCGAAGTCAATGCCCCGGAAACGGCCTTGCCCGCGCGAATGGCAGAGGTGCGGCAGCTCCTCCGAACGGCCGGCGCTGAGAAGCCGATCTGGCACACGGAGCAAGGCGTCATGGCCGATGACGACGGCTACCGCGCAGGCACGATGTCGCAAGCCGACGCGGCCGCTCTCTACGTCCGCAACCTCGTGACCTGCAGCTCGCTCGGAGTGCTCAAGTATTTCTGGTTCTCCGCCCAGACAAGCCCGACCTATGGGGCCGCCGTCTTCTATGAGGATTACATCCCCCGTCCGACGCTGGCCGCGCTCAACGCCTGCGCCTCCTTCATCGAGGGCCTGGCCTGGCAGAAGGCCTTGAACCCCAAGCCGGGCGCCTACGCCCATCTGTACAAGGGGGCGAACGCCGTGTGCGTGGCTTGGAGCGTTAACGCGCCGATGCGCCTCACCCTGCCGCTGCCATCCGACAAGTTCAAGGCATTCGATACGATGGGCAATCCCCTGCACGCGGTCGCCGCGAACGACTGGACCGTGGTCGAGTTCCCGGCGGACCGGCCGATCTATCTGCAGTGCGCCGGCGGCGATTACCCTCTCCTTGAGAAGGCCATGGCGGACGCGGAAATCGCGTATCTCGACCCGGTCATCGTGACGGCGAATGCGTCCGGGCGGAGCATTGAAGTGAAGGTGACCAACCGGTCGAGCACAGAGCAGGACGGCGTGGTGGACCTGCTTTCGGCCGCTGAGAAGATGCCGTCCGGCTGGCCGGCGGCGCAGCATTTCCTGTCGCTCGGCCCCGGAGACAGCAAGTCCTTCTCCTTTGCGGCGCCCGACACGAGCGCCGTGCGCGAGGTCCGGGTGCGCGTTGGCGACCGGCAGATGCTCGAAGTGAAGGCCGCGGTGACGGGCGGCTGATGCGACGCGCCGAGCCTGCAACCCGCCGGTGCGGCAGTTAGCCCGGCGGATGACCCATGAAGCCGCGCTTGAACGCGATTCCATTGAGGCGGTAACATAACTGGCTGCCGTTTCGTGTCGGGTATTCAGCCTTCCATAATTAAAGGAGCTGCGCCGATGAGCCTATACCGCCGTTGGATTACCCTGTCGGGACTGCTCCTTGCGATTTCTTTTCCCTGCGGCGCACAGACGCCCTCCGTTTTGCCCGCGGGCGTGACGGCCGTCTGGAACATGAGCAAAGCATGGCATGAAGGCACCCGCACGCGCGAGCGCATCTGCATCAACGGCCTCTGGCGGTGGCAGCCCGCGAAAGCCGACGCGGTCCCGGCCGCGAACTGGGGCTTCTTCAAAGTTCCTGGCTGCTGGCCCGGCGTCACCGACTACATGCAGAAGGACTGCCAGACCGTCTTCCCGAACCCGAGCTGGCACGACGCGAACATCGCCGAAATCTCCTCGGCCTGGTATCAGCGCGAGATCGTCGTCCCGAAGGAATGGGCCGGCCGGCGCATTACGCTCTACGCGGAGTATGTCAACTCGAGCGCCGCGGTTTTCCTCGACGGCAAGGAAGTCGGCACGATCCTCTTCCCCGCCGGGGAGCTCGACCTGACCGCCGCGTCCCGGCCGGGCGAGAAGCAACTGCTCAGTCTCCGCGTGAAGGCGCTGCCGTTCAAAGAGGTCATGATGGCCTACATAGACACGAACCACGCGAAGGAAGTGAAAGGATCGGTCGCCCGGCGCGGCCTGTGCGGCGACGTTTACCTGATCGGCGCGCCGAAGGGAGCGCGCATCGGCGGCGTGAAAGTGGATACGTCGGTCCGCAAATGGGAGATCGCATTCCACGCCGCGCTCGAGCAGCTTCAGCCGGGGGAGAAGTACGCGCTCAAGGCAGTGGTCTCCGACGGCGGGCGCACCGTCAAGGAATTCGTGAGCGAACCGTTCGCGGCGACGGCGCTTGTGGACGGGCGCGAATCGTTCACGGCTGCCTGGAAGCCCGAGAAGCTCTGGGACATCACCACGCCGGGCAACATGTATTCCGTGCAGCTCTCGCTGAATGACGCGGCCGGCAAGCCCCTCGATGTGTTCACACCTGAGCGGTTCGGTTTCCGGGAGTTCTGGATTGACGGGCGCGACTTCTACCTCAACGGCACGCGCATCTATCTCTCCTCCGTCCTGCTCGCGAACCCATCGTGCGACGCCGCGTCGGCGACCTACGACGCCGTGTGCGAGAGCATCAAGCGCCTGAAGAGCTTCGGCATCAACTACGTCTACATGCCCAACTACGGGTGCGAGCCGGGGATGCACCTGAGCTTCGCCGAGACGCTGCGCGCCGCCGACGACATGGGGATGCTCGTCGGGCTATCGCAGCCGCACTTCAGCGCCTACGATTGGGAATCCCCCGATGCCGACCGGAAGAACGGCTACGCGCGCCATGCCGCATTTTACGTCGGCGTCGCGGGCAGCCACCCGAGCGTCGTCTTCTATGCGACGAGCCATAACGCGCTCGCCTATGCAGAGGACATGAACCCGGACCTGATGGACGGCGTGCAGGAGGCTCCGCGCAATGAATGGTCCGTGAAGGCCGCGAAGTGCGCGCTGCGGGCCGAGGCGATTATCCGAGGGCTCGACCCAACCCGCATCGTCTATCACCACGCCGGCGGCAACATCGGCGCCATGCACACGATGAACTTCTACGTGAACTGGGTCCCGATCCAGGAGATGGACGACTGGTTCGAGCACTGGGCCACCGCCGGCGTAAAGCCTATCTTCACGTCCGAGTACGCCGTGCCGATGACCTGGGACTGGGGGATGTACCGCGGTTGGTACAAGGGAAAAGTGGCGTGGGTTGATGCGTTCTGTCCGTGGGAGTTCTGCCTGGCGGAGTGGAACGCGCAGTTCCTCGGCGACCCGGCTTACCGGATCAGCGAGAAGGAGAAGGTGAACCTGCGCTGGGAAGCTGAGAAGTTTCGCCGAGGCGAGCTCTGGCACGAGTGGGACCATCCCAACTTCCTCGGCGGGCGGTTTGACGAGCGCTACCCGGTCTTTGCGATGTACCTGGCCGACAACTGGCGCGCGTTCCGCACCTGGGGAATGTCGGCAAACGAGTCGTGGGAGTTCGACAATTACTGGGAACTCCGCGAGGGCGTTGACCGGGGGCGCAAGCAGTTGAAGGTGGACTGGGAGAACCTCCAGCGGCCCGGGTACAGCGCCGATTACATCGGCGAGCGCTTCGAGCGGATGGACATGGCGTTCAACCGGACGGATTGGGTTGCCACGCCGGCGGCCCAGGCGCTCTACCGCAACAATATGCCGCTGCTCGCCTACATTGCGGGGAAACCGGCAGCGTTCACGAGCAAGGACCACAACTTCCTGCCGGGTCAGACCGTCGAGAAGCAGGTCATCGTCATCAACGACTCGCGCGAGACGATTTCGTGCGACTGCTCCTGGTCGTTCTCGCTTCCGAGCGCGGTGCAAGGCGCGAAGCAGACTACCGTGCCGACCGGGAACCAGGAGCGCATCCCGATCACGTTCGCGCTGCCGGCGGACCTGACGCCGGGGGCCTACGAGATCGCATTGACGGCGAAGTTCAGCGCGGGCGAGACGCAGACGGATAAGTTCACGGTGGACGTGCTCCCCGCAGCCCGTCCCGCACAGGTAAAATCGAAGATCGCGCTCTTCGACCCGAAGGGCGAAACGGCGAAGCTCCTGAAAGAGCTCGGGGTTGACGCGACGGCGGTCGCTGCGGACGCCGACCTGGCCGGCTACGACGTGCTTATCGTGGGCAAGGGCGCGCTAACGCCGACCGAAGCGGCTCCCGATATTCTACGCGTGCGCGACGGTCTCAAGGTCATCATGTTCGAGCAGACCGCCGAGACGCTCGAAAAACGATTCGGCTTCCGGATCGCCGAATATGGCCTGCGCTGGGTGTTCCCGCGAATGAGCGGCCATCCGCTGCTTGCGGGGCTCGGGGACGATCACCTGCGCAACTGGCGCGGCGAGGCTACAATCCTTCCGCCGAGGCTCACGTATTCGGGAAGCAACGGCTTCCAAGGCCTCGTCCAGTGGTGCGACATGCCGGTCACTCGCGTCTGGCGCTGCGGGAACCGCGGGAACGTCGCCTCGGTGCTCATCGAGAAGCCCGGCTGTGGGAACTTCCTGCCGATCCTCGACGGCGGTTTCTCACTGCAATACAGCCCGCTGATGGAATATCGCGAAGGCACCGGGATGGTGCTCTTCTGCCAGATGGACGTGACCGGCCGCACTGAGCAGGACCCGGCCGCCGAGGCGCTGGCGCGGAACATCCTCGAGTATGTTGCCGCATGGAAGCCTTCACCCGCGCGGAAAGCCGTGTACATCGGCGAGGCTGCCGGGCAGAGTTGGCTCGAGTCGGCGGGCGTCGTGCCGGAGGCGTACCATGGCGGACAGATTTCCCCGGACGAGGTTCTCGTCGTCGGTCCCGGCGGCGGCGCGGCGCTTAAGGCGGATGCGCCGGCGATCGCCGCGTGGCTGAAAGCCGGCGGAGTGGCGCTCGCCATGGCGCTCGACGAGCAGGAGGCCGGCGCACTACTGCCTGGCAACGTGCGGATGAAAAAGTCGGAGCACATCGCGGCGTATTTCAAGTCGTTCGCCTGCGACTCCCTGCTGGCGGGGGTCGGACCAGCGGACGTCCACAGCCGCGAGCCGAGGCAGGTCCCCCTGGTCTCAGCCGGAGCGACCCCATTCGGCGACGGGGTCCTCGCCCTGGGCCACAACATTGTCTTTTCTCAGCTTGCGCCGTGGAAATACGACAACAAGCAGCAGAACGTCAAGCGCACCTTCCGGCACGTCTCCTTCATGATGAGCCGGCTGCTGGGGAATATGGGCGTGTCGGGCAAGACGCCGCTGCTCGAACGGTTCCATAGCCCGGTCGCCGGGAAAGATGAGAAGCGGTTCCTGAATGGTTTCTACCTCGACGTGCCGGTAGACTGGGACGACCCGTACCGGTTCTTCGGCTGGTGAGGAATCCTCGGGAAGATACATGACCAGCCGGGAACGCATAGCGGCCGTGCTGCGGTTCGAGCGACCCGACCGAATGCCGATTGACCTCGGCGGGATGCGTTCGACGGGGATTCACGCCTTCGCGCTGCGGGAACTCCAGGCGCGCCTGGGGAAGGACCCGTCGTCGGTGAAGGTGTACGATTGCGGCCAGTTTCTCGGCTGGCCCTATGAGGCCCTTCGCGCGCGTTTTCATCTGGATGTCGTGGCGCTGGAGCCGCCCAACCGGAACACGGAGAGCGACGACTGGCATCGCTGGGAACCGCGGCCGGGATTCTCCTTCCTGATGCCCGACGACTTTCGGCCCGAACTCCAGCCGGATGGGAGCTGGGTCCTCACCGACAAGTCCGGCAACCGCGCCAGCCGCATGCCCGGGAACGGCTTCTACTTCGACGACGTGGACAGCCCGTTGGCCGTTCGCCCCATGGTGTCAGTCAAGGACTACGCGCCTGCAAGCAGCTACGAAGACGAGTGGCTCGACAGTCTCAGCCGTCGCGCGGACTGGTTGTGGCGCAACACCGACTGTGCCATCCTGGGGTCGGCCTACGGCGGGGGGATGTTCAGCCTGAACATCGGCGGGATGGTCAACTGGATGGAGATGCTCGTCACCGAGCCGGAGCGCGCGCGGGAGTACGTGGAGAAATGCTGTCAATAGTGCTGGACACGGCGAGGACGAGAGTGAATGGGATTGACGCAATTCAGCCACGGGCATAGAATCGGACGAAGATTCCGGGGTCAGATGTCAGGCTTGCGGAACTATCGGTTGAAAGCCACAGGAGAACCGTGATGAAGAACGTGGACATGAAGGTTGAGGACAACATCCTGACCATCAAGGTTGACCTGACCAAGGAGTTCGGCCCCTCGTCCTCCGGCAAAACGATTATCATCGCCTCCACCGAGGGGAACGTCTCCATCCCCGAGCGAGAGGAGAAGATTGGGCTGAACGTGTACCGGAAGAAGTGAGTCACGTGGCGTAGCTATGATCGGGAGGTTCTGGAATGCCCCGCTCCACCCGTGTGCGCAAATCAATCCCCTCTTCAGCCAACCGAATAGTCATAAGAGAGGCAAGACAGAAAGACTTAAGACAATGTGCAACAGTCCTCCATACAAAGGAAGTGGCAGGAGCCAGTAACTGGTACCCGACTCCAAGAGTCCTGAGGGGATGTTTGGGAAAATACTTCCTTGTTGCCGAGGAAGATGGGAGAGTTCTTGGCTGCAGCGTAGTGGAGCCGCTCAAGCGCGGCGTCATAGGATGGTGGTTTGCAGTCAGAAAGGATGCGCGAGGCAAAGGAGTGGGTTCAGCACTTCTCAATGAACTCGAAAGGACTGCGAAAGAGGACGGAAAATACTTCTTCCTGATATACTCTAAGGTGGGGAGTAAGGCCATCCACTTCTACCGGAAACGAGGTTACGAAAGCGGCCAAGATTTTACTGAGCTGATAAAACAACTTTAGCAGCCTGCTAATAATACGTGGCTGGCTAGTCATTGGCCGGACGCTGAGGCCTGAAGTTCACGGAGGTCAGCCCATGTTCAGATACATCGCTGGGGCCGCCATCGGGGCCGTGATCGGCGGCCTCGTCGGGTACTTCGGGAAGCACGCGGGAATGGGCTGACCGTGTATCGCCGGCTCGTGGTCGGGGGCTATTGCGGGTGCAGTGCTGGGAATCATAGTGGCAAGCGCTATTCCGAAATAGCGGTCACTTGAGGCTCCGTTAGCGTGGGAACGTGGCTTATAATCACTATTGTGTTAGGCACCATTGGGGCGGCGTATTTCGTCTACGGGTGGAGGCAGAAGGAGGGGATCTTCCTGGCGGCAGGTGTGGCCCTCTCCGTCATTCCCTTCGTGATCTCCAATCCCTATGCCTTGACCGGCATTGGGGTTGCCCTGTTGGTTGCGCCCTTCGTCTTCCGGCTCTGGGCATACAGGTAATCGTCTTGCCGTGACGGTGTAAAGGCTTGGCCGACCACTCATCGCCAAGGCAAAGAGGAAGAACCCTCATTTCCTTGCAGAGCAGGGTCCATGTCCCGTAGAGCCAAAACCAAGCCGGCAGAGACGGACCTCTACCCACTGCTGCATGCCTACCTGACGGCGCAGGGATACATTGTTCGTGGCGAAGTGAATCACTGCGACATTGCGGCGGTGAAGGGTGATGATCTGATCGTGATCGAGGTGAAGCTGGCGCTGAACCTACCGCTCCTAGCCCAGGGAGTGCGACGGCAGCAAATGACCGATTCCGTCTACCTAGCCGTGCCGCGCCCGCCGAACCACGCGAAATGGGTGCGGCAGATGCGTGGGATATTCCGCGTGCTACGGCGACTGGAACTGGGGCTACTCCTGGTGTCGCTCAAGCCGGGCAGGCCGCCGGTGGAGGTGGTCTTCCACCCGTTGCCATTCGAGCGGCGGAGGCGTCGCAGTGCACGGCGAGCGATCCTCGAGGAAATCAGTCGGCGTTCGGGGGACTTTAACCTCGGCGGCAGCACCCGACGACCGCTCGTTACTGCCTATCGGGAAAACGCCGTCCAGATCGCCTGTTACCTTACCGACAGCGGCGAGATGGAACCCCGGCAACTACGCGCTCTCGGCACTGGGCCCAAGACGCTCTCGATCTTGTCCAGGAACGTCTACGGCTGGTTCAGTCGCGTGGGTCGGGGGCTGTACGCGGTGACACCTAAGGGTCGCGAAGCCTTGGCGAAGTACCACGAATTGGTCCGCCACTACCGTGCGCTGCCGACGGCGCAGGTCGCGAAGCCGTAGTGGCAGGATTTTTGACAGAGTGCCAGTGACTTCGCTGCCCGTTCGGCGTTGCGAAGTTTGAGACCGTCCTCTTATCCTCGCCCGTTGACAACGTGCGCCAAGAACAACTAGGATGCCTGTTCAGGAAAAACGCGTTGCCGGCATAAGAGAATCAGGCGGTTCCTCATCACGAATGACCAGCAAGTTCTCGGTGTTGAATTCCTCAGCCGCCTTTGTGAAGTTGAATGATTCCGTGATGACAACGCAGCTGTCAATGACCATGCCCTTGGTTAGCGGGCGGCCGAAACGCACCTGGCACGCCGGTCTTCGATCAACGTCTCCTTCAAGTTCCCGGGAGCGGCGGCAATCCTGTTCGGCCCAACCGCGGGAGGCGATGTCCGCTCGCTGATCGAAGTGCGGCTTCCCAAGCGGGCGAAACGATGTCAGGTGGAGAGTCCGGAAACACACGGATGCGCTGTGCCTTAGTCCATGACTGGCTGACCGGCATGCGGGGCGGAGAGAAAGTCCTCGAAGTCCTCTGCGAGATTTTCCCGGACGCTGATCTGTACACGCTCGTGCACGTCCCGGGAAGCGTCTCACCCGTGATCGAGAATCGGCGCATCATCACCTCCTGCCTGAATTCCTTGCCGGGCGTTGGTCGGTACTATCGGAACCTGCTGCCGCTCATGCCCTGGGCAGCGGGGCGGATGCGGTTGGAGGGATATGACCTCGTCGTGGCCGTAAGCCATTGCGCGGCGCACGGGGTCCGCGTCGCCGAAGGGGTGCGGTTCGTCTGTTACTACTTGACCCCCATGCGATACGCATGGGAGATGCTCGATGCTTACTTCGTCCGCCGAAAGCGTTTCGCCCTCCAATACCGCCTCATGTGCGGGCTGCAACCGCGGTTGCAGGCATGGGACGGGCGCGCGGCGCGGCGAGTGACCGAGTGCCTCACCGATTGCCAGAACGTGCGCCGGCGCGTCGAGCGCTGCTACGGCCGCTCCTCCATCGTGATCTATCCCCCAGTGAATACCGACTATTACCAGCTCCTTGACATCGCGCCCGAAGGTCCTTATCTATGGGTGGGCGCGCTGGCGCCCTATAAACGCATGGACTTGGCCCTCGAAGCGTTCCGCGGGCTGGATCGCGAGCTGCTCGTGATCGGAGGGGGGCAGGATCTCGACTGGGCGCGAAGGACGGCCCCACCGAACGTGAAGTTCCTAGGTTGGCAGCCGGATGAAGTCCTCCGGAAGCACTATGCCTCGTGCCGGGCTCTGATCTTTCCCGGAGAAGAGGATTTTGGGATTGTGCCGCTGGAAGTCCAGGCGTGCGGACGGCCGGTCATCGCCTATGGCCGCGGCGGCGCGCTCGAGACGGTCGTGGACCTGGCGGCGTCCGGGACAGTCGGAAGCGCGACGGGGGTCCTGTTCCACGAACCCACGCCCGAGAGCCTGCGCGAGGCCATCGGGCGTTTCGAGCGATCCGAGGGCGCGTTCCGCCCGGAGGCGATGCGTGGGAATGCGCTTCGCTTCAGCCGCGAGCGATGCAAAGCAGCATTTCGCGATCATCTCCTGGCGCCGCAGAATGGAGCGGAGGGATGCTGAAGCGCTACGGCCATCTCTTCTTCGCCATCGCGGTGATCTGCGACAGCGCCGCAGTCGCTGCGGCATGGATGATCGCCTACGTCATCAAGTTTCGCCTCGGGCTGCTGATGCTGGAGTCCACGCCGCCGGGAGCGCTGGTCTTTGTCCGGCTGCTGCCGATCGTCCTCGTATGCAGCCTGCTCGCCCTGGGCTTCGTCGGGCTGTACAGTTCAGCACGGACGCGCTCGCTCTTCCGCGAGGCGCTGCCGATCGCAAAGGGATCCATCCTCGGCTGGCTCGGCACGCTGGCGGCGCTCTACTACTTCTACCGGACCGCGCTTTACAGCCGCGAACTGCTGGTCATTTTCCTCTTCCTGAACCCACCGGCATTGATCGCCTCGCGGGCGCTGGTGCGGCAGGTGCTGAAGGCGCTGTATGCGCATGGGCTGGGCGCACAGAGCGCGGCGATCGTCGGAACCGGACACCGCGCGCAGGAGTTGTTCCGCAGCCTGCATGAGAACCCGTGGCTCGGCCTCAAAGTGATGTACTTCGTGGACGAGGAGGCTCGCGCCGAACCGCTTTGCGGCCTGCCGGTGCGCGGGGCATTCGCGACGCTGGGCGAGTGCATGAGCGAGAACCCGGTGGACACGGTCTTCGTTGCGATCCCGCACCACAGCGCGAACAGGCTCGAAGGCGTGCTCGACACCCTCGCCAAGTTGCCGCTGGCGGTGGTGGTCCCCGATTTCGCTGGCGCCATCACGATCAGCTCCAGCATCGCGGAGATCGAGGGGTCGCCGGCGATCCAACTCCGCGATACGCCGATCACCGGCTGGCACGCACTGGCCAAGCGCGCGCTGGATGTCGTCGGCTCGATCACTCTCCTGGCCCTGTTCGGCCTGCCGATGCTGATGCTGACGCTGCTGGTCCGAGCAAGCAGTCCCGGCCCGGTGCTTTTCAAACAGGGGCGGATGGGCCTGGGCGGGCGGCCGTTCACTCTCCTGAAATTCCGCACCATGCGCGTGGATGCCGAGTGCGAGACCGGGCCGGTCTGGGCGAAGGAAAACGATCCGCGGCGGACGCTGATCGGTTCGTGGATGCGCCGCCTGAGTCTCGATGAACTGCCGCAGTTCGTCAACGTGTTGCGCGGCGACATGAGCCTGGTCGGCCCACGGCCGGAGCGGCCGCATTTCGTCCAGCAATTCACGCAGGACCTGCCTGCGTACATGCTCCGGCACAATGTCAAGGCGGGCCTGACCGGCTGGGCGCAAGTCAACGGCCTGAGAGGAAATACGTCGCTGACGAAACGGCTCGAGTATGACCTGTACTACATCAACAACTGGTCGTTGTCCTTCGACGTGCTCATCCTTCTCCTGACGCCCTTTATGGGGTTCATCAACCGAAATGCGTACTGAAGAGACCGGCCTGGCTGCCGCACCGCGCGAGACGCTGACGTGGCTGTTCGCCGCCGTGGCGCTGGCCGCGGCGGTGGAGATCGCCCTTGCCGCGCGGTCGCCGGTCATCGCGAAGGACGGCGTGACCTTCATCGGGATCGCGCATCAGCTCGCCCGATCTCCGATCGAGGCGATCCGCGGCGAGGACCAGCATCCGGGCTACCCGGCGCTGATCCTGGCGGCTCGGCGCGTCATCGGCCTGTTCGGCCAAGCGGATGACTTGAGCGCGTGGATATTCGCCGCGCGGCTGCCGGCGATGCTGTTCGGCCTCCTGAACGTGATCGTGTTGTGGTGCTGGGTCCGCCGTGCGTTCGACAGCCGCGTGGCCGGCATCGCGGCCGTCTTCCTCGCGATCCTGCCGGTTTTCTGCGAGAACAGCGCTGACACCCTGAGCGACGCACCGCACCTGTTCTTCTATCTCCTGTCAGCCGAGTTGATCACCGAAGGAATTGTCCGGCGCAGGTTCGAGTTTTTCCTGGCCGCTGGCGTTTCGAGCGGCCTGGCCTACTGGATACGGCCCGAAGGCTTGGCGCCCGTCGTCGTCGGCGCCACCGTCATTCTGCTCGTGGCTGTCCTGGGGCACGAGAAGCCGCTGCCGGCTCTCGCCTGGCTTGCCGGGTTGCTGGTCGCTGCGGGAATCGTCGCTGCGCCGTATCTATGCCTCAAGGGGAAACTGACGAGCAAGAAGGACTTCAGCGCCCTCGTGTGCAGCGAACCCGTCGAGCCGGAAATCCGGGGCCACACCGACGCGTCGCCTGCCGCGCCGCCAAGCTCGGCCGCCTCGCGACCGGCTCCGGTCCATGTCGTTCTTCAACCGGTTCCCAGGAGCGGCCGTCTCGTCGGTCTGGCGAAGGCCGTTGGCACACTCGCCGCCGAGTGGACGCACGGCCTGCGCTATTTTCTTACATGGCTGTTCGCGGCGGGGCTCTTCTGCCCCGGCGCGCCGAAGGCCCAGCCGAAGCCGAAGCTCTTCCTCGCGGCCCTAGCCGGTTTCAACATTCTGCTCCTGACCCTGCTGTATCTCGTGGCGGGCTACATCGCGGAGCGCCACACGATGCCGCTGCTGTGCGTGAGCCTCGCCTGGGTGGGCGGCGGGACGGTCTGGCTGGGCGGGAAGTTGTCCGGGCTGCTGGCTTCGCGTTCGTCCGCGAAGGCGAAACTGGGCCCCGGCCTCTTCGCCGGCCTGCTGGTCGCCGCGTCCGTCTTGGGGCTGTTGCCGCGCAGCCTGCGACCGCTCCACGCGCATGCGCTGCCGGTGGTCCAGGCCGCGCGCTGGATTAGGAACCACGCGCAGCCCGGCGACGAAATTCTGACCAACACCACCTACGGGACGTTTTATTCCCGGCTGCCGGGCCGCGTCCTGGAGAAATACGATACGGTTCCCGATTCCCTCCAGCAGGACCGGTCCTGGCCATATCGGTTTGTGCTGTTGGATCGCACGGCGCCCGGCTTCCAGTCGGTGCCGATGGCGGAGCTGCTCAAGTCCTACAAGCCGGTGAAAATCGCGGGGCTTCCCGAGGATAATCCCGTCGTGCTCGAGTTGTCGCCGCGGCGGTAGTGCCCAGCTGCAACTTCGGTCGAGATTCGCAGCCGGTCGCGGCATTCACTTCCATGGGCAGAAGCGGGCGTGGCGCCTTCGGGCCTCAGAAGCGTCCTGCGAGTTCCTCGTACAGACGAAGGGTCTGCTCGGCCTGCTTCTTCACCGTGAAGGAAGCGGCGCGCTGGAAGCCTTTCTCCCGCAGCTTCAGGGCGAGCGGGCGGTCCGAGAGGACTCTGAGAATTCCCTGGGCCATGTCCGAAGGATCGGCCGGGTCAACCAGGATCGCGGCATCTCCGACCGTTTCCGGGACCGAGGTTCTGTTGCTCGCAACCACCGGCGCGCCGCAGGCCATCGCCTCGAGTGGAGGCAGTCCGAAGCCCTCGTAGAGGCTTGGAAAGGCGAAAACGGCTGCGTTGCGGTACAACTCGGCGAGTCCCGCGTCGCCGACGTGTCCGGCGAGGACGACCGAATTCCCCAGCCCGAGCCGCTGCGACTCGATTTCAACCTCCCGATACCTTGGGTCGGGCGCCCCGGCAAGGACCAGCCGGGCGTCACCTTTTTGGATGCGCACCAGCGCAAACGCCCGGACGAGGCCAGCCAGGTTCTTGTAAGGATCGCGCCGGCCCACATAGAGGATGAATGGGCCGCCCTGGGTGATGCGGCGGACCTCGGCGGGCGGGTCTGCCTGCGCCGGCAGTTGGACACCGTTTGGGATGATTCGAATCCTTTCTGGCGAGACGTTCAAGAACCGCTCAATATCCATGGCTGAGTGCTGGCTCACGGTGATGACGCGCGAAGCGGCGCGGCACTGCAGCTTCAGCCAGGCGAGCCACAAGCGCCACCAGCGCGCTTTCGAACTGGCGTAGAGGGCGTCCCGGCACGCGATAGGGATCAAGTCGTGTATCGTGATCACTTTGAGGCAGGAGCCGCAGAGCGGCGCAAAAGCGTCGGGGCTGTGAAGCAGCCGGATGCCGTGCCGCCGAATCGCGCGCGGCGCGGTGAATTGCTCCGCCAGCCCGCGCGGGTTGGAAGTCCTCCTCCCGACGAATTCGAAAGAGGGACATCTCCGGACCGCTTCGGGAAGAGAGGAGACGCCGGAGGTCAGCACGAGGATACGGCGATCCGGACTCGCTTCGGCGATGCCGCAGAGGAGATTCAAGGTGTAACGGCCGATGCCGCTGAGAGGCTCCTGGACGTACCGAGCGTCAATCGCCACGTTCGCGGCCATCCGAACCCCTGTCGCCACTTAGGGCTGAGCCAGCCGTTTCCGGTATTCGCGGACGACGTCCTGCGGGTTTCCGATCTCAACGATGCGCCCCGCGTCCAGGAGCGTTGCGCGGTCGCAGATCCTCTCGAGGTCCTTCAGATTGTGCGTCACAAAAATCATGGTCACCTTGGCGGTCCTGAACTCCGCCATCTTTTTCAGGCACTTCTCCTGAAACGCCTCGTCTCCTACGGCCAGCACTTCATCCACCAGGAGGATATCCGGATTGAGGTGCGCCGCCACCGAGAAGCCCAGCCGCGCCATCATTCCCGTGGAAAAGGTGCGCAGCGGCTGGTCAATGAAGCTCTCCAGTTCCGAGAAGGCGATGATCTGGGCCATGTGCTTCAAGATGAGTTCGCGCGTGAGACCGAGCAATATCCCGTTCAGGACGATGTTATCCCGGCCGGAGAGCTCCGGATGGAAACCGGCGCCGAGTTCCAAAAGCGGGGCGATTTTGCCCTGCGTCTCGACCGCGCCCCGGCTCGGCCTCAGCACGCCCGCGATCAGGCCCAGGGCGGTGCTCTTGCCCGAACCGTTCCTGCCGATGATCCCGAAGCATTCACCGCGGCGGACTTCGAACGACACGTCGTCGAGCGCGCAGAAGGCCGGCTTCTTCCGGGAAAGCGCGGCGATGTGTCGCGGAAGATGGAGAATCACGTCCTTCATGCTGCGGGAAGTGATGCGGCTCGACGAGTAACACTTTGTGACTTCGTGAAAATGGACCGCTGCGTCGCTAGACAATCTCGGCGAACCTCCACTCCAAGGACCTATAGATCCCGAAACCAGTCACGAAAATCAGCGCGGCCCACGCCGCAGCCTGCGCCAAGTGGAAGGGCGACAGAGGAACGCCTAAAAAGAGGCTTCGCCAGCAAATGACCAGTGAGCCCATCGGATTTGCGAAGATCGTCCATTGGAACCGCGGCGGAATCATATTCAGCGGAAACAGCACCGGCGTCACATAGAACCAGATCATGACCAGAATGCCGGTCAGCCTCTCCATGTCCCGGAAGAACAGGTTGCAGGTGGACACCATAAGCGCGATGCCCATCGTGAGCAGGAACTGGACCACCACCAAAAAAGGCAGCAGCAGGACCCAACTCAACGACGGATGTTTGTGATAGACCAGCATGAAGATCACGATCACCAGGATCGAGAGGGCAAAGTGAATCAGGTCGTTCAGGACACCTGCCAGAACCAAGAAATATCTCGGGAACTTCACCCTCTTGATGAGGGAACTGTTGCCGAGGAAAAAATTGTTCGAAGCCGTGACGGAGTTCGAAAACCACTGCCAAGGGAACAGGCCCGTGATCAGGAAGAGAGCGTAGTTCTCAACAGAAAGGCGCATGATGACTTTGAACATGACAAAGAACACCATGGCGAACACCAGCGGATTGAGCACGGACCACACGTACCCGAGGACCGTGTTTTTGTAGCGGAGCTTCAATTCCTTGGCCACGAGGACCCAAATCAGGTCGCGATAGTAGATTATCTGCGATCTGCGCACGACCTGCTCCGGTCCGGTCGCGATGATGGAAGCGAAGTCCTGGCGACTGACGAGGCCGTCGAGGATGCGTCGGATTATATCCGCCACACGCGGGCCTTGCAAACGGCCGTTGAGGCGAGCGTCTCGCTTGTTTTTGCATTTGTGAAAACTATATGATAACGATAAGCGGATTGGCGACGGTTGTGAACCGAAAATAACCTGCGAAATCCCGGTTTGCCGGACTTGGACTGCAGGGAGGTCAACTTGCCTGACGGAAACCTCCGGTACAGGCCGAACACGCCCAAGGTCATCTATGAGACCTACGACGACGAGGTCGTCCTCATCAACATGGACAGCGGGAACTACTACAGCCTGAACCGGACGGCAGGGCGCGCGTGGGCGAGCATTGAACGGCGCGCCACGGCCCAGGAAATCGCGCAGGAACTGTGCCGCGACTATGACTGCGACGGCGCCCAAGTCGAGGAGGAACTCCTGCGCTTCGTCAAGGAACTGCATCAGGAAGGCCTCATCGTGCCGGATGAAGACGCGGCGCCTGCCCCTGCGGCGCCTGCGGCCGTGCCCGCCGCCCAGAGGCCCCTTTTTAGCCCGCCCGTCCTCCAGAAGTTCAGCGACATGGCCGACCTGCTCCTGCTGGACCCTATTCACGAGGTGGACGAAAACGGCTGGCCTCACCAGCCACCGCCGCCCGGGAACTGACCGATGTCCGGCCTTCGCGCGGAATCATCCTCGTCCGCTCCGGCTGAGAACGCCGGTCCCGAATCATTCTTCGAGACCCTTCGTGACACGTTCGAGCAAGCGGGCGCGCGGGCCGGATCGTCGGAGCGCTGGTTCACCATCGGCGGTGAGACCGTGAAGCTGCGCTTCGCCGGTCCCGCGCTGCAGCCGCTGATCGCGCCGGCCCTGGAGCACCTGGCCGTCGGCTCCGCGAATGCGCCGGCGTTGACGGTCTGCTTCTGGGACAGCTCCTCGACGGACACACGCATGCCGGCTCCGCCGTGGCCGACCACGGCCTACGGCCGGCGCGGCGAGATCATCGGCTACAACACCGACCGCTTCCGCTCCGTCTATCAGCACGGCGTCAACGCGCTCCACATGTTTGACGCGCACAGGCGCATCGCGCTCTACTGGGTCGCAGGGGCCGGCCAGATACCATACTGGGAGCGCAGCTTTCCCATGCGCACGATCCTGCACTGGTGGACGCAGGGGCGAGCGCTGCAGTTGATGCACGCCGGCGCTGTCGGCGGGCCATCCGGCGGAGTGCTGATCGCCGGCAAGAGCGGTTCGGGGAAATCCACGACCACGCTCGCCTGCCTCGATGCCGGGATGCTCTACGCCGGCGACGACTACGTCCTCACTCGCGTTGAGCCTGAGCCGCTGGTCCATAGCGTGTACGGCACGGCCAAGCTCGCGCCGGACAACCTGCGCCGCTTCCCGCATCTGCGGCGGTTCGTGAGCAATCCCGACTGCCTTGCAGAGGAGAAAGCGATGATCTTCCTGAAGGACGTCTGCCCGGCGCAGTTGGTGCGCAGCTTCCCCGTTCGCGCCCTCCTGCTCCCGCGCGTCACCGGCCGACGCGATACGGCGGTTCGGCGCGCCACGCCTATCGCCTGTCTCGAAGCCCTCGCCCCGACCACCATCTTCCATCTTCCCGGCTCCGGTCATGACGCCTTCCGGAAGATGTCCCTGCTTTCCAGGAGCGTCCCGGGATATATTCTCGATGCCGGCACGGACTTGGAGCAGATACCGCAAGCCATCCGAGGACTTCTTGAAGGGGGGCCGTCGTGAGCGCAGACAAGCCGTCGGTCAGCGTCATTATCCCCTCTTACAACGCGGCGCAATTCCTGCGCGAGGCGGTCGCCAGCGTCCGCGCTCAGGAATACAGTCCCATCGAGATCATCATCGTGGACGACGGCTCGACCGACAACACCGCCGAAACGATCCAATCACTCGGCGAGAGTGTCCGCCATGTCCGGCAGGCCAACGCCGGCCCTGCGGCGGCGCGCAACCGCGGCTTGGCCGAGGCGCAGGGGGAGTGGATTGCGTTCCTCGACGCCGACGATCTCTGGCCCACGGACAAACTGAGGGTGCAGGCCGCGCGGCTGGAGGCCGATCTCTCGCTGGATGTGGTGCTGGGCCGGGTGCAGTACTATCACGGGACCGGCGTGGAGAAGACCGACCTCCGATATGAAGGCCCTGATGACACCCTCGTCAATGTTCACCTCGGCAGTGGCTTGTACCGGCGGACGGCGTTCGACAGGGTCGGTCTCTTCAACCCGACCCTGCGCTTCAGCGAGGACCACGACTGGTTCCTCCGCGCGCGCGAACTGGGCGTGCGCATCACGATTCTGAACCATATTACGCTCCTCTACCGGCTGCACGGGAAGAATATGACCCGCACCGAGCCGACAGGGGACTACAACCTCCTCAAGGTGCTCAAAGCGTCGCTCGACCGCCGCCGCGCGCTGGGGCGGGGCCGCGTCTGTCCGGTGCCGCGTTTCGCCGATTGCGACGAGGCCAACCGCAACTTGGTCAGTTGCATCGTCCCCGTATGGAACTGCCAGAAGTACATCGGCGAGGCCTTGCGCAGCATCCTGGATCAAACGTGGCCGCGCAAGGAAATCATCGTCATTGACGACGGCTCGACCGATGGCAGCGCTCAGGTCGCGCACCGCGCCGCCCCGCAGGCGGTGGTTTATTCCCAGCCGAATGCCGGTCTTGGCGCGGCGCGCAACCGCGGCGTCGAACTGGCCAAAGGGGCGTTCCTGGCTTTTCTTGATGCCGACGATCTGTGGTTTCCTGAAACGCTCAGTCGCCGGATGGCGGCCTTTGAAAAGGAGCCGACGCTCGACATGGTGTTCGGGTGTGTGGAGCAGTTCTACAGCCCGGAGTTGAGCGCTGCTGAGAAGGCGAAATGGGTCGCCGTCGGAGGCGTCATGCAGGCGCACTGCGCCGGCGCGATGCTCGTCCGCCGGGAGTCCTTCCTGCGCGTCGGGCCCTTTCCCACCCAGCGACGCGTGGGCGAATTCATCGAGTGGTACGCACTGGCGCGCGACAAGGGCCTGCGTGAGGCCATGCTGTCCGACGTATCCCTGCGGCGCCGTGTGCATGGCGGGAATACGGTTCTTCGCAAGCGTTCCGCCCACTCTGACTACGTTCATATCGTCAAAGCCGCTCTCGATCGCCGACGGAAAGAGGCGAAGTGATTGCGAGCGCGTCCGCCGCAGACTTTCGCAGGGATCGCGTGGCTCGCTCAGAAGCGCAACGTGGGCAGATTGGGGGGACGGGCAAGGAGAATGGAGAAGACCATGGATCATCGCGGCAGGCCGGAATCGGACAAAGCCTGCTGCTGGGTCCTGGCTGGAATCATCGCGTTCGCACTCGGCATTCGCCTAGTGGGCTTGAGCAAGGGGGTATGGCTTGACGAGGCGGCATTGCTGCGCGGGATCCTGGGCAAAAGCATCTTTGAAACACTTCGCTCCTTGAGGGGCGACAACCACACGCCGCTGATGTCCGTATTGATCAACCTGTGGTCCCGGATGGGGTCTTCTGAAGCCTTCCTGAGGCTCCCCTCGGTGATCTTCGGCGTCGCCACGGTGGCTGTAGTGGCGGTCTGGATGAAGTCCTACTCCCGGATGGCGGGCATTCTGGCGGGAATCTGCGCCGCGACGACGCCGATATTCCTTCGATATTCGCAGGAGATACACGTTTACCCGCTCCTCCTGTTCGCCACGGCGCTGACCTTCCTCTTCGCCTCGCGCGTGGCCAGTTGGCCTGAGCAAGCGTCGGGATACATCGGTCTCGCGTTCAGCCTGGCGCTGGCCGTCTCGACGCATCTGGCGGGGATCATGCTCGTCCTGCCGGTCTGCGCATTCATCGCACTGACGACATCGAACAGGAAGTCCATTCGTCTGGACGGCGCTCTCCCGGCCATCGTCCTGCCGTGGCTGATCTTCGCCTTTATCTGGTTTGTTTACTTCCACAATATGGGCGACATGAAGCGCATGTGGTGGATGCCGCCGGTCTCCACGAAGCTGGTGGCCACCATGTCGGAATCGCTGTTCGGAGTGGCGGCGCTGTCCTGGATTTCGACGCCCTTCCAGAACTCTATGCCCGTCCTGGCTTTCTGTGTGGCGTGTTCCGCGAAGTGCCTGGCGCTCGCGTGGCTTGCCGTCCTGGCCGCGCGCGGCGATTGGCGACGCACCTTCCCCTTCCTGGCGGCCGCCGTCATCTACTGGGCGGAGATCATCGGCTATTCCATCTTGGACACCCCAATCTTCTGGGACCGGATACTCCTTCCGAGCATGGTGCCGTTCTTCGGGTTCCTTGCCTTGCAGATCGCGACGATTCGAGAAGTGCCCCTCAAAAGGGCCTCGATGGTCGTCCTCATTCTGCTTGCCTTAGCCTTTACTGCGAAGTGGGTCGCCGAAGATGCACACAAGCCACAAGAGGGGTGGAGAAAGGCCAGCGAGGCGTTGGCTTCCCAGCGCCGGCCGAATGACCTGGTCATTTTCTACCCCTCTTATGCAAGTATCCCGGTTAGGTTCTACCTTCCCGGCCTGCCGGCGCGGGCGACCATGGCGATTCCCATCGGCAACGAACCCAACGCGCTGGATCCAACGACTCTGGAGTTCAAGATTCATGATCGCCTCGCCGCTCTGGATGAGGGCGGGCCCGTCGCCATATTCCTCGTCCTCCGCCCCGACTTGAGAACTCGCGGAGATCAGGTCACCTATCACCATCTGCTGTCCGCCCTGGCCGCACGGCGCACGAGGTTGTCCCGCACGGAAAAGGTCATCGCTGTGTGGTCGACAGCGAGCAAGGAAAAACCCGGAGACAACTACCGGGACGATCTGGCAGCCACGTTGGAATCCGAATTCGGGCGCCCTGCTTCCGTGCAGGAAGGAGAGGCGTTTACGATGTTCGAATACGGGCCTTGCGGCAACGAGTAGGCGACCGATCGGAGAGGCGAAGAAATGGCGAGTCCTCCCACCATGGCGGGCGATTTCCGGCCTACGCCGACGCAGGAGTTGCTCCTGCGCGCTGCGCTGCTCTCCGGAGCCGAAGCCGCCAGCGCATGGAGTCAATGGCGCGCTTGCGCTGACCTGGACCATCTTGATCCGGGATGCTTTCGCCTGCTGCCGCTGCTGCACCACAATTTAAAGGCGCAGGGCATCAGCGACCCGCTGATGAACAAGCTGAAGGGCATTCATCGCATGACGTGGTGCAAGAACCAGGACCTGCTTGAGCGGTTCGCGTTGCTGCTCAACGCCTTGCACGAGGAACGCATCGGCACGATGGTTCTCAAAGGCGCGGCGGTGACGCTGCTTCATTACCGCGATCACGGCCTGCGTCCGATGCAGGACTTGGACATCCTCGTACGACCCGAAGCGGTTCCTGCGGCCATCGCGCTGCTGGAGCAACTGGGCTGGAAGCCGCAGCGTGCGCTGCCCCGGGGCGGACGCGCGAGCTTCTTCGGAACGATCCACTCCATTTCCTTCGCCGATGCCGCCGGCCACGAGTGCGACCTGCACTGGCATGTGCTGACTGAGTGCTGCTACCCGCGGGCCGACGACGACTTCTGGGAGGCGTCGGCGTCCCTCGAAATGCACGGTACGCGAACGCGGGCGCTCTGCCCGGCGGACCAGTTGCTGCACGTCTGCGTTCACGGCGCCCGGTGGAACGCGGTCGTGCCGATCCGTTGGGTGGCCGATGCGATGGTCATCCTGCGCACATCGCCTGATCTCGACTGGCATCGTCTCGTCGCACAGGCCCGCGAGCGGCGCATCGTCCTGCCGCTGCGCGAAACCCTGCAATACCTACGGGACCTTCTCCATGTGCCGCTGCCGGCAGGAGCCATGGAAGAATTAGCATCGCTTCCGGTGCGGCTTGTCGAGCGCGTGGAATACCGCGCCCGCCTCCGCCGACCGGGAAGGCTGGGATTCCTGTCCGAGGCGTGCCTTCGGCACCTGGCCTATGGTCGCTCCTTTGGCCGGGGCAGTGTGGCCGCCAACCTGTTGACGCTGCCCCGCGCGCTGCAGCACTTCTGGCAGGCGGACCACCTGTGGCAGGTGCCGTACTGCGCCGTCGCCAAAAGCTGGAAGAGAATGACGCCGCGCCAGTTCTGAACGAAATCGGGTTCAGCGCGGACGACGTTCGTCGCGCCTCGTGCGCCGCCATTTGTGGGACTCCACTGCGAGGCCCCGGATACCGGGAAAGGGCTTTCGTCGCCCGGCAGGCCGTTGAGATAACGCGCGTCAATGGCCATGCGGGAATTCATGAGAGGCGTTGCGCGCCTTCCAGGCGACGTGCATGTATTTCACCCGGCGTCCTCGCCGGAGAACCAGGCCGCCGGACAGTTCCTGGTCCCGCTGGCGACCCTGGCCGAACTCGCCAAGGGCAAGGAAGCCCCGGTCCAGCTGTCGGGCGAAACGGCCACCCAGTCCGAGATCGAGAAGTACCCCGTGATTGGTGCCGGTGCGCCCAAGCGTTTTCATCATGCCGATCGGCCACCGGTGCGTGAGCATCTGCGGAATGCCGCAGGTGTGGCCGCCTCTGCGCGGGACCGCTACAGCATCAACTGCATCTGCCTCTCCCAGACCAGCATTGTCAGCACTGATGGACACCATCTCTACGTCGGGAACAGCATGCATCTGCCTCTGCGCAAGGGGCAGGATTGTCTGATCGCTCCGCCGAAGGTCTTCGGATCGAAGACGCTCACCGACTTCGAGAAGGTCGGACTCGCCAGGGACGACAAAGGCGTCATCTTTCAGTTCGGGGAGAGCTGGATCGTGCGCCTTCATCGCCAGGAAGGACGCTTCCCCGACTGGCAGAAGATCGTCCCGAAGCTGGAAGAGGCCAAGGCGCAACTCACCATCCCCGAGACTGTGGCAGTGACCCTGCCGGAACGCCTGAAGCAGCTTCTCGATGGGACCAACGCCGACACGCGCCTGTCTCTGAAGCTGGGCACGAAGAACATTCTCATCGCCATGGATGAAAACGGCAAAGAGATCAGGTCCATGGAACTCCTGGCCGTGACGCGTTCCGGCGAGGAGATGACGCTCCTCTTCGACCCGAAATACCTGCTTCACACGTTGAAACTCGGCTTCCTCACCCTGCACTTCTTCGCTCCCCACAAACCGATCCTCGCAACGAAGGGGAGCGACCTCTACCTCTGGATGCCATGCGTCGAGGAGAGCGCGGTGCCGGCCACGACCGGGCAGCCGTCCCCAACCGAAAAGGAGAGCACACCGACGCCGAAGAGGAAGAGGAAAACCGCGAAGCCGGAGCCTCAGGCGACCGGCATTGAGGCCATCCTGAGCGAACTCAATGCTTTGCGCGACGGGCTGCGCGACCTTTCCGTGAAGGTGGCCGGCGTCAAGCAGGCCGTCCGTCAGCGTGCGGCCGACCTGGTCAAGCGCGAGAAGGCCGTCCAGCAGGCACTGGCGGGCTTGAAGCAGTTGAAGACCTTGGGCGCATAGATAAAGAAACCTCTCCCGACTGGGCAGCCTCCTCCCAATCGAGGGGGCTGCCCATTTCCTTCCCGGAGGCATGACCATGAAAGCCCGCCTCTACTCGCGTAGTCCGTTCAAGCAAGCGGTGCTTCGCGTGATTCGTGGCACCGCCATTGACGCCGAGAGGATCCGCCGGGCGTACGAATCTCTCCAGCCTCAGGATCGTGACTGTCTTAGGCACTATGTGCCGCGATTGTTGGCCCTGGAGGGCTGAAAGAAGAGCAGAAGCCTGCCATCGAGCAGGCCCCCGAGCATCCTGTTCGCCGCGCGACGACAAAGTGCAATCAGTGTCGGTCTTGAACGATGACGGCCACGTCTTCCGCCTTCAGCGATAGAGTCAGCTTTCCGTCCATGACCGGCAGGTCTGTGCCACCCACGAGCTCTCTGACCTTCCCCGAAGCCTCGCTGGTCAGCGTGATGACCACTTCCGTTTGCCGGCCGCTGTCATTGAACACCGTCAGGTACTTCTCGCCGAAGCGTTCCACATACACCTTCGGGTTATCGCTTCGGGCTCGGGTGATCGGCTGCCAGCCCGCCTCGGCCACGGTCTTGCACAGCGGCACATACTTCTTGAACAGGTCGCGGTCACGGTTGTAGAGCCTCGGCTGGCTGAAGTAGTGGTCCTCGGACGCATTGTGGCTGAAGAAGCCGGGGAACATCCCGTAGGCCAGGCACCGCTTCATGTACTTCTCGACCAACTCATGCGAGAAGGCCGTGAAGTCCGTGTTCATCAGGAAGCAGTAAGGCTTGGGCCCGCACAAGACTCGCCGGTAGAGCATTTCCCCGTCGGACATCGGCTGCCATTTCCCGCCAGGGTTCCAGTCAGTTTCAGTCCCCATCACATCCAACCACGGCGCCAGCCAGCACAGCCGGCCCGGGGTAGCGTTGGCCATCATCAGTTTGCCCATGCCGTGCAAGTCCTCGGCGATGGCCCGGACGTACTCGTATGCAATCAGGCCGCGGAAAACCGCTGGCCTGAAATCCTCGGCTGAGAAGGTCAGTGAAGTCTGAGCGGCCGCCAGGTGCTCTCTTCGGAAATCCAACTCGGCCGTCACGTAGCCTTCACTGGAATCCACATATTCGCCGCCCAGGTCACCCTTGCGGCCCTTCCCGTATAGCTTGTCTCTCAGGCCCGCGTTCCACTTGTTCTTGAAATCTGTCACGTCTCCCCGGATGCCGGGCGAAGAGTTCATGCTCCAAACTGCGCCGTCGCACCACGGCTCGCGAAGGATTCGAGCCACGAACTGCCCCGACTCGTCGTGGTGACCGCTGGTCAGCAGGGCCTGGGCATTCCGGTCACCTTGGGCCGCCCGCCTGTTGGCCTCGGCCAGCGCCGCCTCCAGCGTTCGCGGCAGGTCCTTGGGCATGGGCATCCACCAGGTCATCGGCTCGGTGTAACGGAACGTGATGATGTCGTGGGCGTCGTCCCACTCGGTTTCGTCATTCCCCTCCTTGAACCGAAATCCGAAATCCTGCCAGCCTTCGACTTGGCTGATCTTCTGGAAAGGCATCCAGAGTCCCTGCCGCGGCGTGCGGCAGATGAAATACTCCGGGAAGACCTCGTAGAACCTGGCGGTCGCGCCGCGGAATCCCGCCGCGCCATTGAAGGGAAAGGCGCAGAAGGAGAACTCGGCTGCGGCCTTCTCCTTCACCAGCCCCAGGTCGCAGGCGACGTAGAGTTCGCCCAGACCGGCGTCAAACCCGACACGGAAGAACGCGGGCTTGCCCATGTTCAGGGCAATGGCCTGGCCCTGGTTTCCCCGGCTGACGGCAGCATATGGATACAGGGACAGCCGACCCGTCCCGGTGTCTCCGAACCGTGATGCGCATACGTTCTCTTGCTGCAGGGCCGTCGAGTCTTGGCGGGGGTCCGCGAGCCAGTGCCAACCGTCGCCGGAAACGGGCGTCGCAAAAACGAGAGTCACGGCGCGGTCCTTGCCGGTGGTATCGGTGAGGCTGCCGGTGAAGAAGGCGGCTTCGCCCTGCATGGACTTCTTGAGCTCCATCTTCAAACCCAGGGCCTGCCCGTTCTCCAGCGAGTGGAAGTCGGAATCGGCCGCGACATCGCGGACCCAGAACCCCTCCTTTCCAGCCCCGGTCGGCTTGACGGGCATGCCGTCGAAGATCACGGCGTCCCGGGCGGCTGCGATCTGACACAACTGCGGCCGTTTGAACGACGCCTTCCCGGAATGGGAGCGGAGCAGCATGTGGAAGTAAACCTCTTTCACCGGCTTGGCGGGGAAGACCCGCACTTCCGCACGCTGCCAGTCATGAGTGCCGACCTTGAACGCAGCGATCTGGCCCCAGAGCGGCTCGCCGTCCGTATAGACGAGATCGAGGTAGAGAGAGTAATCCGCATCCCGCTGCCCGCCAACGCCCTCAGCCTTGCTCCAGACGGAAGCAAGGATCGGTTGGGCGAACGACTGATTGAGGACCACAGCTTGGCTGACGCCGCCCTTGGCGTTGACGTCGGCCCCGTTGTCGCAAATGAAGGCTTCCCCATCCCGCCTGAAAGGGAAGGCACTCTGGTAGGGCCGCCAGGCGTCGTCCTTCAGTAGGTTATTCTGGTTTTCATCAGCCCGGACTATCGCTCTGACGACCTGGGACCGAGCCTGCGAGCCAATCAACAGCACAAGCATCAGCGGAACCATGCCCGCTCGCAGCCCCGTGAGTCGCCTGATCGCGTTCCTCGGGGCAGTCTGGGACACGCGAACAACGTAGTCAGTCACTTTTGCCAAGGTCGTATCTCCCGTCCAATCGTTCCCGCTTGATCCGTGCACCCAGCCGCAACGACGCATGCGTTCACTATCCATCGAAGTCGCAATGCAACAGTTCCGGAGCCAAGCAACAGGAGTTCGTCGAAGGACTTTTTGCCGCATGGGACAGGCACACCGACCAAATCCAGATCGTAACTTTCGTCTGGCTGAGCGACCTGTCCCCCGTTTCCGTCGCCGGATACGGGAAGTATTACGGCATCAGCGATGCGGCCTTCTTGGATTACCTGGGCACGCTTGAGGGAACATCGCTCTTTCGTCTTCCCGCAGGCAGTTCCTCCGTGACGCACAATATGTCGGAATGTGGAGAAAGAAGGTGCCTCGGCTACAAGGCCGTCAACGTAACCGTCATGACGTTGTCGCAGACCGGGGACAGACTCCGGCCGGAGTTAGCTCATCCCTTCCTGATGGCCAGCGCGATGTCCAGTCGATGTGCCGGGGTGCGCACCGTGACCGTTTCTCCCCCATGCTTGATCCGCGACGTAGCGATCACCCGCGCGCTCGCCGGATCGACCCAATCGAGACGCCAGCCGCCCGCGGGCAACTCGATCGTGAGCTCCTCAGAGTAGTCGCCCGGGATCGGCTCGTAACAGGAGCCGACCTGAATCTCCTTGATGTACCAGCCGGCGTACTTCGCGTGGTGGAGGTACAGCGCGTACTGCTTCCCCGGCTCACTGATCGCCCGCGCGAAGGTCCCCGCCGGCGCGCCGCTCTTGAGGAGGGACGCGTCGCGGCGCATTGCTGCGAAGTCGAAGCCTTCGAGGAACAAGCGCAGCGCCTTCAGCTGTCCGAGCACGGCGTCCACGTCGGTGCCCTTCCCCGTCGCATTGAACGTCGAGTAGAGGGCGCTCAGGTGCATGAATGCGGCGCCGCCGCCCACCATGAACTCCCACGCCTCAGCGCGCGAGCTGTCCAGCGGCAGCCCCGCGTACTGCGAGGGATAGTAATTCGTCTCGATCAGGATCATGGGCTTGCCGTGCTCGTACTCCGTATCGAGGTGACGGACGCCCCAGCAGTACTCGTGGGCGGTCGCCGTCACCCGCGGGTCCGCGGAAAAATCCCCGGGCCCGTCCTTGGGCACCGCGGCTGTATAAGGCTCGATGGTCTGGACGATGACATGCTTGCGGGCGAGCGGTCTCTCTGCGTCCCGCACGGTGTTGATCATGCGGCTGATCCACGGAGCGTACAGCGCCGGCGGGCAGCCGTCCACGTTCGGCTCGTCCACGATGTCCAGCAGCACGTTGTCGTATCCGGCTGCCTCCACCGTGATCTGCTGGACGTACAGCTCGTGGTAGTGCACGAGGCGCTCATCCTGTAAGGTCTGGACGTAGCGGCTCTCGCACGTCCCCACACCTTGGATGTTGTTCGCGTGAAACAGCGCCTGGAAGGGCCAGCGATCCTTGTACATGGCGTTGAAGAAGGCGATGTCGACGATGATGTCCCGGTCCCGGGCCGCGCGGAGGAAACCGTGCAAGCGGTGGAAGTACTCGTCGTCCCAGGTGTCCAAATCGAACTTGGTGCCGCCCAACACGTCGTGCGCGCCGGACTCCCGGCTGCGGGCCCACGGGAGGATCTGCCGTCCCGGGCGCGGCCCCAACACGTTGTCGGGGACGAACTCTCCGTCGCGCTCGATGTAGGCTCCGGGATAGATCCGCGTGAAATTCATGCCGGCGGCCGTCAGCGTGTCCAGGAACGCGAGATAATCGAAGTCCTGGTTGATTACCGCACCGTAGTGCTGGTCCGAGGTGATGAGCAGGACCGGCTTTCCCTTGTAGGCGAAGTAGTGGGGATTCGCCGGATACGGTGAAATCATGCAGACCGTCCTTTCATGATAGGAACCGGGATTTGCCAGATGGCCGTCCCCCACATGAGGGTCAGCCATCATGCATGGGATTCTGGCCCTCAGAATCCGGTTTGTCAAGGGGAGTCGAACGGCTAGTGAGGGCCTCTGCCCCGGTCGCCTGGACTACGGTGCCAAAATCGTATCTCCCGTTCTATCGTTCCCGCTTGATCCGTGCTCGCAGCCGCACCGCCGCATGCATTCACTATGGCATTGCATACCCTCGATGTAAAGCTCCGCGCGGTCGTTCCCGGGTTGTCCGTCTCGACCGAAAGGATACCCGATGAGTTTCCTCGAAGTCCTCATTGTCGTGGGAATCGCATTATTCCTTTACCACCGTTCCATCAGAAGGTGAGGTGCCGCTTGATAAAGCTCAGCGCGAACCTGTCGAAGAAGGTCCCGA
>Ga0181533_1001350_pt1 | contig 31717 bp, 30 predicted proteins | sample PEATcosm2014_Bin_45_FD_119772 | JGI IMG/M metagenome (GOLD analysis project Ga0181533, IMG submission 119772) | Peatland microbial communities from MTU Mesocosm Facility, Houghton, MI, USA - PEATcosm2014_Bin11_60_metaG | ecosystem: Environmental > Terrestrial > Soil > Wetlands > Peat | place...
GCAGGCGCCAGACACCTTCGGCTGGTGCTTCGCCGCCAGCGCAGGAGACAATGTTGCCGCTCCCAGCGCGCCGGCAAGCACAAGCGTCACGATCGGTCTGATGCGCATGGAACGGACTCCCTGTTTCTTCGACAAAACAAATCTCCCATAATCGCAAGTTGCGGACAAGCAGCCGCCAGAGCATCCCGATCACGACCAAGACCGCCATGCAGCTTCCCGACCCGCCGCTTTTGTTGGTGACCGACCGCCGCCAGGCGCGCCAGCCGCTCGCCGCAATCGTCGCCGCGGCGTTCGCGGCCGGCTGCCGCTGGATAAGCTTGCGCGAAAAAGATTTGCCGGACGACGAGCAGGTGCCGTTATTGCGCTCATTGTTGCCGATCGCGCGCCGGCATCGCGGCCGCCTCATGCTGCATGGCGAGGCCGCGCTGGCAAAGCTTGCCGGTGCCGACGGCGTCCATCTGCCGTCCGGCGGCAATGCTGCCGCCGCGCGGGCCTTGATGGGGCCGGACAAGCTCGTCGGCGTTTCGATCCACACCGTGACCGAGGCCGAGGCGATCGATCCGCGAACGGCCGATTATGCCGTAGCCGGCCCGGCCTTCGAGACCCCGAGCAAGCCGGGCTACGGCCCCGAAATAGGCCGCAAGGGACTCCGCGATATCGCGCGCGCCTCGCGCGTGCCGGTGCTCGCCATCGGCGGCATCAATGCCGCACGGGTCGGCGAAGTCATCGCGACGGGCTGCGCCGGCGTTGCGGTGATGGGCGGCGTGATGCGCGCCGCCGATCCGGCCGTCGAGATCAGCGCATTGGTCGCGACGCTGAACGGTTATCCGCGCGCCCGATAGCCGCCGACGCCTTGATCCGGCACCCAGACACCGGAAGGTAGCTTTCCCGCCTGCCAGAACACGTCGATCGGCATGCCGCCGCGCGGATGGAAATAGCCGCCGATGCGCAGCCATTTGGGTTTCAAGAGCGCCACGAGCTTTTTGCCGATCGCGACCGTGCAGGCTTCATGGAACGCGCCGTGATTGCGAAAGCTGTTGAGGTAAAGTTTCAGCGACTTCGACTCGACGAGGAAGCCTTTCGGCACATAGTCGATGACGAGAATGGCAAAATCCGGCTGGCCCGTGACCGGGCACATCACCGTGAATTCGGGGAAGGTGAAGCGCGCGACATAGTCGGTGTCCGGGTGCGGATTGGGCACGCGGTCGAGCACCGCCTCGTCGGGCGAGGCCGGAAGCGGCACGGGGCGGCCGAGTTGGGGCTGCATCTTTGCCATGGCCTATTGCATGCCTCGCTTTGGCCGGACATGACAAGGGGCTCCCCGATCCTGTAGAAGCCCCGCAGTCGCGCATGATCCCGAAAAAGCCTGCCCCGGACTTGATCCGGGGTGGGTACCGGTTTTCGGGAAAGATCGTGCGCCGCTGTTACATTTAGCCGGGGGCTCGCATGACCGCGATCGTCGACATTATCGGCCGGGAAATTCTGGACAGCCGCGGCAATCCGACCGTCGAGGTCGATGTCGTTTTGGAGGACGGTTCGCACGGCCGCGCCGGCGTGCCGTCGGGCGCCTCGACCGGCGCGCATGAGGCGGTCGAGCTGCGCGACGGCGACAAAGCGCGCTTTCTCGGCAAGGGCGTGAAGAAAGCGGTCGAAGCCGTCAACGGCGAGATTTTCGACGCGGTCGGTGGCATGGAGGCCGAGGCCCAGGTCAAGATCGACCAGACCATGATCGCGCTCGACGGCACGCCGAATAAGAGCCGGCTCGGCGCCAATGCCATCCTCGGCGTCTCGCTCGCGGTCGCCAAAGCGGCGGCGGCGGCGAATAACATGCCGCTTTACCGCTATGTCGGCGGCACTTCGGCGCGGCTTCTGCCGGTGCCGATGATGAATATCGTCAACGGCGGCGTGCATGCCGACAATCCGATCGATTTCCAGGAATTCATGATCGTGCCGCTCGGCGTGCCGAGCTTCGCCGAAGCTCTCCGCGCCGGCGCGGAAGTGTTTCACACGCTGCGCGCGGCGCTCAAAGCAGCCGGCCACAATACCAATGTCGGCGACGAAGGCGGTTTTGCGCCCAATCTGCCGTCGGCGGAGGCGGCGCTCGACTTCGTGCTCGGCGCGATCGAAAAGGCCGGCTACCGGCCGGGCGAGCAGGTGGCGCTGGCGCTCGATCCGGCGGCGAGCGAATTCTTCAGCGACGGCGCCTATCAGTACAAAGGCGAGGGCAAGACGCGCTCGATCGACGAGCAGGCCGATTATCTCGCCGAACTGGTCAAGCGCTATCCGATCGTGTCGATCGAAGACGGCATGGCCGAGGACGATTATGCGGGCTGGAAAAAGCTGACGCAGAAAATCGGCGGGCATTGCCAATTGGTCGGCGACGATATTTTCGTCACCAATGTGACGCGGCTGTCCGACGGCATCAAGAACGGCATCGGCAATTCGATCCTGATCAAGGTCAACCAAATCGGCACGCTGACGGAAACGCTGGCCGCGGTCGAGATGGCGCACAAAGCGGGCTATACCGCGGTCATGTCGCATCGCTCGGGCGAAACCGAAGATGCAACCATCGCCGATCTCGCGGTGGCGACCAATTGCGGGCAGATCAAGACCGGCTCGGTCGCGCGTGCCGACCGTACCGCAAAGTACAATCAGCTTCTGCGCATCGAACAAGAACTCGGCGCCCAGGCGGTCTATCCCGGGCGCGCGGCTTTCAAGGCGCTGGGGTAGGGCTGATATTCCGGCCTGCTTGTTCGGCGGACGTGATCGGGTATATTCCTACCGACGCGGTGAAACTCCCAACGGGGACGCCGGAAAGCGAAGCTTAGCATGGATCAGACGGTTGAGTTGCCGCCGGGGAACCGCCGGTTCGCGGTCGAACGCTTGCGCGATTTCATCGCAAGTTCGGTCGATGGCGCGTCGTCGTTCGATGCGCCGTTCACTCATCTGGTGCTCGATCGCGTGTTTCCCGACGACGTTTACGCGCTGATGCTCGCAAATATGCCGGAAGCGTCGGACTATCGGCCGATGCACGGCCGCAGCAAGGGCCACGATCTTTCCGACGGCACCCATACGCGGGTGAAGATCGACCTGTTCCCGGAATATATCCGCCATCTGCCGCCGCAGCAGCGCGCGGTATGGGATGTCGTCGGCCGCGCTTTGTGCTCGCGCGCGGTGCGCGACGCCTTCGTACGCCGTCTCGCGCCTGCACTGGAACGGCGCTTCGGCCCCGACTACGCCAAGGTCGGCATGTATCCGATCCCGATCCTGACGCGCGACGTCCCCGGCTATCTGATCACGCCGCATACCGATACCCGCTGGAAGGGCATTACCGTGCAGCTCTATCTGCCGCGCGATCGCTCGACCACGCATATCGGCACCATCTTCCACGAAAAGCTCGCCGACGGTTCGCTGCCGAAGCAGAAGCAGATGACGTTTGCGCCCAATACCGGCTACGCCTTCGCCGTCGGCACCGATACCTGGCACTCCGCCGACGCGGTCGGTCCCGAAGTGCGCAGCCGCGACAGCATTCTCCTGACCTATTTCGTCGATGCCGGCGTGCTGCGGTTCTTCCGCAACCGCGGCAAAAGGCTCGGCAATTTCGTCCTCAGCGAAGTCCGCAACCGGCTACCGTGAATCGTATTTCGCGGGTGTGGCGCAGCACGAAGCGTAGCGAAGTGGTGCGCCGCAGACCCGGGATCGCACCAACCTCTGAGTTCGTAACGATCCCGGGTCTGCGGTGCACCGCTTCGCGCTGCCCCGCGTCCGGGAAGCCTGTGGCATTAATCCCGCTTTAAGCCGCTTTCTCCCATTGTGGGCGGATGGTCACCCGCAAACGCCTCCGCACCTTTTTCAGCGCGCTCGCCCTCTATGTGCTGGCGGCATTGCTGATCGGCTATTTCGGCGTCAACGCCTATAGCGGCGATCGCGGACTGAAAGCCAAGGAAGATATCGACCGCCAGATGACGGCGCTTAATGCCGAACTCGATCGCCTGAAGCTCGAGCACGGCCGATGGGAACGCCGCATCGCGCTGTTGAAGTCCGACGATCTCGATCCCGATATGCTCGACGAGCGCGCGCGGACGCTTTTGGATTACGCCGAGCCTAACGATCTGACGCTGATGCTCGAAACGCGGCCGCGTTCCGCGGTCGCGCCCGGGCCTTGACGTTCGCCCTGACTGTCCCGAAATCAAATTTTCCCATAAGGCTTTGGCTGCCGGGCGCACCCCCTCATCCGATGTCGGGCCGGCTTCCGCAATAAGGTGATATCGGCTATGGGTGAAGGCCCGCCGGGAAGTTTCAAGACGCTGTTCGAGGCAATGCTGTTTCGAGGATAATAATGGCCGTCGCCCAAACCAAGCCAACGGCTCACGGACTGCTTCCGGCCGCGGATCTTGCCGCCAACGACGCTGCCGTTCGGGAATTCGACAAGGAGCAGGAATTTGCCGCGCTGCGGCAAATGCTCTTGATCCGCCGTTTCGAGGAGAAGGCCGGCCAGATGTACGGCATGGGCCTGATCGGAGGGTTTTGTCACCTTTATATCGGCCAGGAAGCGGTCGTGGTCGGCATGAAGCTTTCGATGCGCGACGGCGACCAGATGATTACCGGCTATCGCGACCACGGCCACATGCTGGCCTGCGGCATGGACCCCAAGGGCGTGATGGCGGAACTCACCGGGCGCCGCGGCGGCTATTCCAAGGGCAAGGGCGGCTCGATGCACATGTTCTCGCTGAACGAGCATTTCTACGGTGGGCACGGCATCGTCGGCGCCCAGGTGCCGCTCGGCACCGGCTTAGCCTTCGCCAATAAATATCGCGGCAACGACAGCGTCTGCCTGACTTATTTCGGCGACGGCGCGGCCAACCAGGGCCAGGTCTATGAAAGCTTCAACATGGCCGAGCTGTGGAAATTGCCGGTGATCTACGTCATCGAGAACAATCGCTACGCCATGGGCACCTCGGTGGCACGCGCGTCGGCGCAGAGCGATTTCTCGAAACGCGGCGCCTCCTTCAACATCCCGGGCACCCAGGTCGACGGCATGGATGTGCGCGCGGTGAAAGCCGCCGCTGCGGAAGCGGTCGCCTGGTGCCGCGCCGGCAAGGGACCGATCATTCTGGAAATGATGACGTATCGCTATCGCGGTCACTCGATGTCCGATCCGGCCAAATACCGCACCAAGGAAGAAGTCGACAAAGTGCGCACCGAACACGATCCGATCGAGCAGGTGCGCAAGCGCCTCCTCGACAAGAAATGGGCGAGCGAAGACGAGTTGAAAAAGATCGACGCAGGCGTCCGCGCTGTGGTCAACGAGGCGGCTGAATTCGCCACCCACGACCCGGAGCCCGACGCAGCCGAACTCTATACCGAGGTATACCGCTGAGCGCGATTTCCCGCGACGCATTGTGAGACACCATGCCGGTTCAGGTATTGATGCCCGCCCTTTCGCCGACCATGGAGAAGGGCAATCTCGCCAAGTGGCTCAAGAAAGAGGGCGACGCGGTCAAATCCGGCGACGTCATCGCCGAAATCGAGACCGATAAAGCCACCATGGAAGTGGAAGCGGTCGACGAGGGCACGCTCGGCAAAATTCTGGTGCCGGAAGGCACCAATGATGTCGCGGTGAACACCCCGATCGCCATGATCCTCGGCGAGGGCGAGGACGCCGCAGCGCTGAACAACGGCAAGCCCGCTTCGGCGCGACCGCAGGCGAAAGCCGAGGCGCCTTCCCGGCAGGAGCAAGCGGCGGAATCCGCGCCGCCTGCGCCGGCGAAAACCGGCACCGCTCAGCCGCCGTCGGCGCGCCTCGAGCCTGAGCCCGAAGTGCCGGAGGGCACCGAGCTGGTTTCCATGACCATGCGGGAAGCCTTGCGCGACGCCATGGCCGAGGAAATGCGCCGTGACGGCGATGTCTTCGTCATGGGCGAAGAGGTCGCCGAATATCAGGGCGCCTATAAAGTCACCCAGGGACTGTTGGACGAATTCGGCTCGAGCCGCGTTATCGACACGCCGATCACCGAGCACGGCTTTGCCGGAGTCGGCATCGGCGCGGCGCTGGCGGGACTGAAGCCGATCGTCGAATTCATGACGTTTAATTTCGCCATGCAGGCGATGGACCAGCTCATCAATTCGGCGGCGAAGACGCCTTATATGTCGGGCGGCCAGATCGGCGTTTCGATTGTGTTTCGCGGCCCGAACGGGCCGGCATCGCGGGTCGCCGCCCAGCACAGCCAGGACTATTCGGCCTGGTACTCGCACATCCCCGGCCTCAAAGTGATCGCGCCGTCGAATGCGGCCGACGCCAAGGGCCTGCTCAAATCAGCGATCCGCGATCCCAATCCGGTTGTGTTCCTGGAGAATGAAATCCTCTACGGCCATTCCTCGCCGGTGCCGAAGCTCGACGATTACGTGCTGCCGATCGGCCGCGCCCGCATCGTGCGGCCCGGCAGCGACGTGACGATCGTCGCCTGGTCGATGGGCATGACTTACGCGCTGAAGGCCGCGGAAGAACTCGCCAAGGACAATATCGAGGCCGAGGTGATCGATCTGCGTACGCTCAGGCCGATGGACTCCGACACCATCATTGCCTCGGTGCGGAAAACCGGCCGCCTCGTCACCGTCGAGGAAGGCTGGAAGCAATCCGGGGTCGGCGCCGAAATCGCCGCCCGCGTCATGGAAGAAGCGTTCGACTTTCTCGATGCCCCGGTGGCGCGGGTCTGCGGCAAGGACGTGCCGATGCCTTACGCTGCCAATCTGGAAAAACTCGCGCTGCCTTCGGTCGCCGAAGTGGTCGAAGCGGCGAAGGCCATCTGTTATCGCTAAAATTCTCCTTGGTGAGATTGCGCCGCCATGCCCATCAACATCCTGATGCCTGCTTTGTCGCCGACGATGGAGAAGGGCAACCTTACCAAGTGGCTCAAGAAAGAGGGCGACGCGGTCAAGACCGGCGATGTGATCGCCGAGATCGAGACCGACAAGGCGACGATGGAATACGAAGCCGTCGATGACGGCGTGCTGGCGAAGATCGTGGTGCCGGAAGGTACCAGCGACGTAGCGGTGAACCAGCTCATCGCCGTGCTGGCGCAGGAAGGCGAGGACGTGAAGGCCGCCGCCGCCGCCGCCGGGGCCGGGAAGGGCGCTGGCGCAAAAACCCCGGGCGCTGGAGCCCCCGCATCCCCACCTTCTCCCCCTCGCGGAGAAGGAGCTGCCACGCAAGCCGCAACGCCTGCGACAGCTTCTGCACCTAATGAGGCGAAGAAGTCCTCGGCCGGGCCGCCGGCACCGCATGCTCCCTCTCCCCAGAGGGGAGAGGGTTGGGGTGAGGGGGTTCGGACCAACGGTCACGCGCCCAACCGCATCTTCTCCTCGCCGCTCGCGCGGCGCCTGGCGAAGGAAGCCGGCATCGACATCGGCCGCATCGACGGTTCGGGACCGCACGGCCGCGTCATCGCCCGCGACGTAGCGGCGGCGAAAGAAGGCACTGGTTTACGCGCGCTGGCCGCCGCACCTACGACCGCCGCAGCGCCGACCATCGCTCCTTCGATGTCGGATCAGCAAATCCGCGCGCTGTACGAAGACGGCAGCTACGAGGTCGTGCCGCATGACGGCATGCGCCGCACCATTGCGCAAAGACTGACCGCCTCGGTGCAGACCATTCCGCATTTCTATCTGACCGTCGATTGCGACATCGGAAAACTCCTCGCCGCGCGCGAGGAGATCAACGCCGCCGCACCCAAGAGCAAAGACGGCAAGCCCGGCTACAAGCTTTCGGTCAACGACTTCGTCGTCAAGGCTTTGGCGCTCGCCTTGCAGCAGGTGCCGGATGCGAATGTGAGCTGGACCGAAACCGGCATGCTCAAGCACAAGCATTCCGATATTGGCGTTGCGGTCGCCATGCCGAACGGGCTGATCACGCCGATCATACGCAATGCCGAGACCAAATCGCTGTCGGCGATCTCCAACGAAATACGCGACCTCGCGGTGCGCGCGCGCGACCGCAAGCTGAAACCCCACGAATATCAGGGCGGCACCACGGCGGTGTCCAATCTCGGCATGTACGGGATCAAGGATTTCACCGCCGTCATCAATCCGCCGCACGCCACCATCCTTGCCGTCGGCAGCGGCGAGGAGCGCGCGGTGGTGCGCCACGGCAAGATCGAAGCCGCTCCCATCATGAGCGTGACGCTGTCCTGCGACCACCGCGCCGTCGACGGCGCGCTCGGAGCCGTGTTGATCGGCGCGTTTCGGGCGCTGATCGAAAACCCGGTGATGATGCTGGTTTAGAGCATGTCCCGCAAAAGTGGACGCCGGTTTTGCGATGAGGACATGCTAGGATAATCAGCTCAGCTCGGATCGAGGCCCTTGGCGCGGAACGCTGTCTTCGCCTCATCCGAGCGAAGCATCTCGATCAGTGCCTGCGCCGCCTCGGCGTTGTTGCGACCCGGCATGATGCCGGCGGCGAATTCCGTGACCATGTTCAGCTCGCCGGGCAATAGGCCGAGGATTTCGGTGCCGGCCACGTGGAGCAATTCCGGCTTCTGCTGCACCGCAAGCTCGGCCTCTCCGGTGTGCAAAAGCGCGGCGCAAAATCCGCCCGGCGGCGGATATTTGGTCTTCGGCCTCATCGCTTCTGCGATCCCAAGGCGTTCAAGCAGTTTTGCAAAATAGACACCGCTCGCGCCGCCGGCGGACGGCTCGCTGTAGGCGATCGATTTGGCGTCGAGCAGCGTTCGCTTCAGCGCATCGGGTGTGGAAATGTCAGGTTTCGGCGCGCCGCTCTTGACCGCGATCGCGACGCCCGAACTTGCCAGCGTGACATCGGAGCCGGGCATCACCTTGCCCTGCTTCTTCAATGCATCGAGACCGGCGCGGCTCAAGATCAATACGTCCGCGCTCTCGCCGGCCTCGATGCGTTTGACCAGCATCGGCGCGGTGCCCCAAGTGACGACGAGCCCATGGCCGCTCGTCTTCTCGAAGATCTGGAACAACACCTCCGCGGCGCTGCGCACGCCAATGCTGCTGTAGACCGCGATATCCGCCATGCGTTCCGTCCCCAAGCGTAGGCATCCTTCTTGCTTCACTTTATATCGCGTGCGAATGAGCGGCGCGAAAAAACTTGAACGCATGATCGCGTAGGCCATGGACGATCTGATCGCAGGCTATCACCGCTTCCGCGCCGGCACCTGGCGCGATGAACGGGCGCGGTTCGAGGAATTGAGCCGGTACGGGCAAAAACCCCGCGCGCTGGTCATCGCCTGTTCGGACAGCCGTAGCGACCCGCAGATGGTGTTCAACGCGGCGCCGGGCGAACTCTTCGTCATCCGCAACGTCGCCAATCTGGCGCCGCCCTACGGCCCGGACGACCGACCGCACGGCGTCAGTTCCGCGATCGAATTTGCGGTGCGCTCGCTGCGCGTGCGCGACATCGTCATCATGGGCCATGCCATGTGCGGCGGCATCCAAGCGCTACTCCATGGCGCTCCGGCCGAAGTGTCGGATTTCGTCGGCCAATGGGTACGTATCGCCGAGCCGGCGCGCGCGCGTGCCATGAACGCACCGCCGGAACGGCGCCAGGAGGTCTGCGAGCACGAGGCGGTGCGGCTGTCGCTGAAAAACCTGATGACCTTTCCCTGGATCAAGACGGCCGTTGAGGCCGGCGACCTCGCGCTGCACGGCGCTTTCTTCGACATCCGTTCCGGTATCCTGGAACGGCTGGGCGCAGACGGCAATTTTCGGCCCATTGCGGATCAGGGCTCGATGCCGTGACGGGCTGTCGTCGTCGGGCACCCGGATTCGGCCTTCGGCCGCCCCGAGTGCAGGCTTGTTCCGGCCATCCATGGCTTTAAATCACTGGCGCTTGAAGCTGTCGTGGATGCCCGCGACAAGTGCGGGCATGCCGGCTAAAAGGATGCCGGAACGCGAGGCTGGGCGAGGGATTGGGAATGGCTGATACGAATTTCGACATCATCATCATCGGATCGGGACCGGGCGGCTACGTCGCCGCCATCCGTGCGGCGCAGCTTGGCTTCAAGACTGCCATCGTCGAGCGTGACTATCTCGGCGGCATCTGCCTGAATTGGGGCTGTATTCCAACGAAAGCACTGCTGCGTTCGGCGGAAATTTTCCATTACCTGCAGCACGCCAAGGATTACGGCCTTTCCGCCGGCGAGGTGACCTACGATCCGTCCGCCGTGGTGAAGCGCTCGCGGGCGGTGTCGAAGCGCCTCAATGACGGCGTCGGCTTTCTCATGAAAAAGAACAAGGTCTCGGTGATCTGGGGCGAGGCGTTTATCGACGCCCCCGGAAAGGTCAGCGTGAAGCCCGGCCGTGGCCAGGCGCCGAAGGACGCGCTCGGCTCCGGCTCCTATCAGGCCAAGCACATCATCGTCGCCACCGGGGCGCGGCCGCGCGTCCTTCCCGGGCTCGAGCCAGACAAGAAGCTGGTGTGGACCTATTTCGAGGCCATGGTGCCGGAACGCATGCCGAAGACGCTCCTCGTCGTCGGCTCCGGCGCCATCGGCATCGAGTTCGCCTCCTTCTACCGCACGCTCGGCACCGAGGTGACCGTGGTCGAGGTGCTGCCGCAAATCCTGCCGGTCGAGGATGCCGAGATCGCCGCCTTCGCGCGCAAGAGTTTCGAGAAACAAGGCATCAAGATTCTTGCCGGAGCGAAAGTGACCAAGCTCGACAAGAAGACCGACAGCGTCACCGCGACCATCGACGACGGCAAAGGCGGCACGCAGACGCTCACCGTCGAGCGCGTCATTGCCGCGGTCGGCGTCGTCGGCAATATCGAAAATCTCGGGCTGGAAAAGCTCGGCGTAAAGACCGAGCGCGGCGCCATCGTTATCGACGGCGTCGGCAAGACCAGCGTGCCGGGAATCTATGCCATCGGCGATGTCGCAGGCCCGCCGCTCCTTGCCCACAAGGCCGAGCACGAAGGCGTCATCTGCGTCGAGGCGATCAAGGGCTTGCATCCGCACCCGTTGGACAAGCGGCTCATTCCCGGCTGCACCTATTGCACGCCGCAGATCGCCTCCGTCGGTCTCACCGAGCAGGCCTGCAAGGACAAGAAGCTCGACATCCGCGTCGGCCGCTTCCCCTTCGTCGGCAACGGCAAGGCCATCGCGCTCGGCGAAGACCAGGGCCTGGTCAAGGTGATCTTCGACAAGAAGACCGGCCAACTTCTCGGCGCCCATATGGTCGGCGCGGAAGTCACCGAACTGATCCAGGGCTACGTCGTGGCGATGAATTTGGAAACGACGGAAGAAGAGCTCATGCACACCATATTCCCGCATCCGACGCTGTCGGAAATGATGAAAGAAGCGGTGTTGGATGCGTATGGCAGGGCGCTGAATATGTGACGCCGCGGCCTCTCGGGCTGCAAAGTGCCGACGCTATTTTTCAAATCACGAAACTTGCCGAATGGGCAGCGATCCGCCATGAATATTGACCCGTAGCTGTTCAAGGGCTGGGGCGCCTGCTATGAATTGGCTTACGTTTTCAGAGATCGTTAGAAATTACGGCATCGTTCTCGGCGGCGCGTTCGGCCTATTTCTCGCGTGGCAGCGGGCCCGGGCATCCACGCAGCAGGCAGATGCGTCATTGCAGCAGGTGGAACTTTCACGTCGCGATCACGTTGCCGAATTATTTAATCGAGCCGTTGGCCAACTGACTGCAGAAAAACTGGAGATTCGGCTCGGGTCGATCTATACCTTACGACAGATCGCGCGTGATTTTCCGGATCTGTCGGAGCCTACTTTGGAGCTACTGAGTAGCTATTTAAGAGAAAGCGCCGAACACTACGGAGAGAGTGAACCGCCTGCCGATGTCAGAGAAATCATCAAAACTCTCCAAGATCGCCTGATGAAACCATGACAGACACCCGACTCGCAAAGGATTTCAAATTGGATGTCCGCGGCGCCTTCCTGCGGCGGACGGATCTGAGTTTTGCAAGCCTCCGAGGGGCCAACCTAACAGGGGCTGACTTTACAAATGCGAGTCTGCGAGGAGCCGACTTAGACGGTGCCGTATTGGACGGCACGATCTTGAAGGGTACCGACCTGACCGAAGCCCGGAACCTGACGCTATCGCAACTCCGGAAGGCAATTCTCGACGAGAGGACAAAACTCCCTAAGGGCCTCTCGCTGACCGATATTCTTGCGAGCGGCGAGAACGCGAATCCCCAGCACGGTTAATTCCTGCCGTCATTGAGCAACGCGATATTGTCATCCCCAAGAGCCAACGCCAAGCCTGCGGCAAAACTCAGCCGACTAGGCTTGCCATCGGCTTCACGCGCTCGCTTCCGAGAAACACGGTCTGAGCCAACATGCGGCGAAAGTTACGTACGGAAGCGGCGAAATCGCAACCGGCGTCTTACGTTCCATCCATGCTGTTCGATCGCGGCGCCCATCGCAACACGCGGAACCCGAACTTGCGGCGCAGCATGGGGAACCGTAGATAGTTGACGCAGATCATTGCCTGCGCCGTACCGAACCGTCAGTGACCGTCCATGGCCGTTCTGATCGACAATATCGCCGACGTCCCCGGCCGCCCCCGCCACCCGGAGAAAGCGCATCGGCCGGACCAGCCGGCTTTGCGCAAGCCCGATTGGATCAGGGTCAAAGCGCCGGTTTCGGCGGGCTATCTCGACACCCGGCAGATCGTGCGCAGCAACGGCTTGCACACCGTGTGCGAAGAGGCAGGCTGCCCCAATATCGGCGAGTGCTGGGAGAAAAAGCACGCCACCTTCATGATCATGGGCGACACCTGTACGCGGGCCTGCGCCTTCTGCAACGTCAAGACCGGCCTGCCGGGCGCACTCGATGCCTCCGAACCGGAGCATGTCGCGGCGGCCACCGCGAAGCTCGGGCTCGCCCATGTCGTCATCACCTCGGTCGATCGCGACGATCTTGCCGACGGCGGCGCCGCGCATTTTGCCGCGGTCATCCGCGCCATCCGCGCCCGCTGCCCGAACACCACGATCGAAGTGCTGACGCCGGATTTTCTGCGCAAGGACGGCGCGGCCGAGATCGTGGTCGCGGCGAAGCCCGACATCTTCAATCACAATCTGGAAACCGTGCCGTCGAAATATCTCACGGTGCGTCCGGGCGCGCGCTACTTCGCCTCGATCCGGCTGCTGCAGCGGGTCAAGGATATCGATCCGGCGATGTTCACCAAATCCGGCATCATGGTCGGGCTCGGCGAGGAGCGTAACGAAGTGCTGCAAGTGATGGACGACCTGCGTTCGGCGGGTGTCGACTTCCTGACCGTCGGACAATATCTGCAGCCGTCGCGCAAGCACCATCCGGTGCTGCGCTTCCTGCCACCGGACGAATTCGAGGCGCTGGCGAAGATCGCTTATGCGAAGGGATTCTTGCTGGTGGCGGCAAGCCCGCTCACCCGCTCGTCCCATCACGCCGGCGAGGATTTCGCCCGGCTCAAGGCGGTGCGGGCCGCGCGCTGAACGATGCCGCAGTTTTCCACCAAGCGCCGGGTCCGGCATTCCGCCGCCCACATGTTCGATCTGGTCGCCGACGTCGACAACTATCCCAAATTCGTGCCGCTCTGCCGAGGGATGCGGGTGCGTAAGCGCACGCACGACGACGCGGGCAGGGACGTGATCATCGCCGAGATGACGGTCGCCTATAAGCTCGTGCGCGAGAGCTTCACCACGAGGGTCACGCTCGACCGGGACAAAATGCAAATCCTGGTCGACTACCTCGAAGGCCCGTTTCAGAAGCTCAATAACCGCTGGAGCTTTCGGCCGGAGAGCGAGCAAGCCTGCATCGTCGAGTTTTTCATTTCTTACGAATTCCGCAGCCGCACGCTGGGCATATTGATGGGCGCCATGTTCGATGCCGCGTTCCGCCGTTTTTCGGCGGCCTTCGAACAACGCGCCGACGAAGTCTACGGCAAGCCGCCGGATTGACCTGAAAAATTTCTATGCTGCCGGCTCACCGCTCCGTTCGCCTTTAACTATCTCCGACATTTGTTGGAAGAGGCGGTCGAATTCGCGGCCGCAAAAGCGGATAATCGCCGCTTCGTTATGCGCCATCGAACCAAACTCATGTTGCTCGGAAAATCGCTCATCGCCGCTTCGGCGTGCTGCCTCGCTCTCGCCTTAGCGCAGGTCGATGCCGCGGCGCGCGGATTTGGCGGCGGTCATGGCGGCTTTGGACATGGCTTTGGACATGGCTTTGGACATGGCTTTGGCCGCGGTTTTTATGACGGCGGGCAGCACGGTTTCGCCGGCCACGGCGCCCCCCGCAACGGACATCAGGACGCACATCACGACGGACTTGGGCGGCACTCCGCCGATCATCACTTCGGTCGTTGGGCCGGGCACGGATCGGCCGGTCAACTCGGCCATCGGCGGCCCGGCCATTGGCAGCGCTCGTCCGGCTTTGGCGAGCACGGACACGGCTCGCACGAAGAGGGCGTTTGGCACCGCTGACGGCGCCGCGTCGTTAGTGCCATCGCGCTTTCAGGCCTGCGCGTCTTCCGCCAACGCTTCCAAAAGGTCCAGTGCCTGCGCCACCGATCGCAGCCGCACCCGCTGGCGCCCGATCTTGCCGAAACGCCGGCTGCGCGCGAGGCGCTTGCCGTCGCGACGTGCGGCGGCGAAGTAGACGAGGCCGACCGGCTTGCGCTTCGAACCGCCGCCCGGACCGGCGATGCCGGTGATCGCCACCGCCAGATCCGCTTGCGACTTTTGCAGCGCGCCCTTGACCATCGCAGCGGCGGTCTGGGCGCTCACCGCGCCATGGCGATTGAGCGTCGCTGCCGGCACGCCGAGCATGGCCTGTTTGGCAGCGTTCGAATATGTCACCAAACCGCAATCGACCACGTCCGAGGAACCGGCGATCTCGGTCAACGCCGCCGCAACGAGGCCGCCGGTGCAGGACTCGGCAGTCGCAATGCGCAAGCCCTGCGCGCGGCAAAGATCGAGAAGACGGCTTGCGTCACGGCGCAGTCTGTCGTCGATCATGCGGCGCTCCACGGCAACCGCACGGTGGCCGTCGCCATCGCAACCATGCCGTCGCCGCGACCGGTAAAGCCGAGCTTTTCACTCGTCGTCGCCTTTACCGCAACCCGCCCCACGGGCACGCCGGCGATCTCGGCGATCCGCGCGCGCATGGCGTCGCGATGCGGCGAAACGCGTGGCGCTTCGCAGACGATGGTTACGTCGAGATGCGCGATCATGCCGCGGCGCGCCCGCACTCGCTCGCAAGCGAAGGCAAGGAAGCGGTCCGACGAGGCGCCTTTCCACTGCGGGTCGCTCGGCGGAAAATGCGAACCGATGTCGCCGTCGGCGAGGGCACCGAGAATGGCGTCGACCAGCGCATGCAGCGCGACATCGGCGTCGGAATGGCCGGTGAGGCCGTGCGTATGCGGAATGCTGACGCCGCCGAGCCAGACATGATCGCCGTCGGCAAAGGCATGCACGTCGAAGCCGTTGCCGGTGCGGACGTCGGACAGAGCGGCCAACTGCGCAATTTCGGCGCGAGCAAAATCCTCGTTGGTTGTCACTTTCACGTTGCCGGTTTCTCCGTCGAACACGCTGACGCGGTGGCCGGCCCATTCGGCGAGGGCGGCATCGTCAGTAAAGTTCTCGAGCCCCGCCGCCGCTGCGCGCCGGTGCGCATCGAGGATGAGATCGAAAGCAAAAGCCTGCGGCGTCTGCACGATCCGCAGCCGGCTGCGGTCGAGCGTCGCGGCGACAACGGAGGCGGCATCGATCTCCTTTACGGTATCCGCAATGACAATGCCCGGTACCGCGGCGCCATACATCTTGCCGGCGGCGATAGCGCGATCGATCAGGGCGGCGGTGAAAAATGGCCGCGCGGCGTCGTGGATCAGGACCACGTCGGGCGCACTTGCTGCCAGCGCCTCGAGGCCGGCGCGAACCGAGGCTTGGCGGGTCGCGCCGCCGGCAACCGGCGGCGGCAGGTTCGCAAGCCCTTCGATCGCCGTGCGGTAGCTCGTCTCATCGCTCGGATGAATGACCGGCTGCACCCGGCCGATCTGACGGTGCCCGAGTAGGCCCGAAAGCGTGGCCCGGATCATCGGCTCGCCGGCGATATCGCGATACTGCTTCGGCACGCCGCCACCAGCGCGCTCGCCGCGACCCGCGGCAACGACAACGACCCCCACCGAACCCGCCATGGAATAATCCCGATCCGATCCGGCGATGGCTTTAGCGCATGTCGCAGCAATGTGCGAACGGCTTGACCGTTCAAAAGACCGGACCGGGAAGAGGGGGACTATGGCGTGCGGTAAGCATGATGTACACAGCTTAGGCGATATTGCAGCGCAGCACTTGCACTACCCGGTATTTTGGTTAAACTCTATGCAACAATTTCGTGACGCCTAATTACTGTGCATATGACTGATAACCCCCCCGGAATGCCGAAATTGGGCTCATCATTGGCCATCGGGTCATTGTGCTCGCCAAATCGCGTATTCCTGGCCCCCATGTCAGGCGTTACCGACGCACCGTTTCGCCGGATGGCCGCAGAGGAAGGCGCCGGCCTCGTCATCTCGGAAATGACGGCATGTGCAGCTCTCGCCAAAGGAAAACGCAGCGCGCGACGGCGCCTCGAGCACCATGGGACGGGGCTGCACGTCGTACAGATTGCCGGCTGCGAGCCGCACTGGATGACTGAAGGGGCCCGCCTTGCGCAGGATGCCGGCGCCGCGATCGTCGATATCAATATGGGCTGTCCGGCGAAACACGTCACCAACGGCGAATCCGGCTCCGCCCTGATGCGCGACCTCGATCACGCGCTCACCCTGATCGAGGCGGTGGTGAAGTCCGTCAAGATTCCGGTGACGCTGAAAATGCGGCTCGGCTGGGACGACCGCACCCGCAACGCGCCGCAACTCGCACGGCGCGCCGAAGCCGCCGGAGTGGCACTCGTGACCGTGCATGGCCGCACCCGCTGCCAATTTTACAAGGGGCGTGCCGATTGGGCTGCCGTCCGTGCGGTCAAGCAAGCCGTCGCGATACCGGTTGTGATCAACGGCGACATCGACGATTTCGACACCGCGGACCGGGCGCTCGCCGAATCCGGAGCCGATGCCGTCATGGTCGGCCGCGGCGCGCAGGGCAGGGCTTGGTTCCCCGGGCAACTGGCGCGATATTTTGCGACCGGCAAACGCGAAAAGCCGCCCGCGCTCGGCACGCAGCTCGCCTCTATCAGCGCGCTATACGACGCGACGCTCCTCCACTACGGCATCGATATCGGGCTGCGCCACGCGCGCAAACATCTCGCCTGGGCGCTCGACACCGCGGCGGCGACCGTCGGCGCCCCGCTTCATGTACTCAAGGCCGCCCGCGGCAATGTCCTCACCTCCGTCGAGCCCTCGATCGTGCGGCAACGTCTTGCCGAAGCATTCGACGCGCTCGGCGCGACGGCGTGGAGGGCCGCGGCATGAGCGCCGTCGCCCCGCTCCTGAATGGATCGGCCGCCGACGCGGTGCTCAATGCGTTGCCGCATCCCGTCATCGTCGTGTCGTCGGACGGCAAGGTGGTCGATGCCAATGTCGCGGCGGAAGCCTTCTTCGAAATCTCGGTGCCGCTGTTGCGGCGCAATCTGATACGCGATCTGGTGCCGTTCGGCAGTCCGCTCTTGGCGCTGATCGAGCAGGTGCGCCGCCGCAACGCCGCGGTCAACGAATACAAAGTCGATCTCGGCACGCCGCGCAATCCCGGCGACCGGCTGGTCGACCTTTACGTCGCGCCGCTGCCGGAGCGGCCCGATTACGTCGTGGTGATGCTGCAAGAACGTACCATCGCCGACAAGATGGATCGCCAGCTCACGCACCGCGGCGCGGCGCGCTCGGTGAGCGCGCTCGCCGCCATGCTTGCCCATGAGATCAAGAATCCGCTGTCGGGCATCCGCGGCGCGGCGCAGTTGCTCGAGCAATCCGTCGAGGACGAGGACCGCACTTTGACGCGGCTGATCTGCGACGAAGCCGACCGCATTGTGAAGCTCGTCGACCGGATGGAGGTCTTCACCGACGAACGGCCGATCGAACGCGAGCCGATCAATATCCACGTCGTGCTCGAGCACGTGAAGCGGCTGGCGCAATCCGGTTTTGCCCGTCACATAAAATTTGTCGAGGATTACGACCCGTCGCTGCCGCCGGTGCTCGCCAACCGCGATCAGCTCGTGCAGGTGTTCCTGAACCTGGTCAAGAACGCCGCGGAAGCGATCGGCGACAATGCGGCGGGCGGCGAAATCGCGCTGACGACCGCTTTCCGGCCCGGGGTGCGGCTGTCGCTGCCCGGCGCCAAAGCCCGCGTTTCCTTGCCGCTGGAATTCTGCGTGCGGGACAACGGACCCGGCGTGCCCGACGAGCTGATGCCGCATTTGTTCGATCCGTTCGTGACCACCAAACCCACGGGATCTGGTTTGGGCCTCGCGCTGGTCGCCAAGATTGTCGGCGATCACGGCGGCATCATCGAATGCGAGTCGCAGCCGCGGCGAACCACTTTTCGCATCCTCATGCCGACATACACCGCAACCCACACCACTGAAGGCGGTGCCGAACCGGGCGGCGCTCGTCAACCACAAGGGGATCATTGATGCCCGCGGGAAGCATTCTCGTTGCCGACGACGACGGCGCGATCCGGACCGTACTCAACCAGGCATTATCGCGCGCCGGTTACGAAGTCCGCTCGACCGGCAATGCTGCCACGCTGTGGCGCTGGGTGAGCCAGGGCGATGGCGATCTGATCATCAGCGACGTGGTGTTGCCCGACGAGAGCGCCTTCGACCTGTTGCCGCGCATCAAGAAAGTGCGGCCCGATCTGCCGATCATCATCATGAGCGCGCAGAATACTTTCATGACCGCGATCCGCGCTTCGGAGCGCGGCGCCTACGAATATCTGCCGAAGCCGTTCGACCTCAAGGAGCTGATTGCGATCGTCGGCCGCGCACTGTCGGAACCGAAGGAAAAGGCGCGGCCGTCGGCCAAGGTCGAAGACTTCGAATCGATCCCGCTGGTCGGCCGCTCGCCGGCGATGCAGGAGATCTATCGCGTCTTGGCGCGGCTGATGCAGACCGATCTCACGGTCATGATTTCCGGCGAATCCGGTACCGGCAAGGAATTGGTTGCCCGCGCGCTGCATGATTACGGCAAGCGGCGTACCGGCCCATTCGTCGCCATCAACATGGCAGCGATCCCGCGCGACCTGATCGAGTCGGAACTGTTCGGGCACGAGAAGGGGGCCTTCACCGGCGCCAATTCCCGCAGCTCCGGCCGCTTCGAGCAAGCCGAAGGCGGCACGCTGTTCCTCGACGAAATCGGCGATATGCCGATGGAGGCGCAGACCCGACTGTTGCGGGTGCTGCAACAGGGCGAATACACCACCGTCGGTGGCCGCACCCCGATCAAGGCCGACGTACGGATCATCGCCGCGACCAATAAAGACCTCCGTCAACTCATTCAGCAGGGCCTGTTCAGGGAAGACCTGTTCTTCCGGCTCAATGTGGTGCCGCTGCGCTTGCCGCCGTTGCGCGAACGCACCGAGGACATTCCCGATCTGATCCGGCACTTTTTCGCGATCGTGGAACGCGAAGGTCTGCCGCCGAAGCAGATCGATCAGGCGGCCCTCGACCGGCTCAAACGCCATCGCTGGCCCGGCAATGTGCGCGAACTGGAAAACCTGGCACGGCGTCTTGCCGCGCTTTATCCCCAGGAAACCATTACGGCCGCCGTCATCGACGCCGAATTGGCGCAGCCGACGCTGGCGGCGCCTGGCGAAAGCCGCAGCGCCGACGACAATCTGTCGAGCGCGGTTGAGCGTTTTCTGACCCGCTACTTTTCCGAGTTCGAGGACGGCTTGCCACCTCCGGGGCTCTATCATCGTATTCTGCGCGAGGTCGAAGGTCCCCTGCTGTCCGCGGCATTAGCCGCCACGCGCGGCAATCAGATCCGCGCGGCCGACCTCTTGGGCGTCAACCGCAATACATTACGCAAGAAAATCAGAGATTTAGACATTCAAGTCTATCGCAGCGGCGGGGGCTGAGCGAGCTCGAACCGCAATCTGGGCCCAATTTCAAGGCGCCTAGTTATTGTCGCAATCGTGCAACATTGTTGTATAAAAGCCTCACCTGCAGGAGGCTTGGTATGTGCCATTGCCCTCAAGATAACTTGCCAAGCCAGCCGCTCGGTCCGGGACGTTTCATATGTCGACTGTCGAACAGGTCGCCCCACTCGATCCGGCGGCCACCGCACCGCTGCCGGTTGCCTCCCGGCTGATCGGCGCCATCGCCGTCGGCATTGCGTTGCTCTCCGCCACCGCGACCTTCCTGGTGCTCGCTGGACTGACCCCGATCGCCCCGGTCCACGAAGTCGTCGTCAAGCTCCTCCTCGGCAACGCCGTCACCGGGCTTCTGCTTCTCGGCATCATCGGGCGCGAAGTTTTCGTCGTCATCCAGGCGCGCCGACGCGGTCGCGCCGGATCGCGGTTGCACATCCAGATCGTCAGTCTGTTCGCGGTCATTGCCGCGGTGCCGACCATTCTCGTCGCCGTCGTCGCATCGACGACGCTCGATCGCGGTCTCGACCGCTTTTTCTCGACCCGCACACGCGCCATGATCGAGCAATCGCTGATCGTGGCCAACGCTTATATGAGCGAGCACGCCGAGGCGATCCGCGGCGAAGTTCTGGCCATGGCCTACGATCTGTCGCGGGCCAAGCCGGTCTTCGACCAGGATCGCGACCAGTTCCGCAAATTCCTCACCGCGCAGGCGGCCGGGCGCAATCTCTCCGCCGCCATCATCATCATGCCGGACGGCGCCACGGTGACGCGCGCCGACGTGAAGATGGATCGGAAGATCGTGCTGCCGTCGCCGCAGCTTTTGAACGAGACCACCGAAACCGAGCCGCAGGTCGCGCTCATTCCGGAGGGCGACCACGTCGCCGCCGTCGTCAAGTTGCACGGCTACGACGACATGTATCTGTATGTCGCGCGGCTGCTCGATCCGCGCGTCGTGCAGCAATTGCGCGCGACCCAGGAAAGCGTCGGCGAATACGCCAATCTCGAAGCTCGCCGGCTCGGCATTCAGATCGCCTTCGCCCTGATGTTCGCCGTCATCGCGCTCATCGTGCTGTTGTCGTCGGCGTGGATCGGGCTGGATTTCGCCAATCGCCTGGTGGCGCCGATCCGCCGCCTGATCGGAGCCGCCAACGTGGTCTCGACCGGCAACCTCGACATCCAGGTGCCGGTGCGGCGTTCGGAAGGCGATCTCGCCATACTCGGCGAGACATTCAACAAGATGACGCAGGAACTGCGCACCCAGCACGAAGACATCGTGCGCGCCCGCGACCTTATCGACAGCCGCCGCCGCTTCACCGAAGCGGTGCTGGCTGGCGCCAGCGCCGGCGTCATCGGCGTCAATGCCGATGGCCGCATCTCGATCCTCAACCGCTCGGCGGAACGGCTGGTCGGACGCGTCGAGAGCGAGGCGCTCGGCCTGCCGCTCGCCGACGTGGCGCCCGAGCTTGCCGAAATCTTCCTTGCCGCACGTAACGGCAATCAGCGCCTGGTGCAGCGCCAGGTCACGGTGACGCGCGACGGCCAGGAACGCAATTATTCGGTGCGCGTGACCAGCGAACAAGCAAACGAGTCCGAGCACGGCTACGTCATCACCATCGACGACATAACCGAGCTGGTGCTGGCGCAGCGCTCCTCGGCCTGGGCCGACATCGCCCGGCGCATCGCCCACGAAATCAAGAATCCGCTCACGCCGATTCAACTTTCCGCCGAACGGCTGCGGCGCAAATACGGCAAATCGATCACCGAGGATCCGGCCGTGTTCGAGCAGTGCACCGAGACGATCGTGCGCCAGGTCGACGACATCAAGCGCATGGTCGACGAGTTCTCGCGCTTCGCGCGCATGCCGAAGGCGGTCGTTGCCGACGAGGACGTGGCCGAGACGGTGCGCCAAGTCGTATTCCTGCTGCGTGTCGGCCATCCCGACATCGATTTCGACGTTGAATTAGCCGCCGAGACGATGCCGGCACGGTTCGACCGGCGGCTGATTTCGCAGGCGCTGACCAACATCATCAAGAACGCCACCGAGGCGATCGGCGCCGTGCCGCCGGCGGAGCTCGGCCGTGGCCGCATCGTCGTGCGGGCAGAGCGCGCCGGCAAGGAGGTCGTCATCGACGTGATCGACAACGGCATCGGACTGCCCAAGGAAAACCGGGCGCGACTGCTCGAACCCTATGTGACGACCCGGGAAAAGGGCACCGGGCTCGGCCTCGCCATCGTCGGCCGCGTCCTCGAGGAGCACGGCGGGCGCATCGAGCTGCGCGATGCCTCCGACCAGGTGCCGGGCGCGCGCGGCGCCTGGATGCAGTTGCGTTTCATCGCAGAGCCGCTTGCCGCGCGGAGCAAGCCCGCGCTCGAACCGCGCGCGGCGGCAGAATGACGAAGCTTTAGGACCTCAAACCGGAAAGGCTCGGCGGCAGTCAAACCATGGCATCCGACATACTCATCGTCGACGACGAAGCCGATATCCGCGATCTGGTCGCGGGTATCCTGCAGGACGAAGGCCACGGTACGCGCACCGCGCGCGACAGCGACGACGCGCTCGGCGCGGTCGTTGCGCGGCGGCCGAATCTCGTCTTCCTCGACATCTGGCTGCAGGGCAGCCGCCTCGACGGTCTGCAATTGCTCGACAGCCTCAAGCGGGAGCATCCCGAACTGCCGATCGTGATGATTTCCGGACACGGCAATATCGAAACCGCGGTTTCGGCCATCAAACGTGGCGCCTACGACTTCATCGAAAAGCCGTTCAAGGCCGACCGCTTGCTGCTGGTTGCCGAGCGCGCGCTGGAAAACTCGCGGCTCAAGCGCGAGGTGCGCGAACTCAAGCAGATGGCGCCGCTCGCTGCGACCTTGGTGGGCCGTTCGCCGTCCGCCAATCAACTGCGCCAGACGATCGAGAAGGTGGCGCCGACCAACAGCCGCGTCCTGATCGTCGGACCGCCCGGCAGCGGCAAGGAACTCACGGCGCGCACCATTCACACCAGCTCGGCGCGGGCCAACGGACCCTTCGTGGTGATCAATGCCGCCGCCATCACGCCGGAGTTCATGGAAGTCGAATTGTTCGGCGTCGAGGGCGGCAACGGCGCCGGCAACCGCAAAGTCGGCGCGCTGGAAGAGGCCCATGGCGGCACGCTGTTTATCGACGAAATCGCCGACATGCCGCGCGAAACGCAGAACAAGATCTTGCGCGTCCTGGTCGATCAGACCTTCCAGCGCGTCGGCGGCGGCACCAAAGTGACGGTCGATGTTCGCATCGTTTCCTCGACCAGCCGCAACATCGAAGCCGACATCGCCGTCGGCAAATTCCGCGAGGACCTCTATCACCGGCTGTCGGTGGTGCCGATCCGCGTGCCGGCGCTGGCCGAGCGGCGGGAGGATATTCCCGAACTCGTCGAATATTTCATGACGCAGATTTCGCAGACCACGGGGCTACCCCGACGCAATGTCGGCGCCGACGCGCTCGCCGTTCTGCAGTCGCACGACTGGCCGGGCAATGTGCGCCAGCTGCGCAACAATGTGGAGCGACTGATGATCCTCGCCGGCGGCGATCCGGGCGCGGTGATCACGGCGGCGATGCTGCCGCAGGACGTCGGCTCCATGATTCCCAACATGCCGGCCGGCAACGGCGGCGAGCATCTGATGAGCTTGGCCCTGCGCGAGGCCCGCGAAGTCTTCGAACGCGAATATCTGTTGGCGCAGATCAACCGTTTCGGCGGCAACATATCGCGCACCGCCGAATTCGTCGGCATGGAACGTTCGGCGCTGCATCGGAAGTTGAAGGCGTTGGGGATCGACTGATCAGAGGTCAGAGGTCAGCGGTCAGTAATCGGACAATTGAGCTGATGCGCTTGCCGGAAATTATCTTTCTGATTACCGATTACCAACAACCGATGCCTGGTTACTGATGTCGCGAATAGCCTACGTCAACGGCCGCTACCTGCCACTGCGCGACGCCAAGGTCCATGTCGAGGATCGCGGCTACCAGTTCGCCGATAGCGTCTATGAAGTCTGCGAGGTGAGGGGCGGGCGGCTTATCGACGAGCGGCGCCACATCGAACGGCTCATGCGCTCGCTTGCCGCATTGCGCATCCGCATGCCGATGTCGACCGCCGCGCTCGGCGTCGTGTTGCGCGAGGTCGTTGCCAGGAACCGCATCGGCTACGGCATCGTCTATCTGCAGATCACCCGGGGCGTCGCGCGCCGCGACCCCGCTTTTCCGGCGGGCGAGATCGCGCCGACGGTCGTCGTAACAGCGCGGGCGCTGAATCGAGCCCGCAACGAGGCGCTCGCCGAAAACGGCATCGCCGTGATCAGCGTGCCGGATAACCGCTGGGGCCGCGTCGACATCAAGACGACCGCCCTTCTGCCCAATGTGCTCGCCCGCCAGGCCGCGATCGAGCAGGGCGCACGCGAGGCTTGGTTCGTCGACAAGGACGGCGCCGTAACCGAAGCCGCCTCGGCCAATGCGTTCATCGTCACGGCGACCGGCAGGCTGGTGACGCGGCCGGCCGACCACGCCATTTTGCGCGGCATCACGCGCAACGTGCTGTTCGAGGCGATCGCGGCACAGGGGCTCGCGGTCGAGGAGCGCAGTTTCACGCTCGCGGAGGCCTATGCCGCGCGCGAAGCCTTCGTCACTTCAGCCAGCCAAATCGTGCTGCCGGTCGTGAGCATCGACGGCCGCCCGATCGGCAACGGCAAGCCGGGGCCCATCGCCAAGGCGTTGCGCCGGGAGTTTCATCGCCACGCCGAGGTGCGGTGAGCCGTCTCCTCGCGCAACGGATTGATGACGGGCAAATCGGCTAAAAACGCGCATCGATTGCGCGCGCCGGAGCGGAACGGCGATCGGGGACGCTCGCGACTTTCCCGCCGACTTTTTCCGCCAACTTGGGCTTGCATCGCCGGCCGTCGCGCACTCTAATAGTCGATCTTTCGGGGCCGGCCGGCCTTATCCGCCGGACGGGACGACGTGGGGTGGGCCGAGCATGGCGAAATCCACCCCGCGGCTAAGGTGGTGTCGCTTCGCTCAAGCCGCCGCAAGTAAGCCCTCCAAGAAACGACCCGCGGGTGAGGGGCCCGCGGTACAAAGAACGGAACAACGGCCATGGCAGCCGACCGCGCACAAAACCTACAAGACACCTTCCTCAATCACGTTCGCAAAAGCAAAATTCCGCTCACCATCTTCCTGGTGAACGGCGTCAAACTGCAGGGCGTCGTGACCTGGTTCGATAATTTCTGCGTGCTGTTGCGTCGCGACGGGCATTCGCAACTCGTCTACAAGCACGCCATCTCGACCATCATGCCGGGGCATCCGGTCCAGCTTTTCGAAGGCGCCGAGGAACCCCCGAGCGGGGAATAGATCCGATTGGAGCCCCGCCGCCGCGACACGCGCACTGCGCCCCCTCTCAGCCCTCCCCCGCGTGCGGGGGAGGGCAAGGGTGGAGGCGGCTCGCCGACCGCCCGCGCGCTCGTCATCGAGCCGGCGTTGCGGCGGTCTGAGGCGCGCGCCGAGGCGTCCGATCGGACGGCTGCGGCCAAGCTCGACGAAGCGGTCGGGCTGGCGCGCGCCATCGACCTCGATGTCAGCCAATCCGGCATCGTCATGCTCCGCGCGCTGCATCCCGCGACCTATCTCAGCAAGGGCAAAGTCGAGGAGATCGCCGGCCTCGTCAAAAGCTTCGAAGCCGGCGTCGTGGTGATGGATTGCGCGCTCACGCCGGTGCAGCAGCGCAATCTCGAACAGGCCTGGAACGCCAAGGTGCTCGACCGCACCAGCCTCATTCTAGAAATCTTCGGCCGCCGTGCGCGCACCCGCGAAGGCGCGCTGCAGGTCGAGCATGCGCATCTGACCTATCAGAAGGGCCGGCTGGTGCGCACCTGGACCCATCTCGAACGCCAGCGCGGCGGCTTCGGCTTTCTCGGCGGCCCGGGCGAAACCCAGCTCGAAGCCGACCGCCGCATCATCGAGGAGCGGCTGGCCAAGATCGAGAGCGAACTCGCCAAGGTCAAGCGCACACGCGAGCTGCATCGCGAGAGCCGCCGCCGGGTGCCTTATCCGATCGTCGCTCTGGTCGGCTACACCAATGCCGGCAAGTCGACGCTGTTCAACCGCATGACGCAGGCCAGCGTGTTGTCCGCCGACATGTTGTTCGCCACGCTTGATCCGACGCTGCGCGCGGTAGCGCTGCCGCACGGCTCGCGCATCATCCTTTCCGACACGGTAGGCTTCATCTCCGACCTGCCGACCATGCTGATTGCGGCGTTCCGCGCCACGCTCGAGGAAGTGATCGAGGCCGACGTCATCCTGCACGTGCGCGACGTGTCGCATGAAGATGCCGAGGCGCAATTGCGCGACGTCGAAAAAATCTTGAGCGAACTCGGCATCGATCCGCACAGCACGACCCACAAGCGGGCGCTGATCGAAGTGTGGAACAAGATCGACCGAATCGACGCAGCCGAGCGCGCGCGGCTGCAAAACATCGCCGAACGTCGCCCGGCGGAAGAGCGGCCGGTTCTGGTCTCCGCAATCACGGGGGAGGGGCTCGACCGGCTCTCGGCGGCGATCGAAACGCGGCTCGCCGCCGGCCGGGTGCTCATCGAGCTTGATCTCGACTCAGCCGACGGCGCCGGCGTGAGCTGGCTGCATCGTCATACCGAGGTCATCCACAAGGTCGCCGACGACGCCACCGGCCGCATCGCCATGACCGTGCGCGTCGCGCCGGACAAGGCGGAAGCGGTGCGGGCGAGATTTGCTTCCTCAATGCATTCTGGCCGGACAGGTTTCAGCCGAGACTGACGTTGGCTGCGTCATGTTCGCACCGGGCGGGCTGGAGACGCACCGCACCGATTTGAGTGAGGTTTGAATCAATTGCAGCGGCCTACGCCGATTCGGGCTCCGGCGCGGCTGAACCGGCCGCGGAGGCAACTTCGCCCTGGTATACTGATCGCAGTCCCTCGACCGGCTTAGCCGCCAGCAGGTCAGTGCGGTTTGCCAGGCGGCTTCCAATGATCATGAATGCACAAACGCCATAGAAGCAAACGCCAAGCGCATATGTGTTGGCGATGCCAAATTCTATGGACAAGGCCATGCCCAGCACAGACGCAAACATCGACGTAATTCCGTTTGCACTCCAGAGGAACGGCAGAAGCTCCGCGTGACGGCGCCAGATGCTCAGTCCAAGAGGGAACATCGTTCCCATGCAGAACGCCGGCGGTGCCAGAAGCAACACAGACACGACAATGCGTATATCGGTAGCTTCCGACCGCGCCCACGTCGTGACCAAAGGAGTGAGCAGCCCAGCCGCCACGAGCGCGGCGAGCAGAGCGACAACCCGAGCGATGACCGCGCTCGGCCGCGGCACATGCGCACCGACCGTGGCGCTGCCGACGCCGCTAAAAAGCAGAATTGTAAAAAGTACCACACTCAGCCCGTAGACCGGATGTCCAAGGAAGACCATTAGCCGCTGCATCTGCGATATCTCGATCAGCATGAAACCCATGCCGATTGCGCTGAAATAGGTTACGGGCGCGGCCAGCGTCGACAGCGGCATCCGCCTCGTGAGGCGGACCAAGGGGATGATGATGTAATACCCGCAGGCGCAAAGCGTTATGACGACGAGCCACAGGGTCATACTGATCGCCGCGTTGTTATTCATGGAGACCGATGAGTGCGTGGCAAAAAGATCCCTGAGACGCGCCGTATAGAAAAAGAACGGATTGTCGTCCGTTGAGGGAGCGATATTTTCCGGCAACGACCCGAAGAAAGCGGCGTCTGCCTTGCCGGACATCAATGTCGAAGTGATGGTGTCGAAGGCGACATCCGGTCCCAGTATTATCTTGAAACCTTGCGCCTGAAGCCTCGTGCGCGCGCCTTCCCATTGCGCATCGGTGAAGGCGTCGGGACGGGTGATCACTGTCACGATGTCGCCGACGTTCACCGCGACAACATGACGAGGTAGCTCGGTGGCGGACACGCCACTGCGCTGGAGCGCGCTCGCCGCGATCGCCACCAGGCGATAGAATTCGTCGCGGTGATCCTGCGGATTAAACCAGCGCGATACGGACAGCAGCCCACCAGGCTTCAGCGCCCGGTAAAAATCGTCCCACGCCTCCACGGTATAAAGGCGGTTTTCCGTGAGCGTTAGCCCGCCAGCGGCGGTGGCGGCCCAAGTGTCGATCAGCGAAATCTGGATAAGATCGTATCGGTCGGATGAATGGTTGATGTAGCTGCGGGCTTCGGCGTTGACCAGCGACACGCCAGGTTGCCGATCGAGATGGCCGGAGAAATCGGCGAATTTGTCGGTGAGCACTTCGAAGATCGCGGGGTTGATCTCAATTCCACGTATGGACTTGGCGCCGAAAAACAGGGCAGAAAGAACGTCGCGGCCGCCGCCCACGCCAACGACAGCGACGTCGGCCGGCGGTTGCACCAAGTAGGCGGCATTGATGACGTCGTCTTTCAGATAGGAGAGCTTGCCGATCTCGCCATCCTGCCGGGTGATGACCGTGCTCGCATCCGCATCGATATCGAGGTAGTCCTGGTCAATTATCGTCTGCGGCAGGTGAGCGAAACCCCAACCGACCGGAACGCTCTCTCCGAGCGGCCTCACCCTCACGCGCGAATACGTGTTCCAGCGCTCGAAGAGCGTTCCCGTCTGCTGTTGCCCTTTGGCCCAATAGACGCCCAGATGGCTTTTACCGGAGGCCGCCAGCCCGGTATGTACCGAGGCCGCGACAGCCAGCGTGAGCGCGACCGTGCCGCTGAGGCGCAAGCTGCGGACGCCGTCGCTGCCCCGTACCGCAATCCAACCCGCGCCAGCGGCAAAGGCTCCGATCCATAGTGTGGCGCTGACGGGATCCACCACGAGCAACAGGAAGATGACCCCAAGGCATCCGAGCGCCGCACCCGAAAGGTCGGCCGCGTAGAGCCATCCGCCGCCATAGGGCAGGCGAGTCAACAATAGCGTTATACAGACGCCGCTTTCGGTGAAAGGCTTGACGAAGGCCAATGTCGCTATCGCCAGGACCACGGGCACGTATTCGCCAGGGATCATAAGCGGCGCGCACAGGAAGGCGATCATTGCGCCAACCCCGGTGATCGCGAACCACGATGCGTGGCGCGCGAATTCCACCGCCACCCGTTCGCGAGCGTAGCGAGCGGGATTGCCGTAGACCTCCATCGCCCCGCGAGTAAGTCCGAACATGGCAAGTGAAATGGCGGCAAACGCAAAATGATAATACAGCATCACGCTGAAAAAACGCGTTATCAGGATCTGATAGGATAGAGTTGCGGACGCCAATACAAAAATTGAAAGATAATAACGGCTCTGATTTTTAGGAAATGTTTGAAGCAAGATGCCGCCCCTCGATGAGATCCCTGATCGAGCCGCGCGATGCCCGCTGTCGGGCAAGTGTTGAGTGAAACTCACTAACAACCCGTTGACAAAAGCGCAGTGGCCCAAAGGGCCACCGAGCCCGACATTTTCTAATGGTTGAGATTTGAAACCGCGCGCTCTCGCGCGGCTACAGCTCCCGCGCCTTGGCCTCGTCCCACAGCGCGTCCATTTCGGCAAGCGTAGCGTCTTGCGGCGACTTGCCGCGCGCCGCGAGCGCGCGCTCGATCGCAGCGAAGCGGCGCTCGAATTTTTGGTTGGTCCGGCGCAACATCGCTTCGGGATCGGCGTGCAGATGCCGCGCCAGGTTGACCGCGGCGAAAAGCAGATCGCCGACTTCGGCCGCGGCCCGTTCCGGCGCGCTGTCGAGTTCGGCCTCGATTTCGTCGGCTTCCTCGCGGATTTTGCGCAATACCGCGCGCGGATCGTTCCAATCGAAACCGACCTTGCTCGCTTTGGCCTGAAGCTTCAGCGCGCGTGTCAGGGCAGGGAACGTGACCGGAACGCCGGCCAACGCGCCCGCTTCGCTCTCGCCGTTGCCCTGCGCCGCCTTGTCTTTCTTTTCCTGCGCCTTGATCCGCTCCCACAAGCCTTCGACCGCCTGCGGCGTGTGCGAGCGCGCGTCGCCGAAAACATGAGGGTGGCGGCGGACGAGCTTTTCGGTGATGGCCTGGACCACGTCGCCGAAATCGAACGCCGCCTGCTCTTCGGCCATGCGGGCGTGAAACACGACCTGCAGCAGGAGGTCGCCCAGTTCCTCTTTGAGATCGGTGAGATCGCCGCGCGCAATCGCGTCGGCGACCTCGTAGGCCTCTTCGAGAGTATAGGGCGCGATGGTGGCAAAGTTCTGCGCCAGATCCCAGGGACAGCCGGTCTGCGGCGTCCGCAGCGCCGCCATGATTTCGAGAAGCCGCCCGATATCGCGCGAAGGGGTCATGATCGAATCCCGCCAGAACCGCGCGGACCGTATCAGACCCCGAATGTCGCTGCGACGGTAGCGATTCTGACGTTCGGCGGCGCTATTTCTCCGCCGCCCGGCCCGCCTCGAACAGGAACCAGGTTCGCTTCTCGGTGCCGTCGATGAAGTTTTCCAGCAGCCCCGCGGTCGCCGCGTCCTCGTGCTTTTCGGCAAGCGCGTGACATTCGCGCATCGAGGCGGCGATCATCTTGTTGTCGGCCATCAATTCCAGCAGCATCTCCTTCGGCGGGACGAAGCTCGAGTCGTTGTCCTTGACGGTCTGCAATTTCGCGATATGGCCGATGGAGCGCAGCGTGCTGCCGCCGATCTTGCGCACGCGTTCGGCGATCTCGTCCGTGGTGCCCAGAATCTGCTCGGACTGTTCGTCCAGCAACAGATGATAGTCGCGGAAGTGCGAACCGCTGACGTGCCAATGGAAATTCTTGGTCTTGAGATAGACCGCAAAGGCATCGGCCAGGATTTCGTTCAGTTTGGCCGAAAGCTCGCGCACCGCCTCGTCGGGAAGATCGGTCGGCGTATCGAGGGAAGGGGCCACTTTGTGGCGCGTATCGATAGCTCGGACTTTGTTGTTCATGGCATCACCTTGCACTATGTGAAGGGGGAAAACGGCTACGGTCGCCCAAACTCGATCTGCCGAACGCCGGACGGCGGGCTTGTCAATGAACGCCGTCGTGACGACCTTGGTTCCGTGAATTTGCTGCCATGAATTCACCCGGGGATGACGGATGCCCGTTTCGGCCTACATTCAATCGGCGGTATTTCTGGTCCTGCTGGCCGCCGCGCTGTTCGGTTCGGCCGGAACGATCGATATCCCCGGCTTCTGGCTTTATTTGGCGATTTTCGTCATGGTCTTCGTGGCGTCGTTCCTTGGGCTCGACCCCGACCTGTTTCGCGAGCGGATGCGGCCTGGCGGCAATCCGATGCCGGTGTCGCTCCGGCTATTCAGCATGGTGCTTTTCCTGCATTGGATTCTCGCCGGGCTCGACCGCGGCCGTTTCCATTGGAGCGACACCGTGCCGCTCTGGCTGCAGGTGGTAGGCCTGATCGTCGTCGCCGTAGCTTACGCCTTGTGCTTCTGGGCGATGCGGGTGAACCGGTTCTTTTCCTCGGTGATCCGCATCCAGGCCGATCGCGGCCAATACGTGGTCACGACCGGGCCTTAGTGTCTGACTGAAAAATAAGTTGGGTGATTTCAATCGGTTGTGATTCCGTTGGGTTGCGAAGCTCAATGGAGGTCACGATGGCTTGGACTGAAACCACCCGCCGACACTATCGGCGCGA
>Ga0181533_1001355_pt1 | contig 31617 bp, 32 predicted proteins | sample PEATcosm2014_Bin_45_FD_119772 | JGI IMG/M metagenome (GOLD analysis project Ga0181533, IMG submission 119772) | Peatland microbial communities from MTU Mesocosm Facility, Houghton, MI, USA - PEATcosm2014_Bin11_60_metaG | ecosystem: Environmental > Terrestrial > Soil > Wetlands > Peat | place...
AAGCCCTGCAACCATATCGATGACGGTCTTCATCCTGCCGCCTTTTCTCGGGTCAACCCTCTTGATCTTCTTATAATCCTGATATCCCGACAGAAACGGCGCATCATAGTTGGGGTGGGGAGTATCATTCGGTGGATAGATGACCTCCATGCCGAAATCTCCGGCTTCAACTGACAGGTCGATTAACATGCAGAACCCGTCGTGGTCGATCAGCTTCGCCGTATCCAGATGCCCCTGAACCATGGCCTCGACATTCCCTCCTCTGGCCCATTCCTCATAGGATATTCCGGCCACACGGTGAGTTGCTCCGCACACAAGCGGGGCAACAGGAACTCTGTCTGCTTCTTTTTGCTGCAGTGCCGTCGCTACACGTTCAAGACCGTTCATTTCATACCTCCCTGCTGCTTGTTGATGGTTCCTTACCATTTCGCCCCCGGTCCGCGGAGAGGTCGAGTACTGTCTCTACTCCCACCGCCAAAGCCGCTTCCGGGGGACCTGCCTTTGTTATACGGTAATTATAGAGACTGCACCCCGAGAGCTTCTGTAGTTTTCACTACAAGACAATAATGTATCAGAAGCATCAAAATAGACGCGATAATGTGTTCCTTAACCTCGTGGCTAACGTACAGGGTGAAGCATGAGAACCGGCGTGCCGACATGGGCCAACCATCAAATCCTTCCTCCTCATACCATACCAGACTATGATGCTGCACAGTTTAACCGGAAATAGATGCTCTGTTCCTTGAAGTTAGAGGCATCAAATGGCAGGAAGAAAGCTGGAAACGGCAAGCACAGCTAATCGCAGGCAAAGAATGTCACGAATGCTCCAATTCTTGAAATGCCGACATTCCGTATGCGCTGCGCCAGCATGTTTTTATTATGTCCTTCCGATTCTTGCCATGCAATGAACTGGGCTCTTGCCGACCGATAGTTCCAACCCACATTTTCTATGCAATAATCACGTTTTGATTCCGTAAATCTCTCCTCGAAATTGTCGTGATTCAAAACTCGACGGCTATGCATCTCCGTGCTGTGATTTTTTGCCAGGTCAGTTAATTTTTTGTCTTCAGAAAGTGGCCGTAGCCTGTTGCTCGTCCTGTACTGATTCACTATTTCAAGGAGTTCATTGGCATAGAAATGGGTCTCGCCGCTATGGGCATCAATATCTGCGGCATATGAAGCAGATAAAAGGATCAGGACGGACATCATAAATCCCACAAGTGTTCCCATGGCCCTAAGAAGCCTTACATATAAACTAAACGTTTTGAATCCCCAGTGCCTCACGATCAACTCCGTCTATAATGATTTCCCTCTCCTGGTCCGATAGATGAGTAATGTGTACTTTAATAGCGTTGTCAGGCATGTCCGCAAGCCTTTCCGCCCATTCAATGACCGCAACTCCACCTGTATCAATATATTCCCATATCCCCGCTGCATCAACGGCCTCCGGTCTTTCCAGGCGGTACAGGTCTATATGATAAAAAGGCGGCGATGTTTCATACTCCGCAACCATTATGAAACTGGCGCTGCCGACATCTCTCTTTGAGATACCGAACGCAGAGGCAATTCCCTTTATCAGCGTTGTCTTGCCCGCCCCGAGATCGCCGTACAGCATTACCGTCTTTATTCGCACGGATGACCGCAGGAACATCCCAAGTCTGAAGCCTATATCTTCCGTGTCCTCGGGCGATCGGGCAATTATACGCACTGAAAAACATTCTGTTCCCATTAACAGTGCACCGCCGTGCTCAGGCGCTTCAATTCATAAATACGGTTGCATTCGAGCGCCGCTCTGCCCCAAAAGTCTTCGGCTTTCGGGGACCCCGCATCCGCGGCAGCTTCGTTGCGCTCCTTCGCCGTACACAACGGTACGCCTCAGTCGTGCGCCTCGCCGGCACAGCGCATCGACACTCTCGGTGCGACACCGTATTTATGAACTGAAGCACTACCTTGCGATCCCCTTAATAAGGTCCATTTTCCCTATTATCCCGGTGATTTTGCCTCCGGCCACAACTGGTATTAGATACGCCTCTTTTTCGGACATGATAGTGGCGATCTCCTCGACAGTATTTTCTTCGGTAACCGTGACCACATCTTTAACAAGTATATCATTAACGGTAACAGCAGCCATTCTTTTGATTTCTTTTTCGATTGTCGCGGGACTCTCGAGCATGATATAGGCATCGAAAAGTCTCATTACCGTGGGGATATGCAGACGTTTATTCTTGCTGATCAGATCGTTTTCAGTAACTATGCCGATCAAATTGCCCTCGTCGTTTACTACAGGAGCGCCGCTGATATTATGCTTTATCAGGATATGGGCCAGATCTTCGATCGTGGTAGCCGGGGTCACTGTTATCACCTCTTTCGTCATAATGTCTTTCGCCTTGAGCATAATCTCTCCTCTTGGTAAATATTTGTTTGACTTTATTATAACTCAAATCCGGCTAGAATAATTGTCACTCCTAACTCCCTAGCTCCGGAGTTCATTGACATAAGTTCGAAGCGGTCTCGTCAACAACAGCAGTTCTTTGTCTTTATCCCGAACGCGGGAACCCGATAAAAACACTGAGAAAAACCGTGGGTTGCAGATTTATATTACTATGTGGTTTTATCTTTATTTCTCAAGAACTGGCACATGCGTTTGTCTAATCCGTTAAGGTGCGTTTCAAGCCAGTGATAAAGAGAGCCTTGCACTTCGGAAAGTGTGATTGAATAACTGTATCTGCTTTCATATTTTTTCCTTAAAACCAGGAAATCTTCATGGAACCTTTTGTGCTCAACTTTCTGTTCAGAGTATCCAGGGTATTTGTGAAGCTCCATATAGTGCTCTTCGAGTTCGAAATGACGTTTAACATAATCCTCCAGAAAATCAAAAGTTTCCTTAATAACCTCCCGGTCTTTGTCATTACCAATATAGTTTGAGAGATCCTGGACCATTGCGAACAATTGTTTGTGCTGTGTATCGATCTCGTCTATGCCGCACAAGAGTTCGTCAGTCCATTCTTTCATTAGTGGTCCTCTTTTAAATTAATTGATAATTGCGAGATCAACCAAGGTAATAGTAAAGCACAAATTTTCTTCCGTGTCCATAGCATTTTAGAGCTTCGTTTTGAGGTTCGACCGGCTGCGTCCATTGAATCAAGTGCAACAGAAGTCAATAGCAACATCGTTTTTTCATTACCATTGAAAATAAAATAATCATACAATTCCGATGACCCCGCACTGGCGTCCTGTAGGACCCTTTGCAAAACGGTATGAGTAGTATTTTTCAGGCCTGCAATATGTGCATTCGTCCGTGAGCCATATTTGTTCAGGGGACACGCCGCAAGAGACCGCCTGCTGCCTGTTGGCGCTAGCCAGATCAAGACAGTATTTCCCGCCATTGGTCCTGTAATAATCACCCTCCCCGCTCGCCCTTACCACCGGCTCTATTACTTCATCTCCTACCTCATAACAGCACCCTCGTATGGAAGGGCCTATCGCAATGCCGATATCGGGCGGCGAACTAAAAAAACGCTGCGACATCATTTCGATCGTTTTTTTTAGTATGGATGCTGCAGTCCCCCGCCATCCAGCGTGGACCGCTCCGACTACCTGCTTTTTTTTATCGAACAAAAGAACGGGCACGCAGTCCGCTACCTGCACGCCAATGAAAATTCCCCTGTTGCCGGTAATGACGGCATCCGCCACTTTAGGCACGCGGTCATAATCCAGGACCATAATTTTGTCGGTGTGCTTTTGGATAGGCATGTAAATATTCACCGGAGGGACGGCGAGAAACTCTGCGAGCCCATGCACATCACAGTGCAATGCCTTAGTGGTGAAAAAAGCATTGACATGATGACTGTCGAAAACCGGCGGAACAACAACGTGGTTATGCACCTCTGTCACAACCCTGCAATTCCATAAAGGCAGCGGGCAGCGCATTAATGAGATCGGACGCAATAAGCGAGTATTCTCCAGTCGTTGCCGCAGCTTTGTCCCCGGCCATGCCATGGATAAAGACACCGAGAGCCGACGCATCGGCAGGATTCAGTCCCTGACCCAGCAGGGATGCGATAATTCCTGTCAGGACATCGCCTGCTCCTGCCGTAGCCATGCCGGGGTTCCCTGTCGTATTGATAAATATATACCCTTCCGGCAACGCGATAATAGTGGGACTTCCCTTCAATACCAGGTAACTGCCCGAATCTACTGCAAAAGAGACGGGAGTTCCGATGCGCTCCGTGACTTTCGGCTTGTGAATAAGCCGTGCCATTTCACCGGGATGCGGGGTAAGAATAAGGGGAGACTTTGCATTATGTAAAAGGTCCTTGACTGCGCGGGCACGCTTTGCTGAAGCGCTGATCGAGTTCAGTCCGTCAGCATCGATTACCATAGGTACAGCCGACCTAAGAACAAGTTCTGTTATGATCTTTTTCGTAGCCGACGACACGCCGATGCCGGGGCCTACAGCAATTACATCGATTTTTTCGGCGGCAAATTCAAGTATGCTGTCTAATGCTTTTAAAGACATCATACCGTTGCCGTCGTCAGGCAGCGGCAGGACCATCTCTTCTGTCACCCTGCACTGGAAACTTTCTGCCAGCGATTGGGGAACACCGAGGGTCACGAGTCCGGAACCGCTCCTGAGCGCTGCATGCCCGCACATCAGCGCTGCACCCGTCTTGCCCCTTGAACCCGCGATTACCAGCACATGCCCGTAATCTCCCTTAAAAGAATTCCTGGGCCTTGCAGGAATAAGGGCGGAAGCCGTTTCCATGTCCAGCAAGGAAGCTTTGATCGAGGCCGATTCGAGGAGACAAGGGGGGAATCCTATGTCCTCTATAAAGAGCTTGCCGGTATACCCGGCGCCAGGATAAAGAAAGTGCGACCTTTTGGCGAGGCCGAAAGTAACGGTGTAATCAGCCACGACCGCCTCGCCAAGAATTTCACCCGTATCTGATGATATCCCTGAAGGCATGTCGACAGCAACCACCGGCGCATCGGCAATATTCAAAAAAGAGAACAGCCCGGCAATATCACCCGTGACAGGACGGGCAAGACCGGTCCCGAAGACCGCATCTACGACTACCGAACCATGTATATCTTTCCCACTCAATGTGCTACGGAACTCTGCCGGTATTCCCATCTTCTTTACTATCTGATACTGCATAGCGCAATCAGGACTGAGCGCCTCTTTCTTCATCGTCATTATGACCGTAACCTTAAACCCACAGTTAAAGAGATTCCGTGCAGCGACCAGTCCATCACCGCCGTTGTTGCCGCCTCCGCATAGCGCCAACACCTTTTTTGACGGAAAAAGGGCCCCTACCCTTGATGCCACTGCCAACCCGGCCCTCTCCATCAGCACAAGACCGGGTATGCCGTAGTCTTCAATAGTAAGCCTGTCGATCTCTCTCATTTCATCAGCTGTCACAATCTTCATTGGGTTGTCCTTTCAATATCCTCATTATATGCATGCCTTTTCTTTGTCTTCATTGCGACAAGTCCTCACTATTGAGGATACATAGTTTACCTTCATTGTATTTATGAATTAGCATTGATATAAGCGATTGATATGGGAGACCTTCTTCGATTGCCTTGGCCTGAATTTTCTTCAAATCCCGTTCTGTCATTCGGATATTTATCCGCTTTTGTTTATTCAGACTATAGCGGGCGTATTCCTCGTATTGCTTCTTTTCCTTCTTAGTAAGGTCGGAGGCCCATTCCTCCTTTTCAAGAGAGCCCGCCAAATCCATTTCGTCTTTATCTAAATATTTCGCCTTTTTCATGTCACGCCTCCTAAATATCTCTTTGTCGCTTTGCTGTTTGGTATTATTGTTTTCAAAAATATACATTCGTCATCCTCAACATACGGCACAGAATAGACATAATCTTCAATTTTTACCAGAAAGACTTTTTGATTTGGATATGTTTCATGGTTTGGATGTCGAACCCGGTCAAGCAAATCCCCGGATGCTATTGCCAGTTCAACCTGTTCAAATGAGACACCTCGTTCTTTCTTTAGTATCATATTCTTTTCATCATTCCAGTCAAAATACTTCATAAACGGATGCCTTTTGTATTCATGTTTTATAATATCAACGCTGCAGGGTTCTGTCAAATAGCTCTCTGTGGATACTTAATCCGGCCGGAGACCCCCGCATTTATCATTTTCCCGGCACAGCTGACTAATTCGCTCGTAAAGCCGGGATGGAAAGTAAAATTACCCTGTACTGTCTGCATTGCAGTACACCCTTAAAGTGGCGATATATATCAGCACTGCACCTATGGTAAAATTGCGGTGAAGATAACGCGCAGGCAAACTGCAGTTTAATAGAACTATCATGACATACGGAGGGGCCAATCATGGTGATAGGCGTGCCAAAAGAAATCAAGATAGAGGAGTACAGGGTCAGCATTACTCCGTCCGGTGTTGAAGAACTCAAGCGCCGCGGGCATAGCGTATATGTAGAAACAGGGGCTGGCGAAGGCAGCGGTTTTGCCGATACCGACTACCTCGCCGCCGGCGCCCTCATTGCCGACAAGGTAACACTTTTTAAAGAGGCGGAACTAATCGTTAAAGTTAAAGAACTCCTCCCCGAGGAATTCAGTTTTGTCCGGGAGAGACAGGCGCTGTTCACGTTCCTCCACCTTGCGCCGAATAACGAACTCACCAAATTGCTCCTCCATAAAAAAGTAACGTCTTTTGGTTACGAAACGCTGCGTAAGGGTAATACACTTCCCCTGCTTGCTCCCATGAGCGAAATTGCTGGAAGCATGGCGCCGCTCATGGGTGCTTATTACCTGCAGAAAATTCACGGAGGCAGCGGCATACTGCCGGCCGGCGTCCCTGGAGTAAAACCGGCAAAGGCGCTCATTCTGGGCGCGGGGGTCGTAGGGACCAATGCAGCCCGTATTGCTCTGGGTCTGGGCATAGATACGATCATCATGGACATGGGTGAAGAGCGGTTGCGGCTTATCGATGGACTTTTCACGGGACGCATTAAAACATTGCTGCTTAAAGATGATACGATACGGAATGAAATAAGGGATGCCGACATTATCATCGGAGCAGTCCTGGTCCCCGGCGGCAAAACACCAATGCTCGTTACAAGGGAAATGCTCAAGACCATGAAGAGGGGTTCGGTGATCGTTGACGTATCGGTTGACCAGGGAGGGTGCGTCGAAACATCCAGGCCTACCACACACGATAGCCCCGTATACAGCGTAGAAGGCATCATCCATTATACGGTTGCCAATATGCCTGGCGCTTATCCCCGCACGTCGACGCTTGCCCTGACCAATGCGACCTTGCCTTACATAACCACCCTCGCCGATAAAAGCATCGAATCATCGATCAAAGAGGATATGGAACTGAGGAGTGCATTGAATACCTGCAATGGCGAGATAATGCATGCGGCGCTGAAAGAGACCGTGAAAAGTGAAAGTGAAACGTGAGAAGTTAGAGGCAAAACTCAAAACTTTCGATGGGTTGTTGACTTTTGTTTTTTACGATTCACGTTTCACCATTCACGTTTCACGGTCTTTTACTTCTTATTTGAATCCCGTCTGCATGTACCAGGGGACCTCTTTTTTCTGAAAACCGCACAATTTATAGATATTATCGCTCATCTGCTCGGCGGTAAAAGGCCGCATGAGCACGCCGCTGACAATCTTCGACTGTATGAGAGCAACTATCTCTTCCTTTGACGTGCCTGATGAAACAATGAGAAGAAACTTAACGGCAGGTTTCTCATCCTTAATGGTCTTTGCAAACTCAAGCGTGGATACATCTCCCATTATCGAATCGAGAATAACCGTGACCCCATCGGTTATATCGGCCAGCGCCATTCCCAGTTGCTTGGTATTATCAAAATATCGCACGCTCACCTTACCCTCAAATTCCCTGAGCGCAAAACTGACAGGGTGGGTGAGATCTCTTTTTACACAAACAAACACCGACTTCTTTGACATCCCACGCCCCCCTTTATATCCTTTCCCCCTAATTGTAACAAAACCTCAGAAAAAAAAGCATCACTACCCGATTTTCGGTAGTGGATCATAAGGAAGGTATCGGCAGAGGCATTCGGATATCGTTGCTATAGAAAAATTCGGCTTCGCTTACGAAAGTAGACAGCGCGTCGAAAAACAAGCGCTCCCCTTCTCCTGCCTTCCTTCCGATCTCAGAACGAATGCTCGCTCCCTGGGAAGATTCCATTTTCGACTTCTTCCCTATACTTCCTGACAGCAGAGATAGCATCGGACTTAAGATTTGCGTATTTTTTAACGAACTTCGGCACAAAGCGGTCAAACATACCGAGCACATCATGTATAACGAGAACTTGACCATCGCAGTGAGGCCCACCGCCGACACCTATGGTTGGAATAGCAAGTATACCGGTGATCTGCTGCGCAAGCGCTGCAGGTATTCCCTCAAGGACAATCGAGAACGCCCCTGAGCTCTCAAGAAGTTTAGCATCCTCCACCAACCTCTTCGCCGCTTCTTCCGTTCTGCCCTGGACTTTATATCCGCCCATGCGGAAGATTGCCTGGGGTGTCAGCCCTATATGCGCCATAACAGGGATTTCCGCCTTTGTTAATATCTCTACTGTTTGGGCCACCTCTCTGCCGCCCTCAAGCTTTACTGCATGGGCCCCCGCTTCCTTAAGAAATTTTCCGGCATTCCTCACAGCTTCCTCGGTACTCACCTGGTACGAGAGATAGGGCATATCGGCGATAACCATCGCCCTATTTGCGGCCCTTGAGACCATTTTCGTGTGGTATAGCATTTCATCCATGCTCACAGGGAGCGTAGTATCATGTCCCTGCACAACAATTCCCAGAGAATCTCCCACAATAATGGCATCAACGCCGGCTTCATCAGCTATCTGGGCAAAAGGATAATCATAAGCTGTTATCATGGAGATTTTCTGCCCTTCATGTTTCTTTTGGTGCAAGGATTGGATGTTCACCCGTCCAGCCATATTATTCCCCTTTCATAATCAATCACAGAGAACACAGAGTTATGCTTAAAATGTTGAATGCTAAATGTTGAATTAAAAAAAAGTCCATAATTTATCATTCAAAATTCAACATTCAAAATTTCTTTGTACACTCTGCGGTTTTCCATTTCATCTTCTTTTTCACAAAACTTTCGCATTATCATTGAGCCGGCCTTATCGCCTTCAGATTCAACTGCAAATATCTTCCTCCGTCCCATTCATTGATCGTAGGCACAAATGCTGCGTCTATCATACCGCTCTCTTCAACAGAGCCCAGCATTGGGCCGAAATCAAAACCTATGCTGTCCATTTTCCTTCCGTTTTGTCTCAGTTGCATCTTCAGGTGATTATTCCCCACTATCCTGGCCTGCAACACTTCAAGCCCCCTGGAGCCGAATACCGGCTCAACATTACTATAGCCAAAAGGCTCCATCCTTGCAAGCTCCTCTACTAGCCCGATGCTCATATCTGATATCCTGACCGCGCCGTCAATCAGCAGGACCGGCAGAAAATCCTCCTCAGAAAGGCGCTCTCGAACTTTACTGCATAACAGGGTCCTGAAGTGTTCTATATCCGCAGACGGCAGACTTAACCCTGCAGCCTGTTTATGTCCGCCAAATCGCGTAAGGACATCCTTGCACTCCGTGAGGCCCTCGTAAAGATCAAAGGGGGGGATACTCCGGCCCGATCCTTTTGCAATGCCGCCCTCAATAGAAAGAACAATAGCAGGTCTGTAATACTTCTGGGCAATCTTCGAGGCCACAATACCCACAACACCAATGTGCCATCCCTCCGAGGCAACAACGACGGCCCCTTTCCCGGCATCTATTGGATCCACCTGTTTCATGGCCTCATTATAAACAGACTCCTCTATCTCCTGACGTCTTGTATTCAGACTGTTCATCCATCCGGCAAGTTGGCAAGCCTCGTCCTCGGACCCGGTTGTAAGGAGTCTCACCACATCCGTCGCATTTGCTATACGGCCTGCGGCATTAATTCTCGGAATAAGCATATAATGTAAAGAGGATGTTTTAAAAGAGTCCAGGCGGATTCCAGCCGTCTGGCAGAGAGCTTTGAGTCCTATACGCTGCCCTGCTTGCAGCAGTTTCATCCCTTCCCTGATAATGGTCCTGTTGTCATTCTGGACCGGCACTACATCGGCGGCAGTGCCTATTGCTGCAAGATCAAAGAACTTGTATATCGCGTCGATGTTGTTATCAAATAATCCCTGGATAAACTTTAAGGCCACGCCCGCCCCTGAGAGGTGTGCCATTTCAGGTGGACATGCGGCAGCTTTAGGGTTTACCACTGCGACGGCGTCAGGCAGAATAAACTCCTGATGGAGTGAATCGGAGAAACAGTGATGCGGAGAGCCGTTATAACTTTCATTCGCCGTTGCCCCGGCTCCCCGTTGCTCCGATTCCCCGTTTCCTTTGTTTTCATTTCTCACCGGCTCGTGATGGTCGGTAATTATGACATCAATACCACGGGAGCGCGCAGCTGCCGCTGCTTCAAAGGAAGAGATGCCGCAGTCGACTGTGACAATGAGCTTCGTCCCAAGCGCTTCAGCCCTTTCAAGACCAGCAAGGCCGAATCCGTAGCCGTGCTGTATCCTGTCTGGTATAAAGAAATGCACATCGAGCCCGTATTCCCTCAACCCCTCCACCATTATGGCCGTTGCCGTCACGCCGTCAGCATCGTAATCACCATGGACGAGCACCCGCTCCCCATTTTTTTTGGCTATACGTATCCTTTCAATCGCGGACTTCAATTGAGGCAATGCAAAGGGGTCGGCAAGTTTGCTGATATCGGGATTCAGAAAGGCATCAAGCTGTACTGCTGTTTTAAGGCCCCTGTTGACCAGTACCTGTGCAAGCATAGGCGATACCGAAGCAATCCTGGCAATATACGCAATATACTCGGGATTCGTCTTGTTTATTATCCATCTGCACGCCGTCCCGCCGTCAGCCATGCTCAAGCGTCGAGCGTCGAGCGTTGAGCGTCGTGCATCTTTTTTTGAACCGGACGCCCGACGCTTGACGCCTGACCCATCACTATCCTCATTACCCCTTTCTACCGCCTATTGCCGCTTTGCCGGAGCCTTTTTTCCCGAGAAGAATAACCACGGGACTAGCAACGAAGACGGATGAGTAAGTGCCAACGGCAACGCCCAGCAGCATAGCCAGCGCAAAGTCATGAATAACTTCCCCGCCGAACAGGAATAAGGCGAGAGAGGAAAGGAAAACCGTCAAAGATGTCACAATAGTCCTGGAAAGCACTTCATTAATGCTCTTGTTGATTACCACATCGACAGGGTCCTTAAGATAACGCTTGATGTTTTCTCTTATCCTGTCGAAAACCACAACTGTATCGGTAAGGGAATAACCTGCAACAGTAAGCAGGGCGCTCAGGAAGATCAAATTCATTTCCTTATTTAATATATAGAAAATGCCGAGCACGGCCAGCACATCATGGAATGTGGCAATGGTGGCCCCCACTCCGAACCTTAACTGAAACCTCCAAGCTACATACAGCAGGATACCACCTGTTGCCATAATCACGGCCCATAGCGCATCCTGTCTCAATTTCGCGCCGACTTTCGGGCCGATTTCAGTGGTTGAGTCTATAACAGGCTTACTCGCTGAAAACTTCTCGGAGAGTATCCGGGTTATGTTCTCGGAAGCTCCGCCCAGTTTTTCTTCCTGTTTTTTCACCCTGATAAGTATCTTATTCTCCGTAGGGAGGTCCTGTAGATCAAAATCCTTGAGCCCGCCTTGTTCTAAGGCCTGCCTTACCTGATGAAGCGGGACCGATTGCGCAAACTTGACCTGTACGGAGGTCCCGCCGGCAAAGTCGACACCGAGGTTAGCATTGCCGAGAGCAATCTGTATGATGGCAAAGATCCCGAGCAACGCCAGAATACCCGAAAAAGTAAAAGCATACTTCCTTTTGGCCATAAAGTCTATGTTTGTATTTTTTATAAGCTCTATCATATGCTGAGCCCCTGCGTTTCATTTTTGGAATACATGATGTCAAAGACAGTCTTGGTACCGATGAGTGCCGTAAACAGATTGATCGAAACACCGAGGCTCAGAGTAACAGCAAAACCCTTTATCGGCCCCGTGCCGAACTGGAACAATACGGCAGCGGTTATAAGTGTTGTCACATGCGAGTCGAAAATAGTCCAGAACGCCTTCTTGTACCCGCCATCCACTGCCGCCCTCGGATTTTTTCCGCTTCTCAGTTCCTCCCTGATCCTTTCAAACATGAGAACGTTGGAATCGACGGCCATACCAACGGCAAGGATGATCCCGGCGATACCCGGCATGGTAAGCGTAGAATTGATTGCGGCCATAGCTCCCAACAGAAGTAATATATTGAGTGCGAGCGCGGAATCCGCTATAACACCCGACACCCTGTAGTAGAAAATCATAAAGACCACAACAAACAGCGTGCCCATTATTCCGGCCAGTTTGCCTGCCTCAATCGAGTCCCTCCCCAGAGACGGGCCGACCGTCACATTTTGGAGCATCTTGACAGGAGCAGGCAGCGCGCCGGCCCTGAGAACAATCGCGAGGTCTCTCGCCTCTTCCATGCCGAAGCTCCCCGTTATCTGGGCGTTCCCGCCGCTTATCTTCTCCTGAATGACAGGAGCAGAGTAAACATTGCCGTCAAGAATAATGGCGAGCCGCTTTTTCACATTCTGAGCGGTAATCTCCTCAAAAATCTTTGCGCCGGTGGCGTTAAACGATATAGAGACATAGGGCTCGTTGAACCGCTGGTCGATATTCACCTTTGCCTCTGTCAAAAGGTCGCCTGTAAGCAGTGACTGCTTCTTGAGGACAATAGGCCTTCTGGTAACAACGCCCGTCTCTTTGTTCGTTACCCGCTGGTACAGTATTTCATCCCCCTCGGGCAGTTTATCTTTCACCTTCTCCATCACCTGGGTTTCCTCACCCGGCAGGATCGAAGCCGGCAATTGTGCGGCAATCGAGGCTTCATCATCAACCAGCTTGAACTCCAACTGTGCTGTTTTGCCGATAATATCAACAGCCCTTTTAGGATCTTTTACGCCAGGCAGCTGGACGACAATCTCATTTTCAGCCTGTCGCTGAATAGTAGGTTCCGCAACACCGAACTGGTCTATCCTGTTTCTGATAATTTCGAGTACCTGGTCAGTGGCAGTATCCTTAATATGCTGCTTCTCTTTTTCAGAGCGCGTATATTTCAGCACGCCTGAGCTCTCGACAAGAGACAGCCCCGGATAAGTATCATCTATGATCTTTCTAATATCCATGCTGGCAGGCGTCACCGTTACAAACACCCCTTCATTCTTTGCACTCGCATTGATATTCTTTCTTGCGAACACGCTATTAAGGTTTGAGGCGATGCGTTCAGCATCTATTTCAACTGCCTTATCACCCTCCACCTCAAAAACAAGATGCAGCCCTCCCTGAAGGTCCAGCCCAAGGACTATGCCTTTATTAGGCATATTCTTCTGCCACCAATCCGGCATGCTTTTAAACAGCGGCGTGTTAGGCAAAAAGAAAATGATCGCGAGCACGATCATTGCGGCAATAATACCAAGTCTCCAAATAATACCTTTCTTCATTAGAAGTGTATCCTCCTGTTAATCCTCGTCCGATGCCAAACGCACCGTAGCGATATAGCCCTTGCCGATTTTTATCTTGACGTTTTCAGCTACCTTCAGGACAATCGTATTAGTGCCGACGCTTTCAACCAGGCCGTAAATACCTCCCGCGGTAATGACTTTGTCACCCTTCTTAATACTATCAAGCATAAGCTGGTGATCTTTTGCCTTCTTCTGCTGGGGCCGTATGAGCAGGAAATAAAAAACAACAAAAATAAGTATTAGAGGAAGAAGACTGCTCACCATTCCAGCCATACCGCCTGATGCGCCGCCAGCCTGGGGTGCAGCGCCCATGGCATAAGCATCTGTAACAAAATTAAATAAATGCAGCATATTACACCTCCGTATTCGACAATAGTCTTTGATGCTTTGAGAAAAGAAAGCTAAGGAAATTCGACATATATCGTAACATAAAACAGCCTATAAATCGCAAGAAATATGTGAAGACAATTTTTTGAAGCCTGGAAATATGATTTGCCGTCATCTCAGTGATTAAGAGCACCTGCTGTTAGGCGATGGCTTGAAAATTACAGGCAACAAATAAGTACGTTGATAGACACCTTAGGACGCCATCATAAGGATGTGTAGGCCCTAAGCTTTAAAAGGCAGAACTCGAACTCTCAAGTGTTGCATTCTTCTTATACTACGCCATTTAGGGGACACGACGAATGGCACAACTCTTCTTCCCGGAGTCGAGGCATTTAAAGAACTTCAAAAAGGCGTAAGTTATTACCGGAACTATGGGGAATGTCTACTTCTGGCTGGACGCTAGAACCATTTTTGATTTTCTGAATTTGCGTCTTTTCGCTACTACTGCGCAAAAGCTAAGTGGCTAAGCAGGCAGTTCCTTCCCTTGTAATGATCGCCGAAGGCCTCTCTTCTAAAATGGAAACCTTGAAGCGGAAATGATCAGGCTGGTCGTAATATGTTCACCGGCTCAACACCAGCCCTATTTTGAAATGGTGACAGTTATCGTTTGAAACTTACTCCTCTCGATTTCGCCGGTTCGCAAAGTACATGTACTCAATGACAGTGGGCTCACTATATTCTGCGTGAATTGGACAATACTATATAGATTAATAGTTTGGAAGTCGGCTTGACCTTCCCGGGGAAACGGCAAGGTCAAGCCAAGAAGGGAAAATCTATGGATTATTGTAGTTGTTCTCGGACACAGGAGCCGCCAAACCACCAGTAAAGGGCGTAGTATCTTGTACTGCAAAGTTGTTTTTATATATCCCTGTCGCGTCTTTGAAGAAAAGCCCATTCGTCATATTGAATATTTTATTGTCCAGTGCAAGGACATTCGAGCTGTTTACGTAAACGCCGTAAGAAGTTCCCGACGCCAGTGCAGGATTGCTTAACTGGTTATTCTCCACAATGCTGTCACTTGCAGCAGAGTCAAGATAAAGTGCATAGGAAGTGCCGCCTGTTTGTGCTATTGTCTTTACAACGGCATTGTCTCTTACCCTGGCTGAAGCGCCTTGCACATAAATCCCGTATGCATTAACAGTGCCTGATACAGTCGATCCTCCTGTCTGAATAACACTGTTATACCGGACCTGACTCCAACTGCCGACTGCATATATGCCATAGTACGTATTTTTGGATGCTCTGATATTCTCTATAATGTACTCTGATGACGTTGTCCCTGAGGTGTCATCCAGTCTTACCCCATAGTAGAACCCGCGGACAGTCCCATTCCTGACTATGACATCTGCTTCCTGATTAGCATAAATCCCGATGGCCTGCGTGCCGGATCCGGCGCCGAAGCCTGAAACCCTGTGGTCGTTAAGGTCGAGCACAACATTGTTGGCATTAATAGTTATAACATTCCCCGAGGCAGCAGATGAAATAAGATCACTCGTGAGGCAGTATATCCCGGAAGTAGTGATGGTGTATGGGATTTGGCTTTGGTTGATAGGAGTGCATAGAGTTATCTCTGCCTGTACTATTGAGACCGAAAATACCATAAAAAACAAACTGGTCAAAACAAGATGCAGCGCATGTTTTTTTAGATTCATGTCAATCCTCCTTAATTAAATTGTTGGGCTTTACAAGCATGACACGTCAACTTCAGGTTGCTCCTTTTCTGCGAGCAAAACCGCCCCTCCACTACATTATTGTGTCATCAGAACTTTGTTATGAATATTTACAATAATATCAGTAAAAAGATTCATCTGCAACCGTTTCAGCTTTCATTGCTGCAGCTTTCACTTCCGCCGACAGTACTTGTTATAGGGTGAATTCAACCCCGAAAGATAGGAAGGATGTATTTCGAAAAACCAAACACCGTAAGGAGGTCCTGTTATGAAGTATGGAGCAAGGAACAATATCATTGCAACAGTAAAGTCAGTGAAAAAGGGAGATATCATGTCGCTTGTAAAATACGATGTCACTCTGCCTTCTGAGATGCCTTCCGTACTCACGACAGAGTCGGCGGAGGACCTTGACCTGAAGCCTGGAGATAAGGTTCAGCTTATCATCAAGGCGATTCATGTCCTTGCGGTAAAAGACGATCGGTGAGATGATCTTTTCCCTATAACCTGGCGTAAGACAATATCCAAGGAACTTGGGAGGATATATGACTAATTCAAAACTGTTATTCCAAAGGAAAATAAATAGGAGATTGCGATGATCATTGACGCAAGAGGCCAGGGCTGTCCAAAGCCTATTATGATGGCTGAAGATGCCCTTTCGAAAATAACAGAGGGTATTATTGAGGTGATGGTTGATAATGAAGCCTCGGGGCTGAGCTGCAAAGTTCAGTCCTTTTGACCTGTCCTACGTGTCAGGACAATTGCCTGCTATAACCGATAAGAATGTACTGGTGGGAACTTCCAACGCCGATGATGCGGGAGTCTACCGAATTACAGATGATATTGCATTATGTGTTATCGTGCCAAGGTAAATCCGAGACAAATTTTATAGGATTGATCCTATCCTCACTGCCGCGGATTTACCTTGGCGCTATTATGGTGGATTCTGGGGAATTTGACGTGGGCAATTCGACAAGAAGGAATAGAGAAGTTGTCAAACCGCCTGCATCAGATTACAATATGGCTATTCACTTTTTATTATATTTCATATGCCACGCAGTTTCTGCTGCGGGGAACCTTATGCAGTCGGGGTGCAGGGCATCGGAGCGTAGCGGAAACCCTTGACGACCCACTGGGTCAAATACCCCTTATAGGGCCTACCATTGCCGGACTCTTAGTAGCTTCGGTCGGTGAAGGCGTCTGTTTTATTTTAAACAGAGCCAGCTACCTGGCAGTATTGGTAGCGCTCGCCGCCATGCGTCTTGCACCCAAATCTCACCACAGAAAGCAGCGACAGAACGTCGTTCATGAACTTCGAGAAGGCTTCAACTACGCCTTCGGAGCCGGGCCTATAAGGAGCATCCTGTTACTGCTCGCTTTGGTAAGCTTGACTGGGATGCCATATGTGGTTCTGGCGCCTGTCTTCGCAAAGGAAGTTCTCCACGGCGCATCAGAGTTCATTCATTATAAAAAGGCTTAACCCGTGCCCATGAAACCTTTTAATGCAAAATAAAAGTAATTCTTAATTGTAAGTTGCATAGCCTGCGATATAACTCTAATAATCAGCTACCTGAAGAGAAGATAAAGAACTTAGCCCTCTGACTAGCCCGTTGACCGCCTGTTACCCGTTGCCGTAACATTATAGTCTCATGCCGTTTACCATGGTTTGTCGATTGTCTGTTAGGAGATTTGATAAATGAGGAAAAAGGTTCTCGAAAGTTCGGTTCTGTTTATCAGTATCAGCAAATGGATTTTTCTTGCTTCTATTGCCGGTATTATTGTCGGCTTTTCAACAGCGATCTTTCTTAAGTTACTTGGCCTGAGTATGGACTTTGCAAAGGGATACAAATACTATTTTACCTTGCTTCCTGCCGCGATGTTCTTAAGCGTCATTATAGTGAAATATCTTGCACCGGAAGCAGAAGGTCATGGAACAGAGAAAGTTATAGAAGCTGTACACAAACGTTCAGGAAAGATAAACCCTCTCGTAGTTCCTGTAAAATTGCTTGCGACGATCATAACCATAGCCGCTGGCGGGTCTGCCGGGAAAGAAGGCCCCTGTGCCCAGATAGGGGCCGGGCTTTCTTCGCTAATGTCGGATATACTCAGATTTGATGACAGTGATCGCAGAAGATTAGTCATATGCGGTATCAGCTCCGGGTTTGCCACTGTTTTCGGAACTCCCATAGCAGGCGCGATCTTTGGGGTGGAGGTTTTATTTGTCGGAGGCCTTCAGTATGATGTACTTCTTCCCTCCTTTGTTGCCGGAATAGTCGGCTACCATGTTTCATCTTCCTTGGGCATTACCTATTTTCACCACTCACTGAATTTTGTGCCTGTCTTCAGCAGTTTCTTCTTCATCAAGGTATGTTTCGCAGGATTGTTCTTCGGACTATGTTCTGTTCTGTTTATCGAATTGCTGAATTACCTTAAGAAAATAAGCCGTAAAATTAAGATGCCTATGCCCTATAAAGGCATTCTCGGCGGTATTGTCCTCATGGGGTTGGCCTTCCTGGTTTCTGCACGTTATCTGGGGCTCGGGTTGGACACCATCGAGACCGCTCTTGAAGGCGGAAAGATTCCCTGGTCGGCCTCCGTCATGAAGATGCTTTTTACCTCAATCACTTTGAATTTCGGCGGCAGCGGGGGCATTGTGACCCCTATCTTTTTTATCGGGTCGACGGCAGGCAACATCTCTGGCCGGGCATTAGGACTGGACCCAGCGGTTTTTGCCGCAATCGGCATGGTCAGTCTTTTGGCCGGGGCCGCAAATACCCCCATCTCAGCAAGCATCATGGCGGTGGAGATCTTCGGGCCCACAGTCGCTCCCTATGCCGCCGTTGCATGCGTCATCAGTTTCCTGATGACCGGACACAGGAGCGTATACCCAAGCCAAGTCCTATCGATGTCAAAATCATCCTCTATAGCTGTAGAAAAAGGCCGTGAGATGTCTGACATGGGAGGCGTCAACGTGGCAGTGAGAGCGAAAAGCATTACCGGGGGGATAATAAAAGGACTGGAAAAGATGAGAAAAAAAAGATCATGATTCTTCAATATTTAGCTATTATTTCAGGCCAAAGTTATTGAGGACTCCGCAAGTGGGGGCAAGTAATTCTGGTCGTGCACCTCAGGACAATGAGAGATATTGAAGGTCACTGTTATAAGTAGAAAGTAGTGTCATCTTAGGCCCTTTGTTTTTGCACAGTAGCGGCTGGAGCAGGAACAATTATAATCTTCTGACATTGTTTATTTACGCTGGCACACAACGTTTTCGGACAACCAGTGTCGCAATTGATTCCTCCCTATAACCGTGAGCAAATCTCGCAGCTAAAAAGTGTTTCTTTCTACTGAAATAATTGTTCTAATAGCAGTTCTCGACAACAACCTCACTGCGTATGCAGAAAGAACATATTTCCATGCCGCGTTTTTAGAACCAAAATATTATTCTTTTAAAACCACTAGGCAGAATTTTCGAAGCTTAACTGCACTCTGCAGCCGATCACAACTAGACTGCATCTTCTCCGGTCTCGCCCGTCCTTATCCTCATGGCATTGTCTATGGATGAGACGAATATCTTACCGTCTCCAATCTTCCCGGTGCACACGGCCTCGCGAATAGCCTTCATAATGCTGTCAACCTCTTTGTCTTTTACAACCAGTACTACTCTCTTTTTTCCCACGAAAGGCACTCTATACGTTATCCCTCGTATCTTACGTTCAGTAGTCCCTCTTTGGTTTCCGTGACCCTCAATGTCGGAAATCATGACGCCAGAATAGCCCACTTTTTCTAAACTGGCGCATACCTGGGTTACCTTGTTGGGGCGTATAATTGCCTCTATTCTTTTCATAGTAATCTCCTTTCAGATCAGACTTGTTTGATGCAAGCTTATATGAAGCAATAAACTTGCCAGCTTATAATTAGTTGAATTTAAAAAATACCCACCTTTTTGTTCCCCGCATTTTAGAACAAAGTTGTTCTTCTGCTACAATACTGTGAGGAGGCAGTATCCATCCCTGAGGCCACTTCTTTCAATGCCGGCATGACCAGGAACCTCTCGGGTGTCAGCTTCTCTGAGTACCTCTTGTCGGAGAATTGATCACTGAAACGAGGTTTTGTGGCTAATGAATATGCTGGGCTCTGCGGTGAGAAGAGATCTGAAGATCTCTATGATAGCAACAAAAGATATCGCCAAGTTTGCCGCAGACCGCTTGCACGGCCCAGCTCTTTGTTGAGATGAGCAAGGCGATCAACGAACGGCTGATTATGGATACTCCACGCACTGAAGAGAACACTACAGAAACATCGTTTGAGGAGTTTGCGGAAATATTCATCAGACTTGTAGCATTAACGCCATAAATGTTGTTCAGTCGCACGCTTTGTTTCGAACGGAAACGCTCATCTCTCGATCGCTGTTTTTCCCGAAATCGATAATAATACTGCTTCCTTTTTGTGAACATCGGAACCGTGTAAAATTACCTTGATTTGGCGTATTTAGCAATTCTGGATATTGACGTACGATGAAATTACTGCTTATACTTTATCTGCGTCCGACAGGAGGAAAATACAAATGTTGCAATGCCCCTTGAATACAACGAGAGAGCATACTGACCAGTTTAAGAAGGTCTATGAAACGCTTTATGACGAATTGAAGAAGCGGAATATAACGGGAGTCGATGATACGGAGGAATTGGCGAAAGCGCTTGCAGTGCTTGTTGCCGATTCCATTGAAATGAATATTTACAAATAAGAGAGTATTACGCTTCGGGAAAACAGCACTGTCAAATTGAATTCAGCAGCGATGCACGTGTCTGCTCTAACAGGGGTGAGTTGCGCCGAACCCCGACACGGTAATTCCTATAACTTTCTCTGCAATTTATATCTGATATTGGTACAGGGTTGTTTCAGCGCTGCTGAATTCAATTTTACCAGCTACCTGTGTGTACTGCGAGACGAATAGATTATATTGAAAATCGTCAGTCAAGATCGTTATGTGCTTTTTCGATTTTGAGGCGTCGGTGAATAGAACGGTCGGAGAGCTTCTTACGCCGCGTTTAGTTGGTGCTGTTATCAGGAGAAGGCAAACCCTGATCGTACACTGTCCGTCAAGTCAAGTTGTGTCAATTATACGCACTAAGAAACCTCTTTCCGATACTGATCAAACAATGCGAGGCCCTTCCTGTGCTCCACTGAAAGCTCGTAATCGAGTTTTTTCCAGTACGACAGAACATCCTCCTCCGTCATGAACGAACGTATTGGCGCATATCGCGCAATCTCCGGCAGCTTTTTGAGGGCAGACTCTTTGGCCCTGTCAAGGTCCCCGGTAAATTTATCGACAAGCTCTTTTTTGTCAGGGATGTCCTTCCTGACGATCCAGAGGGCAAAAACAAAAGGCAGTCCGGTTTGCCGGTACCATATCTCGCCGAGGTCATATACAAAAGGAAAGGTTATAGGCGATGGGCTATAGGCCATAGTCGGTATATTTGTTTCTCTTTTACCCATGGCCTCTCGCTGCTTAAGCACCTTCTGTTGGCTATTGCCTACAGCCTGTTGTCTCAATGCATCGTCACCGATCAAAAGAAAAGCCGCTCCTCCTGCTCCCGATTGTATGGGGTCCGGCACTGCCTCGACCGTTGCAGATAATCCGTAAAACCTCTTGAGTACAATTTTAAGCAGGGCGACCGATGTTTCGGACTGTGATGAGGCGAAGACCACGGCGCCTTCCAGATCTTCAACAGGCTTATGGCTGAAAAGAAATATGCTCCCCACCGGCCCCATGGAACTGATAGAATGATTGCTGATTATCTGGTAACGCCCGGGATTTCTGAGATACTCTATGGATGAGGAGGGACTGATATCCACTTCCCCTTCCCTGAGCATCCTGTTCAGGCGTGAAGGCACACCCTCCACGAATGTGTATTGTGAGCAGTCAAACTCATTATCGAGGACATAAAAAATCGGGAACACATTTGCATAGGGTATCCTGCCTATGACAAGCTTTTTGCTCATAACTCTACATCACCTCACAAAAAAATCATATATTACAACACAACAGACGATTGCGTAAGAAGTCCATAGGCAAGGCGCGCAAATACTGAGGAATGAGGTGTACTCCGGGTACGTCGCCTCGGGGTCCCCGAAAAGTCCACGACTTTTGGGGGTGCGAGTGACGAAGTATGCAGCGCAACGCCCGGGGGCCCCGGCAAGGCGCAGACTTGCTGGGGTGGAACGCAGCATATGGACTTTTTACGCAATCGTCATCCTTTAATCACGCCTATCGGTCTGAGACGGGCCACCTTTTTCGAAATACCTGCATTATGAACAACATTCACTACATTCGATACGTCTTTGTACGCCTCGGGCATCTCTTCTGCAAGAGTGTCCCTTCCCGAGGACTTCACGATGACCCCCCTATCCGCCAATTCCCTCCAGATGGCACGCCCCTTTGCCTGCCTGATGGCATGATGCCTGGACAGCATTCTCCCTGCCCCATGACAGGTGGAACCAAAGGTCTCGTGCATTGCCTTTTCTGTCCCGAGAAGGACGAACGATGCGCGCCCCATATCTCCTGGAATGAGCACCGGTTGGCCGAGATCGCGGTATGCAGCCGGCAGTTCGGGGTGTCCGGGAGGAAACGCCCTGGTGCTGCCCTTTCGGTGGACTACCAGTTTCATCTTCCTACCATTCACCGTATGCTCCTCGACCTTTGCTATGTTATGCGCGACATCATAGACGAGGGACATCCCCAAATCCTGCGGCCCCACCCCGAGCACTGACATGAACGACTCCCGCGTCCAGTGCATAAGACATTGCCTGTTTGCCCAGGCATAATTGGCTGCAGCTTTCATTGCAGCCAGATAGTCTTGTGCCTCGGCACTGCCGAAAGGTGCGCAGGCAAGCTCCCTGTCCGGCAGTTCAATGCCGTATTTATGAGCGGCCCGCGACATTACTTCAAGAAAGTCAGTGCAAACCTGATGGCCAAACCCCCGCGATCCGGTATGGATCATTACCGTTATCTGATCTCTAAAAAGATTCAGTGCCCTTGCCGCATCGTCATCGTATATCATATCAACATACTGGATTTCGAGGAAATGGTTTCCCGCTCCCAGCGTACCCTGCTGCGCGGACCCTCTTTCATAAGCCTTCTTGCTCACCAGCGATGGGTCAGCCCCATCAAGGCAGCCGCCTGATTCAATCCTTTCAAGGTCAGCTATGTTGCCAAGGCCGGCTTCAACCGCCCACCGCGCCCCCTTGAGCAGAACTTTCTCCTCTTCAGCAAGTCCCAGCCTGACCTTTCCTTTTGAGCCAACGCCCGTTGGAATTTCCCTGAAAAGAACATCGACCAATTCTTTTATGCGAGGCAGCAGATGCTCCCTGTCGAGATTGCTTCTCAAGAGCCTCACACCGCAGTTTATATCGTATCCGACACCGCCCGGAGAAATAACGCCTTCCTTGAGATCAAACGCCGCCACACCGCCTATAGGGAATCCATAGCCGGTATGCACATCCGGCATTGCCATGGAAGCCCCGACAATTCCCGGCAGCGAGGCAACATTGGCAACCTGATCTATAGCGCCCTGTTCCAGCGCCTCCTCAAGAGAGCTGTCAACATAGATAACGCCGCGCGTCCTCATGCCGGGTTTGTAATCCCGCGGCACTTCGAGCCTGTTTTCATCTATCCTTTTGATCTTATCATGCAACATGCAAAATCCCGCTTTCCAACGCTTCTTTACCTTCGAGTGTTTTGAGCCGTCATTCCCGCGCTTAAGAGCGCCTACTGTTGGTGCTTAAAAGCACCTATTATTGGCAGTTCTTAGGCGGGAATCCACTTCTTCCGGTTGTTTAACAACAATGGATTCCCGATTACTGCCTCGGGAATGACAAAACTTGTTTTCATAAACTTCGCAAAAATAAAAGGACTTATGAGGCACTGCACTATATATCAAAAACGACTTCAACCTCCCACACACTGTCCGCCTGTTTTACTTTTATATTATGATACGTGGCAGCCTTGATAAGCAATCGCCGTTCGTGCCTGTCCGGATCAAACTCTTCTCCATGCACTATTACACGTATACTGCTGCCGGAAATTTCCGGCACTTCAACCCTTCTGCCGATAAAACCGTGAGTATCAAAACGAAATATCAGCTCATTAAGATAGGCTGCCAGCACGCCTTCGGGGGAATCCCCGCTCAATTCAAACTCAACGTTTTCCCGCTCATCCACATTGCTGATATCGGTAATCAGGCTATACATCCCGGTACCCGCATTCTCATATGCCTCTGACATGCTCGTTCCATAAGCTCTAATACCGACATCCCCTGAAATATCCAGTATCTCGAATTGCGTTTGGATCATCTTTTGGTCCGAGCTCGCCTGAGCTTTGCGGCTTCGAGTATCTTTAGTCTCATAAGGTTGTCGGCATCCGGCCATGAAACAATCTCATCAATGCTGCGATAGCATTCTGGACAGATTTTGTTCCTATCAAGGGAGCACTTCTTGATGCAAGGGGATTTCACCTCACCTTCTTTTCCATTTTGTGCTTTCTTCACTTCTTACCCTATTTTACTCCTCAAGGTCTGAGCGGGTGAAGACTTCGACGCCGAACCGAATCATAGCCATTTCTTCATGAATGTCGAAATCTTTTCATTTATTTTTATTTATACCCCCCATTTTTCTAAAGTATAGCATAGCCGTCAATTACAATCAGCTATCATGGGCGCGCGTCATGGTTGCGGGACGCGCCAAGACTTAGCAAATGATGGAAGACATCAGAAACTCCTCTTAAATATTCTCTTGACTTTATACAAGATAAATTTTATCCTATATTCAGAAGGGAGAAGAGGATAAAAGATCATATAGCTTTTGGGACGTTGATTATGGTTAAGAAAAGACTTTGATCAGTATTAAGGATCAACTAAAAAAAGGAGGCAGCTATGGCAAGCGCAAGAAGCATAAACATGAGCAACTACTGCGACTCTGTATATGATGAATTGATGGATGCCAAATCGAGGATACTTGGCTTGGCTGAATGCATAGATCAGATGCAGGGGCAGGAGAAAGAGATGGTAAAAACTCATATTAGACATTTGCACGATATTGCAAATACCATCGATTGGAAGCTCGAAATTCTCACAAAAGTGTGCCCGACCGACTGGAACAGATACTCGGCAGGGGCCGAAAGCTCTGTTTCCGTAAGATCTCCTGAAGGCTTTGAAAAAGACTTTGCGGCAGGCGGAGATGTAGGCGGATAATACAGATTGATAAGGGAATCAATTTGAAATGGCAGGATCCGTTCCCGCCATTTTTTTTGCGCCAAGAAATGCAGTGAGTAGTAAATAGTGAGTAGTAAGTAGTAAATAGTAGGTAGGGAATGGCTGCCTTTATATTTTTTCTACCCACTACTTACAAACCCATAGATCTGACGCAGGCCCTTTTAGAAACCAAGGATTGAAAAAGAGCGCCGGATACTGTACGCTAAGCTATGGATAGTTGCATTTCCTCACCATCCTTATGACCCGGGAAACATATGGCCCCTGAATATACACAAACCTTTGCCGTACCTTCTATCGAAGAGATCGCCAAGGAAAAATTTTCTGTAGCACACTCCATAAAGCTCCTATGGAAGGGAAAGGAATCCTTTACCACCATCTTTGACGCTGTCAGGAGTGCTAAACAGCTCCTTTGCCTTGAATTCTATATATTCAGAAACGACGAGACCGGATCTGAACTGGCTGAGATATTGAAACAAAAGAGCCGGGACGGGGTCCGGGTGTACCTGCTGTACGACCATTTCGGCTCTTTCGGAACTCCACGGGGCTTCTGGAACAGCTTGAAAGAAGCAGGCATCGGAACAGCGGCGTCGCGCCCGTTTAAATGGATTTATCCATCTTATTATGTTCACCGGAACCACCGTAAGCTTATTGTAATTGACGATCAGATGGCATTTACCGGCGGACTGAACATAGCCAACGAATATAGCGGCCTTCATCTGAGACTGAAAGGCAGGAAATGGCGGGACACGGGCATCATGCTCGAAGGGCCTGTGGTACATGAACTCTTCAGGAGCTTCAGGAAGAACTGGTTTGCCTGGGCTGGTCAAATCATTGCCCCCCCGGCAGAAGTAATTCAAGGCAGGGCTGATACAGGTTGCGGGCATGACGGAGACAGTTGCGCCATTCCTGTCATGCCTATTTTTGTTAATTCGGCCAGGGGAAGAAGAAAAATGCGGAGGCTTCTCTATTACAGTATTAACCATGCACGAAAAAGCATCGCCCTGACCACCGCTTATTTCACTCCGAGCCGGAGGATGGTTGAGACCCTTGAGGAGGCAGTGGCACGCGGAGTGAGCGTAAGGCTGCTTGTGCCGGGGACAACCGATTTTCCTCCGGCAGCGTATGCGGGACGCGCTTTTTTTGCCCGGCTGCTGAAGGCCGGAGTTGAAATTTATTCCTATGCCGGCGAGATTCTGCATGCGAAGACCTCCCTTTTCGACGAATGCTGGGGAATCATAGGTTCCACCAATCTCGATTTCCAGTCCCTGCGCTATAACGACGAAGGAAATGTAGGCATACTCGATCTCAATTTCGCATCTAAACTTAATGACCTGTTTGAGGAAGACATTAAACACTCCATAAAAATAAGTCCTATGGAGTGGCGCAACAGGCCGTTTGAGGAAAAGGCTAAGGAATACTTTTTCTCGTTCTTCAGACGGAGACTTTAGTTGGATTAAAACACAACCAATTTTCACGCAAAGGCGCAAAGGTCGCGAAGAAAGACAAAGACTTATAAAGAAAGATTCTCCCCAGCAGTTGATTTACTTTGCGTTGTTTGCAACTTTGCGTGAGATTGTTTTTTCCATGTTTTGGTTTATTATTAAAGGAGAGGGTTATGGCGATTGATGAAACATATGAAGTAATTATTGTGGGAGGGGGACCGGCTGGGCTTACCGCTGGAATATATTGTCAAAGAGCTGCGTTGAAAACGGTCCTTTTTGAGAAGGCATTGCCCGGCGGCCAGATCGCAATATCAAAAGAGGTGGACAACTACCCCGGACTGGAGGGCATAACCGGATTTGACCTGGCGGAGAAACTGGTACATCAGGCCGGTTCCTTCGGCCTGAAGGTGGTACAGCAGGAAGTTGGATCGATAAACTGCGGGACCGCTTTCCATTCGGTCCGGCTTGCCAGTGGCGAAGTGCTCCACTCTGTCGCCCTGCTCATTGCAGTGGGAGGAACCCTGCGAAAGCTCGGAATCCCCGGCGAAGCGGAATACCACGGAACAGGTGTTTCCTATTGCGCCACGTGCGACGGCTTCTTCTTCAGAGATAAAACAGTCGTTGTCGTAGGCGGGGGAGATACCGCTGTCGAAGAGGCGGTTTACCTGTCGAGACTGGCAAAGAAAGTGTACCTTGTTCACAGGAGAAATGCGCTGCGGGCAAGCAGCATACTGCAAAGCCGTCTTATGTCCGCGCCCGGGATTGAAGTAATTTTGAATACGGTTATTACCGAAATCACGGGAGACGGCAGGACTGTTCGAGCGGTCTCTCATGAAAATACCGAGACAGGAAAAAAAGGAGAATTACATGCCGACGGCGTCTTCATTCTTATCGGGTATTCTCCAAATAATCAGTTGGTCCCTCCGGAAGTCCGAATAAACGAGCAGGGCTTCGTAGTTACTGATGACAAGTGTGAGACGAGCGTGCCGGGCATCTTTGCTATCGGAGATTTAAGGCGAATGTTTGCAAACCAGATAGTGGTTGCGGCCGCCGATGGGTGCATAGCAGCGCTGGCCGCAGCGCATTATGTGGAAATGAGAAAAACCGCGTCCCGATAGTCACCCTTCCAATCGGCGTTGATATTATCTTTAACAAATAGTATTATTAAGTGATTATAATGAAAAATCAAACGGCACATATTTTTTACGTTTTGGTCTGCGTCTTTTTTGTCCTAAAACCGGAAGTCCTCTTTGCAGAAGAACTGACAGATGAGGCCCAACACATCACCTCTATCATTAATAAGGTAATAGATGCTTATGGCGGCAAAAAGGTTGTCGAAGGGATACATTCTCTTCATCTAAAAGGGGAAATCCAGGCCTTTATGCGCCATGACAATGGCACCTATGAGCTTTATTTTAAAAGAGACAGGAAACTCCGTGTAGAAACCAAGTACGAGCACTCATCGGAACTCAGGATATTGAATGGCGACAGAGGATACCGGAGCGATGACGGACTTCCCCTTGAAGAAGTATCAGGCCCAAAGTACTATTCTATGCTATATCAGTACAAGCACCTGGACATACTCCATGATCTGCTGAGGGGGCCATATCGGATCAGTTACGCCGGAAAATCTTCCGTAGACGATAATGATGTCGAGGTCTTTAGACTGGTCGATAAAGAGGCCACTATAATGGATGTTTTTATTGATGTGCATAATTTTCTTATCGTAAAAGTTACAGGATATTTTAAAGCAGACGATAAAAAGACGGACCTTTCTCAGGAATTCTCGGACTTCAGGAAAGTCGACGGCTCTTTATTTCCCTTCAGGATCACCAATTATGCGGCAGGAATGAAGATAGCTCAAACTGTGATCGACAAATATTTCATAAATCCGGATATTGCGGATTCCCTTTTCGGACCTACGAACACTCAATCGCTATAGGTATAGGTTTTCTCAAAAAGTGAAAATTCCCCAAATGCAATTTCAACAAGTTACAGAATTTATTCTCGCTCAAAATGAAATTATTTTTCACAAAAGATGAAAATATCCCAAAGATTTTGTGCATAAGATGAAATTTTCCGGGAAATAGTGTCTTTCTCTTGCATGCAGGGCAATTATCGCCTTGAATCTGTCCAGGGCATGGCACTTTTAGGGTCGCTGGCGAGACGATCAAGTTGCCTTAAAAAATGAATTAGCTCCACCTGATAACCCTCATTTTTGTTATGACGTCACGAGTGTGAATTTTCGTTTAAAACATGCATAAGCAGTCGCAAACTCCGAAGCTTTGATCGAAGACCTGAATCATGAGAAACATAACAAAATAAATTTTGTTATTCAAGTTGACAAAATAAATTTTGTCTGATATTATGACAATATAACTTTTGTCATATCGAGGTGATAGATGAAAAACGTGATTGGCTCCCCCGCAAGTGGTGAGGATTATTTTGACCGCCCCATTATTGAGAAAAGGGTTTGGGAGGCACTTAGCAACAAATGCAATGTTCTGATTTCATCTCCGCGCCGGGTAGGCAAGACATCCTTGCTTTTCCATATGGTGGATACAGCGGACAACAGTTTTTATCCTTTATACGTCATCACCCAGTCGGTAGGCACAAGAAACGATTTTTTTAAGAGACTCTTCAATGCAGTTGTCGCAGGAGCCTCAATTAAATCGAGCCTCAAGATTTCAAAACGTTCAAAAGAGCTCCTCCGTGCGGCTATAGGAAAGATCAAAGTGATCAAAGTCAGCCAGTTCGGACTTGAACTTAATGGATCGGAGCCTCCTGATTATTTTGCAGAATTTCTTGATCTGCTTGAACACCTTAATCTCGATGGTTCAACACTGGTCATTATGGTAGATGAAATAACACAGACTCTCGAGAACATCATTAGAAAGGAGGGCGAAGTCAAGGCGATCGAGTTTATGGAACAGTTGCGGGAACTCCGCCTGAATGAAGAAATCCGTACTAAGATACTCTTTATATATACAGGTTCAATCGGCCTTGAAGGTATTATGGATCGGCTTGGTTATGCTGACCTTATCAATGACCTGCATCCCGTAAAATTTCCGTCTCTCACTCGGAATGAAGCGCGGAAGTTCGTCAGCGCGCTACTCAAGAATCCCGAGAATCTCGGGTGCTCAATCAGCGACGCAGAGATAGAATATCTCTTCGACCGCATAGAGTGGCTGATCATTCACTATATCAAGATAGCACTACAGGCAATAAAGGATACGGTTGTTGACAAAGAGCTTACTATTGTTTTACGAGACACAATCGATTTAGCTCTTGACCATCTTCTAGAACATCGTAATCACTTCGAACATTGGAAGACGAGGCTGCGGAAAAGTTTTAAGAAAAACGACTTTAAGTTCGCAATGGGACTGCTAGCCCATGCGGCCGAAAATGCAGGTATCACAACGAACGAGATTCTAAATCTGGCCTGGAAATACAAAGTTGAAGACCAGTACAAATCTATAATCAACGACTTGGTCTATGATGGGTATATCAATAACGACATAGATCGGGCATGTTACCGCTTCAACTCTCCGATCCTTAAAGCATGGTGGTATAAGAATGTTACAAACTAAACTCATATCTAACCTCTACAATCCTCACCAGCAAAGCCCGGAGGAACTCATCGGCAATTTTGTCGTCAGGCTGCAGACTTTCCGAGACATTTTTAACGATATAAAGAGTTCAAAGATGAAACACCCTGATCAGCATTACATAATCCAGGCACCCAGAGGCGCCGGCAAGACAACGCTCCTGTTGAGAATCTATTATGAAATTCTTAATGACAGAATACTTTCCCGTCGGTTAATTCCCATCATATTTCCTGAAGAACAGTTCTTTATAAGGGATCTCAATGGTCTATGGGAAAGCGTTGCCGAGAACCTTCAAGAGTATGATGACAAGTTTACTGGCCTCAAGGAACTTCTGGAATCGATGCAGGATCAGGACGACTATAGCGACGTCAACTTTGGCATTCTTGTGGACGCGCTTAGAAAGAGAAAGAAAAAGCTTATCTTGTTTATCGACAATATCGGTGATATGTTAAACAAATTTAGCGACGAAGAGCATGCGCGACTGAGGGAAATATTGAGCACATCTTCTGACATCAGACTTATCGGAGCATCATCCGTAATACTGGAGCATACCTTCGATTACTCGCAGCCCTTTTTTGAATTTTTCAGATTCATATCCATCGGCGGCCTTACCCATGAAGAGACTGTTGCTCTTCTCCTGCGCCTCGCTGATAAATCAAACGGGACAAAAGTCAAGGAAATTGTCGCCGGGCAACCTGAGAGAGTAGAGGCACTGAGGCGATTGACAAGCGGCAGTCCAAGGACGATCGTGCTGCTTTTCGAAATCTTTGCTGACGACCAGAAAGGCGATTCTTATAAAGACCTCGATATGATGCTTGATCGTGTAACGCCCCTGTACAAGCATCGAATGGAGGACCTCTCAAAACAGCAGCAATGGATCGTAGATGCTATAGCAATGAACTGGGACGCCGTTTCCACTGGTGAGATAGCGGCAAAGACGAAGTTCGACAGCAAAGCGGTTTCCGCCCAGCTTAGGCTTCTTGAAAAGAACCGAGTTGTGAGAAAGATAGAGACAACAACAAAGAACCATCTCTATCAAGTCGAAGAGCGGTTCTTCAATATCTGGTATCTCATGCGGTATGGTAAGCAAAAAGAACGCAACAAGGTACTATGGCTTGTAAAATTCCTGCAGGAGTGGTGCAGCCAGGATGAGTTAATTGAGCGAGCAAGAAAGCACATGAATGCTCTTTCAAAAGAGGAGTATGACATAGGGCATGCCTATATCATGACTGAAGCACTCGCAAGAACTGGCATTCCAATGCAGCTACAGCATGATTTGTTAGAAAAGACCAAAGCATTTCTTGGGAGAAAAGATAAGAAGCTTAGGAGGGAACTTTCAAAATCGGATATTGAGCTTCATCAAAAAGCGTTTGCACTTTATCAAAAAAAAGATTACTCAGCAAGCCTGAAATTGTTTGAACAAATCTACAATAAGACAGCCGATGTGCTTTATAGAATCGCCCTCAATAACGAGAAGCTTCAGAGAACAGATCAAGCTGAGAAGTACTATCTCATGTCTATTGACAAAGGCAATGATTGGGCCATGCTTAATCTGGCCAATCTGTACAAAGGACAACAGCAACTTGATAAGGCTGAGAAGTACTATCTCATGTCTATT
>Ga0181533_1001360_pt1 | contig 31569 bp, 25 predicted proteins | sample PEATcosm2014_Bin_45_FD_119772 | JGI IMG/M metagenome (GOLD analysis project Ga0181533, IMG submission 119772) | Peatland microbial communities from MTU Mesocosm Facility, Houghton, MI, USA - PEATcosm2014_Bin11_60_metaG | ecosystem: Environmental > Terrestrial > Soil > Wetlands > Peat | place...
GCTCCGCGCTCTCGCGCTCCGCAAGGTTGGGGTGCTTCGTGGGTCGGCCACGAGCTTCCCAGCTGAAAAATGGCCTTGAGATGAAGAGTAAATGGTCGGGACGGGCAGATTTGAACTGCCGACCCCTCGCACCCCAAGCGAGTGCTCTACCAGGCTGAGCCACGTCCCGACATAACGCAGCCGGTCCGCCGCGGCGGACCGGCTTTTGGGGTCTTGATTAGTTTACACCGATGCCGCGGCGCAGGGTTAGTGCTCGGGCGGCACGAACTCCGAGGGCAGGGCCGAGCCGGAGCCGAAAAAGAACTCCTCCATCTGCTCGACGAGGAACTGCTGCGCCTGGGGCAGCCAGGGCTGCAGGCGGTACTCGTTGAGCAGCATTTTCTGGCGGTTGAGCCACTCGTCCCACGCTGCCTTGGAGACGTTTTTATAGATTTTCTGGCCAAACTCAGAGTCGAAGGGCGGCTCGTCGAGTCCCTCCATCTCCTTCTTGTAACGAACGCAAAAGACAGTGTGCGCCATGCAGATAAATGCTCCCAGATGCCATTGTAACTGGACGGCGGGAGGGTCCGGGCTTGCGGCGGTTGGCTTGCGACGCTCGCAACCGGCGATCGAGTTTCCCTCGGCTCATCGCGGCCTGAGCAAATCTGATCAGACCGATGCTCTCGATCAGGACAACAATCAAACTGGTGCTTGATCTGCCTCGCGGAAGCGGACGAATTTCGAGCGAGCACAGAACGAGCAGCCCTGTCCAAAAGGAGCAACCATGTCCGATGTGAATGTGCCTGGCATCAATGCGTATGGCCTCTCAGACAACGCCGCCGGCGGTCTTTCCTACATCACGATCATCCCCGCAATTGTGTTCCTGATTCTTGCGCCCTTCAAGAAGAGCTCGTTTGTTCGCTTCCACGCCTGGCAGTCGATCTTCTTTTATGTAGCCTGGGCCGTGGTGCATATTCTGGTCACGGTGGTACAAAACCTGGTTCCAACGGTGGTCTTCCTCACCTTGACGCTCTGGCAATTCGTGGATCTGGCCTTCTTTGTCGTGCTGGTGATCGTGTTCGTCAGCGCATTCAACGGCAAGCGCTTTATGCTGCCCATCGTTGGCGGACTGGCGGAGAAACAGGCTAACCGGTAACTGCCCCCGCAGTACCGAGTGCAGGAACGGCCTCCGCATGGAGGCCGTTTTCGTGTGTGAAGGCTGCCCTTCCTGCCCTGACACTTCGCGCCTGCAGATCTAAGGCGGTTCTCCAATTTCTGTGGAGTTTTTAGATCGAGCGGCGTGGTGGGCGATCGAGCTGTTCTGGCTCGCGGCGTGGGTGGCGTGCGTGTTGAATGCGGCGATGGGCAGGCGCTTCAAGCTGCCCCTGATCGGGGAGCTTGCCGAGCAGCAGGCGAAGAATTAAGGGCGTGATTTCGCTTGACAAGCGTGGGCGAGTTGCTGTGTTCTGGTGCCCTCAGTTCAGCGCCTGACCCGGGGGCTGCGAAAATGGTATGTCTCTGTTCGCAGGCGGAGCGGGGCGTTTCCTCCCTCAGGAAAATTTCACCAATAAGGAGTTGCCATGGCTGATCCAAACGCAACAGGAGCTAATTCAGGGCTGTCCGACGATGCCGCGAGCGGCCTCGCCTATCTGACCTTCATCCCGGCAATCATCTTCCTGGTGGTTGCGCCTTTCAACTCAAATCCCAAAGTGAAATTCCATGCCTGGCAGTCGATCTTTCTGACGGCAGCCTGGATTGCAATATGGATAGTCCTCACCATCCTCACCTTTGTGCCGTTCATTGGCTTGTTTCTCCTGCCGATTCACCTGGTGCTGGTGCTGGGGTTTTTCATTCTCTGGCTCATTGCCATCATCAAGGCGTTTCAGGGCGGGAAGTTTGTGATTCCCATCATTGGTCCGCTGGCCGAGAAACAGGCGGGCGCTTAAGCGTTCGCTGGAGAGGTGCACGGTCTGGCAGGCGCTTAGGTTCAGCGCCTCTGACCCTTTTTGGTTCGCCGCTTGCTCCCGCCCGGGGGCGGCGGCGATGTGTTTTTGCGCTTGTTCTTCTTCGATTTTGACGGTGACGGCGAGGGCTTGCGGCCGGTGAGAGGAAGCTCTTCCTCGACAAGCGCGAACTGCAGCTTGCGCTCCTGGGCAAGGATGCGGTCGAGGATGACCTGGACGCGGTCGCCGGCGCGAAAACGGCGGCCGGTGCGCTCGCCCACGATTTCGTGCGTGTTCTCGCGCCAGGTGAAGCGGTCGCCGCGCAGGGTGTCGATGGGCACGAGGCCCTCCACGAAGAGATCGGTGAGCTCGACGAAGAGGCCGTATTTGGCGGGGTTGAGCACGAGGGCGGCAAACTCGTCGCCGACACGGTCTTGCATGAAGCGCACTTTTTTCCACTCGACAAGCTCGCGTTCGGCCTCAGCGGCGCGACGCTCGGCGGAACTGGATTCGTCGGCGATCTGGGCGAGCTCGGGCTCCGGGATGGGAGCTGTGGTGAGGGGCGTGCTTCCCTTCCCCGGTTCCCAAATGCGAGGGACCGGGGGCACCCCGAATTTGTTTTGAAGGTGAGATGCCCCGGATCGTGCCTGGCCTTCGTTGGGATGCGACCAGGGTGATGCGAGGCGCGCCTGGGTGACGGTTCTGCGGCCGGAGACGCCGGCGCGGAGCAGCGCCTTGGTGATGCGGTGCACGATGAGGTCGGGATAGCGGCGGATGGGCGAGGTGAAGTGGGTGTAGGTGGGCGCGGCCAGCGCGAAGTGGCCTTCGTTGACCTCAGAGTAGCGCGCCTGGCTGAGCGAGCGCAGCATCAAGTAGCTTAAGATTCGCTCTTCCGGCTTGCCCTCGATGCGCGCCGAGAGCTTTTGATACATGCGCGGCGTGACGGCGATGTCTTCGGGGACTTCGTGCTGGCGTGGATTGCGGCCGCGGCCATGCGCATCGCGACGCTCGGCGCGGAGTTGCACGCGTTTCACGGGAAGTGGTCCGAGGCCAAGAGAATAACCGAAACTGGCGGCGAGCTCTTCGAACTGGACGACGCGGCGCGGTTCGGGCTTCTCGTGGATACGGTAGAGCGAGGGGACGCCGAGATCTTCAAGCCAGACGGCAACACACTCGTTGGCGGCGAGCATGAACTCTTCAATGAGGCGGTTGGCCCAGGTGCGCTCGGAGCGGGTAACGCCGCGCATCTGGCCGTGCTCATCGAACTCGATGACCGGCTCGGGAAGATCGAAATCGATGGAGCCACGCTCCTCGCGGCGCTGATTCATGAGGACGGCGAGGCGTTTCATGCGTTCAAATTCAGGGACCAGTGCGGAATAGCGCTCCCGCGCCTCCGGGTTTTGGTCGAGGCGCTCGCGCGCTTCTGAGTTTTGGATTGGTGCATCGGTGTTGCCGATGATTGCCGACACCTCGGTATATGTCATGCGCGCGGCGGAGCGGATGACGCCTTCGACGATTTCAAAACTTTCGATGCATCCGGCTGAGTCAAGCTGCATGACGCAACTGAGGACGAGGCGGTCTTCGTGAGGGCGAAGGCTGCAGATATCGGTGGAGAGTTCCTGCGGCAGCATGGGGATGGCGCGATCGGGGAAGTAGACGCTGGTGCCGCGCAGACGGGCTTCGAGATCGAGGGCGGAGCTGGGTTGGACGTATTCGGCTACGTCGGCGATGTGAACCTGCAGCTCAAATCCACCATCGGCGCGATCGGTGACGAAAACGGCGTCATCGAAGTCGCGAGCGGTCTCGCCGTCGATGGTGACGATGGGCAGGCCGCGGAAATCGGCCCTGTGAGCCGCAGCCTCTTGGTCGAGATGCGCGACTGATCGGGCTTCGGCGAGGACATTCTCGGGAAAGACGCGCGGCAACTGGTGCTTGCGGATCATCATCTCCACGTCGACGCCGAAGTCGTCGTGAGCCCCGAGGATTTCAATGACGCGGCCCGTGGGGGGACGCGTGGGCGTGGGCCAACTGGTGATCTCGACGTCGACCACGAGGCCCTCCGGGCTTTCGGGTTTTGGAGTAGAGAGTGCTTCACAGCCGAGAACGCGATGCGGCGTGGTGTGCTTTCCCACCCTTTCCGCATCCGCTGCTGCGGATCCGGAAAGGATGGGGCACGGGGTGGTGTCGGGAGGGATTTCTGCTCCGGGAGGGATGACGATGGGCTGGGTCATGCGCTCATCGAAGGGAATGACGACGTTTTGACGATGGCCGCGGGCGGGATCTGCATAGTGAAACGTGCCGACGACGGTGGGGTTGCGGCGCTCCAGGACGCGAACGATGCGGCCCGACATGCGGCCGTCGGCTTTGGGCGGGTCGACATCGACCAGGACCTGGTCGCCCTGCATGGCGCTGCCAATCTCATTGGGCGGGATGAAAATATCTTCAATTTCCGCTGTTCCCCCGGCGCCGGATTTTCGATTGGGCCGGACGAAATTGGGCCGAACGAAGCCGTAGCCGTCGCGGTGCAGATCGAGGCGGCCGGAGAGCAGATTGCCACCTGACGCTGAACTGGAGCGGGAGGGGGCAGTGGGAAGGCTCCAATGCTCGCGATCGAGCTGGACGAGCTGGCCGCGTAGGGTGAGGCCGGCCAACTGCTCGAGGAGAAGCCGGCGCTCGCGCCCGCCGCCCAGGCCCAGTTCGCGGATTAACTGCTTGTAAGCGGCCTTGCGTCCCGCCGAGGCGGCGATGCGCGCCACCAATTCGCGATCGGTCATACGCCAAGATTAGAGCCTGCGATTCACTTTCGCGCGCGCCAAAGTGAAGAACCGGCTCCAGGCAACTCGAAAGGCAACACACAGGCCTCGCGGAGAGGGCGCAGGAACTTGCACTTTGCCGTAGAATGTGGGAGACGGCCGATGCTGGCGAAACGGAACAGCAATCTGTGTGGATTTCGGCCGCACGACAATTGCGGCGCGCAACCATTGCTGCGCCGGGCATAGTTTTAAATTCTGGGTTTGAGCCATTGGCGTTGCCCTGGCAATTCCCCGTCCGGATCGGACAGAAAAGGAACTTATCTTGAGCGCAATGTGGAAACCAAGTCAAAGCGAGCCAGTACGTGCCACCCCTAACCCGGAACCGCCGGCCCCAGTGCATGCCACGCCGAGTATGGAGTCTGCGAACCGCGGCGGATCCCCTGCAGGCGACCAGGCCGTAATCAGCAAGGGCCTGTTTGTGAAGGGAGAAATCTCCGGCACTGAATCTCTGTATATCGACGGCAAAGTGGAAGGGGCAATCAATCTGCCCGGCAACCGCGTGACCATCGGGCGCAACGGCCAGGTGGGCGCCAACGTGACCGCGCGCGAAGTGGTGGTGATGGGCAAGGTGCGCGGCAACGTGTCGGCCTCGGACCGCGTGGACATCCGTGCCGAAGGCGCGTTGAGCGGCGATGTTTCCGCGGCGCGCATCAGCATTGAGGATGGCGCGTTTTTCAAGGGCGGGATCGATATCCGCAAAGCCGATGCCAAACCGGCGCAGACGCTTTCCGCGCCGCCTCCAGGCCAGATTGGGATTACGGCCGCGCCCGAGCCGCCGAAACCTCTGCAGTAAGCGCTGAAACGCACGACGTTGCTCACGAGAGCGCCTTTGCATGGCAGAGGCGCTTTTGTGTTTTTGTGGCGAGTGAAGGAAGTGAACCTCCGCTTCCGGGGAAGCATTTTTTGGCGTGATGCGCGGTTGACGGTCGAGGCGGCGGCTACGTGCGGAGCGATTTTCAGCCCAGGCCGATGCGGCGCAGCACAACGCGGGGCAGGGCGGAGCCGGATTTTTCAAGAGTCCACCAGACAATAAGGGTCCAGACGGCGATGCCGGCGAGGAGGATGACTGCGTCAGTCAAGGAACGGGCATGGCGGAGTGCGGCCAGGGCCGGCAGGTGGTGGGAGAGATCGGCAAGTCCCCAGGCGAGCAGACCTGTACCTGCGCCGCCGGCTAAGGCGGCCAACAGGCAGCGGCCCATCTCGGCGTATTCCAGACTGGCGAGGGAGACCATGCGCCGCTGATGCAAGAGCACGGCGATGGTGAGAGTTTGCAGCGCGATGCCCGCGTCGGAGGCGAGCGCCAGGCCCGTGGCACCGCGCCAGTGGAAGAGCGAATTGTAGATGGGCAGCGAAACCACGGTCACGATGGTGCTGGCCACCATGGGCGCGAAGGTGTTTCCGGCGGCGTAGAAGGCTCGCGCGTAGATGGCCTGCGCCGACCAGAGAAACATGGAGACGGAGAAGATGGCGAAGTAGAGGCTGCACTCGCGCGCGTCGGCGGGTGAGAAGCGCCCGCCGGTAAAGACGAGGTCGATGGCCGGCCAGCCCAGCGCCACCATTCCCGAAGCGCAAAGCAAACCGAGCGAGGCCACGCGGGATACGGAGTCGGCAACACCGGTGGCGAACTCGTAGTGCCGGTCACGCGTCCAGAGGCTGGCGAAAAAGGGCATGGAGGCGGCACCGGCGGCCTGGGCCAGCATGGCCATGGGCGCGGTGAAGAGCTGCTTGGCGTAGCTCATGAGCGAGACCGCGCCGCCGATGGCGGAGGCGAAGTGGGCGATGATCCAGTTGTCGGCGGTAACCAGCGAGACGCCGGCCATCAGTGGAAGAGACAGCCGCACCCATTCGCGCAAGCCGGGATCGCGCCAGTCGAGAAGGATGCGGTAGCGCGTGCCGGCACGATGGGCGAAGAGCCAGTTGAGGAGAAACGGCCCGAGGATGGCTCCGGCCACGGTGCCCAGGGCGAGCGAGGAGACGCCCATGCGCTTGACCAGCAGCAGGCCGCCGACGATGGGGCCGAGGCCGTAGATGATGGGCGCCACGGCCTGGACGCTGAACTGCTTGCGCACCAACAGGACCGAGCCGAAGACACCGCCGGCAAAAAAGCACAGTTGCGCGGGCAGCAGAATGCGGGTGAGCATGACGCACAGCGCGGCCTTGGCGGGGTCAAAACCGTTGAACCACCAGCGCACATACCAGGGAGCAAAGATTTCGGCCAGCACGATGGCCGCGCCCAGCACCAGGTACATGGTGGTGAGAATGACGGAGAGCGAGTGCCGGCCTTCGTCTTCGCGGCCCTGTTCGCGATAGCGGGTGAGGATGGTGACAAAGGCGATGGAGGCCGCGCCGCCGACGAGGAAGTAGGAGATCATGTCGGGCAGGACGAAGGCGGCATTGAAGGCATCGGCCTGAGCGCCGCGGCCGAAGAGCCAGACAATATACTTGACCCGCGCCAGCCCGATAATGCGCGACAGAAACGTGGACACCATGAGGACCACAGTGGCGGAGAAGACGCTGTGCGCGTGGGTGGGATGGAGGGCGCCCAGAAAGCGCGCCCACCGGGAGCGTGCGCGCGGCAATGACGGCGATTCCACCCCATCGACATGGAGCTGTCGCTGGGGGCCCGGATTTGGGGGCGAGCTTGCCACTGCAGACGATTCTATAAGGACCGCTCGGGCGCGGGAATCAATCCGCAGCCACGCGTATGCTGTTGCCATGAGATTCTTTCCTGGTTTTGGATTGGCGCTGTGGCTGGGAGCGATGGCTGCGGGCCAGACGATCCACGGGCGCGGCGGAATTACGCTGCCGGCCCCGCCCGACGCGCAGGTGGCGCCGGTGACGGACAACTATTTCGGCGCCAAGGCAGTGGACAACTACCGGTGGCTGGAGAATGCGCAGAGCCAGGAGACCAAGGATTTTATCGACGCCGAAAATGCTTACACGGCGGCTTACATGCAGCAGGCGCGCATCCGTCCGCAGATTGCCGACGATCTGGACCAACTGGAGCACGTGACGAGCTGGACGGTGCCGATCGCGCGCGGCGACGACTTGTTTTTCGAGAAGCTGCTGGCCGGCGAGGATCAGGCATCGATCTACGTGCGGCACGGCTGGGCGGAGAAAGACAAACGGCTTGTCGATCCGGCGCAGTTCAGCCGCGATCCCAACACGTCGATCGAGCTGGAGGATGTGTCGCGCGACGGAACGCTGGTGGCGTACGGGGTACGCGAGGGCGGCTCGGGCGAAACCACGGTGCATGTTTTCAATGTGAAGACGGGAAAGGCGATGGAGGATGAGCTGCCGCGCGCCAATTACCTGTCGGTGTGCTTTACTCCGGACGGTCACGGGCTCTTTTACGCGCGCATGAACGCGAAGGGGTCGCTTTTGTACGAACACAAGTGGGGCGAGCGCGTTTCCCGCGACACGCTGCTCTTCGGCCACGAGTTTCGCGGCGAAGAGTTGGGCCCGAGCGACTTGATTCTGGCCGGCCTGTCGGACGACTATCGCTATCTGGTAGTTGAGATCGATCGGGGCGTGCCGGCGAAACGGGTCGACATTGTTTTTCGCGATCTGACCAAGGCGAATACCTATTTCGATGTGCTGGTCTGGGGCATGGAGTCGCGGTTTTCTGCTGACTACGTGAAGGGCGCGTGGTATGTGAAGACCGACTACAAAGCGCCCAACGGGCGGATTCTGAAGGCCGATCCCGGCATTCTGCCCGATGTTTGGGCCACGATTGTACCGGAAGGGAAGGACGCGATCGACGGCTTCAACATTGTGGGCAACAAGATCTACGTTGGCCGGCTGCACGATGTGAAGACGGAGACCACGGTGTACACGCTGGAGGGCAAAGCGGCGGGCACGGTGGAGTACGACGGCATGGGGTCGGCATCGATCGTCTCTGGCCGCACCACGGACCGATACGGATTTTACAGTTTCGAGTCGTTCATTGCGCCGCCTGCCATTTACAGATTAGACACGCTGACCGGAAGGCGCGACATCTTTGCCCAGCCCAAGGTTCCGTTCGACACCAGCCAATATGAGCTGAAGCAGGTCTTCTACACGTCGAAGGATGGCACGCGCGTGCCGATGTTCATTGCGGGAAAGAAGGGGTTGAAGCAGGACGGCACGGAACGGCTGCTGATGACGAGCTACGGCGGCTTCGAAATAAGTGAGTTGCCGGAATGGAAACCGGTGTATGCCGAGTGGATGGAAAAAGGCGGCTGGTTTGCACTGCCGAACTTGCGCGGCGGGGGCGAGTACGGCGAGAGCTGGCACGAGCAGGCGATGTTCGAAAAGAAGCAGAATGCTTTCGACGACTGGTTCGGCGCGGCCGAGTACCTGATCGCGAACAAGTACACGTCGCCTGCGCATTTCGCGATCATGGGCCGGTCGAATGGAGGGCTGCTGATGGGCGCGTCCATTACCCAGCGGCCGGATCTGTTCGCGGCGGTGGAGTGCGGTTATCCGCTGCTCGACATGCTGCGCTACGAGAAGTTCGAGGAAGGCCGGCTGTGGACGACGGAATACGGATCGGCGGACAACGAGAAGCAGTTTGCGTATCTACTCAAGTATTCGCCCTATCAGAACGTGAGGAAAGGCACGGCTTATCCGGCGGTCTTCTTCTTTACCGGAGCCAGCGACACGCGCGTGGATCCGCTGCACGCGCGCAAGATGACGGCGCTGCTGCAGGCGGATTCGTCGAGCGGGCGGCCGATCTTGCTGCACTTGAGTGTGGCCGGCGGCCACTCATCCGGAGTGAGCGTAGGCCAAGAGATCGAGGACGGAACCGACCAGCTCACGTTTCTTTGGACCGAAACAGGACAACCTAACAAACAAAAGTAATCGCTGCACGGCCCATGCGGGGTGACTGATACTCAGGGGCGGATGTCCGTGCGTAACCTCATGGAATGAGTATCTTTTCCGATAGGAAAGATACGGAATCAACGGCTGCGCCCGAAAGTGGTTTGGCAGCCCGGCTTCCATCGCACTTGTTTTGGGGGAAGCTGGGCAGACCATGCGTAGAGCGCTTTCTGCATCCAACCGGGGAAAGACGGGGATGCGTTTTTCATTCAATCGAGCTGCCGATTGGGGTTCCGTGGTCCTGGAGAAGGTGATGCCACAGACGGAGCTCGCGATTGGCAGGTCGGATGGTCAGGAAGAGGATGCGAGGCTCAACGCTCTGGCCTCGACAGGGATTCTGGACACGGCGCCGGAGGCAAGCTTTGACGCCATCACGCGCCTGGCTGCTGAATATTTCAAAGCCGACACAGTTCTGCTGAGCTTTGCCGATGAGAGCCGGGTGTGGATCAAGTCGTACTGGGGCGAGCCGGTGCGGGAGCTGCCGCGGAAGCAATCGATCTTTGAGCGCGTGCTGGCCGAGGACGGCCCCGTGGTGGTCTCGAACATCAACGACGATCCTGAGTACCGGGAGCGACGGCTGCCGCTGCGCCGGCTCGAAGCGCTTTCGTTTGCGAGCGCTCCGGTACGCAATTCAGACGGCAGGATTCTGGGCGTGCTGACCATCTATTCATGCCAGGCGCGCCGGCCCATGGCGGTGACCGAGTTGCGCATGCTGGAGAGCCTGGCCGACATCACAGCCAGCCAGCTGGAGTTGCGCAGATTGCGCAAAGCGCTCAACGGGAACCGCCTGCGGCAGGAGCGCCCGGCCGAGACCGTGACCGGAATCTGGCCGCGCAAGTCGGACCTGCGGCAGGCGCTGGAGAAGAAGCAGTTTGTGCTGTATTACCAGCCGGAGGTCGAGTTGACCACGCGGCGCATCATTGGCCTTGAAGCGCTGATTCGCTGGCAGCATCCGGATCGCGGGCTCGTTCCGCCGATGGATTTCATTCCCATTGCCGAGGAGACCGGGCTGATTTTGCCGATTGGCGACTGGGGACTGGCGGAGGCCTGCCACCAGATGCGGCAGTGGCGCAGTGAGGATCCCGAGCAGGCCGGGCCGCGTGTGTGCGTGAATCTTTCGGCACGGCAATTCTCGCGCCAGGGGCTTGCCGATCATGTGGAGGCGCTGTTGCGCAGGTCGGGCATCTCAAGCCAGCAGCTCGGCCTGGAGATGACCGAGTCAAGCCTGATTCCCGATCCCGGCACGGCGATGGAGGTGCTGGGCAGCCTGCGCCGGCTGGGAGTCTCGCTGCTGATGGACGATTTTGGCACAGGATACAGCTCACTGAATCATCTGCATTCGCTACCCTTCGACGTGCTGAAAATCGACCGCTCGTTTGTGACGCGCATGACCGAGGGCGAGCAGCCGCTGCAGATTGTGCGCACGATTGTGGAGCTGGCGCGGGTGATGGGCATGGACGTGGTGGCGGAGGGGATTGAGACGCACGATCAGTACATGCTGCTGCGGCAACTGGGCTGCCGCTTCGGGCAGGGATTTCTGTTTTCGCGTCCTGTGCCAGCGGCGACGGTGAGCGTGATGCTGCGCCTGCCGGGACGAATTCTGCCGGATCCCGCAGCGCCCCAAGCCGCGGCAAACTGAAGGCAGGGGCAGCGGCGCGACGGACCGATTTGGGAATGGCGTTCGGCTGCATCCGATTTGGGATGACACCGCGCATTTCGTTGGAAAGTTCTCACGTATGCGGGTGGGAGCCGCAGTATGCTGCAACCCATGCAGCAATCCGCTACCTCGCAGCCTTCTCCTTCTGTTTCCAGTTTTGCGGGACTGCTGGCCACGCTTGCCTCGCCCCCGCCCTCGCCTCAATCTGACGCCGCAGCCGATGCGCCACTGTGGAACTCGAACGACCTGGGCGAAGACGTGGCCACGCTCAGCTACGAACGCGCCCTGCGCGCGCATGCACGTTACCGGCCGGCAGATTGGGTGGATAAGTTACCGGCGCCGGCGGGCGACCCGGGAAGCGGTGCGCGCGCGGAGGCGCCGATCGAGAGTGATGCCGCAGGCGCTATTGATGCCGCAGGCGTTGCCGTTGCAGCGCACGCCGCGCCGGAATTGCAGGCGGGCACTGCGCGGGACCACGATCTGCGTTCGGCGAGCGTGACAATTCGCCTGAGCCGGGCGGAGTGCGCGCGGCTGCATCAACGCGCCGCTGAATCCGGATTGACGGTGTCGGCGTATCTGCGATCCTGCGCGGTCGAGGCCGAAGCGCTACGCGCACAGGTGAAGCAGGCGCTGGCGGAGTTAAAGGCAGGGAGCAAGCCACCCCAGCAAGCACAGACGGCTTGCCGGGGGCCCCGGCAGGGAGCGAGGGAGCCAGGCAGCAAGGGATCGAATCCTCGCGAAAGCGAAGGCGTGCGGCTCACGCGAGTTCTTGGCCACATTGGCAAGCTTTGGGTTGGATTGGCTTCGCGCCCATCGGCTTGACGCAACAGTTCTTCTCGAGCGCAGAGCATCGATGCTCTGCCTGTTCCCTGTTCCCTGCTTCACTCCACTTCGAGCACAAGGCATTTGAGGTATTCGGTTTCCGGCAGATTGAGGACGACCGGATGGTCGGGCGCGGCGCCACGGCGTTCGAGCAGGCGCACGCGGCGCGAGGCATCGGTGGCGGCCGCGGCCACGGCGGATTCGAGATCGGCCCAGCTCACGTGATGCGAGCAGGAGCAGGTGACGAGCAGACCGCCGGGACCGAGCATTTTGAGCGCGCGCAGGTTCAGCTCCTTGTAACCGCGGAGCGCGCCCTCGACGGCGCGTTTGGTTTTGGCGAAGGCCGGCGGATCGAGAACGATAGCGTCAAACGTTTCGCCGGCTTGCGACCAGTCGCGGAGAATCTCGAAGGCGTCAGCCTCAATCCAGTCGACATCGGCGGAAATGCGAGCGCGGTTGGCCTGGAGATTGCGTTCCGCCACTTCCAGCGAGGCGCGCGAGGTGTCGATGCCGGTGACCTGCCGGCAGACCTGGGCGAGGTGCAGGGCGAAACCGCCCTGGTAGCAGCAGACGTCCAGCGCGCGGCCCGTTTGGCCGAGACGCTGCGCCCATTGTTGCGCCGCGGCGTAGTTGGTGCGCTGATCGAGAAAGGCTCCGGTCTTCTGGCCGGCGTTGGCGTCGTAGTGAAAGACGAGGCCGTTGAGATGGAACTCAGTGGCTGCAGCAGGACGTGCAGGATCGGCTAGCCACAACGCGTCGGGACTGGGCGCGGGCAAGCCTTCAAGCTCGCGAATGCGCGGATCGGGGCGCTCGAAAATGGCCGCGGGCGCGAGCTCCTCGCGCAGGACGCGCACGCACGCTTCGCTGACCACTGCGTGGAGCAGACCTTTGGTCAAGCGTTGCACCACTGCGATCTCGCCATACTTGTCTGCGATGAGGCCGGGCAACTCGTCGGCTTCGCTGAAACACAAGCGGCAGGCATCGTTAGCAGCATCGAGCATGGGCTTGCGGCGGGCAATGGCCGCACGCAGGCGCGCTGCGAGCAACTTGAGCCACGCGGCATGGTCGAGGGTTTGGCGCGAAACAAGGCGCAACGCGATTTGCGATGCGGAACTGTAGAGCGCTGTGCCAAGAAAGATTCCGCGCTGGTCGGCGACGGGGATCAGCGTTTCTTCCGGGTTTGGAAGAGTGACAGCGAGAATGTCGGACGCATAGACCCAGAGATGGCCGCTGCGCAAGCGGTCGGCGGCGCGGCGGCTGACGATGGCGCCAAACGGGGCGGCATGCGGCTGAGACGCAGGCGGGCGGGAAGCGGCGCGGGCCGGGGGTGAAGATTCTCGGCTTGCGGGCACACTGCGAGGCACACTGCGGGGGAATGCGGCAGTGCGGCCGCTCTGCGCAGCAACGGGCGCCGATCGAATCGCGCGGCGCTTGCGCGGCGGCGCGGCCGTCTCCGGTTTGTGTGGTCTTGCCATTGGCTTCTCTCCCAAGGTAAACCGCCGGGGCGGGAAGCCAAAGGACCGAGCAGCTATTTCTCCTGCAGCGTCTGCAGATAACGGCTCAGGTTGCTGCGGATTTTCTTTACTGCGGGAATGCCTGGGATGGCTTCGGGATCCATGCGGAACGGAACCGGCGCGATGCGACGTGTGACCGCCTGAAATGCGGAGATCCTGGAGTGAAGCGAACGCATTCATGCCTGCAGAAGACAAGCGGCCTATAATGAAGCATGGCGACTGCCGGCCACACCGTACCCAACGAGGCGAGCGCCCCCGTGAGCGAAACGGGAGCGGCACCGGCCGTGAGCCCGGGCACAGCGGCTCGCCGCAAGGATCCGCGGCCGATTGGAGAGCGTTTTGAGGCTCTTCTGCGGCAGGTCCAGGCCAATCGGCCCCATGAAGATATCTCGTTGATTCGAAAGGCGTGGGAGTTCTGCGTGAGCCACCACGAGGGGCAAACGCGCGCCAGCGGCGAGCCCTACATTGTGCACCCGCTCGAGGTGGCGGAGGTGCTGGCGGAGATGAAGCTGGACGCGACGGCCATCGCCGCCGCCCTGCTGCACGATGCCGTGGAGGATACACCGGCGACGAGCGAGGAGATTGGCGAGCGCTTCGGCGACCAGGTGGCGCACATTGTGGAGGGCGTGACCAAGATCGACAAGATTCAATTCGCCAATAGAGAAGATCGGCAGGCCGAGAACGTGCGCAAGATGCTGCTGGCTATGGTGAGCGATGTACGCGTGGTGCTGATCAAGCTGGCCGACCGGCTGAACAACATGCGCACCCTGGAGCACCTGAAACCGGAGCGGCAGGAAGCGATTGCGCGCGAGACGCTGGATATCTACGCGCCTCTGGCGCACCGGCTGGGCATGGGCAAGGTACGCGGCGAACTCGAAGACCTGGCCTTCCGCTATACCGAACCAGTGAGCTACGAGCAGGTGTCGGCGGCCGTGGAGGCGCGGCGCGTGGAGGGCGAACAGTTCCTGCGCGGCGTGGAAGACACCCTGGTGGAGCAACTGCGCGAGAACGGAATCCAGGCGCGCGTGGAGTGGCGCATCAAGCGGCTCTACTCCATCTACCAGAAAATTGAGCGCACCAAGGTTTCGTTCGACCAGGTGTACGATCTGCTGGCGGTGCGCGTGATTACCGAGGATGTGACGTCGTGCTACGCGGTGTTCGGGTTGATTCACACGTTGTGGAGGCCGGTGCCGGGACGCATCAAGGATTTCATCGCCATACCGCGGGCCAACCGCTATCAATCGCTGCACACCACGGTGATGGGCGCGAGCGGACACCAGTTCGAAGTGCAGATCCGCACCGAAGAGATGCACCGTATCGCCGAGGAAGGCATTGCGGCGCACTGGAAGTACAAGGCGGGCGGCTCCGCTGTGACGGCCCGCGACGAAGAGCGATTGAACTGGATCCGCCAGCTGGTGGAGTGGCAAAAGGAGATGACGGATCCCAACGAATTCCTCTCCAGCCTGAAGATGGACCTGTATCCCGACGAGGTGTACACGTTCACGCCGAAGGGGAAGGTGGTGGTGGTTCCGGCTGGCGCCACGCCGGTGGATTTCGCGTACACGATTCACACCGAAGTGGGCCACACCTGCGTGAGCGCCAAGATCAACGGGCGCATGGTGCCGTTGCGCACCAAGCTGCGCACCGGCGACATCGTAGAGATCGTGACCCAGAAGGATCACAAGCCGAGCCGCGACTGGCTCACGTTTGTGAAGAGCCCGCGCGCGCGCAACAAGATCAAGCACTGGCTGAACGAAGACCAGCGAGAGCGGGCAGTGGAGATCGGCAGAAAGCTGCTGGAGCGTGAGGCACGCAAGTTCAAGGTGCCGATGACGCAGATCGACGACCAGGATCTGGGCCGCGTGGCGCAGGAGTTCGGGGTGGCCACGGCATCGGATCTGCTGGCGACGCTGGGCCAGGGCAAACACACCGCACACCAGGTGCTGAGCAAGGTAGCGCCGGGATTCGCCAAGCTGCTGGAGACCGAAACGGGCACGGAGACCAAGCCTGGCGAAGCGGGCACAACCGATGCGGTGCGCAGGCTGCAACTGACCAGCTCGGATTCGTTGCAGGTTGAGGGCCAGAACGACCTGCTCGTCTACCGCGCGCGATGTTGCAACCCCATTCGCGGCGAGGAGATTGTGGGCTATGTGACGCGGGGCAAGGGCGTGGCCGTGCATGCGCGTGGCTGCCCCAACGTGCAGAACCTGCTCTACGAAAGCGACCGGCGCATCAACGTGGAGTGGTCGCGCACAGCCGATGCCGCCGGCAAACCGCAGCGCTACCCGGTGAAGATCACCATCTTCTGCGACGACCGCACCGGTATGCTGAAGGAGCTGACCGCGGTGATCTCCGACGAGAATGCCGATATTCGCGGCGTGGATCTGAAGCGCGACGATGAGGGCGAAGCGATTATCGAGTTTATCGTCGAGGCCGAGGATGTGCGCCACCTGAACCGCATGGTGCTGGGGCTGAAACGCGTGAACGGCGTGCGCCAGGTGCAGAGGACGCAGAAAGTCTAAAACAGCCTATAGCTATTAGCTTCTAGCTTTTAGCTTCATCTTGGGTCATCGACCCCCCGCTAAAGACGAGCACCCCGAAAGCCGGTGAGTGAGGCAATCCTCAAGCCGGGCCCCGGACGGGACGCGCTTGCATCAGAAACGCAACACGTGATCTGAACTGCTCAGACCTGGTCCGCTCGTGGTGCGAGGCTGGAATAGTGTGCGAGGTTCTGCGTAACTGCACAGTACCTGGCTAAGGAGATCACATGTCGTTTGGACTTTATGCCGCTGGCTTCGCAATCGTAATCGCCGGGTTGGTGTACGGCGCGCACCTGATGCATATGCCCTCGCACTGGATTCTTGTCGGCGCGGTCGTGATGATCGGCGTTGGAATTCTGTCGGCCGTGAAGGCGACCCGGCAGAGAGATACCGCCAACTAATAAGGATCGCCGCCCAGGCGAGGCAGTGCGAATTCCTTTTGCCGGGGGCGTTACCATCGCTTCATGACAGAGAAGAGTGACGGCCGAGACACAATTCTGCTTGGCCTCCACGTCATCGACGGCGGGCTGGCGACGGAGCTCGAGTATCAGGGTGCGCGGATCGACGGGCCGTTGTGGTCGGCGCATGTGCTTGAGGACGAGCCGGAGAAGCTTGTCGCCGTGCATCGCGCCTACATCGCGGCCGGTGCGGAGTGCATTGCCACATGCAGTTACCAGGTGTCGCGCATGGGCTATGCGGAGGTGGGTTTTTCGGCGGAGCGTGCCGATGCGGCGCTGCTGCGATCTGTGGAGCTGGCGCGGGAGGCGATTGCGGAGTTTCCCGGGCGGCGGGTGCTGGTCGCGGGGTCACTGGGGCCTTATGGCGCGGCATTGCACAATGGCGGCGAATATCACGGAAACTACGATTGCTCGTACGCGGACTTGGTGAAGTTTCACTGCGAGCGCATTGCGGTGTTTGCAGGCGCGAGCGGTGCGCAGGCGCCCGATCTGCTTGCGTTTGAAACCTTCCCTTCGCTTGAAGAGGCGCGCGCCGTGGGTGAAGCGCTTTCTCCCTGGCCGGGACTGCGGGCGTGGGTCAGCTTTTCGTGCAGGGACGAGAAACATGTGTCGCACGGCGAGAGCGTGGCCGATTGCGCGGCGCTTGTGGCAGGTTTTCCGCAGACCGTGGCGATTGGGGTGAATTGCGTTCCGCCCAAGTGGATCCCATCGCTGATTGGCGAGTTGCGCAAAGGTTCCGAGCTGCCGATCGTTGTGTATCCCAATTCCGGCGAGGGATGGGACGCCGAGCGGCGCTGCTGGAAGGGGACGAGCGACGCGGCGGAGTTTGGAACGCAAGCGGCAGAGTGGTTTCGGGCGGGAGCGCAGATAGTGGGAGGCTGTTGCCGCACGCGGCCGGCGCATATCGCTGCTGTGGCGCGGGTGGCCAAGGGAGCCGACGCTGGCTGAAACTTCACGCCCAGGCGCAGCAACAAAGACGCGGCGAGGGTAGGACACCCAAACGATGGATGCCGACGTCCGTGCTTCCCGAGTCCCAAAATCGGGACCACGGGGCACCCCATGGTCGTGCTGAGTTTGCGGGTGCGGGTCTGGAGACCCGCACTACAGCCGGTCTGGAGACCGGCGCTACAGGTACAAAATCATGCGGTCTGAGACCTACGCGAGGCGCAGCGCGGCCGTGCCTTTGCGGGGAGCGACGAAGTGGCGGGCGCGGGAGACGATGGCGAGCTTTTCGCGGCTTAGGAGCTTGCGAATCTGGCCGCGAGCGTGATCGGCCCAAGGTCCGTGGTTGTCGAGCTTGACGTAGGCGCGCCAGTGGCGCAGCGCGGGACGTTGCTGGCCGCTGCGCTCATAGGCGAGCGCCAGGTTGTAGTGGGCGTCGGCGTAGGCCGGCGAAAGGGTGACGGCTTTGAGATAGGCGGCGATGGATTCGTCGAGACGTTCGAGTTCATCCAGCACGTTGCCGAGATCGAAATAGGCCAGCACGTAGCTGGGGTCGGCCACGGTGGCGCGGCGGTAGAGCTCTTCAGCGCGGCCGTACTGGCGGAGATGGAAGTAGATGGTTCCGAGGTTGATGCAGGCCGCGGCGTAGTCGGGATCGAGGGTAAGAATCTCCTCATAGAGGGTGATGGCGCGTTGCTTTTCGCCGGCTTCCTCGGCGCGGACCGCGGCCAGAAAGCGCTCCTGAAGGTCACGCGGACCCGCGGGCGCGGAGCGGCGCAGGGGCTCGGGTTCGGCGGCAGCGGCGGCGATTGCTTGCCGGCTGCCGCGCTCGAAGTCGAAGAGCAACTGGCGGCGGATAGGGTCGACCATGGCGCCGTGATGGCGGAAGGCCAGGCGCGTACCGGTACGCACAACGCGCGTCTCGAGGAGCGGGTTGGCCATGCCGGAGACGGCTTTCATGGCCAGGATCGATTCGCGGATGGAGGCCGCGGGCACGTCTTCAGCGCGCAGCGCACACAGGATGCGCAGTTGCCCCAGATCCTGGAAACTATAAATCTCCTGTTGGGGGATTAATCCGGCTCGTTCCCAGGCTTGCAGTTGACGGGAACTCATCTCAAAGATGCGCAAAACGTCCTGACGCCGATAAGTGGTCACTCGTGTGCTCCCACAGGTAGTGCGAGGCAGTGCCGGGGTTGCGCCTTGCATTCCGCCGTGCGGCACAGAATGCGATGGTGCGCTCCCGATCCCGCCGCGACGTTCTTGAACAGTCACGCAGGAAGCGCTCTTGCAGCGATTATGCCAAGTTTGAGCCGGATTGGAGAGTGGATAAACGGGGTGGAACCCTGAGATGCAACAAAAACACGTGGATAACGAGTGCACGATTTGGTTCAAATCGGTTCCGGACACAGAACATTAACAGAAGAGAAGCTGAAGCTGGCGGTCCTGCGGCCGAAGCTCAAGTTGTTGCCGCGGCAACGAAGGGTTGCTTTGCGCGATGGAAAGGGAGGTTTGCGCAAAACCGAGGGGCGGGCGGAACGAGCGGAGAAACGGCCCGCCTGCTGGCTGCTGTCCGGATGGGATTGAGTTCTGCCGGTAGTACGATGGAGCCTGGCCGCGCGGGCGATGGATCGCAAGTGGCTTTGCCCTGCGATTTTCATGGCTTCTTGAAGATTCGCTATGATAAGCTGCCTCGCACTAGCGAAGGCCGACGCAGAAGGTCAGGGACCGATGTCAGATGCAGCTTTCTGCTTCGTTTTGAAATCTCCGCCGCAACTTGTTTCAGTCGGCGAAGGTGTCGAAGCCCTGCTCGGCTACGCCCAAGAGGAATTTCTCACCGCAAAGGTCCATCTGCAGGATCGCATCCACCCAGAGGATGCCGGCCTCGTTGAAACCCTGTTTTCTAATAACAGCACCAACACCTCAGGCTCGGTGAACCTGCGTATCCGTCACGCCGACGGAAGGATTCGCTGCCTGAAGGCGCGGTACGCGAAGACGCACACGCGTGACGACGGGTTCAAGCTCGATTTGTGGATGGAAGATGCGCGCAAGGTGAGCGAGCCCGGCGATGCGACATTGATCGCCAGCTTCAAGACCCTGATAGGGCACACCGACGACTACATTTTTCTGAAGAATTCGAACCATGTGATTCTGGCCGCGAGCCGGAGCCTGCCGAACTTTACCGAATCGGCGAACCAAGCCAGCGAGCTTGTGGGCAAGACCGACTACGACATTCACCCGGAAGCCGTCGCCGACGTGGTTTACCGGCTGGAGAGTAGGGCATTTGCCGAGGGACGGCGCGTGAACGAACTTCAGCAACTGCGGACCCGGGATGGAGCCCAGCGCTGGATCGACAATCGCAACTACCCCATCAACGGCCCCGGCGGCGAGATCATCGGCATCCTTGGAATCGCACCGGACATCACCGAGTACGTGGAAGCGGAAGAGAGACTGCGCGAAAGCGAGGAATCGCTGCGCCAAGCGCAGCAGATTGGAGGATTAGGCAGCTACGCTCTGGACATTCTTTCAGGGGTATGGACGAGCTCGGAAGTCATGGATGAGATCTTCGGAATCGACCGTGCGTACGAGCGCACAGTCGGCGGATGGCTGGATCTGATCCATGCCGACGACCGCGCGGCCATGAGCGCCTATCTCCAACATGAGGTCTTGGGCCAGGGCAAGCCTTTCGACAGGGAATACCGCATCGTTCGCCGCAACGACGGGGTGGAGCGCTGGGTGCATGGCATGGGCAAACTGACCTTCGACGTCCATGGGCGACCGGTGACGATGCATGGCACCATTCAGGACATTACGGAAGCGAAGCAGGTGGAAGCCGTGCTGCGCGAGAGCAAGGAATTGCTGCAGTTGTTCATTGGACACGCGCCGGCGGCGCTGGCCATGATGGACCGCGAGATGCGCTACCTGGCGGTGAGCCGGCGATGGCTGGAGATGCACTCTCTTGGCAATGTTGAGATCATCGGGCGTTCGCATTATGAGTTTTTCTCCGGAGTTCCGGAGAGCTGGCGAGAGGAGCATCGGCGCTGCCTGGCGGGCGAGAAGATAGAGACCAGCGAGCGAAAGCTGCCGAGAGCGGATGGAAGCGTGCAATGGATCCGGCGCGAGGTTCTTCCCTGGCGTGCAGGCGACGGCTCGGTGGGCGGAATCGTGATCTTCTCAGAGGACATCACGGAGCGAAAACTGGCTGAGGAGCGGCTGCGGCTGGCCGCCACGGTTTTTACGGGCGCCCGCGAAGGCATCACAATTACCGATCCCACGGGCACGATTCTGGAGGTGAACGACGCCTTTACGCGCATTACCGGCTACAGGCGGGAAGACGTGCTGGGAAGCAATCCGCGCATGCTGCAATGGGGCATGCAAAGCAAGGATTTTTACAGGAACATGTGGGAATCTCTGATCCGGGATGGCCAGTGGTCGGGTGAAGTCTGGAACCGGACAAAGGGCGGAGATCTCTACCCGGAGATGCTCTCCATCCACGCGATCCGCGATGCCGGCGGACAGGTGAAGCAGTATGTGGGGCTTTTCACCGATATTACGGAGGTAAAGGAGCACGAGCAGCAACTGGAGCTTGCCGCGCATTACGATGCGCTGACCGGGCTACCGAATCGGGCGCTGCTTGCCGACCGGTTGCGCCAGGCGATGGCGCAGGCGCGTCGCCGCAATCAATTGCTCGGGGTGGCATATTTCGATCTGGACGGCTTCAAGGCCATCAACGGCGGCTACGGTCACACCTGCGGTGATGCGCTGCTGACCGCCCTGGCCTTCAGGATGAAGCGCGCACTGCGCGAGGGAGACACGCTGGCGCGGTTGGGCGGCGATGAATTCGCCGCCGTGATTCTCGATCTACCCGACAGCGATGCCTGTCTGCCGACGTTGACGCGCATGCTCGAGGCCGCCGGCGAGGAAGTGGAGATTGGAGACGTGCCGCTGCGGGCGACGGCAAGCGCAGGAGTGACCTTTTATCCGCAGGCGGAGGAAGTGGACGCGGACATGCTGTTGCGCCAGGCCGGACAGGCTCTCTACGAGGCCAAGCTGGCAGGAAAGAACCGCTTCTGCATCTTCGATCCCAGCCACGATCTGATCGCGCGCAGCCGCAATGAGAACATCGAGCACGTGCGCCGGGCGCTGGCTGCGAATGAGTTGGTGCTTTACTACCAGCCGAAGGTGAACATGCGCACGGGGAAGGTGATCGGCGCAGAGGCTCTGCTGCGCTGGCAACATCCCGAGCGCGGCCTGTTGCCTCCGGGCCTGTTTCTGCCCGTGATCGAAGACCATCCGCTGGCGGTTGAAGTCGGCGATTGGGTGATCGAGAGCGCGCTCGCCCAAATGGAAGCCTGGCAGGAGAGCGGATTCGAGATGCCGGTGAGCGTGAATGTGAGCGCTTTCGAATTGCAGCAGCCGGATTTCGTCAGTCGTCTGTGCGCACGGCTGGCGGCGCATCCCCGCGTCAAGCCATCGCATCTGGAGCTGGAGGTGCTGGAAACCAGCGCCTTGCAGAATGTGGCGCTCAGCTCCCAGGTGCTCACGGCCTGCCGTGAGGCCGGCGTGCTGATCAGCGTGGACGACTTTGGCACCGGCTACTCATCGCTTGTCTATTTGAAGCGCTTGCCCGCCAATGTCTTGAAGATCGACCAGAGTTTTGTGCGGGATATGCTCGATGAGCCGGAGAACCTGACCATCCTGAAGGGCGTTCTGGGATTGGCTGAGGCATTCCGCCGCCAGGTGATTGCGGAGGGAGTAGAGACGGTGGACCACGGCCTGATGCTGCTGCAGTTGGGATGCGATTTCGCACAGGGATACGGAATCGCGAAGCCCATGCCCGCACGGGAACTGCAAGCCTGGGCGGCCACGTGGCGAGCCGATCCACGGTGGGTCGAGGTGCCAGCAGTGCACGCGAATAATCGGGCGGTGCTATTCGCCATGGTCGAACACCGCGCCTGGTACGGGCATTTCCTGGCGTACCTGCAAGGCACACGGCCGAGTCCGCCGTCCCTCGATGCCGATCCATGCAGTCTGAGCGCATGGCTCGATGTGCAAAGACTTTCCCCGGGAGGCTTGTCGTCCTCCCTCGTGGCTATCGAAACCATTCATCAGCAACTGCACGCCCTGGCCGCGGAGATTTACAACGCGCATGCCAGCGGACGCAAGCAGGATGGACTGGGGCTTCTGCGGCAACTGCGTTATCTGCACGAGCGATGCCTGAAAAGGCTGCAACCGTTTACACGTCTCTCCTCGCGCAAATCTGCCAGCGACATTACGCTTCGGCATGGGAACGCATCCTCGGGCAGCGACGCGGCATAGGCGCTGCACCGCTTCATGCGGCGACTTCAGGTTGGAAATTGCGACGCTCTAACGATGGGCGCTGGCAGTGACGGCGTGCGTCTCTTCAGGCTGGACTTGCGGCTCACGCAGCGTGAGTACGGGACAGCGCGCGTGGGCCAGCACGCGGTGGACGGTGTGGTCGCGAGTGAGAATCTCCAGGGCCGGGCGGTGCGTGGCACCGAGCACGATGAGGCTGGCGCGGCGTTCGGCGGCCAGGGCGAGAATCTCGATGGAGGGGTTGCCGTGGGCCACGACCGGCTCGATGGCGGAGCAGCAATCGGCACCGGTTTGCGCGGCGAGGATGCGCAGCTCGAGCATGGCCGAAGAGTGCATCCCTGTGGGCAGGCCTTTGCGCTCCATCTCTGAAATGGGCGGCAGAACGTGCAGCAGAATGAGTTTTGCCTTTTGGGCAGCAGCCACCTGGCAGGCAAGCGCCGCGCTCGGGCGAGAGGTCTCTCGAAGTGTGGTGGCATGCAGGACGACACGTTCCTCGCCCCTGTCCACCGGGAGATGAGCCTCGGGTCCCACGGTGATGACCGGGAGGTAGACCGAGCGCAGCACTTGTTCTGCCACAGAGCCGATGAGCAACCTGCCGAGCTTGCCCCGGCTCCGAGTTCCGAGCAGCACGCGGTCGGCATGAAACTGGCGAACGGCGGCTGCAATCTGTTGTGTGGGATGGCCTTCGCGGGCCAGGGAATCGCAACGAATACCGAGACGCGCGGCAACTTCGCACCAGGGATGCATCATCTGCTCCGCGATCTCCAGGGCGCCGGCGGTGTCGTAATAAGGCATGCCGGCGGCGTCGGCGGTAAAGGCCGAAGTGGTGGAGAGCACGTGCAGGAGAATGAGGCGGGCTCTGGTATTGCCCGCCTCTTCGAGGGCAAACGGCATGAGATGGTCCAGATCACTCAGGTCAGTGGCGACGAGAATGGTTTCCGGATGCGTCCAGCGGCGGGTGTCAGAATCCCGCATGGCAAACACCTCATAACGGCAAGCGTGTCACCAGAGAAAGGGCCGGGATGTGCCAGAGAACACCGCGAAACGTGATTTAGATCACATTACCGAGGTGTGTCCTGTACTGGGCATTCATCCCAATGACCATGGCGCGGCGGGCGGACTGAATGCTCCCGGAAAACGGCCCGATAGGGATGAGAGATGCCCAGGAAAAGGCCAGCTGTGAACGTGAGGATTTTCTGACGCGGACTCACCTCAACGAGGAGTCTCTGGTGCGCGCCAACGCGCAATTCTGGGAGCAGATGCTGGGCATGCAGATGGATACGGTTCCCTTTACCGAGAACTTTTTGCGCCGGCATCGGGCATGTTTTGGTGAGTGTGGATCTTTCGGGAATGTGGAAGGGGCGCATTGAAGTGCGGATGGCGAAGGATTTGGCCAACGCGGCCACGGCGGCGATGCTGATGCAGCCGGTGGATGCGGTGATCGAGGCAGATACGCTGGACGCGACGCGCGAGATTGTGAACATGATCGCAGGACTCCTGAAGTCATCGCTGCCGCAGCCGTGCTCCATGACGGTTCCTGAGTCGGCGATTGCAATGGAGATGCTTTGTTCGCTGTTGCATGGGGAAAACACACTCGCAGTCGCGTTTCGTCACCAGGCAGGCGGGCTGCTGGTGCGGGTGCGGGAAGAACAAGGCGCGGGTTGAATGCGTGTTGCGCAGGCACGGGGCCGGCTGCGATGATAGCTGCGCAAAATTGAGCCAGACGATCTTTACTCTGGAACAGATTCGATCCGGGAGATCCCGAACATGAACAGAAAACTGCTACTGGTTGCCGCGGCTGCACTGCTGACCGCGGGTGCGTGGGCGCAGGCCCCGGCCACGACCTCAACTCCCTCTCCGGGATGGACGCCGCCAGCCGGACTGGTGACCATGCCGATCTGGCCGGGAACGGCGCCGGGCGCAAAGGCCGACGTGCCGCCCGAAGTGAATGTGAATGCGGCGGGAACGAAGATGATGGCGGGACGGCCGTACATTCGCCTGGGCAACGTGTCGACGCCGACCATCACGGTGTATCCGGCGAAGGGCAAGAACACGGGCGCGGCAATTGTGGTGTTTCCCGGCGGCGGCTACCAGATTCTGTCGATGGATCTGGAAGGCACGGAGGTGTGCGAGTGGCTGAACCAGATCGGCGTCAATTGCGTGCTGCTCAAATATCGCGTGCCGGATAGCGGACCGTATCCCAAGTCGGCCGCGGCATTGCAGGATGCACAAAGGGCCGTGGGCCTGGTGCGGCTGCACGCGGCGGAGTGGGGCATCGATCCGCATCGCGTGGGGGTGATGGGATTTTCGGCAGGCGCGCACCTGTCGGTGGCTGTGAGCAACCATTACGACAAACGGATTTACGAGGCCATCGATGCGGCAGATGCGCTGAGCTGCCGGCCGGACTTTGCGGTGGTTCTCTATCCCGGCTACACAGCGATGGCAAACCAGAACTTCGCGCCCAATCCTGATATTCAACCCACGCCGAATACACCGCCCACGTTCCTTCTGCAAGCCGAAGACGACTACACGGCACACGTGGAGAGCTCGGTGGTGTATTTCATGCAATTGAAAAACGTGAAGGTTCCGGCGGAACTGCACATCTACGCGGAAGGCGGCCACGGATTCGGACTGCGGCCGAGGGATTTCCCCATCATGGGCTGGCCCAGGCTGGTGGAGACGTGGCTGCACACCATCAAGGTGCTGCCGGCGCAATGAGGAAATAGAATCAGGTCATGCTGCTTGCGGTGCTGACCATCTCGGACCGTTGCTCGGCCGGACAGCTGACAGATACGGCGGGTCCGGCGGTGGTGGAGTTGCTGCGCGACGCGTGGCCGCAGGCCGAAATCGATACTGCGCTGCTGCCCGACGATGAAGACGCAATTGCCGCGGCGCTTGAAGAATTCGAGCGCAAGGGGGCGGCGCTGGTATTGACCGTGGGCGGCAGCGGGCTGGGGCCACGCGACCGCACGCCGGAGGCGACGCGGCGCGTGATCGACCGCGAAGCGCCGGGACTGGCGGAGGCCATGCGCGCAAGGGGCGCGGAGCGCCGTGCTGTCGCATGGCTCTCGCGCGGCGTGGCGGGACTGCGCGGCACAACGCTCATCGTGAACCTTCCCGGCAGCGAGCGCGGCGCCAAAGAGAGCCTGACGGTGATTCGGCAGTTGTTGCGGCATGCGCTTGAGGTTGTGGCCGGCGGGCAAAACCATCCGTAAAGACAGGGAGCGCGGGAGCAAGAGGCAAGAGCGCGGAATTCAGCGGAACTGAATCAATGCATTGATTGATGCATTGATTCAGTTCCGCTGAATTCCGGCCGCCAAATGGGCTCGAAGATTCGGGAAACGCTTACCGATTTCCCGGATCTTTGCAGGGCCGACGCGGCTTACGAAATGCGAGGATTCCGCATAACTCTCAGCATTTGAGCGATTTTTCTCGTGCGGCCCGCGGATGGCGCTGCGAGAAACGCCGGGAAAAGCGTACAATTCTCTTCTTGTGAGCCGGATGAAGCATCGATCGCAGGGACGCCGCGCCAACGTAAACATCCACGACGTGGCCAAGCGCGCGCGGGTTTCCATCGCCACGGTTTCGCGCGTGGTGAATCGCATTCCCACGGTCGATCCCGAACTGGCCAAGCGGGTGTGGAAGGCCGTGGACGAGGTGGGCTACGTACCCAATACCCAGGCACGGGCGCTGGTGTCAGGACGCAGCCGCATCCTGAGCCTGATCGTTTCTGAGATCACCAATCCGTTTTTCCCCGAGCTGGTGCAGGAGTTCGAGAATCTGGCGGTGGCGCAGGGATACGAGGTGATGATTGGTTCGACGAACTACGATGCGGCGCGCACGGAATCGGTCATCCGGCGCATGCTGCAGCGCAACGTGGATGGCGTGGCAGTGATGACCTTCGGCATTGAAGAAGAGCTGGTGCAGAAGCTGGTGGAGCACGGGTTTCCGCTGGTGTTTGTGGACGCGGGGCCGGAGCTGCCGAACGTTCGCGTGCTGAAGGTGAACTACGGCGAGGGGATTCGCGAGGCGGTGCAGCACCTGGCCGCACTGGGACACCGGCACATCGCATTCATCTCGGGCCCATTGCACATGCGGACGGCGGTGACGCGGCGCGACGCCTTCCGCAAAGCGATGGCCGAGCTGGGACTGACGGTTCCGGCCGCGGCGATGGTCGAGGGCAAGCACACCATGGAGAGCGGCAAGGCGGCGATGGAACAGTTACTCAAAACGCCGGAGCTGCTCACGGCGGTCGTCTGCTCGAATGACATGACCGCCATCGGCGTGCTGCATGCTCTGGACGAAACCACGCACCAGGTTCCGAAGGATATTTCAGTGGTGGGATTCGACGACATTCACTTGGCGCAGTTCATGTTGCCGCCGCTGACGACAGTGCAAATGTCGTGCAGAGATCTGGCCGCGGCGGCCGTAGAAGCGTTGCGCGCCGGGATCGAATCGGGCCACCCCGCAGCCGCGCAACGGGAGTGGCCGATTCATACGAGACTCGTCGTGCGGCGCTCGACGGACTTCCCGCGGGGCACGTTGCCGGCGCAAAGCAAAGCTGCCGCCAAAAGTGCGGCGCGGCCGGCGAAGAGCGCGAAGTAGGCTTACTGCGCCTTCGCCGGGGCGACCACATATTCATATTCCAGCGGATCGTTTCCGGTGTTCTCCACGTTGTGGCGCGTGGCGGGCGGAATGTAGACGAGCGCCGGTGCAACGAAGGGCAAACCGGGCTGCCCATCGATTAGGGCTTTGCCTTTTCCATGCAGCACAACCAGGGCTTCTTCGTTCTTGCCGGTGGTGTGCCAGCCCACGGTTTGTCCGGGCTTGAGACGCACATAGCCGCTGCGCATGCCCGTGGTCTGCGGCGCGCCCGTGAGCAGCGGGCAATCGCCCTGCGGGCACGCGAGCGGAACCGTCAGCGGCCGCGGCTGCGGCGTTTGCGACCACAGATATGCGGCGGCAATGAGCAAGCAGGTCGCGAAGGCCGGCCAGCGCAGAATGAATGATCGGCGCATGTACTTCTCCTTTGAAGAGAGCTTGCTTCGATTCTCCTCCCCGCCCCTGCGGTTCGGGTAGAGCCGGGCCAACGCACGAAGGCCAAGTTCATGTGGCGAGCACCCCATTAGTAGCACGAATCAGGGAACCGTGTGACGCTAATCACAGGCAGTGGCATAAGCCCGCAGATAAGGTGAATCCATGCGTAGCACAACCTCACAAATCGTAGCACTGAGCCTGCTTGCGCTTTTTGTGGTGCTACCGGCGCATGCGGGCGATGGGGCTGCGGTTTCGGGGACCGTGAGCGACGGGCAAGGCGAGGTGATTGCGGACGCGACGGTGGAATTGAGCGCGGACGGCAGCGCTGCGCAGCGGACAGTGAGCAACGCGCAAGGACGGTTTGCGCTGCAGGCACCCAAGCCGGGAACGTATGAGCTGAGCGTGAGCGCGGTGCATTTCCTGAAGTTGCAGAAAAGTGTGGCGGTCGCGGACGGAGGCAGCGAGCTTGCGATCCAACTGCAGCCGGAGGTGCGCGAGACCGTCGTGGTGACGGCCGACGTGACCCGAAGCGATGTGATGTGGCCGGATCCGGCGGTGAAGGTGTTCGCAAGAGAAGACCTGCTCGACGCGAATCCGGGAAGGCCGGGCGCGCCCATCTCGATTCCCGGCTACCCCATCGAGACGGCGTCGAGCGGCATCAAGGCGCCGCAGTATTTTGCGCCGGGCGTGGCGGGCGACCATGGCGAGCCTATCGCGCAATATGTGCAGGTGGGAACGTACCTGGTACCGAACAATCTTTCGGCGAACGCGCACGGCAACGGGTACGCGGACCCGAATATTTATGTTGCGGGCGCGATTGAAAGCGTCGCGGTGGATGGCGGCGCCTTCAACGTGCGCGAAGGCAATCATGCGCTGAATATGGCGGCGATTTATGGATTGCGCCAGCACATGGCGCCGTTCTTCACGATGACAGGCGACGAGCGCGACCTGACGGCGACGGCGGGCATGAGCCCCTCAGAGAATTCGTGGGCGGCGATGGAGGGTTCCTACGGCAACGGGTTCCTCGACCGGCTGGAGCACCGCAAGCAATTCAAGTTCAACGGCGGGCGAACGATTCACACGGGCGATCACACGCTGACTTTGTTCGGCATTGCCTATCTCGGCTACGGGTATGTAGCGGGGCTGCGGCCGGTTTTTGGATTCAACGGTATCGACGCGGCGGCGGGATGGGTTGCCTTTCCCGACACCATCGATCCGCGACAAAAGGACCAGACGCACACCACGCTGGTGGCGGTGAACGATGAGTGGAAGCTCGGCGCAAATCAGGAGGCGCAGCTTTCGGGGTTCTTCCGCACCTACAATCTTTCGCTGTTTTCTGATTTCGGACTGGGACTGATCCGGCAGAGCGAGTTCCGCACCGTGGGCGGAGCGAGCGGCGTGTACGTGGACAAGATTTCAAACCAACTGACGCTGATGGCGGGGACGGAAGCCGGACGCGAGGCACCGCGGCACGACGATCTGGACCACTACAACTTTTGCGATCCTGCCACGCCGGGGAATTACGGCCAGTTCGTGAAGATTGACGGCAACAATGTGACCATTTCGCCGGTGACGCCGTACGTGGCCGCGCAGGGAGCGCTGGGCAGCCACTTTGACTACTACGCAGGCTGGCGGCGCGACGAGATTTTCATCGACAACCAGGATTTGATGACGCCGGCGAACTCGTGGAGCAAGCTAGTGGGGCTGAATTCACCGAAGGCGACACTGACGTTTGTGCCGAATCCTTCGAGTCGGGCTCCGTTGGTCTCGGTCAGTTTCGGCAAGTCGTTTTTCACGGAGGATCCGCGCGAAGGCACAGCGCTCGATGGTCCGACGGCAGTCGATCCCGTGGAAACCGCGCGCTCGTATCAACTGGTGGCGAGCAAGACGCTTCACAAAACGGATATCAAGCTGACGCTGGGCCACGAGACGCAAACCGCCGAGTACGGCAAGATCGATCCCGACCAGGGATTGCAGTTCGACCTAGGCCCGGGACGCATTCGCTTTGTGGCGGCGACGGTGCGGCAGACGCTGCACAACGGATCGGTGCAGGCGACATTTGAACAAGCGGACGCGCGGCTTACGCATACGGCCTACTCCGTCGTGCCGGAGGCGCCACGGCTGATCGGCGACCTGACCGGGACGTATGAGAAGCTACCTTTTCATTTGCAGGCGAAGGGCGAGTTCGAGTACGTGGGGCGCAAAGTGGTGGGCAACGGATGCAGCGAGGCCAGCTATCTGAGCGGCGACCCGAATGCACTGAACTACTACTGCACGGGCGTGCCCAACAAGGAGTTCCGCTTTGCCGCGTCGCGGCCGTTCATGGATGGGCGCATCAACGTAGGCGTGAACACGATGGTTGCGAGCGGCTGGACGGGCCAGACCACGGAGAACTTTGCGATGGCCGGAGTCTTTGCGCCGGGCGCTGTCGGGCTGGGCAGCAACGGGTTGGTTGCCGCGAATCCTGTGAGTGAAGTGGTGGGCGTGAGGATTCCTTCGTATGCGAGCGTGAGCCTGACGTATCACTTTGGAGTCAAGGTGGAACGGTAGGCATGGCGCGCAGTTTCCCAGGTCTCAAAATCGAGACCTGAGACACCACGCTAGTGGCTGTGCTTGTGCGGATGTTCGTGCGTGTGTGAGTGGGCGTGTTCGTGGGTGTGCCCGGCGTCGAGCGAGGGCACGGTCATCACCAGGCGGCCGTGCTGCACGCCTTTGAGGCCAATGAGACGATCGGCAAAGTGCTGGACGCGCGCGGCATTGCCGTGGACGATCAGCACTTCAAGGCAGGAGTCGTGGTCGAGATGCGCGTGACTCGTGGAGACCACCAGGTCGTGGTGCTCGTGCTGCACCTCGGTCAGCTTCTCAGTGATTCCGGAGGCGTGGTGGTCGAAGATGAGGGTCACGGTGCCGACGACGGTCGCATCCGGCGCGGCGGTCTGCTCGCGGACCAGCCGGTCGCGGATCAAGTCGCGAAAGGCCTCGGAACGGTTGGTGTATCCGCTCTTCTCAATGGAACGGTCGAACCGCTTGAGGAGATCGGAATCAAGGGCAATGCCGATTCTGCTTAATTCACCCATGCGCGCACCTGTCTAATCGGGAACAAGCAGAGTTAGCGTGGTTCGCGGCGCTAGCGGAGCTGGCCCTGCGCTTTCCCGACGTCGTTAATACACTTCATCCTAAATGGAAGCAACAGAATGGCGCGACCGCGGGAATCGTGTGGCTGCGACGGCTACTGCGGATTGACCAGGTGATGCGCGATGGCGAATAACGCCAGCTCGAGGCGCGTGGAGACGCCAGTTTTGTCGAAGATGTTAGAGAGATGGCGCTTGACGGTCTCTTCGCTGAGAGTGAACTGCTTGGCGATGTCGCGGTTGGAGCAGCCCTCGACGATGCAACCGACGACCTCGAGCTCACGCGGGGTGAGGCCGTAGGTTTTGCGCTGCGGCACGGCGGCTTGCTGCATGAGATCGTGCAGGGCGGAGACGAGATTGACGACGCGCTTGCCGCCGATCCAGTAGTCGCCGGCATGAACGGTGCGAATGGCAGTTTGCAAGTGGCTGGCGAGCGCGTCTTTGAGCACGATGCCGCGCGCACCGATATGTAGCGCCTCAATGATCTGCTGCGTGGTGATAGTGGAGGTGAGCAGCAGAATCTTGGCCGTGGAAGGGCC